>Ga0114938_1000754_pt1 | contig 23544 bp, 15 predicted proteins | sample AshMeaBigSpring_FD_88675 | JGI IMG/M metagenome (GOLD analysis project Ga0114938, IMG submission 88675) | Groundwater microbial communities from Big Spring, Nevada to study Microbial Dark Matter (Phase II) - Ash Meadows Big Spring | ecosystem: Environmental > Aquatic > Deep subsurface >...
ACATCGGTAATAAGTTATAGTGTTACCAATAGTTGTGGTACTACTACCAAAACAATCACGGTAACGGTAAATCCTTGTACCAATCCAGTAGTTGCAGATATTACGGGTGCTACTAGTGTAACTATGGGTTCTACCATCACATTAAGCAATGCTACCTCAGGTGGAAGTTGGTCATCAGCTACACCAAGCGTAGCCACGGTAAGCAGTACAGGTATTGTAACCGCTGTAAGTGCAGGAACGTCGGTAATTAGTTATAGCGTAACAAATAGCTGTGGTACTACCACAAAATCAATCACGGTAACGGTAAATCCTTCAGTAGGTATATGTGATATAGCTGTAAATGGTTCTTTTGAGCAGCCTATTGTTCCATTAAAAAATGGATTGCCTTATTTTTTACAAACAAACGAAACCAATGTACCTGGTTGGTCTACTACGGCTTCAGATGATTTGATAGAATTATGGACAAGTGGTTTTTCTGGTGTAACGGCTTATCATGGCAATCAATTTGCTGAATTAAATGCAACAGAAGCTTCGACTCTTATTCAAACTTTTTCTGCCACAGCAGGTGAGGAGTTGACTATCAAGTTTGCACACAGAGGCAGAAGTGGTGTAGATGTAATGAGTGTAGAAGTAGGACCAATAGGTGGACCTTATGTAAGCTTAGGTAATTTTTCTGATGGCAAAACAGCTTGGGGATATTATAATTTGGCTTATACCGTTCCTACAACTGGTAATATAGAAATTCGTTTTGTTGCAGTGTCTTCAACTAATGGCAACAAGTCGTACGGTAATTTTTTAGATGCCATTTATGTTGCTAAAATAGCCAAGCCAACCTTAGCGGGCCCCGCATCATTGTGTGCTAATACTACTGCAACTTATACAGTAACACCTACCAATTATGCCATTTTTGATTGGGTTGTTACAGGTGGAACGATCGTTTCTGGACAAGGCACTTCTTCGATTCAAGTAAATTGGACAAGTGCAACTACCGGAAAAGTAACTTTGAATGTTACTAACGCAGCAGGTTGTACTTCGTCTAGCGATATGAATGTGGTTGTAAAGCCTATTCCAGCTGCACCAGTAGTAGATACCGTTAATTATTGTCTTGGCGATGTGCCAACTCCATTGACTGCAACCGGTAGCAATTTGACTTGGTATCTCAACTCGCCACATAGTGGCACGCCTACTGCACCTACGCCTACAGCTGCAACGCTTGGGGAGTATAAGTTTTTTGTAACCCAAACCGTTGAGGGTTGCGAAAGTGCGCAAGCTACAATTGTGGTTAACATTACAGATTGCAGTGTTAGCCCTGGCGGAAGCGGCGGTGTTGAAAGCAAAAGTCTAGGCGATATCATTACTGTAAGAACACTTACACAAGCAAAAAATGGTAAAAATGGCCCAGTGAATTATGCGGTATTGCCTGCTATTGAATCTGTAGTTAGCAAAACTGACGTTTTAGGTGCTCAAAAAAGTAATTTAGGTATTAGCAACGTTCGTTTAATGGATATATTACCAAGTGCTGTTAGTAATTTAACTGCATACGAAACATCTCCAACCGACTTAACTAGCTTTACCAATGCCGTGGAGGTAGCCGCTGTTGATTTTGCCAAAAACAACAATACCAAGGCAGTTGCTTTTGCCACCAAAACCTATGGCGAAGTGTATAACCACAGCAAAACAGTTTGCGACCGTTTGAAAGGTGCTCAGTTATTGGCATTAGATCAAATACAAGCAAATGGATTTGGTTTGTTGCGCTTCAAATTGAAAAATGCACAAGGACAAATTGAATATGCTACCGCTTTTTCAATAGGAAAAAATATTGCGCAATCCTTTAGTACACTTCAAAGTAAATGGTTAGCAACAGATTATGTAAGTAGCGACGAAATGTACAATGTGCAATTATGGGCCGCTAATGCTGACTTATTGAGCGAAATGGCTGCTCAGGTTTTGAGCAAAGTAGCCAATCTTTCTCCTATTGCCACAGCAAACACAGTTGAACTACCCAATGTATATGTACAAAGTGGAAAAAGAGAGCAAAATGTATTGCAATTGAAAGTGATAAACAATACGAGTGCAACTAGTGGTTATGTAACCATGAAAGTGAAAGCAAACGAACAATCTGTTTACACGGAGAAAACAATACCCGTTGTATTGAATGCCAATGGAACAGCCAACGTTAACATTCAAATGAACGACCAATACGAAGGTGAAATAGGTTTATATATCAACAATCAATTAAAAGATTATGTATATATGAGCGATGGCGCCTGGGCTGTAGATTACGACAAAGCCGCTACACAATTGCATAGCTTTGCCGTTACCAACAACTACAATCGTGTTTTTGATGCTGATGAGTTTGCCGTAATGCGTAATGTACGAGTACAAGCTACCACAGCAGGTTACGTAACTACCTATAAAATTTTGAAAGGTGGTGGTATTGCTACAGACTTATCCGCTTACAAATCATTGTATTTTCAAGCAAGTGGAGCGGGAACGAACTTGAGAATTACATTGGTGAAAAACAGTATTACAGATTGGAAAAAACAGTATAGCGTGTTGGTGCCACTTTCCGGCGATCAAAAAGAGTACGCAATTGCGTTGTCCGATTTCAAATCTAGTTTAGGTGCCGCAATAAAAGCAAACGATGTTACGACTATTATTATGAGCTTCGAAAATACAAGTAATAGTACCTTTACAGGTAATATAGCAAATATTCGGTTTTCTAAAAATGACATAGCTTATTTAAGTAGTTTGAACGCCAAAGAAATTTCGGTATATCCAAATCCGGCCACTACCGCATTCACTTGTTCATTCAAGAGCAATGCCAATGCAGAGTTAACACTTAGGATAACAGATTTACATACGGGTAAATTGGTATTTGCACAAAAGGTAATGGCTTCTGTAGGAAACAATACTGTGCCGGTAAATTTGACCAAACTAGTGAATGGTAAATCTAATTACGCCATTTCTATTGAGGGTAATGGCACTCGTTACCAACCTAGGTTGTTGTTTATTGACAAAAAATAGTGAAATTTTTCATTTCATTTGGTATCAAAGAGGGGCAATTATTTATTGCTCCTCTTTTTTTTGGATGCTACTTGGCTAAAAGTGAGCATGAAAGGTAATGCAGTTCAATACTTTAATTATGGTTAATGTATTGAACGTTTTTTAAGGAGTTGTTTGAGGGTAACTAATGTAAATATAGTTAAATTGAAATCTTGAATTTGAACGGGGCCTATGCCATCATAAGTCAATTGATAGTTCGTTTAATCGGCTCTTTCTCGCTATCGCCTATCAATTAATTCTCTAATAGCTGTTTTGGGTAAAGTTGTAAATTATATTGGAAAATAGAGAAGTCCAAATCCTTGCTACATAAGCCAGTCAATTAAATACAAGTTTATGCGGCTCAAATGTTTACATTTGCACAATGTTTTTTCGGAAAATCGCTTTGTATGATAACTGAATAGTAAGTATTCGATTATGCATATTAAAGTTATGTAAAAACCTTTCATCAACTGATAAATACACTAATATCCATTTTGTATGATTATAAATTTAAGCGAACAGCACAGTCTTGTAAGTAATTGGGTGTCGGAATTAAGATGTGTGTCTGTACAAGGCGACAGGCTTCGGTTTCGTAGAAATCTTGAGCGTATTGGCGAAATTGCAGCTTACGAAATAAGCAAACAGTTGGCTTGGGAAGAAACCGAAATTCAGACGCCCTTGGGATTGCACAATAGCAAAGTATTAGCCGTTCAGCCGGTTTTAGCTACCATTTTGCGCGCAGGATTGCCTTTGCACAACGGCATGCTCAATTATTTTGATAAGGCCGACAATGCGTTTATTTCAGCATACAGAAAACACCACCGCGATGGTAGTTTTGAAATCAGCTTAGAGTACCTTAGTTGCCCGCCATTAGACGGACGAGTAGTAATAATTAGCGATCCTATGTTGGCTACAGGTGCTTCATTAGTAAAAACCATTCAATACATTAAAAAAGAAGGCGTACCGGCCGATATTCATTTGGTATGCGCAATTGCAAGCACAATAGGCTTGGAAGCAATAGAAAGAGAATGTGGTACCGATATTAAAATTTGGTGTGGCGATATTGATGATGAATTAACGGCAAAAGGATACATTGTTCCTGGTTTAGGCGATGCCGGAGATTTGAGTTTTGGTGCTAAAATGCAGGCTTAACCCTACTTTTTGCAACGTAGTTTGTTAAATTACTACCCGTGCAACTGTTTTTGCAGCATTTTTGTTACTTTACGTATCATGGATATAATGAAAAAAATAATTTTAGCATATTGTTTTCTCTTTGTGCAATACGTTTCTTTTGGACAAGACCCACATTTTTCACAATTTTTTGCATCTCCGCTTACATTAAATCCGGCATTTACCGGAAAATTTGATGGTAAAGTGCGTGTTATGGGCAATTATAGAAATCAGTGGCCCACTATCAATAACGCTTTTATCACCTCAACAGCGGCAGTAGACTTTCATGTAAATGAAAATAAAATTGCAAGCAACGATACTTGGGGTTTGGGGTTTATGATGTTCAACGACAAAAGTGCAGCCGGTGCTGTTAACTTCAACTATGCTACACTTTCTACCGCCTATCACAAAGGACTTGACGAAGATGGTATCCATCAATTAGGTGTCGGTTTTCAATTAACGCAAGCAAGCATGATCATCAACCCTTCTGAGTTAAAATTTGAAGATCAATTAACTGCCAACGGCTTTACTGGCAATACAAATGAACGATTCGATAATACCACATTATCGGCCAAATATTGGGATGTAAGTGCCGGGTTGTTGTATTCGGGCAGTAGCAATGAATACAATAATTTTTATGCCGGCGTAAGTTTGTATCACCTTAATAAACCGCGCTTAGGTACTACAGGTTACGCTTTAAATACGCGTACTAGTTTGCACGCAGGTGGAAGTTTCGACTTTAATAATACTACCACCTTGCATATGAGTGGTTTGTATAGCACACAAGCAGGTGCTTCCGAAACTGTATTAGGAGGTACTGTACAATTAATTGCTACGCCCGATAATCCTAAACCTACAAGTGTTTATGTGGGCACTTGGTATCGTATCAACGATGCTTTTATTCCCTATGTAGGGTTAGAGTATACCGACTTTAGAGTAGGTATCACATACGACGTCAATAGTTCTTCTCTCAAAACCGCTAGTCAACGACAAGGAGGCCTAGAGGTATCACTCATTTATGCTTTTCGACCTAGTACCAATAAACCAGTACGGTGCCCCAAGTTTTAAGTAGTCAATTTCTATACAATTATATTTTATTTGTATAAAAAATGCCTTGTAGTCCACATTTTTTTAGAAGAAACATTTTGTTATTCAAAAAAAGTTATTTTTAGGATAAATTTTTTAGAAGAACTCATCTAAATCTGAAAATATGAGAGGCGTAAACCGGGTAATGTTAATTGGTAACTTGGGTAAAGATCCTGATGTACAGTATTTGGAAGGTAACATTGGTGTAGCCAAATTTCCGTTGGCCACAACTGAAACGTTCAAAGATAAAAATGGACGCCTAAATTCTCAAACAGAATGGCACACAGTTGTTTTATGGCGCGGCTTGGCCGATTTGGCCAACAAATACTTGCACAAAGGCAGCCTTGTTTATATTGAAGGGCGATTGAAAACTCGTAGTTGGGAAGACAAGGATGGAAATAAAAAATTTTCAACTGAAGTAGTTGGCGATAATTTAATTATGCTCGACAAACGTAGCGACAATAGTATTGCTCCCGATTTAGATTCGTTCGGATCACCCGATTTGCCTTTGTCGCCTGACGATAACCTAAGTTTTTAAAAAAACAATAAGGTCAGTTTATGCACTTTTGTTTTGCTGTATGCAAGTAAAAGTGTAATTATTAATTTAAAATCAACATTTTGGATTACCACTCGGCATTCGCTCAATTGTTATACGTTGCGGCTATAAATACGCAAGGCATCACGGTACTTTGTATTGTATTGTTTGTGCTTTTATTTTTTTCCTTTATCATCAGCGGCAGTGAGGTTGCATTTTTTTCTTTAACATATAAAGACATCAATTTCCTAAAAACAAAAAGCGAAAGTTATTACAAGCGGATTATTGATTTGTTAGAGCAACCCAAAACCTTATTAGCCTCACTTTTAATTGCCAATAGCTTTATCAATATTTCTATCATCATTATTTCCAATATTTTAATTGACAGTGTATTTCAGTTTGAGCAATTCAATGCACTGTGGGCCGAATTTTTAATCAAAGTAGTGGTAGTAACTTCGTTGTTGGTACTTTTTGGCGAAGTATTGCCCAAAGTATTGGCAACCCAAAACAACATTCGCTTTGCCAAAGATGTGGGCGCAATTGTCGAAATTATCTCGTACATATGCAGTGGTATGAGTAAGTGGATGGTAGGCTACTCGGATTATATTGAAAAAAAACTAGCCAAAAAAGGCAACAGTGTCGTGTACAGCCTTGCCGAATTGGACCATGCAATTGACTTAACCACCGATAGTGCCGCCGCGGAAAATGAGAAAAAATTATTAAAAGGCATCATTAAGTTTGGTAACATCACAGTTAAGCAAATTATGAAAGGCCGACTCGATGTTTCGGGTATAGATAAAGATTGCAGCTTTGCTGAATTAAAACAGCAGGTTGGCGATTTGCATTACAGTCGGTTACCCGTGTACGAAGAAGATTTGGATAAAGTTGTTGGTATGATCCATACCAAAGACATCATTCCTTTTTTGGAAGAAAATGACGGTTTTGATTGGCACCAATTAATGCGGTCACCTTTTTTTATTCATGAACAAAAGTTGATTGAGGATTTGCTGAAAGAATTTCAAGCGAAGAGGATTCATTTTGCGGTAGTAGTAGACGAGTTTGGTGGTACAAGTGGTATTGTAACCCTTGAAGATATATTAGAAGAAGTCATTGGCGATATAAGGGACGAATTTGATGATGAAGAAAACGGATTTAAAAAAATAGACGATTGCAATTATATTTTCGATGGCAAAACCATGATTAATGATGTGTGTAAAGCTATGGAATTAAATGCCGATACTTTTGATGAGGTAAAGGGCGAAAGTGATTCGTTGGCCGGATTGGTGCTAGAAATAGCCGGTGAAATTCCCTCCGTATCGCAAGTGATTAGTGTAGGCGATTTCGATTTTACCGTTTTAGAATTGGAAAAAAACAGGATACAAAAAATTAAAGTAACCATCCGTTACAGTTTGCCCGAATAAATTATATGAAACAACTATTGCGTCCTACTAAATGGGCTTTGTTTATTGGTATTGTTAGTTACTTTATTACGGCGTGTAATAGTCCGTATACGCCCAAGCCAAAAGGTTATTTTAAAATCAATTTCCCCGAAAAAAAATACCAAACATTCGATGTAGCAGGCTACCCCTATACATTTGAGTATCCCGTTTATGCACAGGTATTGAAAGATTCCACTTTTTTTAATACACAAGCCGAAAATCCTTGGTGGATCAATATCGACTTCCCTCAATTCAATGGGCGCATTTACATCAGCTACAAAGCTATTGGAGCAAACCAATTAGACAAATTGGTAAACGATGCGTTTAAACTTACCAACAAGCATACAACAAAGGCATCTTCTATAGATGAAATGCTGATAAACACTCCCAATAATATATATGGCGTTTTTTTTAATGTTGGTGGCGATGTGGCTACTGCCAATCAGTTTTTTGTGACCGATAGTAGCAGGCATTTTTTGCGAGGAGCACTTTATTTTGATGCCACTCCCAATCAAGACTCCCTAGGTATTGTGAACGATTATTTGGTTAAGGATATGCAACACCTAATTAATACTTTTAAATGGCGCAAATAAACCCTTGTGAATGGATTAAGTAGGTAATACAAACTTTTATCAATACCCAAACTTTGGGTTTAGCTAAACAAATTTGTAACGTGGAACAACTTTTATACAAACCGGCGGCATTGTCGCACACCATTTTAACCGAGTTAATGATACCCGCATATGCCAATTTTGGAGGCAAAATACATGGCGGCATCATTTTGTCGCTCATGGATAAAGTAGCCTATGTATGTGCAGCAAAACATGCCGAAACCTATTGTGTAACGGCGTCAATTGATGCGGTGGATTTTTTACAATCTGTAGAAGTGGGCGATTTAGTATCGCTGAAAGCAAGTGTAAATTATGTTGGCCGAAGCTCCATGGTAGTAGGCATTCGGGTGGAGTCGGAAAACTTAAAAAAGAAAACCTGCAAGCACACCAATACTTCTTATTTTACCATGGTTGCCAAAGGGGATGACGACAAACCTGTACAAGTACCCGGCCTAATTTTGGAAACAGAAGAGGAAATTAGGCGTTTTATGGAAGCAATTAAACGAAAAGCTTTAAAACAGGGGGTTCAGCAAGAAGCAAAACACATCAAAACCTCCATTACTTTGCAGGAAGCAGTACAGCTAGTAGCCAACGAAAGGTGCAAAATTAGTAGTGCCTTTGTGCCGGATAACCAATAGCAATAGGCAGTAACTAAGCAAGCAAAATGGATGCTTTGATGTTTTCCTTCATACATTAAGTGCTGTTAAGGTGCTGAAATGGTACAGTATGCTGCTAATAAATTAGCGCCGTTGTTGTATTACAAGTTGTAACGAATTTTCAATTCATTACAAACCCGCAGAATAGTTGTTTCCAAAGGGGTGTAGTTGAATTCGGGTAGGGCATTGAGCAGTTTGGTGTTATCGTAACTGATTTTGGCTTGGGCAGTGTGGGCTGTTTCTCTAGTTAAAACAGGTTTTTTGCCGGTAAAAAAAGCACCTAGAGCGGCCAATCGCCATACCAATTGCGCCAAAAACGGACTCGCATATTTGTGTGGAGGTCTTTTGTTGAAATTGGTTGCAGCCGAATAAAAGAAAGCTTTATAACTTGTATTACTGCCACACAATATAAAGCGCTCTGCACTAATGTGGCTATTCATTAACAGCAGCATGGCATTCACTACATCAAGTACATCTACAAAACCGGTGGTGCCATTGGTGTACCAAGCAAATTCTCGGTAAGCCGTTTTAAATAAGGTAGTAGAACTTTTGTTCCAATCGCCATTCCCCAACACAATCACCGGATTTACAATTACGGCATTCAAGCCTTCACCAATAGCGCGCCATACTTCCATTTCGGCTAAATATTTTGTACGCCCATATTCGCTACCGCCAGCCGTTTCGTCCCAATGCATCTGTTCTGTAATTGGGATTGCTTTGCCCGAGCGGCCAAGTGCTGCCACGGAACTTACAAATACCAATTTTTGTACCCCTCCTTGAAGGCAGGCATTTACCACATTGGCAGTACCTTCTATATTGGTTTGGTACAAGGTTTGTTTGTCTTTGGCCTCGAACGATACTGCCGCTGCACAATGGTATACCTGCGTAATTTGCGGCATTAGTTCTTCTAAAAAAACTACATCCAATATATCTCCTTGCACCCAATGGATTCCCGTATTGGTATCTGTCAAAACGGGTATCGTATTCCTATATAAAGCAGTAACTTCTTGCCCTTGCTGCAACAAAGCTTGTATTAAGTGCGATCCAATAAGACCCGAAGCGCCCGTTACTAAAACCATTACTGCATATTTTTGGTAAACGTAATTAAAAACGGTAATGTGCGGCTATTAAACTATTTGCATTGATCAAAATTGTGTAAATGACAAGCTAAATAATAGCCACACGCATATTATAGTTTTTCGTACAAGGCACGCAGTTTTTCCTTTGTCATAATGCTTTCCCAATTTTTGCCAAGCGCGTTTTCCCAAAGGGGTTTCATACCTAAGCTTACGGCAATCATAGCATCAAATTGTTCGTCGGAAAGGTTGCTGCAAATACCTTGTGGTATGTGGATATTGTTTTGTGCCACCATTTGTTTAAACTCTTGCACTCCGGCGGGGTAATATTCTTCCAAATGATTCATCACAATACAATTGCCAATGCCGTGTTTGGTACCTAATAAAAAGCTCAATCCGTAGCTTACAGCATGGGCTACGCCCACTTGGCTGTAGGCAATACTCATGCCTCCTGCATACGATGCCATCATCAATTTATCGTCGCAAGCATCTGTCCAAGTAGGATTGTTTAAAAAAACGTCTTGGCACAACTGTAAGGCTTTCTCGCCATAACTCCTGCTAAATTCATTGATATACGTGCCTTCAAGGCTTTCAATACAGTGAATATAGCAATCCATACCCGTATAAAAACGTTGGTTGGCAGGAGCGTCTTTAATCAATTCGGGATCTAAAATTATTTGATCAAAAGGTGTAAAGTCGCTATTCATACCCAATTTACGGGTAGGGCCTGTAAGTACAGTTGTTCTAGAAACCTCGGCACCGGTTCCGCTTAATGTGGGAATACCTACTTTATAAACACCCGGTACTTTTACCAAATCCCATCCTTGATAATCGGCACTGCTACCCGGATTGCGCATCATTAGGCTTACAGCTTTGGCCAAATCGAGCGTACTGCCGCCGCCTATACCTATAACACCGCTAACAGTACCGTAGGTGTTTTTTAATTCTTCCGCAAGTGCATCTACTTGTTTGGTTTTGGGTTCGTAGGTTACATCGGCAAAAATAATGGTATCCTTTCCGCGCAGCGGTATACTATTGGGCAGTGCTTTGCCTTCAAAAAAATGGTCTACCAAAAAAACCATTGGCGCATCACCCTTTCGTTGTGGGGCTAAAATTTCGTCTAATTGTTGAAAACTTCCACGTCCAAACACCACATTGCTAACTAATTTGAGATTGCGAAACTGCATAAGGCATCTTTTTTATGGCACGAAATTGAGTCAAATACCTGAAAAAAGGTAAAAGAAAAATACAAAATACCTTACGAGCGCTTAAAAGTGTGGAATTTGGATAAGTATGGACTTAAAATATTGTATTTAAATATGGTAATTACAACTATTTTAACTATTCTTGTTACATAAAATGCCATTTCAATGAAAACAACACAACTGCACTATGTCAACCAACAGTGGGTAGCTGCTTCTAGCGCCGATTTTAATTTCGAACAAGCCCAATTGGCACTTGCTTTTGGTTCAAGGGAATTGGTGCAGCGTGCCGATATTTACCAACACATACAGCAGCAATTTCCGCAAGCAAATGTTGTTTTGGCATCCACTTCGGGCGAAATAATAGGTACGGAAGTATACGATGATACGGTTGTGGTAACAGGTGTGTATTTCGAAAAAACCATCGTTAGAAGTTTTCAGAAAAATATTACCGACTTTACAGACAGTTTTAGTGTGGGTGAAATATTGATGCAGGAGTTGAATGCTTTTCCCGAAAAATTAGCTACCGTATTTGTATTATCCGATGGCACTTTAATCAATGGAAGCGAATTGGTAAGTGGGTTCAATAAAAACAACCCCAACGAAGTGCCTATTAATGGCGGACTTGCCGGCGACGGTGCCAATTTTGCCCAAACGGCCACCGGATTAAACCAAATAGCCGGACAAGGCAATGTAATTGCCATTGGTTTTTATGGCAACGACATACAATCGGGGCACGGATCGTTTGGTGGATGGGACGAATTTGGAAAAGAAAGAACGATTACTAAGTCGGATAAAAATGTATTATATGAAATAGACGGCAAAAATGCACTAGATTTGTACAAGGAGTACTTGGGTCCGTATGCCGATGAATTGCCCGGTTCAGCTTTATTGTTTCCTTTATCCATCAAAATTGAAGGAGTAGAAAAAAATTTAGTGCGCACCATTTTGTCGTTAGATGAAAGCAATAAATCCATGACCTTCGCCGGTAATTTGCCGGTGGGTAGTAAGGTGCGCTTAATGAAAGCCAATTTTGAGAAATTGATTGAAGCCTCATCTGTAGCGGCAGCATATACCTTAGCGCAAGGAAACGACAATAAAACCCAATTGGCCATATTGGTTAGCTGTGTAGGAAGAAAGTTAATATTGCAAGAAAGAACTTTTGAAGAGGTGGCAGCGGCCGAAAATGTGATTGGAACGCAATCGTGCATCACTGGTTTTTATTCGTACGGAGAAATTTCGCCGTTTAATCCCGGAATCAATTGCGAATTGCACAACCAAACTATGACTATCACTACTTTTAGCGAGTAATAATGGTTAATTAAGTATCAACCTATTCTATGTCGTATAACAAAACTTTGCTGAGTCAGGCGCAAAAAAATCTTCCCGTAAACTATTTGGAAGACCCGATACTCAAAAATTTTTTAGAGGTTATCGAAAAAACCTATGCCACTTACGAAAAAGATAAAAGAATAACGGAACATGCTTTTGAAATAAGCGAGCGCGAATACCAACAAGCCAATCAAGATTTGCAATACCAAATTGAGCTGAAGCGTGCCTCTATTCAAAAGCTAAAACAAGCCATTAAATCGTTAGATACCAACGCTACCTTCTTTGTAACCGAGAGCGACGATAACGATTTAATGAGCACAATTGCTTATTTAGAAGAGCAAATTGTTAAAACCAAAGTTCTAGAGGCAGAGTTGTTAAAAGCAATTGAATTTGCCGAAAAAGCACTCAAGGCCAAGAGCGAATTTTTGTCGGTGATGAGCCACGAAATTCGTACACCCCTCAATGCCATTATTGGGACGATTTTATTGTTGAAATACAAGGAGCTAACCCCCGATCAAGAAGAATTGGTAAGGGTAATGGAAATATCTTCCGAAAATTTGCTGAGTTTAATCAACGATGTATTAGACTTCAATAAACTAGAAGAAGGGAAAATTGTATTTGCAGAGCACGACATTGATATTTTTCATTTCTTGAAAAATATCAAAATGGCACACCGTATTAGAGCCGAAGAAAAACAGAATACCATCAAAATCATGTTCGATGATGATATTCCCGATTACATTGTTGGCGATGAAGTACGGTTAGGACAAATACTCAATAACCTTATTTCCAATGCCATTAAGTTTACTAAAGAAGGCACTATTAGTATTCAAGTATCGCTACAGAGCCAAAACAAAGATTGGGTAACGCTAGAGTTTGCCGTAAAAGACACGGGTATTGGTATTCCTTTTGAAAAACAACAAGCTATTTTTGAAAGTTTTACACAAGCAAATGCCAACATTACGCGCGAATATGGCGGTTCGGGATTGGGTTTAACTATCATCAAAAAGTTGCTAGAATTGCAAGGTAGTAGTATCTATGTAGAAAGTACACCCGGTAAAGGTTCACGTTTTTTCTTTGACCTTACCTTCAAACGTAGTTCGGCAAGTGGCATCAAAAAGGAAGAGGCTATTCAAAACATTGACGAAAAAAATCTGCAAGGGGTAAAAGTTTTGTTGGTAGAAGATGTTGTTTTTAATGTAATGGTAGCCGAAAGATTACTAAAAAAATGGAATGCTGAAGTAGATGTAGCGAACAACGGGCAAATAGCCGTTGATAAAGCAAGAGAAGGTAATTATGATGTTATATTGATGGATATTCATATGCCGGTAATGGATGGCTACACCGCTACAGCCGAAATACGTAAGTTTAATACCACCACCCCAATTGTTGCGCTAACGGCATCAAGTTCTATACACGATCAAGCCAATGTTGTTGGCATGAATGGTTTTGTGTCAAAGCCCTTCAATATGAACGATTTGTATTCAGTCATTTACAAACATGTATCGGATAGATAAATAGCAAGTTTTAGCCAAATTTATTTATCTAATGTAATTAACAACTAGCCCTAAGTGCCAAATCAAGTACTTAGGGCTAGTTGTTAATAGTAATAATATGAAGCTATACATGTTAGCTTCATCAGGTGCAATATCTACAATGTTACACTCTGTTAATACTGGGGCTTCTTTTGGTTGCTCAAATAAAAACTTTCAGTGAACCTACTTATAACAGTGTTGCGGCTTTAATCAAATCGGCGGGCGTATCAATTTCTACACCCATATAATCGGTTACCACCATTCTGAGCGATACCCCATTTTCTAAATAACGTAAGCATTCAATTTTTTCTGCTGCTTCAAGTGGAGTCATTGGCCAATTGGTAAAATTAAGTAGCGCCTGTTTGCGAAATGCATATACACCTATGTGCTCGTAATAAGTAGGTGTTATTGTAGTGTCGCGGTGGTACGGTATAGGACTACGACTAAACATGAGCGCATTAAATTGGCTGTCTACCGCTACTTTAACGTAATTGGGGTCTTGTATACTATTTGCATCTGTAAGTATCTGCATCAGGCTTGCCACTTGCACACTACTATCGGTAAACTGGGCCAACAGTTTCTCCAAAGGGGCTTTTTGTACAAAAGGCTCATCGCCTTGAACGTTCACAATGATGTCTACATCCAACTGTGCCGCAGCTTCAGCTATTCGGTCGCTGCCGCTTTCATGATTTTTTTGGCTCATGATGGCTTTGCCGCCGTGTTGGGTGATTTCGTTGTAAATAATTTCACTGTCTGTTACTACTACAACATCTGTAAAAAGTTGTGTGGCTACTGTATTGTCGTACGTATGGCGAATAACGGTTTTGGTGCCAAGTTGTTGCATCAGCTTGGCCGGAAAACGCGTGGCGGCATAACGAGCCGGTATCATTGCTATTGTGCGCATAAAATTGTATGGATTGCTCAGTTGCAAAAGTCAGTATTTGAAACAATAAATCGGTTGCCAATTTTGACAAATGTTTGCTTACGTACAATTGCTGCAAATGAAAGACGAACACTTCCTCAAGCCATCTTGGCTACAAGTATCACACTGCGATTTCTTTTAAACGGCAAAAAAAGCCATTGGCAGTATTTTTTAGATGTTTGGAAGAAAGACGAAAGTAAATGCCTTTTTCTAAGTGCATTTTTACAGTGTTAAAACAATCACCTCAAACTTTTTTTTATGACAAATACTACTACCGCCACCGCCACAAAAACTGCACCTGCACACAAAGATCATGGCAACAGACAAATGCAAATAATTGAAATTGTTTTTTATGCTTTAGGAGTGGGTTATTGGATTAGTATGTTTAGTTCTATGTAATTGATTGGTAATAAAATATTTATGGCATATTGAGCATCTATTTAGTTCAATAGTTGGTTTTCATATTAACAGAGTTGGTATATGTCAATTACTTGTTAATCTGCTGCACAACCAATTGCTACCTACTTAAACGAAATTATAACGCTTGTTTTTTTTGTTGGTTTTTTTGATTAATGTTGAGCCTCGTTGCAATGTACTTTGTTAACGAGGCTTTTTTATGTGAAAATGTTGGTTATCTTTCGGTAGTTTTATGAACCACCAAAACACGCAACACTATCAATTACAGCCCAATAGTTGGGTAGATAGGTATGCCGATATGTTATATGCGTATACGCTTTCGAGAGTAAGCAATGCCTCTTTGGCGGAAGATATTGTGCAAGAAACTTTTGTTAGTGCGTGGAAAGCAAGAGATAGTTACAATGGTCAGGCATCTGAAAAAAATTGGCTCTACGCCATTTGTAAAAACAAAATCATAGATGCTTTTCGAAAACAAGCGGCAAGCCCCGTGGTAGCCGGAAGTGCAGAAACGGATATTTATTTTGACGATGCAGAACATTGGAAAGCCAACACACAACCAAATATGTGGGGTATTGATTATTCTACAACTGTAGAAACCAAAGAGTTTTACCGTATTTTAGAATCTTGTAAAAGCAAGCTGAAAGACATACAGCAAAAAGTGTTTGTACTAAAGTACATGGAAGATAACGATGCCGAAGATATTTGTAAGGTACTGAATATTACAGCGTCTAACTATTGGGTGTTAATTCATAGGGCCAAGTTGCACTTACGCAAATGCTTAGAAAAAAACTGGTTACAAATAGATTAATCAAGCGTGAAGAAAAACTTTTTAAATATTACCTGTTTGCAAGCAACCTTCCTTTTGTCTAAAAAAGAAGAAGGGCGCATTTCAATACTTCAGCGGTTACAGTTGCGTATCCACTTATCAATTTGTGCTTTTTGCAAATTGTTTGCCATACAAACCCAATACATTGGTAAACACGCACCACATACGCACGAGCACCAAACTGTGGCAATGAGCAATGAAGTAAAACAAAACCTCGCTAAAGTAATGCAGCAATTGCAAAACGAGTAAGCAAAAGGTTATTCGTTTTGCAATTGGTATTGTGCATACCTATCGAGCAATATCTATTTTCACTTTTTTATTTTTGATTTTCGCATTTTTTATGCTTTGTAATAGGCCGGCCATATGTATTTTCCGGATGGCTACAAATGCTGTGTAGTCTTTCACCTCAATTAAGCCTACGTCTTCTTTTTTCAAGTTTCCTTGTTGTGTTAAAAAACCAACAATATCTATTTTATTCACCTTGTCTTTTTTGCCGGCGGCAATAAACAAGGTGCTCCAACTTGGCTTGTCCGGTAAGGTGGCAGTTTCGGGTAAGGTTATTGTGTCGATGTTTGTGGCTACATAGGTGGGCAAATGTTCCTCCGGCCCAATGATTAAGATAGCCGTACCACTTGCGTCCATCCTTGCGGTACGTCCGTTGCGGTGTGTAAAAATCTCTTCCGTATGTGGCAAATGGTAGTGAATAATGTACCGGATGTTGGGAATATCAAGTCCACGGGCTGCTAAGTCGGTGGTTACCAATACATTAGAAGTGCCATTTTTAAATTTGCACAAAGCGTTATCGCGCTGCTGCTGTTCCATGGCACCATGATAAAAAACATTCACAATGCCTTTTTCTGTAAGTAAGGTGCTTGTTCTTTCTACCGATTCGCGGTGGTTACAAAACACCACGGTACTGCGGTTACCCAATTTGCAAATCAGTCGAAAGAGGATATCGGCCTTATCTCTATCAGTACTAATAACTTGCTGTATTGCAAGCATTTCCTTGGGCTCGTCGGTAAGGTAGTTGAGTACTATTGGATTGGTAAGGCCAATAAAGTCGGGTAAGTCTTGGGCATCGGTGGCCGATGTAAGCAGGCGTTGCTGTAAAGCAGGAATAGACTGAATAATAAAAGCGAGTTCTTCTTGAAAGCCCAATTCGGTCATTTTGTCAAATTCGTCCAAAACTAGCGTGGTAATGGTTTGTGGGTGGATGTTGCCACGGCGCAGGTGGTCGCAAATACGGCCCGGAGTGCCCACAATTACGGTAGGTGCCTCAATCAGGTTGTTTTCTTCTGTTTCGCGCAAATGTCCACCATAGCAACAAGTAATTTTCAAGCCGGTACTCATTTTTTTAAATACCTGCTCTATTTGCAGCGCCAATTCGCGAGAGGGAACTACAATCAGCGCTTGTGTGCCGGGTTGGCTCAGTTGGATATGTTGTAACAAGGGTAGCAAAAAAGCGATTGTTTTGCCCGATCCGGTAGGGGCTAACAGCACCATGTTGGCATTGGGTTGATTAGCTGCCAAAGTAGCTTGCTGCATGGGGTTAAAGTCTTTGATATTGCACCCCTGAATAATACGATTGAGAAAAGTAGCCGATAGTTCCATCGGGCAAAGGTACGGATGTTTGCCGCAGCCTCCATCAAAGCCCTAAAACGCGGTAATTGCCGATACTTGATATTGCAGATGAAGGACTTTATGTATCTATAATGGTTAGGGATGGGGTTTGGTTGAAAAAGCCTTGATTACGAAGTTATCGTGTTGTTGCATCCAGCTAGGGGGTGTTACCAATGTTGAACGGTGCCAACGCCACTGCAGCTAGATAGGAGTACCAGCCTATGGCTCACCCCAAAAAGGCTACCGCATAGCCTCACAATCAGGTGGTTTTGCCGAAAGGAGTCCTTGAAATGGGCAATGTCTGTAGGTGTGGGAGCGTTCCCGATAATTGGGAGCGTTCCCGATAAAAAAAATAAAACAATCCTCAACGGATGTATTCAATATCAATTAGTTTGGTAGTACGATTGATTTTTAACGATTGCTAAACTTTCTTGTCAAATGAAAAAACACCCACTCAATGGCTGTATTAAGGCCGTTTTATGCCCTTTCTTTTTTGCTGATTTGTATAGAAACACTTGTTGAAAATTTGCTTTCATTTCTGAAATCCGTTTTTTAATTCCATTAATATCTATACAAATGAAAAAATATTTACTATTACAATGTATCATGCTGTTGTTTGGTGGCTTTGCCATAGCCCAACCACCAACACACGAATTATGGCGCAAAGTATGGAGCGATGAATTTAATGGCATCAACTCCGATTTAGATACCGGTTGGAACTCCGATAATGGAGGTTATGCAAGTACGAGTATCAGTTGTAGCCGTTGGCGCAAAAACGCTGTAGAAGGCGGAGGAGTGTTACGGTTGTATTATAAAAAAGAAACTACAAGTGGAACATCTGCTTCAGGAACATGGCAGTATGATTGGACTGCTGCACAAGTATCTACCAAGCGCAAATTCAAATACGGCTATTTTGAAAGTCGGTTTAAAGTTGCAGACGTATACGGCACCAACAATTCTTTTTGGTTAATCTCATCTCAAAATGCAGATCCCAATATCAAAAAGTTTGAAATAGACATCAATGAAGGATGGCCTTCGCCTTCATCTAGCTCAAGCATTAAGCAAATACGTACCAATACCCACAATTGGTCCGACATATACATTAATGCAAGTGGAAAAGAGACACATCCAACATCGGGAGCATTGTTTAATCCTTCACCTTGGTACAGCATCAGCCAACAATACCATACAATGGGTTTGGAATGGAATGAAAATGAGTTGATTTGGTATTTAGATGGAAACATCATTCGCCGTTCTGCAAATGTGAATGGTTATATGGAACCTGTGAATTGTTTTGATTATGCACCTGTTTTATTGAGTGGTGCTACATTGAGTTATTTGGGCATCACTTTGCCCGATAATTTGGATGGAAAATTTATGGAAGTAGATTGGGTACGTGTGTACGAAAGAGTGCGGCCACCAGCAATACAACCGACTTGTGTAAATGGTACTGCCATGTTGTTTACAGGGGCGGGCTTGCCCGGTACTACCACCTACAGATGGGAAGCAAGTACATTTCAAAACGGGGTGTACAACACTTGGGTTCCACTAAATACTGGTAATACAAGCCCTACCAATCCTGCGGGTTTAGGGGCTACTTATAGTACCGTAACCAACGATACGCTATTTATTAGTAACATCCCCGTTGCTCTACACAATGCCCGCTACCGCTGTTTGCGTACCAACGTGTACTCCGGCAATACAACTACTAGCTATAGCGATACCATCACCCTGTCTGTTAATTCGGCCATGCAGGTGCAGCCAATTGTGGTCAATACACCGGCCTATTTGGGTAGCACCGTTCGGTTCGATGCTACCGTTAGTGGCGGTAGTGGCAATTACAGTAGTTACACTTGGTCGGGGCCATCTAATTTTAGCAGCAACAGCAAAACCCCTTTTATTCCCAATTTTGCTGCTAGTAACAACGGTACTTATACCTTGCTAGTGTCCGACACGGGCGGTTGTAGTAAGTCTGCCACCGTTACCATCAATGCAGGTAGTTCTCCTAACAGCAATATCAATATTCAATATACCGGCACCACCACTACAGCTGCTTTTACAGCTATTTCCCTTTCGGCCACCGTTAGCGGCGGATCGGGGGTATACACCCAATACAGATGGGTAGGACCCAACAATTTTGTAGCCAATACCTTAAATGCATCTATTGCAAGTGCTACTACGGCTATGTCGGGGGTATATACCTTATTTGTAACCGACAATACCGGATTTGTACAAAGTGTATCCACAACCGTAACGGTAACTAAAATTAGTCAAACCATCAATTTTACGGCTATCAGTAACCTTACTTCCTACACCGGAAGTACTACAAGGGCATTAACCGCCACTACCACAAGTGGCTTACCCGTACGGTACGAAAGCAGCAATACCCGCTTGGCTTCTTTGGTAAATGCCACTACTTTGGGCTTTCAACGCAGCAGACCCGATTATTCTTTTGAGTTGTCTGTACCTATTTCAACCACCAAAGTGCGTATTTACAGCACCCAAACATCCCATTTTCACATTAAAGAATTCCGTTTGTTTGCACCCACAAGCCTAGATTATCCACAAAATGTATTAGAGGATTTACCCGCAGGAAGTCCGTTGGTAAACCTTGCGGAAGATGCTGCTATTGCCGTAAGCGGTAGTTTCAGTAGCACTTCGTGGTCTAGCTTTGCGGTAGATAACAATGTGTCTACCGGTTGGATTAGTCAGCCTTCAACGGCTACACCCGCAGAAAAATGGATTGAATTAAGCTTTCCCAATCCAGTAAGTATTGGTTGTGTGCAGTTTGTCAATGGGTTTTTATCTTCCGGTACTTGGCAAGGTTTAATGACCAATTTTGTAGTGCAATATTGGAATGGTACCGCTTGGCAAAGCATCAACGATTGTACCGTGCGTATTACTGCTATACAAGATGGCAATGAGAATGTGTTGCCCGCGGCTTCGGTACAGCATATTTGTGTAGATAGTGTGTTGAAAAGAGTAACCGCTGTTGCTATGCCGCCTGTGGTTACAATGCCTACCGTAGAAAATATTGGTACTACGAGTGCCCTTCTAGGTGCTAATGTATTGCCCACCGTAGGGTCAGCAATTACTGCCAAAGGAACGGTGTACGATGTTGCAGCATTGCCAACTGCCAATGCCTTAACAGCAGGCAATACCCTAACCGGTGTATTTACACAACTGCGCACCGGCCTAACGCCCAATACCATTTATTGGTACAGAGGTTATGCCACCAATAGCGCAGGTACAGGCTATACGGTAGACAGTAGCGCCTTTACTACACTCAGCAATGCCCCAACAAGCAATACACCAACCACAAATACCGCAAGCAGTTTTACCGCTCGTTGGTCTGCACCCGTACAAGGCGCAGCGCCGTACACCTATACCTTGCAAGTGGTAACGGATGCTGCGTTTTCTACCAATGTGAGCACGATAGCCAATATTGCTAGCTCGGCCACAAGTAGGGTAGTCAGTGGATTGCAAAGCAATACGGTGTATTATTATCGAGTAGGTATCAACAATGCAAGTGGTAGCAGTGCTTGGTCAGCTGTTCAAACTGCAAATACTTGTAGTGCAGCACCCACCGTGGCAGCCGCTTCCAATATTGGAACTGTGCGTTTTACTGCCAATTGGACAGCTCCTACAAACGCTGGTAATTTACCCATCACTTACCAAGTACAATACAGCACCGATGGTGTATCGTGGACCGGTAGTACCACTGTATCTAGCATCAATGCCACTAGCTTTACAATTGGTAATTTGCTATCTAACCAAACCTATTACTACCGTGTACGCGCAATTAATGCAGGAGGCAATAGTGTGTGGTCGGCGGCACAATCGGTAACCACTGAACTTAAGCAAAAGCCGGCGGTGTTGTTCGAGACGGTAAACGACAAATTCATTGGCGAAGCCGATTTCAATCCAGCATCAGCAAGTTTATCACAACCAACGGTACTTAGTACCAACAATGCAGCGGTGGCATCTATTGTGGATGGCAAAATACGCCTACTTGCTGCCGGCACTGTAACCATTACCGCTACCACTACCGAAACCGACGATTTTTATGCAGCAGATCCTAAATCAATAACCTTTTCGGTGTTTTTAAGCAAGCCATTTGTTACGAACAATGTACCCGGAACTATTGAATGTGAAAACTTTGATATAGGATGGAGCGGGGGTGCTTATTTTGATGTAGATGCCAATTTGAACAACAATCTCTACAGAGCCACGCTGGTAGATTTGTACAGCATTACCACCAATCCACCAAACTACCGTATAGGCAGCATTGCCAATGGCGAATATGTGCACTACACCATCAATGTAACCGAATCGGCCAATTATCAAATCAAAACCTTCTTTACAAATGGAGGTGCTGTAGATGTTCCTTTTACGCTTACTATCGATAACGGCACCGCGTACTATCTCAGTGCAAGGCCTACACTTAATTGGAGTACCTACGATAGTAGCCTTATTAACGGCGTTTATTTAAGCAGCGGAACACATGTTATTAAAGTAACTTTTACCGGCGTAAATACCTTTGGTCTTGATAAAATGGTGATTTTGAAACCCCAAACGCTCAGTTTTCCTAATGTCAATCAAACCCAAAATGTAGATGCTATTACAAGCACCACTACTTTAGACCCTGCTTTAGCAGCAACCGCAAGTTCCGGATTGTCTGTAACCTATACAAGCAGCAATACCAATGTTGCCGTATTTGATGCAGCTACAGGCAATGTACGCATTACCGGACGCGGCCAAACCATTTTAACCGCCATGCAATTGGGCAACAACAGTTTTGCAGCGGCTACCAATGCGGTATGTACTTTAACAGTGATGCAAAATCAGGTCATCACCTTCAATACCGATCGTCGCAACCGAGTAGATAAAGGCACTTTTGTACCTGCAACGGTTACAAGTGGTGGTGCTTTGACGCTCACAAGCAGCAAAACATCTGTAGCAACTGTGTCGGGCAATCAATTGGTGATAGCCGATTCGGGCAATACCGTGATTACCGCCACGCAGGAGGCCGACTTAGTCAATTTTTACAATTCGGTAACAGCCTCTTACACCTTGAGGGTATGGCCTACAAAAGCCTTTGCTGCCAATGTAGTGAATGGAACTGCCAACGTACTTGATGTATTACAAGCCGAAGATTACGACATTGGTGGTCCGGGATGTGCTTACAACGATGCTACAATAGGCAACAATGGCAATGCGAGTTATCGCAACGATTCGGTAGATATTGCCACTTGTGCCGATCTTGGTGGGGGCTTTAAAATACAGAGCACTTCGGCCGGTGAATGGCTTAAATACACCATCAATGTTAGCCAAACAGGCACTTACGATGTTGCAGCTCGTGTAACCGGTGGCGCACAGCCCACGCCTTCGCAGTTTAGGATAGAAATGGACGATGTGCCCAATACCAACAACATTACCGTTGGTAACGACAATTGGAACACTTTCCGTACACTCCCTAGCGGCACTTTTGCCTTATCGGCCGGCATACATACCATGCGCTTGTTTATTGTAGCCAATACCATGCACTTCAATTACTTTACTTTCAACAAAGTAAGCAATACCGGTCCTGCCGTAGCTGCTACCCGTACTGCTACCAACGATTATGCAGCCACTACACTACGTGTATATCCCAATCCGGCGTACAGTCGCGGTGTGGTACAAGTGCAAGTGCCGGTGCAAGCACAGCAAGCAGCTCAGTTAGTAGTGCGCAATAGTTATGGCAAAGTAGTACACAGTCAGTTATTAGGAACGCCGAATAGCCGGATGTTGCAAACCCAATTAACCCTGCCCAATCAACTCAGTGCCGGAGTATATTTGGTACAAGTGGTTATTGGCAATCAAATACATACCACGCGTTTAGTAGTACAATAGAACGCAAAAGAAAGACGGTTTTTTTGTTTTAGCCGGGCTTGTTGCACTATGTGCAGCGGCCCGGTTTTTTTGTATCCAAACGCCAAGAAAAGTGGGCGTTCCCCTTTGGGGCGGGCTTTGCATTTTTACTCCTCGCCGCCACCTTGCAGGATGTTGGCTGTGGGATAATCGTTGCAATCC
>Ga0114938_1000756_pt1 | contig 23525 bp, 17 predicted proteins | sample AshMeaBigSpring_FD_88675 | JGI IMG/M metagenome (GOLD analysis project Ga0114938, IMG submission 88675) | Groundwater microbial communities from Big Spring, Nevada to study Microbial Dark Matter (Phase II) - Ash Meadows Big Spring | ecosystem: Environmental > Aquatic > Deep subsurface >...
GGTTGCCACTAATGCACGAATGAATTTTGTCTTTTATTCGTGTATTCGTGGCTAATTATATTTTTTTTTGCCACTAATGCATGATTTTTTTACTGCAAAAGACGCTAAGAAATGAAACACTGCTAAGTATGCTAAGAAATTTCAACTTTGCGTACATTGCGAAAAACTTTGTGCTCTTTGCTGTTAGACCCAAATTCCTATTGCGTAATTTGGGATTATGCTAGGTGGTCAATTACGCACAGGACCTTATTGCTATGCGGCAATGAGTGAGCCAGCACTCTATTCGTCCCGATGTATTTTTTTTTATTGATAGAAAATAGTAAACCTACTGTAAGATAAGTCAGTTTGTGTAACTAAAGAAGATTATTGCTAAAAATCCTCGTCTTCGTATAGCGGCGAAACAAAAAAATATAAACTATAAATTGTAAAGGGTATATTTTTTTAAAAAAAAGAATTATTTAGCATACTTGCGTGTACGTATATAATTAAAAATAGCACCGAGTAGTAATAAAAACAATAAAGGTACTCCAAGTGTAATCACACGATATTTGGTGTTATATTTTTTTACACGCCCCTTGTCGAGCATACGTAGTTTTACATCTTTAGCACGGCTGGCTATTAGACCATTTTTGTCCACGAGATATTCAATACAATTGATGATAAAGTCTTTATTAGCAAAGGTCTGCTGAGTAAAGCTATAATATCCCAAAGGCACTATCTGATCTCCTTTTGTATCATTACGTATCAAGTCTACATCACTTAATACGATCATTTTATTATCATCACTTTGTTCACGACGAGGGTATGCTCCGAGTGTATCCATCATGCGAGCCGTAGCATCACTTAATTGATTACGAAAAGTACTATGGAATTTACCTTCAATCAATACAGCAATGGGCAAATGCTTTTTATTGAATTGCGATTGTGTTGGTGGATTGCGTAATAGCTCTGTAGTCACCTCTACAGGGGACAATAAGCTGCGACTATATTGTGAGCTGGACAATAATATTTTTTTATGTATTGATGCACTTGTTTTGATAGTATCAATAGAACTAGCAAATTTAGTCATTATTAAATCAAGATTTTTTACCACTGGATGACTAGCCTCTGGAGTGATGACAGGGAAATATACCCAAGTAAAATTTTTCATTTGTGGCGTATTATTTTGCATCCCTACTACAATAGGAATATAATTACACTGCATATCTTGTATCAAATCAGTATTTATGCGTACGCCATAATCAAAAAGTATTTTTTCTAATCCTAAAGGGTAATCCATTGTAATAAATTGTTCTGGTGCTTTGCCCATAGATTTCATGCTATCCATACTAGCAGCTATTGTCTCTATAACCCATAAGATTTTGCCTCCATGCATCACATATTGATCAAGCTTATATATATCTTGAGGGCGGAAATTTTGTCGAGGTCCAGCTATTATTATAGCATCATAGATTGAGTCTATCAATATACCTTTGGTCAAATCTATACGATGTAGTTCATAGAACTCGCTTAGTGCGTCTGCTATATCTTTTACTTGTAGCTCATTTAGCTCACCATGTCCTTCGGTAAATGCAATCTTAGGTTTATCTTCACGCTGCAATTTATTGATCACATTGGCTATTTTATATTCCAGCATAGCTACACTATTATTAAGAGCTACATGAGGATCCACACCCAGCTGATTATTGAGAAAGCTCACGGGCATACTATGTCCTTTATAGGTAATTATAGCTCCTGGAAAAATAATTTGTTCTTTATATTCATCTACGCCTTGCACTTGCAAATTGGTGGGTGTGAGTCCTTGTTTTATTAATTCTTGATATGCTTCATTTTTCTCTTTATCCGTGCCTTGTTTAGATGGATCAATAAATTCATAATTTAATTGATCTCCGGCATAAATTTTAAACTCATCCAGCATCTCCTCTATACTGTTACGCAAACGTTTAAATCCTGCAGGAAATTCTCCTTCGAGATACACTCTAATAAATACCTCATTATTTAGATTTTTCAATAGAAGGCGCGTAGGCGCTGTAAGGCTGTATCTATTTTCTGTAGTAAGATCTAATCGGGCGAAAAAAAAAGAGCTTAATATATTGATACAAAAAAGTATGGCTATGATCATTACAACTTGCCCTATTGCTTGGTTGCGATTATTGTTTTTCACATTACAAAAATAATATGAATATCATTGTTTTTGATTTATAATTAATCTTAAGGTTTTGTGTAATTAGATAATACAGAAAGATATACTCTGTTGTGGTCTTCATAAGAAAACAGTGTTCTTTGTATTATGATTTTTTGACATAATACATATCTAAATTATTTGAAAATAAACCATAAAAAATATCAGAATCATAAATCTATAGAAATTACATAAACTATATTTACTCACATATTATATTAATTTTGCTCTAAAAGTAATTTTTTTACATGCGTATAACATTAGCTCAACTCAATTATCAAATAGGAAATTTTGAAGAAAACCAACAAAAAATGTTGGATGCTATCAATAAAGCTCTTGAACAAAAGAGTGATCTTATCATATTCTCAGAGTTGGCGGTATGTGGCTATCCACCTCGTGATTTTCTAGAATTTAATGATTTTATAGAGCAGTGTATGGCAGTAGTGAATACATTAGCATTGGCTAGCACCAATATAGGTATATTAGTAGGCGCACCAACTCGAAATCCTAATATAGAAGGCAAAGATTTATATAATTCTGCGTATTATCTATACGAAGGCAAGATCCAAAAAATACTACACAAAGCCCTATTGCCTACTTATGATGTATTTGACGAGTATCGTTATTTTGAGCCAGCTAAGGATTTTGATATTATACACCACAAAGGATATAAAATAGCTATAACTATATGCGAGGACATGTGGAATGTAGGCAATAATAATCCTATGTACACTATATGCCCTACAGATGAAGTGATGGTACAACATCCTCAACTACTTATCAATCTCTCGGCATCACCATTTCATTATAAGCATGCTGCAGAGCGCATTGAAGTAGCTAAAGCAAATGTAGCAAGGTATAAAATACCTTTGTTTTATTGCAATCAGACAGGCGCTCAGACAGAGTTGATATTTGATGGTGGATCACTCGTTTTGAATGCACTAGGAGCGGTATATGATGAAATGCCCTTTTTTGTAGAATGTGTACGCACCTATCAACTTACAGATATACTTGCAGGGCTATATACCGAACATGCTCTCGGAGAGGAGTATAAAGAGCCGGCTGCTATGATATATGAAGCATTACTATGTGGCATAAAAGATTATTTTAATAAATCTGGTCTAAGTAAAGCTACCTTGGGCCTTAGTGGCGGGATAGACTCGGTACTCACAACTGTATTGGCGACTCATGCACTTGGAGCCGATAATGTACATCCGATATTAATGCCTTCGCAGTATAGCAGTGAGCACTCTATCAGCGACTCTGAGTTACTATGTCATAATCTTGGATTACAATATTCAATTATCCCAATAAAAGAGATATATGACAAATATATCACTACATTACTCCCTACTTTTGGAGAAAAAGCAGAAGACCTAACTGAAGAAAACTTACAAGCTCGTATCCGTGCTAATATATTGATGGCTTATTGTAATAAGATGAGATATATACTGCTCAATACCACAAATAAAAGTGAAGCGGCAGTAGGCTATGGCACACTATATGGTGATATGTGCGGCGGTCTTGGTATATTAGGCGATGTATATAAAACTCAAATTTATGATATAGCAAGATATATTAATAGAACTAATGAAATCATTCCTATTAATTGTATTCATAAAGCTCCATCAGCAGAGCTGCGTCCAGGACAGAAAGATAGTGACTCCTTGCCAGAATATAGTGTGCTAGATAAAGTGCTGTATCAATATATAGAGATGCGCCAAGGTCCCAAAGAAATAATAGCTATGGGATTTGATGATAAACTTGTACATAGAGTATTGAAAATGGTCAATAGTGCCGAGCATAAAAGACATCAGACACCTCCTATCCTCAGAGTATCTCCCAAGGCCTTCGGTAGCGGTCGTCGTATGCCTATAGTAGCGAAGTATTTGATGACATAATGCTTTTTTTTATAATAAAGATTAGCTGCTGTGAATAGATTTTTTTTATAAGCATTAAGGCAGCATTGCATATAAGGAGATAAATACCACTATATTAATATAAAAAAACACAAATACCTAAAGAATATTATTAAGCAACTCTTTTATTTTTTCAATTTCATCTTTGCACTCTACTACAAACCGCTGTAAATCTGCATCATTGGCTTTACTACCGATGGTATTCACTTCTCTGAGCATTTCTTGTGCCACAAAGGATAGTTTCTTGCCTTTCATATTTGGTTTTTTATCTAGACTTATATCCATAAAATAACCTAAGTGTGCATCCATCCGCACCAATTCTTCATTGATATCAAGCTTTTCGATATAATATATGAGCTCTTGCTCGATACGATTATTATCGGCTAATATATCTTGTTGTAAAGCATTTATTTTTTGTAATATTCTATCTTTTATAGCAGGTATGCGTTGTGTTTCTATGGTTTTGATATATTGGATATGATTGCGGATTTTATCTATGCTGTGTACTATGTCTTCCATCATTTTATTTCCTTCATGTAATCTAAAGGTATCTAAGTCCTCAAATGCCCGCCCCAATGTCTGCATCACTAATTGCATGAGTGATTCGTCTGCTGTAGGTTGTTGATTGGTGCGCACTTCGGGTAGTGTAAGTATTGCAGCTAGGAGTTGACTTTTACTTAATTGCTCTTGAGTTATTATTTCATCCAACTCGTATAGCAATGATTTGATCAAGGGCTTGTTGAGGAAATTGGTATTGATCTCTGCTTGACTTTCTATACTTATATTTATTTCTGCTTTACCTCTATTTAGTTTTTCGTTGGCGAGTACTCTTATTTCATTTTCTTTTTCTCGTATGATCAAGGGCAAGCGTAGATATAAATCATTGTTTTTGCTATTTACAGATTTTACATCTATACGTATAGCGGTATGGGTGTCTTTGTATGTGGCTGTACCATAACCAGTCATGGAGTACACGTGCATAGTATTATTTATATATTGTTGCAATAAAATTTGTAATTTACAAAAGTATAATAATTCAAAATAATACTCACATATAATAAGTGTATAAGAGTAGTACTTTCAAAGGGGATATGTATATGTACTAAGCACATACTCCTGCACAAGCCTATATTTATAAGTATGTTTATAGCTATTAGTTATGGTGTAATACATACTAGTAGCTATCTTGTTTATGTCAATTTCGGATTCAATGGAATGTATGTGTAATTGACCTTTTACATCATATATCGTATATGCAGCATTTTGTATACCAGCACTAATAGTAATAAGATTAAAGCAAGATTAGAGGGATATAGCCAGCGTCCATAAAAATATAAGGGACAGATCGTGAAAAAGCCACCACAGAATCATACTTAAATAAAAAAATAACTGCCTCCACTAATATACCATACTTATTTTTATCTATAAATCTAAAGTCAATAACCGGTCCTGTTCAACAGGGTTATATTTCATTTAGTTTTTTTTATTTTGTCCGAGTATAGGATGACTTTCTGTTCATGGCTAAATGTTGCAAGCCGCACACAATAAGTAACTCGATCTCGATCAATCTTTGAGCCAAACCACAGAGTACAATACTTACTCTGAAGACTTTCTCCTATAATGTATAATATTGAGCTGATTCCAAAAGGTATAAGCTGTATCTATATCAAAATGAGTAAGGGTCATAGACTCGCTACCCACGCCCATATTCATATCGATATAATAAAACTCCCGGAGTGATTCTATCGCTATTGTATTATTTTTTTGTAAAAAAATATTTTTAGTGCGTAAATATTTTTCAATATCAGCATCATAATTATCAATTGTATTTAGCGTATTATTGACTTTACTAAACTCACTTTTATCAAAGTGATACAAAAATGCTAACTGATAATAACCAGGATTGATTATAGTGAATGTACTGTCTATATTGATTTGTTTAAATTTTTCTACTAGCTTGTCAAAATCTCTCCCTTTGGATATTTTAATATTAAAGTGTAAATACATAAGCACGATACAAATAAAATATAAACCGTAAATCCACTTGGTATATTTACACTCAAAAGCGAAGAGCAATTGAGCCAAACCTAATACAAACAAAGGGTACAACAAAAACGTATATCTCTCACCATTTACTGGATATACGAAAGACACTACATAATTAAATGTATAGGCTGCTAAAAATAATAGTATTAAATTTATTTTTTTAAGCGCCTCTTTGAGATTAATTCTACCAAAATAAAACGACACAATAATCAATGCAGCAATCAAACAAAGTATAAAGACATTGCGATTACTAAAAATAAAAAGGGTGTCATAATAAGAAACTATCCCATTAGGCGCTGTCATCCATGCCGCTGTGGCATGATAATTATTCATTAGTTTTAAAAAATTAATGACTATTGGCATAAAACTGATACCCGTGAGCACCAATATAATAATCCAAGTCCAGGCATATCTTGTCTGCCTCCAATAATATACTATAAATAAAGCTTGTATGCTTATATAAAAAAAGCTGACATAGTGCATATAGCATAGTGATATATTGATAAGGATAATAAGTAACGCTTTGTACCAGCTATATCGTGTATGCAATGAATAGATCATATAGATACTACTAACAACTAAAAAACTTAATGGTGTATAGGCTCTTACTTCATTGCATATATAGATGGATATATTGGATAGTGCAAAAAAAATAAGAGCAAAGTAAGTAGCAGGTTTCGACAAATACTTGTACCCAAAAGCAGCTATAACTATAGCTGTAGCTGCACTGAATAGCAGCATCAATGATCGCAATGCCCAGATACTAATACCGAATACCCTAATCCAATAATGGAGTATAGTCTCAAAAAGCGGAGGATTATTGCCTTGCAATAAAAATCGCCATATATAGACAATATCATGTTGTGCTACCCATACCGAGAACGGCTCATCTCCAGTGATACCAGCATAAGGTATAGCCACTAATCGTAATAAACATCCTAATGCGACAAGTAAAGCACTTATTGTTAAAAAATTATTATTTAATACCTCATTGAGTTTTGGCCAATTTATATATTTTGAAATTATCATTACTAATTCTTAGTCTAATTATATAAATTCCAGCAGTTAGATTACTGTAGATCACTCCCAAATCATCAATATCAATCAATTCCATTAATTTTTCACCATTTACTGAATATATTTCACAACTTGCAAAGTTAATATTTTGTAAACAATCATATAGTTCGGGACTATTTACAAAAGTATATTAATTGAGTATAATACTCATATATAAATTGTAATAAAGTTTTTGTATCAAGGGTTAAAAAGAAAAGGTTCTTTTACTTATCTTTTTACAAACTTTGTGCTATAAGTACGCTTATTATCAGTAGCTGTAACGAAATACATACCCTGAGGTAAATGATGTATATCAATGTTTTTTGCGGTGGACTGTATAAGCAATTGCCCTTTTACATCATAAATAGTATATGTAGCATGCTGTATATCGGAAGTAATAGTAATCATATCATAGCATGGATTGGGGGATACTATCATGCTATTATCTGCCGCATCATATTCACTTATAGCTACTGGATTTATCATATATTGCTTGAGGGTATAGTTGCTGGCAAGCCTATTTGTTACTATATATAGATAAGCGCTATCCACAGCATATAAACCTATATAATGCATGAAATCATGTGTAAAATATTCTGTACTAGGGCTGAGGAGATGACAATGATCTAAACCAAGGAGTAAAAATTTGTCTTGAAATATAGTTGCATTTACATAATAAGATTGTATATCAGTGTATAGATTGTCATATTCTAATTGATTGATATAATCAAGGGTGTCTAATAAGCTCGTGTTTTGCAGTGCAAAATCCAAATCCATACTCTCCATTTTCATATCAAAGAAGTGTTTTTTAAAATAAATAATACTATCGCCTCTCACTATACTACTAAATATACCATCAGCGATAAGGGTATCTCCTAAGAAAACACCATTGCTATCTATGCGGTAAAAATAATGAGCATTACTCCCTACTTCGTAATGTGCCAATATGCTTTTGTCACTATTGCAGTATATGTTGCGCAATATATAATTGTAGTAAATGTTTGGATAATAATGAACCCATAATGCCTGCCCAGTAGTGTCAATACAGTAGGTAATAGGGCTTTTGCCAGAGAACCCTATATTATCAATTTGACCTTGTATGACAAATTTGTTTTCACTTATTTTTAGTATTCTGCTATTGTACTCATATACTGATGTAGTATCTATAGTATCTGTAAAGTATCGAGTCCATATAGTATCCATAGTACTATCGAGTAATAGGTAATAGGGCTTTTCCATATTCTTACCTACCGCTAGTATATTGCCATTTTGTAGCAATGCAAAGTCAGCGATAATAGGAGATTGCGGTGATAATATATACGGAGGTACAAATTCATTTACAAAATTAAGGTCAGCATCAAATTTTGCAATAAAGGAAATAATGTCATCATCACTAAATCCTGATACTATAAGATTATTATCTTCATCTATAGCTGCCTTATAGGTATGATAATAGACCTCACCCAATACAAATGAGGTGTCACATAGGTTCATACTATCTGTTTTGACTCCAGCAGCGTTAAATTTATCTATACTGATACAATAATCATAAGGCAATGTTATTTTTCTTTTAATAATATAGATATCATGATTGTTATCAATAAGTATATATTGTGGACTTACATATTGAAAAGTATCTACCACAGGATGCGACCAATTTTGTAATAATTGAGCTTCTGCATTAGTTATAATACATAAGCTTAATAGGAGGAGTTTATAGACTTTCATATATATTGATATTATAGTGTGAAACCTTGCCGTGTAGTTCTAAGTTTAGTTCACGGTATTGTAATACAGTCCCTAGATCACTTAATGGTAAAGTATGTACAAAGGCATGATCTATCACTGCACCATCATCAAACTGCATATATACATCTATAATGATATTGTCACCGCTATTTTTCCAATCCGTAAAGGTGGCTTGTATCTGGAATTTACCATCTGTAGTCACAGTAGCTGAGCATAATAGGTCTCCATAGGAGCTATCTGCTATTGAATTATTATCACTAGTATGCAATTGAAAAGTATTGGCAGGGCGACATTGAAAGCTTGGATGAGCTATACACAAGTCAAGGGTATTAGCATTCCAATAGCTAGAGATAATTGATGGGTCAAATGTGCAGAAATAATTATCATTACCATAGCCAAAGCTAAGAGGCATAGTGCCACAAAAATTACATAGTGCTAATTTAATACATGGGGCTACGCTATGCTTACCATTAGTACATATAGCCCCATCATCATAAGAGTGATAATTGATAATCATATCTGGACCATCATAGAAGTATAGCTTACCCTTCACAGGGATATAAAAATATACGGGAGGGTTCATACTGTTTTCTAGCATATATACTCCACCAAATGCTATACCATAATGAGCACCGGGTTCATCTGTAGTATTCATTTTAATAATAGGGTCACATAAAGTAAGGGATTTGCCTTGAATACCACTCGTATATCCAAGGTCATTAAGGATAGGTATAGTGGCTCTAGCATGCAAAGGGGTAGCGGTTTTTTTTACAGTTCTATAGCCGGGATCTTCGCTTCCCCAATAGGTCCTATCATAATAACGGAATACATCTGGGTAAGAATGTAATGTTGCCAACTTATAAAAACCTTCTAATTCATTACAATTGCTATTTAAAAAAGCAGTATTATTAAAAGTTAATATTATCTCATATGTTGTAATAGTAGAAGAAGGCTCGGGGCAAATATCACCTGATGCAAAATCCATAGGATAAGTATTACAATTATCACATTCAGAAAATTGACCATGACAGAGATTGATATGGTCTAGACAAAATGTACCATCTATTATGCATTCGGACACTGTAGTATAAGCAAAAATATTAGCGTATTCGCTACTTGCTAGGGGCTTAGTAATATCATATTCGCTATTTAGTGTCCCATTAGATACATTGCTAAAACCCCTAATAGGATACTGATCATTCAGTATATTATAACCTACTAGGGGGATATTGTTTTTTATAGCATTAATATCAGATGACGAAAATAAAATTTGTCCATTTGACTGCGGGCTTACGTTTAATATTTCATCTAAATACGGCACAACTATATGAAATTTGGCAGGAGTATGCAATCCATAATTTGTATTGAGTAATGAGGATAAGGTTAGCGAAGGGTTATTAGTAAGGCTAGCTAGATTACTATTCATTATAGAGTCAAATGGAATATCAAAGGAATCACACAGATATTGTAATTTATCAATATTGATAAAAAAATATCCATCTTTACCTTTTGATGCTTCTTTTATAATTATTTCATTGATTTCATCCAAATAGCTACCAGAAGTGGCTCGAGCATTGCCCATACTTCTAAATTCATTGATGGACAAATTGTAAGCTTTAGCTAATAATTGTAAGTTTTTATCAATAGTTTTGATGCCTTTATGCATATTGTCTGATTTCTCTTGATATACTTGTTGCTTCATACATGCAAACGAAAAGGTGCTAATAATCAAAATAAATAAAATATGTTTCTTACTTTTTCTTTTTTAGTTATACCAAAGATAATAATTATTCTTTAATTATTTATTGATTGAAAAGCAAATTATAGTTATCTGGGTTTTTTAGAAACTAACCATTTAAGTCAAAAATTATTTTTTTTATCCTGACATAACTCTACCAATATACCATAGGTGCTACGAGGGTGCAGAAAACATATCAACTTATTATCTGCTCCATCCTTAGGTATAGTGTTTATAAATTCAAAACCGAGTTGCTGTAAGCGCTCTATTCCCATGCAATTATCATCCACCCCCAAAGCGATATGATGAATCCCTTCGCTATGCTTGGCTAGGTATTTGTATATGCTTAAAATAATCTCGTATTTTTGCTGATTCATTGATAATAAAATCATTTTATGTATAAAAAAATAGTAACCCTTATATTTACCCTTATAATATGTGTAGGAATATATACCACGCTGCACTCAACGCAAGATGATACCGCACGCAGAGCTAATAATACACCTGCATTCCTACGAGTAGATCCTACATGGGCAGATAGCATCATGGCTTCGCTAACAGCAGAGCATCGTATAGCTCAATTATTTATGGTAGCAGCATATACAGAGGGCGAAAGCGATAATCAGACCCAAGTAAATAATCTTATACGCAACTATAATATAGGAGGTCTAATTTATTTTAAAGGCAATCCTAGTCACACCGCTCAATGTATTAATACTAATCAATCAAATGCACGCACACCATTGATGATAGGTATAGATGGTGAGTGGGGATTGAGTATGCGACTGGATAGTACAACTATATTTCCTCGTCAGATGACGCTAGGAGCAATACAAGACAATGCATATATATATAATATGGGATCAGAAATCGCTCGGCAATGTCGATTGATGGGTATACATGTAAATTTTGCTCCCGTTGTAGATGTTAATAATAATCCAAAAAATCCGGTAATCAATGATAGATCGTTTGGCGATGATAAGTATAATGTCGCTCGACTAGGACTAGCCTATATGAGAGGTATGCAAGATGGTGGCATACTCGCTTGTGCCAAGCATTTTCCAGGACATGGCGATACTGATACTGACTCACATACAGGATTGCCTCTAGTGACACATAGCCGAGAGCGATTAGATACACTGGAGTTGATGCCATTCCGTACACTACAATATGGTGGCGTAGCTAGTGTAATGGTAGCACACATGAGTATCCCTAGTATAGAACCTAGTCCCAATCTAGCTAGTACGCTCAGTCCCAAGATAGTCAATGGATTGCTCAAAGGAGAACTAGGATTCCAAGGATTGATATTTACCGATGCGCTAAACATGAAAGGCGTAAGCACATATTTTGCTCCTGGAGAAGTAGAACTCAAAGCCTTATTGGCCGGCAATGATGTATTACTATTTGCTGAAGATGTGCCCAAGGCTATCTCATTGATAAAAAAAGCAATAGCCAATGGCGAAATCTCACAAGAAGAAATAGACCGTAGAGTACGCAAAATACTAATGGCAAAATACTGGGTCGGCTTGAATAAATATAAACCTACGGTAATAAAAGACTTAAGCATATATATCAATACAGCTGATAGCAAGCGTATACGCAAAGAGTGTTATGAACAAAGCATAACGCTAGCCAAAACAGACCATATTACTTTACCCATTCGCAATCTCGAATCACAATCTATAGCTACTGTAGTCATTGGCAAACTTACGAAAAATGATTTTCAAACTGCCTGCGGTAGATATGCTCCTACCATACATTATAATCTCAATAAGGATATAACAAGTGCAAATCAAAAATCATTACTAAGTAAGCTAAATAAACACAGTGTCATACTCGTGAGCCTACATGATATGAAACGTAAAAGCAGTGATAATTGGGGAATCAATACTAATATCGTCAAGCTCATAAATGCCATACAAGCACAAAATCCCAATACTGTATTAGTAGTCAATGGTAATCCATATAGCTTAAAATATTTTAGCGAAATCAATAACATATTATGTACATATGAAGATAATAGCACCACACAAACTATAGCGGCTGAGGTAATATTTGGTGCTCGGCAACCCCTAGGACGATTGCCACTCACAGCCTCTGACGATTTTAGATATGGGCAGGGGTTTTTTTTGACTAGTACCCAACTAAGGCTGCGATATGACCTAGCAAATCAAGCAGGATTTGTAGCAGACTCATTAGATTCACATATAGATCGTATAGCATTACAAGCTATTGCAATGGGTGCAACACCAGGCTGCCAAGTACTAGTTGCTCGGCATGGCAAGGTAGTATTCCATAAATCGTATGGTTTCCATACCTATGAGAATACGTTGCCTGTAACGGAGGAAAGCATCTATGATATAGCATCTCTATCTAAGATATGTGGAACGATGCTAGAAGTGATGAAAGGATACGAAGAGGGTAAAATTAATCTCTACAATAGATTGCATAATTATATCCCTGATCTAGATACTACCAATAAATCAAATTTACTTATTAAAGATGTCTTGACACATACAGCAGGTCTTAAAGCATGGATACCCTTTTATAAACAAGGACTCAATGAGAACAATGAATTGAATGGACATATGTTTAGCTTTTATCAAAATGATACTTATAATATAAAAGTAGCTGATTACTTGTATTTGAATAAAAGCTATCTCGATACAATGTGGCATCAAATAAAATCATCGCCATTGAATCCTAATATCAATTATGTATATAGTGATCTAGGGTTAATGTTTATGAAGCGTATAGTCGAGAATATATACCAAGATAAACTAGAAACCCTAGTAAATAAAGATTTTTATGAATGTCTCGGAACACAGTTTATGACGTATCGTCCCCTTGAGAAATATGAAAAAACACAAATCGTAGCTACTGAATCTGATTATATCTGGCGCAAACAAACAGTACATGGCTATGTACATGATCCTGCTGCAGCTATGATGGGTGGAGTAGATGGACATGCTGGCTTATTTGCCAATGCGCATGATATAGCTATAGTGATGCAGATGCTACTGAACGGCGGCACTTATGGTGGCAGAACTTATTTTAAACCAGAAACTATATCTTTATTTACGAGTAAACAATGCGATGACTGTCGACGAGGATTAGGATTTGACAAGCCCGAGCTTGACCAAAGTAAAACAAGCAATATGACTGATCTAGCTTCTCCATTTACTTATGGTCATACTGGGTTTACGGGCACATGTGCATGGGTGGATCCTCAATATGATCTTATATATATATTTCTAAGCAATAGAATACACCCATCGGCAGACAACAAAAAACTCAACAGTATGGATATACGAGGCCTCATACATGAAGCAATATATAAGAGTATAGAAAAATAGCATTTTGGATTATATGTGATAAATATAAAGGATTATAACCATGCTGATAAATCTATTCCTCATATATAATATATGAATATTTAGTATAAGGCCATGAGCCCTTATATTGTCATAAAATCAAATTTATAAGCATACAAAATAAATTAATTACAAAAAATAAGAGCCGCAAAATAGGCGACTCTTATTATTGATTCTAGTATTTAATTATTAGTGTATTACTTGTAATGCTTTAGTTGTGGTCTGTCCGACAGCACTAATAAAAGTATAGAAATACATCCCTTCAGCAAGCATTGCTGTATTGATTGGCATCACTTCGCCAGCAGCTTTTGCTTGTTCTGTGATAATGACACGTCCTGTAGCATCTATGATTTGAAGGTGCCATGTAGCATCAACATTCTCATTTACCTGTATAAAAGCATATTGATCACATGGGTTAGGATACATATCATTGATTGCTGAGAGCGCAGTTTCTTCAATACCTACAGTACATGACAAGTCTATACCCGCTGCCAGATAATTGCGAGAAGCAAGCATTAAAGCATTGGCATCGGCAGTAGATAACATTTCAAACCCTATTCCGAATAATAATGTCTTATAAGTACCTGCATCATTTTTTACGCCTGCTACTTTAGTAGTAGAATTGTAATTGGCAAAAGATGTAGCAGGAGCTACGGCAACCAATTCATCAGGGAAGAAATTAGTGCCACCATAATAATTATTTATAGTCATATTAGCCACAGCACCAAAATCCGTATCGGTATCGATACAATTAAATATTGAATTTGCAGTGCTTCCATCAGATACAAAGCCTACATTAAAATATGTTTCTAAAAAAGCTTTGGTAGTAGGGGTGCCATTAGCCAGACCTGAAGCAGTATCAAAATTATCCCAAACCACATCTTGTCCTGCTATGAGCATACGCTTATTGCCACTATCCAAATATGCACTCATTTGTGTTGCAAATTCATCAGTGAGTGCTGGGAAGGTCCACCCAACATTATAATAAATAATATCCACTTCGGTAAGTGCATCAGAAGCGCTTAATTTGCTCGCTATGATCGAATTGGTCTTGGCATGACAGGTGGAACTAGCTGCGACCAATGCATCTATATAGCTTGCTTCCCAGTCAGCAGCAGAACCACCAGTACCATCGCCTCTGCCAGCAGTATTGTTTACTACTAATTCCCTTACATTGGCTATTGCATAATATGTAACTCGTGCTGGAGAAAATGCCGGTGCATCAAGAGACTCCATTGATAATACTGCCTCGCCTACATAAGGGGTAGTGCCGGGTGTGATAGTCACTATAGCGGCTATTGTACTGCCAGCATTGATAACTAGGTCATGACTAGTAGTATATGAAGTACCTGCTATAGTAAATGTTGCATTCCAGTCAGCGGGCATATCTTTACTTAAAGATATACGATAGTTTTCATTGGCAGTACCGTAGTTTTCTAGATTTACATTGAAGGAACTAGATGATCCTGCAGCACCCGCTACGGCATTTGTAGGACTAGTATTTAATGCTTCCCAAAGGCTAGTATGTGTACTTGCTGCCTGTATTACTTCTTTAGTAGCATCATTTTGCAACCAAGCTATGACATATATACTGTCAGCATCCCATGTAGGATCAAGGGTATAGTTTAAATCTACTGTCCATGAACTTCCTATAGCTGCTGCAGTATAAGGATCGCCAGCAGTGCTTGTCAGAAAAGTGCGGAATACATTAGGGAAGCTTTTTTCGCCATTTGATCCCGGAGCAGTGGCATAAGTTACACTTTGTTCTACTGCTACTGCACGCAGCTCCCATGTGCCGGAGGGTAAAGTGCCTAGTGTTTTGATATCAATATGTGCAGTGCGTATAGACCCTGCTGTAGATTCGGTTACTACCATACGCACAGGACTGCCTTCTTGAGCAAAGTTGTCAATGATAGCTTGTGTTACCCCTCCTGGTTGTGAATTATATCTAGATCCTAGTGTATATACATCTGGCACACCACTTACAGCATAATAACTGACTCTGTCGCTTACAGGCACTGGGTTGGCAGCATTCATAGGATCAGTGCCGGGCCAGTCCGTATGATATGCAATGTGACAAATATTACCTACATTAGGCGTTAGTATGCCATCATAAAACGCAGGATTCTGTGAAGCACAAGGACCACAACTAGCTTGTGTAAAATGCTCCATTAATACGATTTTGCGAGTCTGGGCAAAAGCTACTGTAGATAATAAAATAAAAAACAAGAATAAAATTGGATTTTTCATAATTTACATTTTTAGGTATCAATAATGATTTAAAGTATAAAATTATATGTTTTTTATGACATTTAAAAAAAAATAGTATAAAACTTTTTTTAATCTATCAATTTCATACTGAATTTCACATCGGTCACCGGGCGATCTCCTGATTTGGTTGGTGTATTAGCAATAGCGTCTAATACTTCTAGTCCTTTTACCACCTCACCATATACTGTGTAGTTATTATCCAGAAAGGGGGTGCCTCCTATTGTTTTATATACGGTGCGTTGCTCCTCAGTATATTTTATATCATTACGGGTTTCCATTTGTGTCAGTTCATTATCATTGGCTATTTTGCCTTGTACGATATAGAATTGACAATCACTGCTGGCTTTTTCAGGATTATTATCTCTAGCAGCACATAATGCTCCTTTTTTATGGATCAAATTGGCATTAAACTCTGCGGGTATACGCTGTGGGGGAGTATGTTTGCTCCCCATACCTAGCATCTGGTCTGGCTTGGCATTGCGACTCAAAGGATCTCCACCTTGAATCATAAATCCTTTGATCACACGATGAAATAAGAGTTCATTATATGTACCATCTTTGACATTGGCTATAAAGGCATCTCGATGCAATGGCGTCTCATTATATAATTTGATGGTGATATCCCCTAAAGTGGTGTTGATAATAACTTGCTGCTCGCTTGGATTAGTAAATATAGTTGTAGCAGTGGATTCGTTAGTGATAGATTTGCTATCTTGAGCAGATTTAGTGCTACTACAAGCATTGAAGTACATGGTAAGCACTATAAAAAATGCGGTAGTCAAAAAAGGTTTCATTTAATATGATTTTGAAAATATAGAATAATTTGTTTTCGCAATAAATAGTCTTGCTCATCACCAGTGAGTAAAGTAGTACGCTCTAATGCTTTATAATGTGGCCAACCATCTTCATCCTGATGCGAATACACAAAACAGTCCTCGTGCTGTAACAATGTACATACTGCTACATGCATCAAATCTTGCTTTTGTTCTTTACTATATTTACTCCTTATGAGTCCTACTTCTTGTATCCCTATGAGCATAAGCATAGCTTCTAGATCTATTTCATTTTTATCGAAATTATTTTGTAGAAACTGAATTACCTTTTGCCATTGCAATTCCATTTCTATATCTATAAGTGATGGAGTTATCATTATTTTGAAAAGTAATGTAAAAATACAAAAGTAATTTTTATTATTTTTAAGGTATTCGATCTAATTTGTTGTATATTTTTTCAAAAGAGAGTAAATTGCATAACTGTTTTACCATGAAACGAATATTGGTTTTGTTTTTTATATTTGGTAGCTTTTTTCAAGTATATGCTACACATAATCGTGCTGGAGAGATTGTGTATGAACACCTTAGTAGCTATACTTATAAATTTACTATCATTACATATACTAAGGAGAGCAGCGTAGATGCTGATAGAGACTCCCTGAGGATCAACTATGGTGATGGTAGCAGCGAGACCATAGCACGTGTGAATGAGATAAGCCTTGGTAATGATGTAAAATACAATAGTTATATAGGTATACATACCTATAGTGGTCCTTATATCTATATAGTAAGTGTAGAAGATCCCAATCTGATTGATAATATCATCAATATAGATTTCGGTAGTAGTGTCAATACTCCTTTTTATTTAGAAGATACTATTAAAATCCTAGATCCTGATTATTATGGATATAATAATTCGCCCATACTATTGCAAGCCCCAATTGATTATGGTAACATCAATGAAATATTTGTACATAATCCTAATGCATTTGATATAGATGGTGATAGTCTTGTATATCAATTTATCACTCCCTTGAGTGGTCCTACACTAACAGTGCCTGGATATCAGTTTTTAGACGATATAGTACCCGGGCCTAGTAATGTAGTCAGTCTCAATATATATACAGGGGAGATGATTTGGAACACACCCCAGCTTGTAGGTATATATAGTATAGAGTATTTGATAAAAGAATATCGATATGGTGAGTGTATAGGGACTATGTTGCGTCATATGCAGATAGTCATACAAGACAATCCTAATTCCCCCCCAGTAATAGCAGCATTTAATGATACTTGTGTGATAGCAGGGTCTATGCTTAGTGTGAATTTTACGGCTTCAGATTCAGATATTCCAGATCAGTTAATAACCTTAAGTGCAACTGGGGGTCCATTGTCTATTGCCTCAGCTCCTGCCAGTTATACTACCGACTCACCACAATACAATCCCAGTTTGTCAATTGTGTGGAATACTAATTGCAATCATATACGCAAAGAACCGTATCAATTAGTAATAAAAGCTGAAGATCATTTTATTAATTCTGAGGGTATACCTATTCCATTGAGCGACTTGGCTACTTGGCAGATTAAAGTATTGGCCCCTGCACCTACTGGACTTAGTGCTACAGTATTGTCAAGTAATTCAGTCCAACTCAGCTGGGATAGCACATATCTCTGTGCTTCAGCAGATGACTTCTTGGGCTATAGTATTTTTCGTAAACGTGGGTGCGGCAATAATGCCTCTATATGTGATAATGACCCTATAGCATTAGGATATACGCTACTAGCAAGCGGGCTATCTACAGCTATGTATATAGACAATACTATAGTACCAGGTCAAGAGTATAGCTATATATTCGTAGCAGAATTTGGAGAGACAAATCCATTCGGTATAATAAATAATTATGTATTAGGAGCATTGAGTCAGGAAGTGTGTATAAATCTCCCGCTCAATCTAGCCATAATCACTAATGTAAGTGTTACAAACACTGATAATATGGCAGGCACAATGTATGTGGCATGGAGCAAACCCAAAACCCCCGATTTTGACACTACCCTTCATACAGGACCTTATACATATCAAATATGGCGTAATATAGGGAATACCGTAATGAACCCCTCATTAATACAAAGCTATACCACTGATAATTTCTATCAAGCTAATGATACCATATATAATGATACGGGATTGAATATTCAAGACAATACGTATATGTATAGTATAGTATGGCTCAGTGGTACAGACTCGCTAGGTGCGACATCAGCCAGCAGTATATATATCAATACAAGCCCTAGTGATAATCAAATATCATTATCTTGGAATGAAAATGTACCTTGGAATAATGAAAGATATATAATATTTAGAAAAAATGGAACAGTATGGGACTCTATAGGAGGTAGTTTTACAAAAAATTATTTAGACCGCCCTTTGCAAAATGGTGTGCCTTATTGTTATTATGTAAAAAGTATAGGACATTATAGTTTGGGAGGATTTGTAGACCCAATAGTCAATGATTCGCAGGAAAAATGCAGTACTCCTCAAGATAATATTGTTCCATGTGCTACTGTATTGCAAATAAATAATGATTGTAACAAGCACGACCAATTAGGCAATACAGAGTTATTTATTAATACATTGACATGGGATGATATAAGTAATCTTTCATGTGGCAATGATGTACTTAATTATGAAGTATATTATCTGCCATTAGGTTCATCTATATATCAATTGGTGCATACTACACTCTCTGGAGATACTACATTTCAACATATTTTGGATAGTAGCCTAGCAGGATGCTATTATATTGTTGCACTAGATTCCGTCAATAATCCTAGTCCTCCAAGTAATAAAATATGCATAGAAAATTGTGAAGAATATCTATTGCCAAATACCTTCACTCCTAACGGCGATGGGCAGAATGATGTATTCATGCCTAGAATAAATAGATTCATTAATAGTGTAAATATTACTATAGTAAATCGTTGGGGGGTCAGTATTTATACAACTAATGACCCACAAATAAACTGGAATGGAAAAATAAATAATACAGGAGCAGATTGCCCTCAAGGCACTTATTATTATACCTGTGAAGTATATACAAACACTACTTCGGGTTCAGATCGTATAGATCGTATCAATGGATTTATAGAATTATTGAGATAGTATACTCAAAAATTTATTATTGTAAAATAAATTAGTTTTTATTTATTATACAAAATTTTAAAACATAAGATTTTTCATATGAAACGACCTTTAGTACAGCCATCAACAGAAAAGAAAGATAAAGACTTTCAAGATTTGATAACGTTTTTTAAGCAAACATTAGGGTTCTGTCCCAATAGTGTAAAAACAATGTACCATAGACCTTCGATTGCAAAGGCCTTCATATCGCTTAACATGGCTGTAATGGAAAATAAAGGAAGAGTCACCAGCATACTTAAAAGGCTTATTGGCTACATTAGTAGCTATGCGGCAGGTTGCAGATATTGTCAAGCTCATACTATCAGAGCTGCTGATAGATATGGTGCAGAAGCAGAAAAATTGAATAATATTTGGGAATTTAGAACACATAGTGCGTTTACAGAAGCAGAAAAAGCTGCACTTGAATTTGCATATGTTAGTTCCATAATCCCAAATTCTGTTGATGATAATATCGCTGAGAATCTTAAACGACATTGGAATGACGGCGAAATTGTAGAAATCCTTGGAGTAATCGCTCTTTTTGGATATTTAAATCGGTGGAATGACTCGATGGGTACTGAACTTGAAAAGGAAGCAATAGAATCAGGTAAAAAATATTTATTACAAAAAGACTGGACTGTAGGAAAACATAAGTATTAACTGCATATCATCCTGGATACACACTTAGCACTCCATACTTAGTAATTGATAATTTTAGCAATATTAAATCCTCTAATGCCAATCAAACTATATATTACCAAGCCCTAACTACTTAAAACCCGACTTTGATAATTGAAGTCAGAACATTCTGGTGTATCATAATCAAGATAGATTATACCGAAAGGATATATGTATCAATAAATTTTATCGTTTACATAATTTCTACTGCGTAATTTGGTTTTAAATAATTAAATTATTGGTAAAATTAAAAAATCACATTAGTATAATATTTTCATAGTAAAATAAAATACTATTAGCTACAAGATACATAATAATAAATAAAAAATCAAGGATAAAAAACCAATCACACACCAAAACTCTCTCCACAAGCACAAGTGCGTGCGGCATTGGGATTATTGAAAAAAAAACCCCTACCATCAAGCCCATCCGAAAAATCTAGCTCAGTGCCAAATAAATATAAAAAACTCTTAAGATCCGTGACTATTTTCTGGCCCTTGTCTTCAAAGATTTGATCATTGGGCAAACTCACATTATCAAAATCCATCTTATACGACAAGCCACTACAGCCACCCCCTACTACACTTACTCTTACAAAATAGTCATTTGAAATATGATCATTATTTTTGAGTTGTGTTATTTTCTCTAATGCTTTTTCACTTATAGTAATCATGAAAATGGCGTGTTATTATTTAGAAATATTATCTAATCCATTTTTATTACGATAATCATTAATAGCTGCTTTGATAGCATCTTCTGCTAATACGCTACAGTGTATTTTCACTGGGGGTAAAGCTAGCTCTTCTACTATAGCCATATTATCAATAGTTAGTGCTTCGTTCACAGATTTGCCCTTGAGCCACTCTGTAGCATAGGATGAAGAAGCAATGGCAGACCCACACCCAAATGTCTTGAACTTAGCATCCTTTATTATCCCTGTAGTCTCATCTACTTCTATCTGCAATCGCATCACATCACCACACTCTGGGGCACCAACAAGTCCCGTACCTACATTATTTTTACTTTTATCTAGGATACCAACATTTTTAGGGTTGTGATAATGCTCTAATACTTTTTCCGAATAAGCCATAATCTATATATATTTTTTTTCTTATTACAAATATACAATAAAAATATGTAGCATCGCCAATATTTTTAACTTATGCCAATAAATAAAAATATGAAAAAAATTATTGACAGCAATTTTTAGCTGATGTGCCATCAATATAGATTTGCACGAAAATCTTAATCTTCCCCCTTATAATTGCTAGACTTGGCTATAATAATAGATACCAATTTACAAGATAACAAAACTGATAAGAAGTCGGTGATTTTAATAAAAATATTAATATAGAATTATATAAGTTTTGTTATTTTGATATTTATTTCAGAAATAAAATATGATGCCGTCTTTGTGACAAATACATAAGAAGCAGAAACATAGTAAAAAAATAATTAGTCAACCCTTAAAAAGCCAATTTAGCGACTAAGGCATAAAAAATGTGTTTACACTTCCTGTAATGCTTTTCATTTTTCTGTGTTGCAAGCATACCTGCATCCGGTGAAATGTACATACCTGCATAACGCATTGCCAAAAACGAAATAAAAAAATAAAAGGGGATTCTCCTTCCACTTATTCATCATCCTCCTAAAGTTCATGGCAGCAGCTGCCAGCATTACCTTGATGTTATCTCCTTTTATCCCTTTATAATAATTCCGACTTAATTGGTGATCTTGTTTCAAATGTCCAATTTTGGGTTCAATAGCTGCTCTTCGTCTAAATCCTTTTCTTAATTTTTGCTTCTGATAAGAGGTGCGCTCCTTAGGCACACTGTCCGGAATAATAATTTTAGTACCTAATCTTTCTTTTACTCCACAATAACCTCTGTCCACATAGATTTCTTTTAACACTATGCCCGTTAGTCGTTGTTGTTGCTCTATGGCTGGTTGCAATGTCTTGCTGTCGTGTACGTTCTTTTCAATATTTATGGCGCCAATAATAACCCCTGTGTTTTGCGTGGTCATGATGGAAACTTTTGAACCAAATTCATACCTCTTATGCTCCTTGCCTTTACTGATTCATTGAGTATGAGGCTCATGCAAACTGTAAATTTTATCACGATCTTTTTTCTGTTGATTCCATACTTTTTTGAATAATGCAAGACTGCTCTGATATGGGTTAATAAGCGGAAGTTTGCGTTCTAACTCTCTTACTAATCTGCCGGCTATGGTTTTCACTTTCTTATCTGCTTTGCGAGATCTGTTTTTATTTTTGGGGTGGTTTCTGAAACGATGTTCCCTAAGCAATTTCTTTAATGTATGAGTGTAGGTTTGGCGTAACTCAATGCCTTCTCTTAGCGCTATTGTCTTACATTTTTTTATGATCTTGCGATGCAGTTTATTATCCGTAGGATAAGTAATATTTTTTTCCTGTACCCTAGTATCCCTTGTGGCTTTATCTTCTTTTGAATCCTTTTCATTTATATTTATATGAATACTTTCTTTCAAAATTAATTCAGTACCCCAAGCGCCTATCCTCTTTCTAAAGTGTACCAATTCAC
>Ga0114938_1000757_pt1 | contig 23500 bp, 18 predicted proteins | sample AshMeaBigSpring_FD_88675 | JGI IMG/M metagenome (GOLD analysis project Ga0114938, IMG submission 88675) | Groundwater microbial communities from Big Spring, Nevada to study Microbial Dark Matter (Phase II) - Ash Meadows Big Spring | ecosystem: Environmental > Aquatic > Deep subsurface >...
CGCCGCCAATGCCTTCGGCGAATCCTCCCGCACGCTTGAGGTGAATGTCGCGCCCAATCCCGGCGTCTTCGCCGATTGGCAGGCCATCCACTGGCCCGGCGTCTCCGATCCGGAGATCACCGGTTCCCAGTCCGATCCCGACAACGACGGCGAGACCAACCTGATTGAATTCGCCACCGCCCAGAATCCCAAGGCGGCAAGCCGTGCGGCGATCTCGCTTGCCGCCGTGGGGAACGGCTTCGTCTTCACCTACACCCGCAGCCGCGCCGCCTCCCAGAGCGGCCACGTCTATCAGGTCGAACTTTCGGACGACATGTCGCCGCCATGGACTTCGTTGGGATCGGGTGCCGTCAAAACCGACGGCACATCGCAGGTCATGGAGGTTCCGGTCCCTGCCGAGGCGGCGGACCGTTGTTTCCTGCGCCTCAAGGTGACGGCTCCTTGACCATGCACAAAAATGGTGAAGGACGCCGATTCGCAACTTCGTCCCGATGCCCGGGATTCCGCCCCATCATCTCCCGCTGATGCATCCACCGAAAGTATGAGCAATTGCCCCTTGTATCAGCCACGCGGAGACCAGGACGATTCAGGGATGCCGATCCATCATCCGCACCGCCGCGCATGCCCAGGATGCCGGACCTTCTTTTCCTCGCCTGCGCGAGGTCGGGCAATCGCACGTCTTCTCGCATGCGGCATCGCCCTGGCCTGCTCCGCCGGACTTGCCGCCACCGCTCCGGAGCGTACGCCGCGCTACCGCCCGGAAGGAACCGACTTCGTCATTGAAAACGGAAAGTCCTTCTTCAACCGCCCGCTCTATGGCGGCAACACCGGCTTCCGCATCGAGGCGGGCGACCGCCCGGAGTTCGCCTTCCATTTCCCCGGCCGCGCGGGAAACGTCCGCATCGGGATTCTAACGAAAGACTCCGCCAAGGGCCTCTGGGCCTTCGATGCCAAATCCGTCGTCACCCGCTACCGGCCCGGTTCGATGATCCATGAAATCCGTGATCCCTTGCTTGGAAACGGCCGGCTCACCCTCACCGGCATCCCCGCCGCCAAGGGAGAGGGTTTCGCCCTGCGCGCGGAACTCGCGGCGGGAACCCCTCCCGTCCGCCTGGTCTGGGCCTTCGGCGGATCGGATGGCAACAAGGGCCGCCGCAACGGCGACCTCAACGCCGAGAACGAACCGCTCGACCGCTTCTTCGCCTTCACTCCGGAACGCGCCAAGGGCGGCCGCTTCGACCTCCAGCCCGCGGGATTCACCTTCACCGGAAAAGCCGGCCGGCTCCACTGCCTCTCCCAAGGCTCGAAACCGCAACTCGCGGACGCCGCGAACTGGGGGGGCCCGGCCGCCCTCCTCCGATCCGGCGGCTCCGACAATCCGGTCGTCGCGGGCGGCTTCGATCTCACACCTTCGGCCGCATTCCACCTCGCCTTCCTGCGCGACTCCCCTCCCGCCGCCGATCCCGCCCGTTTCTTCGCCGAGGCAGAGGTCCGCCGCCGCTCCATCGCGGAGCAAGTCACGGTCCGCACGCCGGACACCTTCCTCAACGCCGCCACCGCCGCGCTCAACATCGCCGCGGACGCGATCTGGGATGAGGAAAAACACACCTACATGCACGGTGCCGTCGGCTGGCGCGTCCCGCTGTTGGGCTGGCGCGGACCCTACGCCGGCGACGCCTTCGGACACCACGACCGCACCCGCCGCCACATCGAGGGCTTCGCCGCGAGGCAGATCACCACTCCCCCGCCCGCCAAACTTCCGCCTGCCGACGGGAAATACCACCTTTCGCGCAGCGAGACCGCGCTCAACTCGAACGGCAATTTCATCGGCGACTTCATCCCATTCTATGACATGAACACGGTGGCCGTGGACGCCATGTTCCGCCACCTCCTGTGGACCGGAGACCGCGACACGGCCGCCCGCTTCTGGCCGGTGCTCGAACGCCACCTCGCCTGGCAGAAGCGGCTCTTCCGCAGGCCGTTTCCGGACGACACCTCGCCGCTCTACGAAGCCTACGCCTGCATCTGGGCGAGCGACCAGCTCATGTACAGCGGCGGCGGGGCCACCCACTCGTCCTCCTATCAGTATTGGCACCACCGCATGGCCGCGCGGCTGGCGCGCTGGCTCGGCAAGGACCCCGCACCTTATGATCGCGAGGCGGACGCCATCGCCCGCACCATGCGCCGCGAACTCTGGCTCACGGACCGCGGCTGGTTCGCCGAATACAAGGACTACCTCGGGCTCAAGCTCGTCCATCCCAGCGCGGCGTTGTGGACTTTCTATCACACCCTCGATTCCGAGGCCGCCACGCCGGCCGAAGCCTGGCAGATGTCGCGCTTCGTGGACACGGCGTTTCCCAAAATCCCGATGCGCGTGACGGGCGATCCGGATTCCGGATTCCAACTGCCCACCACGGACTGGCATCCCTACATGTGGTCGATCAACAACGTCGCGCTCGCCGAGTCCGCGCACACCTCGCTCGGCTTGTGGCAGTGCGGCCGCGATGAAGTGGCGTGGCCCTTGATGAAAGGCGCGCTGCTGGAGAGCATGTTCCTCGGCCCCTGCCCCGGAAACGCCGGCATGACCACGCCTTCGGATGTGTTCTCCAAGGAACGCTACCGCGATTTCGCCGACGGCGCGGGCATCTCGGCGCGCGCCATCGTGGAAGGCCTCTTCGGCATCCGGCCGGACCGCATCGCGGGCGAACTCCTCATCCGCCCGGGCTTCCCCGCCTCGTGGAACCACGCCTCCATCAAACACCCGGACCTCGCCTTCGCCTTCAAACGCGAGGACCTCAAGGAATCCTTCGCCATCGACCCGCGCTTCCGCAAACCCGTCGCACTTCGCCTCCGCGTCCCCGCCCTCCGCGATTCGATCGCGAAGGCCACCGTCAACGGCGTGCCGGCCGCCTGGAAGTGCCTGCCGGACGCCGTCGGGCATCCCATCGTGGAAATCACGTCGCCGCCCGCGCCATCCCACCGCGTGGTCATCGAGTGGAAAGGGACCATTCCCTCCCGCATCCGCCTGCCAAGAATCGTCGCCGCAGGCCATCCCTTCACCGCGGATGCGGGCGCTGCCGCAATCTCCTCCATCGAGGACCCGCAGGATTTCCTCAAGGAAACCCGGGTGGCCGGCCACACCCTCCATGCCGTGGCCGACGGCACGGCAGGCCACCGCACGGCGTTCGCGAAAGTCTCCCAGGGCGACCTTTCATGGCGGGCCGCATTGGAGACCGAGCTCCGCGCGCCGTTCGAAATCGTGTCGTCCGGAATCCAGAGCCCCGCAGACCTCCGCTTCCGGCTCAGGAACCACACGGCCCGGAATCTATCAGGCCCCTGCGGCGTCAGTATCGGGGAACGCACCACCACACTGGAAATCGCAGCGGATGCCGGACGGGATTCCGCCGAAATCCTGCTTCCGGCGGACGGCCTCGCGCCCGGATCCCACCAGGTTTCCATCGATCTGCCGGGCGGCGGACGCGTGACGGGAACCATCGTGAACTGGAAGCTCGATCCGGGACCTTCCGCTCTCAAATGGACCCCCGTCGATCTATCCTCCCGCTTCAACGACAAGGTCACGCGGATCTTCCAAAACGAGTATCTCAGCCCACGTTCGCCATTCTGCTCGCTGGCGATTCCCAAACACGGCATCGGCGGCTGGTGCGTGTTCGATCCCAAGGTGGAGATCGACGATTCCGGCCTACGGGCCAATGCCCGCGAAAACGGAGGCATCCATCGGTCGTCGCTCGGCATCCCCTTCGCCACGCCGCCGCAGGACGGGGCGAACAACATCCTGTTCACCTCGCAATGGGACAACCACCCGCGAGAGGCCGTGATCCCGCTGGGCGGCCGGGCTTCGCGCATCTGCCTCCTGATGGCGGGATCCACCAACCCGATGCAATCCCGCATCGACAACGGCGAGGTCATCGTCACCTACGCCGACGGCTCGAAGGCAAACCTCATCCTCCGCAACCCGACGACCTGGTGGCCGATCGACCAGGACTATTTCATCGACGACTTCGCCTACCAACGGCCGGAACCCGCGCCCCCGCGGATCGATCTGAAAACCGGTGCCGTCCGGGTGCTGGAACCCCGCGGCTTCAAGTCCCGCTCCCTCAACATTCCCGGTGGCGCGGCCACCGTGCTGGATCTGCCGCTCGATCCAGGCAAGGAACTGCGGTCGCTCACCATCCGTGCCATCGCCAACGACGTGGTGATCGGCCTGATGGCGGCCACGCTGGGGAGCCCGGAACGGTGAACGGCGTTACTCCGGGCATCCACCGAAAGGATGAGGGTGGGATCCTTGCCCCGCACTGGGGCTCCGGCCACGTTGGGCATCGTTCCATTGTTTCCCGGAATTCCAGAAACCCCAAAAACCACATCCCCGATCCACATCATGAAAACCCGCTTCAAGCCCATCTTCGTCTCCCTCATTGTCATCGGCGCCGCCGGACTCGCCCAGGCCGCCACCTACAATTGGAACGGCAGCACCACCGGCGGAGCCACCGGATCCAGCAACATCTGGGACACCGCCACTGCCAACTGGGCCGGCACCGGCACCATCTGGCCTTCCTCCGGCACCGACAATGACGCCTCCTTCGGAGGCACCTCCGGCACCGTCACCATCACCGGGCCGCTGACGGCCAACGATCTCTCCTTCACCACCGCCGGATACAATATCCGGGGGCAGATTCTCTTCCTTGGGGGCACCACGCCCACCATCACCAACTCCGTCACCGCAGAGATCTCCGCAGTCCTGGGTGGCACCGTCGGACTCACCAAGAAGGCAGCCGGCACGCTGGTGCTCTCAGGTTCGAACTACCCATTCGCGGGAAACGTGATCGCCGGGATCGCCGTCAATTCGGATCCCACCACCGCAGTTCCTCCTCAACCTGCGGTCAATGATGGCATCCTGCGATTCTCCGACAGTAAAGCGGCGGGAACCGGCACGATCGTGGTCAATGGTGGCTATCAACGCGGCCGTATGGAATTGTCCGGCGGCGTCACCATCGGCAACGCGGTCACACTCCAGGGCCGCCAGGGATCCACCTACGCCGCCATCAACAACTTTTCCGGTGACAACACGCTCTCAGGAGCGATCAATGTCGTCGCCAACGGCGCGCGGCTGAACTTCACCTCAAGCGCTGGCAAGCTCACCGTCTCCGGTTCCGCGATGACAGGAAGCAGCGGGCGGACCTTGTGTTTGAGGGGCGCGGGATACGGGGAATTCGCAAAGGACATCACCACCGCGGTGGTTGGCACCGTCGAAAAAATCGACGCCGGCACCTGGATCCTCTCCGGTGCCAACACCCATACCGTGACAAACTCCATCACCGCCGGAAACGTCATCGTGACGAGCGGCTCGGGTCTGGGAACCGGCAATGCCTCGGTATCCGCCGGCGCGGCCCTCAACTACGCCGCCAAGACCGACGCCCCACTCGCCATCGGAGGCACGCTCACGGTCACGGGCGGCTCCAACAGCGCGATCGGCTGCTCCATCGGCGCCACCACCACCAGCGCCTCCATCAACGTCGCCGGCGCGGCGACCATTACGAACGCCGCCCACAATGTGAACCTGTTCGGAATCAACGGGATCACGCCCACCACCGGCACCTACACCCTCATCAGCGGTGGGGCCGGCAGCGTCCTGAATCCCGCCACCACGCCGACCCTCGGAAAAGTTTACAACAACACCAACTTCACCGTGGGCAGCCTGTCCAGAACCGCGTCCGCGGTGTCGGTCGATATCACGCCCGCCTCTCCGTTGACCACCGCCTACTGGGTTGGAGGACTTGCCGGATCACCCAATGTCTGGTCGGTTTCCAACGGCTCGACGGCCAGCAACTGGTTGGCAACCGATGGCGGCCCTTCCCAGCCGCTCGTCCCTGGTTCGGTTACCGCGGTCGTGATCTCCACTTCCAGCCCCACCACGTCACCCGCCACGACGGTCTTGGGTAATGACATGAGCATCGAGCGCCTCACCATCGCTGACACCACCAATGGACTCGGCCTCAATGCCGAAGCCTTCTCACTCACCATCTCCCCTAACGATCCCGCCGTCGGCATCACCATGGAAGCCAGCGTTCCGGCCAGTTCCATCGGGGCAGCCGTGGTGCTCGGACAGCCGCAGACATGGACCAACCACTCCGCAAACCCCCTGACGGTCAGCGGTTCGATCAGCGGCGCGAACGACCTCATCAAGAAAGGATCGGGCACCCTGGTCCTCTCCGGGAATAACAGCTACACGGGCGTCACCCGCTCGCAGGAAGGATCACTGGAGATCGCCAGCGTGAACGCCCTCTCGACCACCACCTTGGACATGGACGCCCTGGACACCGGCACCGTCTCGTTCGCCGCACCCGGAACCGCCACCTACAGCATCGGAGCACTCACGGGCAGCCGCGCACTCGATGGAGGAGGAAACATGCTCAGCATCGGAGGCACCAACTTGAGCGGCGAATTCTCAGGAGCCTTGAGCAACGCCTTGCTGACGAAAGTCGGCACGGGCATCCTGACGCTATCCGGCGACAACACCTTCACGGGCAATGTCCATATATTCGCGGGAAGGCTTACACTCGCTCACTCGAACGCCCTGGGCGTCGGACCGAAAATTGTTTACATGCAGGGAACCAACCGCAGGCTCTACCTCACCAACGACATCACCCTTCCATCCGACATCACTTTCACTGTTTCCTCGAATTCCGGTGACGCGGGCGGCATCAACAACGAGAGCGGAACCAACACGATCCAAGGCCAGATCAAAATCGACTCCGGCAATCCGGCCCTCAACATCTCCAGTTCCGACGGCACGCTGACGATCTCCGGACCGGTGACCATGACATCCTCCGCCCGGACCCTCTATCTCGGCGGAGCGGCGGTTTCCGACAACACCATCAGCGGCAACATCAGTGAGAGCACCGCCGCCATCATGCCCGTCGTCAAACAGGGTGACGGCAAGTGGATCCTTTCAGGTGCCAACACCTACAAAGGCACCACAACCGTCAAACAGGGCACGCTCGTTCTGGCCGCCGGCGGCAGTCAGAAGTTCTATCCGAAGGCCGACGCATCCTCCAACAAATTCACCGACGATGATCCCACCGTCGAAACCGGCAGTGGTGAAGGAGTGCTCACCCTCAACGGCGCGTTCGACATCGACCTCACCGACGCCGCCTCGGCCCCCGACCTCACCTCATGGCTGCTGGTGGACGTGGACAACCTCACGGAAACCTTCGATACCAATTTCACCGTCACCGGCTTCACCGAAAGCCCCGCCGGCACCTGGAAAAAGACCGTGGGCGCCAGCACCTACACCTTCACCGAGGGCGACGGCCGCCTGGTGAAGACCGCCGCCGCCACGAACACCTTTTCCGATTGGCTTTCCGCCAATCCGCCAGCCACCGGCTTCAACACCGACTCGGACGGCGACGGGGTCTCCAACGGCGCGGAAAACGTCTTCGGCACCAACCCGAATGTCTTCACCGCGGGCCTCTCCAACGTCTCGTCCACCGCATCGTCCGCCACCTACTCCCACACGCTCAACCCGACCATCGCGAGCGATGTCTCCTACACTTACGAATGGTCCACCGACCTTGTGGAATGGAAGGCAAGCGGCCAGTCGAATACCGGCGGCACCACCGCCACCATCACGCCATCGACTCCGGTCTCCGGCGTGGTGACGGTCACCACCGCCATCTCCAGCGGTCCGGCGGCCAAGCTGTTCACCCGCATCAAGGTCGGCAAACCCTGACCACCCGCGCATCCGGCCCTCATCCGTCAAGGCACGCGGCCGCCATGGCCGCGTGCCGATGTCCACGCCCTTCCTCCGCCCCCGCTTCCACCCATCGTCACCCCGCAAGATGCCACGCGCAATCCCACTCCTCACCCGACTCGGCTGCGCCACCGCACTGCACCTCGCCCTCGTTTCACCCGCCCTCTGCGAATCCTACCCTGATCCGCTGGAACGCGACTTCGCCAATCCGCCGGACACCGCCCGCCCGTGGGTCTGGGCCCACTGGCTCCATGGAAACGTGGACAAGCCCTCCATCACGCGCCAGTTGGAGGCGATGAAACGCGTGGGGCTCGGCGGCCTCACCATGTTCGACGTGGCCCAGCCGGGGATTCCCGCCGGGCCGAACAAATACATGGACGCGAAATGGCGCGAGCTCTTCGCCTGGGAAGTCTCGGAGGCGAAGCGGCTCGGGCTTGAGGTGATGAGCCACGTGGGCCCGGGCTACAGCGGCACCGGAGGCCCGTGGATCAAGCCGGAGTTCGCCTCCCAGAGGATCGTGGAGAGCGCCACCCGCGTCCCCGGCGGCCAGGGCTTCTCCGGCATCCTGCCTCAGCCGCCCACGAGCGGCGGATTCTATCAGGACGTCGCCGTGCTCGCCGTCATCGAGCACGACGCGCAGGCGCAGTTCAAGATCGAGGACTTCGACATGAAGCGCCTCGTCTGGCTGAACTACATCCGCTGGAAAGGCGTCCGCAGCGCCCCGCTGGATGCCACGGCTCCCGAGCCCGCATGCATTCCACGCGGGCAGATTATCGACCTGACGGACAAAATGCGGGCCGACGGCTCGATCGAATGGGACGCCCCTCCCGGGAAGTGGACGATCCTGCGCATCGGCCACACCTGGACCGGGCAAAAGACCCTCCCCGCCACGCCGGAAGGCCAGGGACCCGAGTGCGACAAGCTCGACAAGCGCGGCATCCGCACCCACTTCGACCATGTGATGAAACGCATGGTCCAACTGGCGGGCCCGGCCGCCGGCAAGACCTTCCACACCTTCTTCGTGGACAGTTGGGAGGCCGGCGGCCAGAACTGGACCGAAAACATGCCCGCCGAGTTCAAGCGCCGGCGCGGCTACGACATCATTCCGTTCCTGCCCGTCCTCACCGGAAGGGTGGTGGCGGACCTCCAGACCTCGGAGCGTTTCCTCTACGATCTCAGGCAGACGGTCTCCGAACTCATGAACGAGAATTTCTGGGGCGAAATGCGGCGCCTCTGCCACGCCAACGGCATGAAGCTCGCCGTGCAGCCCTACATCACCACCGGCAACGACCTCGATGCCGCGGACATCCCGGACGAGCCTGCGGGCGAGTTCTGGGCCATCCCGAACGTGCCGGGCAACGACTACAGCCAGACCGTCAAACTCGCCGCCTCCGCCGCGAACCTCAACGGCCGCCGCATCGTCGGCGCGGAAGCCTTCACCTCGACCGCCGACGAACGCTGGCTCTCCCATCCCGCGAAGCTCAAGGAGCTCGGAGACCGCATGTTCTGCCTCGGCGCGAACCGCTTCCAGTTCCACCGCTACGCCATGCAACGGTTCCCCCAGCTCAAGCCCGGCATGATGATGGGCGGCTGGGGCCAACAATATGACAGCACCCAGACGTGGTGGGAATGGTCCAGGCCATGGCATGATTATCTCGCCCGCTGCCAATACCTTCTCCGGCAGGGGCCCGTCGTCACCGACGTGCTCGCCCTCGCCGCCGAGGAACCGCTCTGGCGCTACGAACACCAGCCCGTCACAGGGCACGACTCGGATGCCTGCGGGCCCGCCAATTTCGCACGTCTCGTCATGGCCGGCGGCAAGCCCGGCATGCCGGACGGCCCGGCTTACGAACTCATCACCGTCGCTCACCACGGCACCATGACCCTCGCCCGGCTGAGGAAACTCCGCGACATCGTCCATGACGGCGCCCGCCTGTTGGGCGAGCCTCCCGCGGCCACGCCCGGCCTCGGCGACGCTCCCGGGGCGGATGCGGAATTCAAAGCCCTGGCCCTGGAACTCTGGGGCGGCCAGGGCGAGTCCGAGCGCAGCGTCGGAAAGGGGCGCGTCTTCCGCGGCATCCCTCCGGAAGAGGCCCTGCGCCGGCTCGGCGTCGCCCGCGATTTCGAGGGCCCCGCCGATATGGCCTGGATTCACCGCCGCGCCGGAGAGGTGGACATTTACTTCGTCGCGACCCCGGCCGCCACGGCATCCACCCATCGTTGCAGCTTCCGCGTGGCCGGAAAAACGGCGGAGCTCTGGGATCCCGAAACCGGCCGGATCCGCTCCCTGGAAACCCATCCTTCCGGCGACGGCCGTAGTTCGGCGGACGTGCCACTCGGGCCGAAAGGGTCCGCCTTCGTGGTGTTCCGACCCGGACGCCACGGCACCACGGCAGTAACAAAGCTCCAGAGGATCGGGGAGGCGGAAACCACGCACGCCATCCAGGGCCCCTGGTCCGTCGCCTTTCCCGCGGAGAGCGGGGTGAGGGAGCCCCTGCGTCTGGAAAGCCTCGCATCATGGCACACCCATCCGGACCCGGACGTCCGGCACTTTTCCGGGACCGCCGTCTATCAGACATCCTTCACGCTCGATTCCGTCCCTGGCGAAGCGGTGCTGGATCTGGGACGCGTGGAGGTCATGGCGCGCGTGAAACTCAACGGCCGCGATCTCGGCATCCTGTGGAAGCCTCCCTATCAGGCTGATGTCGCCGGCCATCTCCGGCAGGGACGCAACGACCTCGAAATCTCCGTGGTGAACCTGTGGGTCAACCGGCTCATCGGCGATGCCGGCCTTCCCGAGGACTCCGCGGATGAACGCGATCAAAACGGCCGCATCACCAAGTGGCCGCAATGGGTGCTGAGGGGTGCCCAAAGTCCCACGGGAAGACGATCATTCGTGACCTTCCCGCTATGGAAGGCGGGGGACGCGCTGCGGGAATCGGGGCTTCTCGGACCGGTGGTCCTGAAATCCGCCCGGGACTGAGCGCCGGCGGCGCATTCGTCCCGCGGAAGGCGGCCCCGGGGCTTCCGGAGCTCGTTTGATGATAAACGCCGGCCCGCGCTCCCGTTTAGGCAGCGTCGCGCCCCAAACCACCCGGTCATGAAACCATCGCTACCCTTCCTGACTCTCGCCGCCTCGGCATGGCTCTCCGTTTCCGCAAGCGCCGCGGATGCCTTGCTGGAAAAAATGCCCGCCATCTTCGAACGCGCCGCCACCCAATACACCGGCATGCTGGAAAAGGTGGCCTCCGATCCCAAGCTTCCCCGGACCGTCAAGCCCGACGGCTCGGTGCTCACGGTGAATCCCGAGGACTGGACCAGCGGGTTTTTCCCGGGCTGCCTCTGGTTGCTGCACGAATACGACGGATCTCCCGGTTGGCGGGACAAGGCGCGGGAATACACGAACCGCCTCGAAACCATCCGTCATTTCAAAGACAACCACGATGGAGGCTTCATGTTAGGCTGCAGCTACGGCAACGCGCTGCGCCTCGGCCGGAACGAAGACGATGCGCAGGTCCTTCGCGACGCCGCCGCGGCACTGGCCACCCGTTTCATCCCGGAACTTGGAATGATCCGCTCGTGGGATTTCCAGCCATTCAACTGCCCGGTCATCATCGACAACATGATGAACCTGGAACTGCTCACCTGGGCCGCCAAGAACGGCGGCGACCCGAAACTCCGGGAAATCGCCATCAGCCATGCGGACAAGACGCTCAAACAACATTTCCGGCCGGACGGAACCGCCTGGCATATCGTCGATTACGAACCCAAGACCGGATGGATCCGGGCGATCCACGGCGGCCAGGGAGCCGACGTCCGCACCCCGTGGGCCCGCGGACAATCATGGGCGCTCTACGGATTCACCATGATGCACCGCGAGACCGGCAAGCCGGAATACCTGGCCAAGGCGGTCGCCTTGGCGCGAATCCTCATGGCCCACCCCAACATGCCCTCCGACAAGGTGCCGAACTGGGACTATGGCGCCGAAACGGCCGAATCCACGCCGCGGGACGCGTCCGCCGCCGCGGTCATGGCCTCGGCCCTCGTCGAGCTCAGCCAGAGCGCGGAAAATGGCGCGGAATTCCTGGATTACGCCCGCGCACAGATGCTCACGCTCGCCTCCCCCGCCTTCCTCGCCGAGGCGGGCACCAACGGAGGCTTCCTGCTCACTCGCTCGACCGGCCACCTGCCCGGCAACAGTGAGATCAACGTCCCGCTCGTTTACGCCGATTACTATTTCCTCGAAGCACTGCTGCGATACAGGGCGCTCGCCACGGGTGCCACGCGCCTGCCCTTCGGCACCACCCGCTGAGACCCGGGCACCGCCCGGCACGGAAAATTCGGATCGACCTCGCGGTCCCGGATTTCAAGAATCCCGCCATGGCCGAACGCGAGGACCTCAAGAATCTCTCCCTGCTGGGAAAACCCGACACCCGTCTCCCTTCCTGCCCGGAAGAGGCGCAGCTCGAGGTTTTCCCGAACCAACGCCCCGGCCGCAAATACTGGATCACGCTCAACGCCCCGGAGTTTTCCTCGCTCTGCCCCGTCACCGGCCAACCGGACGCCGCCCGCATCGTGATCCGCTACGTGCCCGGCGAGACGATCGTGGAAACCAAGAGTCTCAAGTTCTACCTCGCCTCGTTCCGCAACCAGCCGGCCTTCAACGAGGAAATCGTCAACCGCATCCTCGACGACCTCGTCGCCGCCCTCAAACCGCAGGAACTCATCGTCCGCGGCGAGTTCGCCCCGCGCGGCGGCATCCAGCTCACCACCGAGGCCACCTATCCGGAGCCCGCATGAAAGTCTGTGTGCTGCTCAGCGGCGGAATGGATTCCGTGACGGTGCTTTACGAAGCGCTCCGCACGCATGAGGTGGCGGCTTGTTTGTCCTTCGACTACGGCTCCAAGCACAACGCCCGCGAGATCCCCTTCGCGAAACTCCACGCGGAGCGAAACGGCATCCCGCACCACACGGTCACGCTGGATTTCATGGACCGCCTTTTCCAATCCGACCTCCTCCGCTCCGGCGGCGCGATCCCGGACGGACACTACGCCGAGGCGTCGATGAAACAAACCGTGGTCCCCTTCCGCAACGGCATCATGCTCGCCATCGCCGCCGGCTACGCCGAAAGCACCCGGGCCGAAGCCGTCGTCATCGCCGCCCATTCCGGCGACCACGCGATCTACCCGGATTGCCGCGAGCCTTTCATGCAAGCCATGGGAGCGGCGATGAAGGAAGGCACCTACGCCAAGATCCAGCTTCTCCGCCCCTTCATCGCCATGGACAAGGCCGCCATCGCCAAACGCGGAGCGGAACTCGGCATCGACTTCTCCGAAGCCTGGTCCTGCTACAAAGGCGGCGAAATCCATTGCGGCACCTGCGGCACCTGCGTCGAACGCCGCGAGGCCTTCCTGCTCGCCGGCTTGCCCGATCCGACCACCTATCAGCAGACCCCCGCCCTGCCGGACTTTGAGGAGGAAAAATGAACCGCAGATGAACGCAGATGGACACGGATTTTTCATACAAGGAGGAAACGGACCAGATCATCGGTTCGGCATTCGCCGTGCTGAACGAGGTGGGTCATGGGTATCATGAAAAGCCGTATGAAAATGGATTGGTGGTGGAGTTCCGATACAGGAACATTCCATATTTGCAACAACCGCGCTATCCGATCATGTATCGGGGCGTTCAGATTTCCGAGTTCATCCCGGATCTCATCGCATTTGAAAAAATCATCGTGGATACCAAGGTCATCGAGCGCATCACCGATTACGAAATCGGCCAAATGCTGAATTACCTGAAGGTGACCGGTTTGCCGATAGGCCTCATCCTCAACTTCAAAAACCCGAAACTGGAAGTCCGCCGCGTCGTGGCTTCCACTCAAAACTTCATCCGCGAGAAAAAGCCGTAATCCCCTGTCTTATCCCCGTCCATCTGCGTTCATCTGCGGTTCAATCAATTCAACCTCATGCCCTACCGCATCTGCAAATCCCTCGAAGTCGAGAATGGCCACATGCTCACCAAGCATCCGGACAAGTGCCGTTTTCCGCACGGACACACCCGCAAAGTGGAGTTCGTCATCGAGGCGGAGGAACTCGATGAAAACCAGATGGTCTGCGATTTCAAGATCGTCAAGGACGCCGTCGGCGAGTGGCTGGACACCTTCGACCACGCGCTCTGCATGAACACCGCGGACCCCGCTTATGCCGACTTCAAGGCCCGCTACGGTGATCGCGTGATCGGCTTCGAAAACCAGGACCCAACCACCGAGCTCATGGCCCGCACCATTTTCGATCACGCCTCCGCCGCGCTGACCGCCTATGCCGCCCGCACCGATGCCCGCTACCGCCTCTCTCCCGCCGTGCGCCTTGTCCGCGTCCGCGTGTGGGAAACCTCCTCCTCCTGGGCCGAATACGAACACACCCTCTGAATCATGAGCACCCTGCCAGACATCCAGGCCACTCCCGACACCCGCGGCATCGCCATCGACCAGGTCGGCGTTTCCGATCTCCGCTACCCGATCCAGGTGACCGACCACCTCGGCAATCCATTCCCCACCGTGGCCACCATTTCGATGTCGGTCCACCTGCCCCACCAATTCAAGGGCACGCACATGAGCCGTTTCCTCGAAGTGCTGAGCAAACACGAGGGCGAGGTCACCTCCCGCACGCTGCCCAACATCCTCCACGATCTCAAACAACAGCTCCACGCCGAGGAAGCGCACATCGAAGTCTCCTTCACCTACTTCGTCACCAAGAAGGCCCCGGTTTCCGGCGCGCCCGCCAAGGTCGGCTGTGATTGCGTGTTCATGGGCACCTCCAACGGCACCCACGACGATCTCATTCTCCGCGTCACCGTTCCGGTTACCACGCTCTGCCCGTGCAGCAAGGAGATCAGCGATTACGGCGCGCACAACCAGCGCGGCCACGTCACCCTTGAAGTCCGCCCGAAAAAGAAAGGCAACGGCTGCGAACTCATCCTCATCGAGGACCTCATCGAAATCGCCGAGAAATCCGGCTCCGCCCCGGTGTATGCATTGCTCAAGCGCACCGACGAACGCCACGTCACCATGCAGGCCTACGACAATCCGGTTTTCGTCGAGGATGTCGTCCGCAACGCCGCCGCACTTCTATTGGCCGACAAACGCGTCGACTCCTTCACCGTCAAGGCCGTGAATCAGGAGAGCATCCACGACCACAACGCCTTCGCCGTCATCTCCGGCAAGGCATCCTCCGCGACCTAAGCGCCAGGTGTGTCCGGAATCATCCCAGCCCAAGTCCTGCTCAGCGCCTACGCCCAAGGTGTCTTCCCGATGGCGCACCAAGGGGAGATCCAGTGGTTCTCCCCCCATCGCCGCGGTCTGATCCCGCTGGATGATCGTTTCCACATCCCCCACGGCCTCAAGCGCGCGTTGAAACGCCGGCCCTTCGAAATCAAATGGGACAACGCATTCCGCGAGGTCATGCTCGCCTGCGCCGACCGCGAGGAGACCTGGATCGACGAGGTGATCCTCGAAAGTTACTGCGAGTTGCACCAACTCGGTCACGCCCACTCCGTCGAGTGTTGGGACGAGGAAGGCCTGCAGGGCGGCCTCTACGGGGTCGCCCTGCCCGGCGTGTTTTTCGGGGAGAGCATGTTCTCCCGCAAGACCGACGCCTCGAAGATCGCGCTCGTCGCCCTCGTGAGCGATCTCCGCGCCCGTGGTTTCCAACTCCTCGACACCCAATGGATGACTCCGCACCTCCGTCAGTTCGGAGGCTATGAGCTCACCAGGAAGGCCTACCACGCCGAGCTCCAGAAGGCCCTCGCCGCTCCGGATCGGCCCGCGCGGTGAAAAGCGGCCCGTCTGGCCTCACCTGGAAACTTCAGCACAAAACCGCTTCACCAGCAGCAGGTGCTCGCAGGCCATCACGCATTCCTCGCGCTGGTTGAGAACCTCGAGCTTCTCCACCACGATGCCGTATTCCGGGCGTTTGTGATCGCGCTTGTCGCCGATGGACACCTTCACGCGGATCGTGTCGCCGATGAAGACGGGTTTCGGAAACCGCAGTTTTTCGTATCCATACGTCATCGCCAGCGGATTGATTTCACCCGCCGTGAGACCCACTCCGATGGTGAAAATGAGCGTGCCGTGGGCGATGCGCTGGCCGAAGGGCTGCGTGCGGCACCATTCGGCGTCCATGTGGTGCGGATAGAAATCGCCGCTCTGCCCGGCGTGCAGGACGATGTCGGTTTCGGTGATCGTGCGGCCGCCGCTTTCACGGGTATCACCGACCTGATAGACTTCAAACGGGATCTCGTTCATGGTTTCAATCCGAGGGAAGCTTCGATCTCGCGCGCCGCGGCCTTGAGTTCCGCGAGCACGGTGGAGGATTTTTTCGCGCCTTTCCGGCTGTGGAGCCACGATACCGCGAGCGCGGCGTGCACGGCGGCATCCGGCGAACCGATCCGCACCACCGCGTCGTCCACGCCTTCGATCGTTTCGTCGCGCGCGGTCATGGTCGCGCCGGTCGGGGAAAGCAGGAGACGGCCCGAGGCGGTCTGTTTCGCTTCGAAACGTCCGCCCACCTCGATCGCCAGCCGCACGCTCTCCGGGCTGTCCTCGCGGGCGATGACCAGCAGCTTGCCGCGTTCGATCACGCTGAGGTGACAGCTTTCCCGCAGCTTCAAGGTAACCCGGCGCATCGGTTCGGTCGCCACATCCAGCAGCACTTTCAGTGGCGGGTGCGCATGGGCGATTTCAAACAAGCGGAGTGTCGGCGAATACTTTCCGGATACGTGGTCGCGCCGAAGGTAGGAGCGCCGTTCCAGACAGACGAGCATGCGGAAGATTTCCGCGCTGCCGCGATCGAGGTCACGCGCCAGTTCCGCCAGCGACAAGGAGACGGGCGAAGCGGCGAGCGCCTCCAGGATGTCCAGCCCCTTTTCCAAGGCGGGCACGGAATAGGATGGTGTTTTCTCGCTCATCGAACGCGGATCGGGTGGGTTGGCGTCTTGCGGCTTGACGTTCATATTTGAAACGCCATTTTGCAAATAAAATCCCGCCGATGAAAACCGAAGCCCCATTCTCCCCGCGGGAAATTGCGCCGCGGCTGCCGGAGCGCCCGTTTCCGATCCTCATCATCGGCACCGGCGGCATCGTTCGCGACGCCCACCTGCCGGCCTACAAACTGGCGGGCTTTCCCGTCTGGGGGCTCTACAACCGCACGCTTGCAAAAGCGAAGGAACTCGCGGCGGAGTATGATGTTCCCCACGTGTTCGACGATCTGGCCGATGCGATCCGGCAAGCACCGCCGGAAATCATCTTCGATCTCGCGCTTCCAGCCTCGATGTTCGCCGACACCCTGCGCATGCTTCCGGAAGGTTCGCATGTGCTGATCCAGAAACCGATGGGTGAAAACATCGCGGAAGCGCGCGAGGTGCTGGCTGTCTGCCGCGAGCGCAAGCTGCATGCAGCCATCAACTGCCAGTTGCGCTTCGCGCCGTTCGTGATGGCCGCGCGAAACCTGATCGCCCGTGGTTTCATCGGCGATCTCATCGACATGGAGATGCGCCTCACCACCATGACGCCCTGGGGCCATTTCCCCTTCCTCAAGGGACTGCCGCGCATGGAGATCGTCTATCACAGCGTGCACCACCTCGACGTGGTCCGCTCCTTTCTCGGCGATCCGCGGAGCGTCCATGCCCGCACGGTTTCGCATCCGGATTTCCCGGAACTGGCATCTGTTTCGAGCGCCATTCTGATGGATTATCCGGACCCGGTCCGCGCGACCATCACGACCAACCACATGCATCGGTTCGGAGCCAAGCATCAGGAAAGCTATCTCAAGTGGGAAGGCACGGAAGGCGCGATCAAGGCGCGCGTCGGCCTGCTGATGAACTATCCGCACGGTGTCGGTGACGAGTTCGAATACTGCCAGCTCGACGAAGCGGGCCAGCCCGGCCCATGGCAATCGGTGGCACTCGAAGGCTCGTGGTTTCCCGAAGCCTTCATCGGTTCGATGGCGCAAGTGCAGTGCCACAAGGAAGGATCCATTCCACGCATGGAAACCGACGTTTCCGACGTGATCCACACCATGGAAGCCGTCGAGGCCGCCTACGCATCCTCCGAACGCGGCGGCGTGAAACCCTCGGAATTCATCTAACATCATGACCGTCCTCAAAGGCATCGCCTGGAACCACACACGCGGATTTGTTTCGATCGTCGCTTGCGCGCAGCGATTCGAAGAACTCCATCCGGAAATCTCCATCATCTGGGAAAAGCGCTCGCTACAGGCATTCGCCGACGCCTCGATGGAGCAGCTCGCCAGCGCCTATGATCTCATCATCATGGACCACCCCCACACCGCGCTCGCGGCGACGGAGGGTCTGCTGCTTCCTTACGAGGATTGGATCAAGGAAGAGTTCCTCGCGGATCAGGCGGCGAATTCCGTAGGCGGCTCACACGGGAGCTATCGTTTCATGGGCAAGCAATGGACGCTCGCCACCGATGCGGCGGCACCCATCGCCACCTGGCGGCCGGATCTGATGGAAAAGCACTTGCTGGAATTGCCGCAAACCTGGGAGGACGTCATCAATCTCGCCAAACGCGGATTCGTGACCGTCTCCGCGTTTCCCATCGACATGCTGATGCACAGCTACACGTTTTGTGAGGCGCTCGGCCACGAACCATTCAAGGAAGATCAACTCGCTCCGGATGACATCCTTGCCGCCGCCCTAACCGAACTGCGCAAACTGGAGGAACTCTGCGATCCCGCCTGCCTTGATCGCAATCCGATCCGCACCGCCGAGTGGATGTCGCAGACCGATGACCCTCGCGCGGCCTATTGTCCGTTCGCCTACGGATACTCGAATTATTCACGTCCGCGCTACGCCCCTAACCTTCTCAAGGCCGGAGGATTGGTCAGCCACCACGGCCGGCGTTTACGCTCGACGCTCGGAGGCGCGGGCATCGCGGTTTCCTCGAAAACAAAACACCCGCAAGCCTGCATGGATTTCGCGCGTTTCACCGCCGCGCCGGAGACGCAGAAAGGAATCTATTTCCAATCCGGCGGCCAGCCCGGACACCGCGCGGCATGGCTCGATGAGGACGTCAACGCGGCAAGCAACGACTTCTTCCGCGACACGCTGCGCACGCTCGATGAATCCCTGCTGCGTCCGCAGTTTCCCGGATACATGGCATTCCAGGATGAGGCCACGCCGGTGGCGCACGCGGCGATCGCAGGGCGCATGGATCCGGCATCCGCCGCCGTGGAAATCAACCGACTCTATCAGAAACATCGTCTCGCCCCATGAAGCCTCTGGAAAAACTCGTCGTTCTCGACTTCTCCCAATTCCTCGCCGGTCCCGCCGCGGCGATGCGGCTCGCCGACCTCGGCGCACGCGTGATCAAGATCGAACGCCCCGGCACCGGCGACATCTGCCGGCAGCTCTACATATCAAATCTCGGCGTCGAGGGTGACAGCACCCTCTTCCACTCGATCAACCGGAACAAGCAAGGCTACTCGGCGAACCTCAAGGACCCGGGGGATCTGGAAAAAATCCGCGCGCTGATCGCGAAAGCGGACGTGCTCATCGAAAACTTCCGACCGGGCGTGATGGACAAGCTCGGTCTGGGATATGAGGCCGTGAAGGAGATCAATCCCCGGTTGGTGTATGCGACCGTGACAGGATATGGCAGCAAGGGCCCGTGGGTCGGCAAACCGGGACAGGACCTGCTCGCACAATCGATGTCCGGCCTTGCCTGGTTGAGCGGCGACGAGGGCGATGGCCCGGTGCCGATGGGCCTGGCGGTGGCCGACCTCACCGCCAGCGCGCATCTCGTGCAAGGCATCCTCGCCTGCCTCGTGAGGCGCGGCGTCACGGGCGATGGAGGACGCGTGGAGGTCAGTTTGTTGGAGTCGATTCTTGATCTCCAGTTCGAAGTGATCACCACCCACCTCAATGACGGGTTCAAGGACCCGCAGCGCAGCGGGGTGAGGAACGCGCATGCCTATCTCGGCGCTCCATACGGCATCTATTCCACCGCCGACGGGCACCTCGCGCTGGCCATGGGCTCGATTCCCGTGCTCGGCGAACTGTTGGAATGTCCCGCCCTGCTCGCCTATCAGGAACGGCAGTCATGGTTCGACCGCCGCGATGAAATCAAGGGCATCCTCCGCGACCACCTCGCCACACGAACCACCGCGGACTGGCTCGCGGTTCTGGAACCCGCCGACATCTGGTGCGCCGACGTGCTTTCCTGGACACGCCTGCGGCAAACCGAAGGCTATCAGATCCTCGGCATGGAACAGGAAATCCTCTGCCCCGGCGGCACGCCGTTGAAAACCCTGCGATGCCCGATCCGGATCGATGGGGCGGTTTCCACATCATCCGTGGGAGCTCCGGCGATCGGCCAGCATACCGCGGAGATCGAAAGGGATTTCGCGATCTAACAAATACTTCAAAAACCCATGTCATTCCCCATTCTCGGCATCCTGCTCCACGGCATCGGCGCGTTCGCGGCCGCCATTTGTTTCACTCCCCAGCACCGGGTGCGGAACTGGACGTATGAGACGTTCTGGTTCTGGATGTCCTTCGCCTCGTGGTTCCTGCTGCCGGTGATCGGCTCGCTGGTCTTCATCCCGCATTTGTGGGAAGTGCTGGCGGGTTCGCCGCGCGAGGCGATGTGGACCTCCTTCAGCTACGGCGCGGCCTATGGTTTCGGTGGCATGGCCTTCGGTTTCGCGATCCGCCATGTGGGATACTCGCTCACCTATGCTTTGGCGGTCGGCATTTCCGCCGTGCTCGGTTTTTTCCTCACTCCGTTGATTCAGGGAAAACTCGCGGAAATCACCGGAAGCGCCGGAGGAAACGCCGTGCTGGCAGGGGTGGCCATCGGCTTCGCAGGCACCCTGCTTTGCGGCTTCGCGGGCCGGAAAAAGGAGACCGAGGTGAAAAACTCCGGCGGCGGAAACGATCTCTCGTTCCGTCCCGCCATCGGCATCCCGCTCTGCGTGGTGGCCGGGGTGTTGTCCGCATTGTACAGCCTCGCGCTCGGCTCGGCGGATCCGGTGGCGGAAGTAGCTGTCAAACGCGGCGCGAGTCCGGAGTTCGTCATGAACGTCCGCTTCCTCTTCGCGAGCACCGGCGCATTCTTCAGCATCCTGCCGATCACCCTCTGGCAACTCGCGAAGAAAAGCACCCTGCAGGAAATCACGGGAGCTGGTGCCGATGGCTCCCCCGCCCCGAGGACGAACATCCTGTGGGGCAGTCTGGCCGGGCTGCTGTGGTATCTTCAGTTCATCTTTTACGGCATGGGCCACAACCGCATGGAAACACTCGGCGTGGCGAGTTGGCCGCTGCACATGATCATGCTCATCCTCTTCAGCACGCTGGTGGCCATCCTTCGACGCGAATGGGCATCCTGCACCCCTGACACCAAACGTCTAATCACCTTCGCCATTTCCCTGCTCATTCTCGCGGTGCTGGTGATCGGCTATGGCAACCACCTGAACGACACACCAGCCGCCCATTGATGCCATGAAAACCGCTCTCATTCTCACCGCATTGCTCGCCGCGAAAGCCGTGGCAGCCCCCTTGCTTCCCGACACCGGGGAAACCCCGCGCATGAAGGAATGGCGGAGTTTGAAATACGGCATGTTCCTGCATTTCGGCATGAGCACCTTCACCGGAAACGAGTTGGATCCGGGCACCGTGCCATCCACCACGTATGCCCCGCCACAGGTGGATGCGGACCAATGGATCCGCGTCGCCAAAGAGGCGGGCATGAAATACGCAGTGCTCACCTCCAAACACGTCGCAGGGCATTGCCTGTGGGACAGCAAGGCGTCTTTCCGCGGCAGAGAGTTCGATTACGATGTGGCCACCAGCGGAAACCAGACCGACGTCGTCCGCGCCTTCGTCGATGCTTGCAAAAGACACGGCATCCGTCCCGGACTGTATTATTGCCTGCTCGATTTCCGCAACAACTCCGTCCCGCAGAAGGAACAATGGGGAAAGTTCCTGCTGCCCGATGATTTCTTCCAACTCGCGAAAGACCAGCTCACCGAACTCGCGAAAAACCATCCGGAGGTGGAATACTTCTGGCTCGATATCCCGCGAGCCGCCAGCGAGGCCCAACGCGCGGAGATCTACGACATGCTGCGGCGGCTGAATCCACGCTGCGTCGTGCTCTACAACCACGGATTCCTCAACAAGAAATCCAACCTCAACCAGCAGACCACCAAGGGACAATCGTGGCCGACCGACATCCTCAACAGCGAGCGCGACGTGATTCCCGAGCCCTTCGTTCCCATGCAGGAATGGAACGGCACGAATCATTTCCTCGGCTACGAACATTGCGACGTGGTCGGAAAGAACTGGTTCTGGACACCCGGCGACCAGGCCAGACCGACCGAAAAACTATTCGAATTGTATGACTCCACGGTGAACAAGGCGGGCGGCAACCTCCTCCTCGATGTTGGCCCCGGCAAGGACGGCCGCCTCACCGATTGGCAGATCGCCGCACTCCTGAAACTCAAAACCAAGATCCAACCCTGACCGCCATGGAACGCAAGCCGCACAACACGCCCAAAGACCAACACGCATCCGTCCCGATCTGGAACGCGGAGGATTGGTATTACGAGGACATCGTCATCGGCCATCAGATCCGCTCGATCCGCCGCACCATCAGCGAGGGCGAGAGCATGCAGTTCAACGCGCTGGTCCTCGACATGCACCCCTACGTGGCCGACGAGATTTTCGCGAAGGAACAGGGCATCTTCGGCAAGCGTCTTGTCGCAGGAGCCTTCGTTTTCTCCGCCGGTCTCGGCCTCGTCGCCACCAACTGCGTGAACGCCTTCAGTTATGGCTACGACAAGCTCCGTTTCATCAAACCGGTTTTCATCGGCGACACGATCTACACCATCAAAACCGATCTCGAGAAATCGCCGAAGTATCCGGACATGGGGCTGTACCGCGCGTCCTATGAGATCTTCAAGAACGACGGCGAGCTCGTTCTCTACTGCGAGCACATCCAGACCGTGAAATACCGCCACCCGGAAAACTTCGCCGCCAAGTAAGCCATGGACCGCGGCGGCACCCGCCTTCACCTCATCCATCCGGATCGTTCCGCATGCGAATCCACAGATCGCCCGTCCCACGGCCGCGGGCGATGGGGGCGGAGCGGATGAATGCACCAAAGAAGACCTCACTCAAATTTCAAGGCCTTGCCGATTTTGCCTTGATGCCGGGGGCGCAACTGCTACCAGTCGTGCGCCTTTGAAAAAACGCTTGTTCATTTTCAAAGTTTTACGCACTTCAAGAAACCCGTTTCTCCGGATTTTGGATTTGCCGGCTTAGCTCAGTTGGTAGAGCAGCTGATTTGTAATCAGCAGGTCAACGGTTCGAGTCCGTTAGCCGGCTCCACTGATTATCAATGGAAAGCATTGATTTTAAATGGATTGCAAGGAAGTTGCTGGGTTTCGGCTTTTCCGCCGGTGTCCGCCCGAAGCCGCCGAATTCCGGAAATACGGTGCGTTTTTGGCAACTGATATGGCAACTATTTCGGGTTTCTTAAGCATCTCCGGGGATGACATGCGGGGCACGCGGGCCGATCCTTCCGGGCATGCGCAAGCCGTCATCGAAAAACGAGCCGACTGACTGCCCGGAATTCGCGGTCCGCCGGGAAACCATCAGCCGTTTCTTCTCCCCGCCGCTGCCCCGCAGCACCTTCCACGATTTCGTCAGCAA
>Ga0114938_1000758_pt1 | contig 23461 bp, 19 predicted proteins | sample AshMeaBigSpring_FD_88675 | JGI IMG/M metagenome (GOLD analysis project Ga0114938, IMG submission 88675) | Groundwater microbial communities from Big Spring, Nevada to study Microbial Dark Matter (Phase II) - Ash Meadows Big Spring | ecosystem: Environmental > Aquatic > Deep subsurface >...
ACGTGCCCACTGAGTGCGCGTGGGAATGAGCCCGGCCGTCAGCCGCTCGCCCACTTCATGACGTCGTCGATCGGGCCGTCCTCGAGGTCGAGCTCGCGGGCGATCATCGAGTCGAAGCTGCGCGCAAGGTGACGCGCGCCGCCGCTCTCGAACCACTCCTCGAAGTCGCGCGCCTTCATCGGTGGCGCGACGTGCAACCCCTGCACCTCGTCGCAGCCGAGCGCGCGCAGCATCTCGAGCGTCGCCGGGTCGTCCACGCCGTCGATCACCGAGCGGATCCGCATCGCCCGCGCCATTGCCAGCACCGCCGCGGTAACTCCCTGCGACCACGGGTCGGTGTACAGGTCGGCCAGCAGCGAACGGTCGAGCTTCATCGAGTCGAACGGCACGCGGCGGATCACGCCGAGCGACGAGTGTCCGGTGCCGAACCCGTCGAGGCCGATGCGCACGCCTGCCTTGCCCAGCTGCTTGAGCACGGCATGCGCGGCTTCCGGCGCGTCGATGATGCTCGTCTCCGAGAGCTCGACCTGCACGGCGTCGGCGGGCAGCCGGTAGTTGTGCAGGGCATCGTGGACGGCCTGCACCAGCCGTGGGTCGCGCAACTGGCGCGCGGTGACGCTCGTCGCCACGAAGAACTTGCGTTCGAAGCGATCGCGCCACACGGCGAGCGTCCGGCACGCCTCATCGATCATCCAGCGCCCGATGTCCTCGATGATGCCGGTCTCGGCGGCGATGGCGATGAATTCCTCGGGGCGGATGCTGCCGAACTGCTCGTGGTCCCAGCGCACCAGGCACTCGACGCCGGCGAGGTCGAACGTGTCGATGGTGACGCGGGGTTGGTAGACGACCTGCAGCTCACGGCGCTCGACGGCGCCGCGCAGCGACGACTCGATCAACAGTCGCCGGCGCATCTGCGCCTGGGGCAGCGGCGAGTAGAACGAACAGCTGCGTGGGCTCGTGGCAAGCTCGGCCGCGGCGTGAGCGTTCGCCACCAGCTGCCCGGCGTCGGGCGCGCCGTCCGCCAGGGCCACGCCGGCGCCGATCGCCGGCACGTACTCGTCGCTGGACTGTGCCGCCCCGGACGCGATCGCCTCCAGCATCGCGTGCACGACGGTCGCGATGTGCTCGCCGCTGACGCGGCTGCGCAGCAGCACCGACAGTTCGCCGTCCGCAGTGCGGCAGACCGACGGCAGGTCGGCGCGCCAGACGACCGTGCCGCCCTGCGCGATGCGTCCATGCTCGGCGTCGATGCGGCGGGCCACCTGCTTGACCAGGGAATTCGCGTAGTCCTGTCCCTGGACCTGCGCGATGCGGTCGAACGCATGCACGCGGAAGGTGACGACGCCCAGCGCGGCCACGCCGGACGGCTCGGCACGGGCCTGCTCGACCTGTTCGACGAGGTGGCGGCGGTTCGGAAGCTTGGTGACCACGTCGAAATACGACAGCAGCCGCACGGTCTCCTCGGCGTCGTGCAGGCGGGTCAGGTCCTGCAACGTGACGATCACGACCCTGTCCTCCCCACCGCTGCCGCCGTCGATCAGCTCGGCTTCCTGATGCAGGCAGACGACCTTGCCGTTGGGGAGCGTGACCAGGTGGTCGAAACCGAAGCGGCCATTGCCCGTCGCGCAGGTAACGAAGGCCTGGCGCACGCTGTCCCGCTCGTCGGCCTGGAGCAGCGCGACGAAGTCCTCGTAGCTCGACAGGAAGGCCGCGTCGACGCCGAGCAGCTCGCCGAGCATCGGCGAGACGTGCCGGGTGCGACCGTCCACCCCGATCTCCCAGTGACCGACCCGCGCGATGCTCTGAGCCAGCAACAGCTTCGAGCGGCTGGCGCGCAGCTCTTCCCGTAGCGCGCGGTCGCGCAGCAAGAAGCGCACCCGCTCGACCAGGAGCCGCGGGTTCAGGCCCTTCTGCGCGAAGTCGCTCGCCCCGGCGGCGAAGGCATCGCTGATGGCGGGCAGGTCGTTGCGGCTCGTGAGCATCAGGATCGGCACGAAGCTGCCGCCGGCCAGCCCGCGGATCTCGCGGCAGGCGTTGATGCCGGTCATGCGCGGCATCATCACGTCCAGGATCACGACGTCGGGCTTCACCTCGGGAAAGCGTTCGACAGCGTCCAGGCCGTCGCACGCGGTGTGCACGACGAAGCCGGCGCCGGCGAGGGCGGCCTCGGCCAGCATGAGGTGCGACGGGTCGTCGTCGGCGATCAGGATCGTGGTGGTCGTCGGGTTCATGCTGCCTGGATCCTCAGCCGGTGCCGGTGCCACGGCGTGTCTCGCCCTGGAGCGCCGCGACGAGCGCAGCGTAATGGGCCTTCAGTCCTGCCGCGGAGCGCCGTACGCTGGCAAGGTCGGCGCCTTCGCGCGCCGCGACCTCGCAGCGCTCGAGCAGGTCGGCGAGCCGGCGACCGCCGAGGTTGCTGACGGGCGACTTCAGGGCGTGCGCCGCGGCTGCGACCTCTTCGAGGTCGCCCGCGGCGATCGCGGCGTCGAGGCAGCCGAAGGCCTCCTTCGACGATGCAAAGAGCATCTCGCACATGCGCTCGAAGAGTTGCGGCTTGCCGAGGTCGCGGATCGACTGGACCTGCTCGAGATCGAGCACGGGCAGGCGCGAGATCGGCCCTGGGTGCGTGCCCGTCGACTCGAGCAGCGCCTGCGTGGCTGCCGCGTCGAGTGGCGGCTCGGCCGCCGCCTCGGCCAGCGCCGACGGCGGAATCAGCGTGATCGTCTCCGTGGCGGGGGCAGGAGGCTCGGCCGCCGCCGGTGCCAGCGGGGCGTGATGTTCGTCGGCGGCCTTCGGGCTCCAGCCGCGGGCGGTGGCGATCGGCTGCAGCACGTCGAGCAACTGCGCCGCCTTGAACGGCTTGGCGAGGAACCCGTCCATGCCTGACGTCACTGCTCGCTCGCGATCGCGCGCCATCACGTTGGCGGTCAGCGCGACGATCGGCGTGCGGCGCAGGCTGCGCCTGGCCTCGTCGGCGCGGATCGCCTCCGTGGCGTCGTAGCCGTTCATGCCCGGCATCTGGCAGTCCATCAGGATCAGGTCGAAGCGCTCGTGCTCGGCGTGGGCCACGGCGCCGCGTCCCTCGTCGGCGAGCACGACCGTGCAGCCGAGGTCCTCGAGCATGGCGACGGCCACCTCGCGATTGATGATGTTGTCGTCCACCACCAGGACGTGCAGGCCGAGCGTCGCCCGCGGCGTGACCTCGACGCCCAGCCTGCCCGGCCCGGGCACGGGCAGCGCGGGCAGCGCCTGCCGCGGCTCGCGGCAGGCCACCAGCGCATTGCGCATCAGTTGCTGGCGCACTGGCTTCGCGATGCACACGTCGGGCGCGATGACGCGCGTGCCCTCGTACGACGGATCGAAATCGAGCGCGCTCAGCAGCACGACGTAGGTGCCGGCGGTGGCCGGGTCGAGGCGGATCAGGCGCAGCAGCTCCTCGGTGGTCGCGTCGGGCAGGCTGTGGTCCAGCACCACGACGTCGAAGGGCCTGTTGCGCGCCACCGCGTTCTGCAGCCGGTCGGCGACCGGCTTGGCGCGGTTCAGCACCGTCACCTCCGCCGACCAGTTCGACAACATCTCCTCGAGCAGCATGTAGCAGTTCGGGTTGTCGTCCACGACCAGCACGCGCAGCCCGCCGAACTCGTCGCTCGCGCGGTTCGGGACGGGCGCCGCCTCGCGCACCGCGAACGGCAGCACGAACGAGAACGTGCTGCCCTGGCCGACCGTGCTGCTCAGGTCGATGCGCTCGCCGCCCATCAGCTTGACGAGGCGGGTGGCGATGGAGAGCCCGAGTCCCGTGCCGCCCTGGCGCGTGCCGTTGTCGAGCTGGTGGAACGGCTCGAACACCCCGCTGTGCTCCGGGTCGGGGATGCCGGGCCCGGTGTCGCGGACGCTGAAGTGCAGCCGGCACTGCCCGTCGCGCATGTCGTCGAGGCCGACGCGGATCTCGACCTCGCCGCGCTCGGTGTACTTGACCGCATTCGACAACAGGTTGCCGAGCACCTGGCGCAGGCGCAGCGCGTCGCCCGCCACCACGCTCGGCACGGTGGGCTCGATGCGGCAGATCATCTCGAGCTTCTTGCGCTCGGCCTGGCCGGCGTAGAGCTGGCCCGCCTGCTCGGCGAGCTCGCGTACCTCGAACGGCTCGGTGACGAGGTCCATCTTGCCGGCCTCGATCTTCGAGTCGTCGAGGATGTCGTTGATGATCCCCATCATCGTCTCGGCCGCGGCGCGCATCGAGTCCACGAAGCGCCGCTGGCGCTTGTCGAGGTCGGTGCCGGCGAGCAGCTCGGCCATGCCCAGCACGCCGTTCATCGGCGTGCGGATCTCGTGGCTCATGTTGGCGAGGAACTCGTCCTTCGAGCGCGTCAGCGCCTCGGCGCGGCGCAGTTGCGCCTCGATCTCGCGCGTGCGGTCGACGATATGCTGGCTCGCGGAGTTGCGCACCGTGCTCATCATGCCCTCGTACTCGGCCAGCTGGCGGGCGAGGGCGTCGAAGTTGGCGGCGAGCTCGGTGAGCTCGTTGCGGCGGCGGACGCGGCGCGGCTCGTCCCGGGCGCCGGCGTGCGGCGTGGTTCCGCTGCCGGGCGGCCGCGTCGTCTCGGCGAGCTGCGCCAGCGGTTCGGCCACCTGGCGTCGCAGCAGGTTGGCGGCGACCCACGCGACGAGGCAGCCGAGCAGGATCGCGACCGGCACCTGGCCGATGCGGTGCCAGACGTGGCCCCAGATCCAGCGGTGGTCGATCACCACGCTGACCGTGCCCGAGAGCTGACGGTGGAGTTGCACCGGGCTCGCGACGTAGATGGGCTCGAGGGCGAGGTAGCGCTTCACCGCGTGCCACGCGCCCGCGGGCCTCGCCGTCCAGCCGAGTGCCGTGAGTGTCGCGGAGGATCCGTCGGCGTCGGCGCGGACATAGCGCTGCAGGACGTTGCCGTCCTGCAGCCGGAACGTCGCGCCGAGGAGCTCCGGGTGCCCCTCGAGGTTGTCGAGCGCGCCGCCACCCGCGGCGCCGAGGCGCTCCGCCATCGACGTGGTCTTCGTTCGCGCGAGTTCGAGCGCAGCGTCGCGAGCGATCCGGGTGTCCCACAGCGCGCCGAGGATCAACACGATCACCATGGTCACGGTCACCGCGGCGACCGCCGTGAGGCGGAACTGCGCGGCGAGCGGCAGCGCCTCGAATGCCTCGCGCAGCGAGTTGCGCGAGCCGGCGCGCGGGCGTTTCGTGGCTGCCGGTCCTGGTTTGCCGGTCGTCGATTCCATGGGCGTCGCAGAGCTTGAGGGTTGCAGCGCAGACTACGCGTGCAGCTGACATAAGGAGAATCGGACCGCTTCGAAAGTGAGACGTCGCGCAAGTACTGGCGCGCGACGGCGGCGCCACCGGAAGTGCGTCACACTTTCCGAGGCGCTAGACTCGCCTGCGTTTTCGTCCCTCGAGACTTCGCGATGCCATTCGATCCCCAGGCCGCAACGACGGCGTACATCGACGCACTCGGCGCCGACGCGCTGGCGAAGGCGGCCGCCTACACCGCTGGCAATCACTGGTTGCTCCTGTGGGGACTCGTGGTCTCGGCCCTGTGCACGTGGGTCATCGTGCGATGGGGCGTCCTCGACCGCGTGGCGGCGAGGCTCGGCCAGCGGGGTCCGAACCTCCGGGCGTTCCTGATCTCGGTCGTCTACTTCGTGCTGGCGACCCTCATGACGATGCCGTGGGAACTCTATGCGAACTGGTGGCGCGAGCGCTCGTACGGCCGGACGGGCCAGCCGCTCCTCGACTGGCTCGCACAGCAGGCGATTGCACTGGTGATCTTCGCGCTGCTGGTGGGGTTGTTCTCCGTCGGCGTGTACGCGCTCGTGCGCAAGGCCGGCTCGCGCTGGTGGGCGTGGTCCGGGGGGCTCACCGCCGCGGCGCTCGCGTTCTTGCTGCTGGCGGCGCCGGCGGTTATCGAGCCCTTGTTCAACGACTACCAGCCGGTGCCGCGCGGACAGGTGCGCGACGCCCTGGTCGTGATGGCCAAAGAGAGCGGCGTGCCCAGCGACCGGATCTTCGTGTACGACGGGTCACGGCAATCGAACAACTTCACGGCCAACGTGTCCGGCGTGGCCGGCTCGGCGCGCATCGCGATCTCCGACGTGGCGTTCAAGGGCGCCTCGCTCGACGAGGTGAGGGCGGTGACCGGCCACGAGATCGGTCACTACGTGCTGCATCACGTCTGGCGCTCGGTGGTCGTGCTGTCGCTGCTCGCCGTCCTGTTCTTCTTCCTGGCCGACCGGCTCTACCCGCGCTTCGCGCGCGCGTTCGGATCGCGTGCCCGACTCGCCGACCCGGAGGGTTTGCCCGTCGTCGTGTTCATGATCTCGGTCATGTCGCTGCTCGTGCAGCCGGTGGTGAACACGCTGAGCCGCATGGACGAAAGCGAAGCCGACCGCTACTCGCTCGAGACCGTGGGCCTGCCCGACGCGCTGGCGACGGCGCTGGTGAAGACGGCCGAATACCGTAATCCACGCCCGAATGCGGTCCAGGAGTTCGTGTTCTATACGCACCCGTCCGTCGAGCGCCGTGTGCGTGCCGCGATGCAGTGGAAGGCTGAGCACGGGGCGGCTTCGGCGAGCCCGCTGGAGGCCGAACATGGATCGTAGGCAGTTCATGGCGTCCGGCCTGGCGCTGGCGGTGACCGCCGCACTCGGCCGTCCCGCGTGGGCGTCTGCCGGAGCCGAAGCCGCGAACGCGCGCGCGCTGTACGACCGGATCTTCGAGGAGATCCTGCTCGTGGCGCCGCAGCTGGCGACGACGCTCGGCCTCGATACCGGCAAGCGCGCAGGAGCACGCTCGCTGTTGAACGGCCGCGGTCGCGCGTACCGGCTCGGCCAGCTCGGGCCGGTCGCAAGGGCGTGGCCGGCGGTGCAGAGGATCGACGCCTCGCAGCTCTCCGGCGTGGATCGCGCGTACTTCGCGACCGTCGCGTGGCTCTCGGCGATCTGCCGGGAGATCGAGGCGCAGCCGCTCGGCACGGTGGACGCCTACAACTACCCGGTCCCTTACGTCGTGACGCAGTTGACGGGCGCGTACCAGTCCACGCCCGACTTCCTGGAGTCCGATCATCCGATCGAGTCGGCTGCCGACGCCGAGGCCTACCTCGACCGGCTCGACATGTTCGCCTACGCCGTGACCAACGACACCGGACTGGCGCGCGAGCACCTGGGGCGCGGAGTGGTGCCCCCGGACTTCATCTGCGACAAGACGCTGAAGCAGCTGCGCCTGCTGCGCGGCCAGCCGGGGGCGCGCTCGGGCATGGTGACCTCGCTTGCGCGGCGCACGGCGGAGAAGGGCATTGCGGGTGACTGGGGCTCGCGCGCGGCCCGCATCGTCGACGGGCCGCTCGCCATGGCCCTGGACGCGCAGATCACGCTGGTCGAGGAGCAGCGGCGACGCGCCACCCACGATGCCGGCGTCCGCGGCCGCCCGGGCGGCGAGGCGTATTACCCGTTGTGCCTGCGCTACCAGACGTCCACGCGCATGACGCCCGACGAGGCGCACGCGCTCGGTCTCGCGCAGGTCGCCGAAATCTCCGCGGCGACCGACGAGCTGCTGCAGGCGCAAGGGTTGCGCGACGGCGGGGTCGGCGCGCGGCTCACCGCGCTCACCCAGGACCCGCAGTGGCTCTACCCGAACACCGACGCAGGACGCGCGCAATTGCTCGCCGACCTCAACACGCAGGTCGGGCAGATGCGGCAGCGCATGCCGGAGCTGTTCGGCGTGCTGCCGAGGACGCCGGTCGAGGTGCGGCGCGTACCGCCCGAGATCGAACTCGGCGCGCCGCGCGGCTACGCGCAGGCCGGCAGCCTCGACGGCACGAGGCCGGGCGCCTTCTACATCAACCTCGCGGACACGGCGATCTGGCCGAAGTGGGCGCTGCCCACGCTCGCGTATCACGAGAGCATTCCCGGCCATCACCTGCAGGGCACCATCGCGCTCGAGGCGGCCGAAACGCCGCTGTTGCACCGGACGCTCGCGATGAATGCCTACGTCGAGGGCTGGGCACTGTACGCGGAGCAGCTCGCCGACGAGATCGGGATGTACGCGGACTCTCCGCTCGGGCGGCTCGGGCTGCTGCAGTCGTTCCTCTATCGCGCCGTGCGGATCGTGGTCGACACCGGCATGCACTGGAAGGGGTGGAGCCGCGAGCGGGCGGCCGATTACATGGCGGAGACGGTCGGGCTGGCGCGCGGCGCGGTCGAAAGCGAGATCGACCGCTACTGCGTCTGGCCGGCGCAGGCTTGCGGCTACAAGATCGGCCACCTGGAGTTCGTGCGCCTGCGCGAAGTGGCGCGCGCCAAGCTCGGCCCGCGCTTCGACCTGCGCGGCTTCCACGACGTGGTGCTGCGCGGCGGCGCGATGCCGCTCGAGGTGCTGGCCCAGGTCGTCGAGGACTGGGCCAGCACCTGACCGGTTACTTCCGGCGGGCGGGTGACTTGCGAACGGCGCGCTTGGTCTTGCGCCGCGCGGCCTTGGCTTTCGCGGCCGTCGGGGCGGCCTTGCCGGTCACGCTCTCGTAGGTGTGCGTAGCGACCTTGCGGACGTCCCCGCCGGCATCCTTGAGGATCGACACGGCCTCGCTGATGTCGCTCACGATGCGCTCGCGGGTAGCGCGCAGCACGGCCGCCTGGTCCTTCACGAGAGCCCGGACGTCGTCGGCGCGGGCGGCGCGCTCGAGTTGCGTGGCGGCGTCGGTGAGGGCCGACGTGACGAGCTGCTCCTGCAGCTGGATCAGCCGCTCGGCCGTGGCCTGCGAGATCGCCGTGAGCTTCACGCCCGAGCGCGACACGGCGCGGATCCGCGGATTGAGGGCCTTGATGCGCGCGGCGGACTTCGCGGTGGCCGCGCGGGCGGCCTTGACGGGCTCGGTCCGCAAGCGGCCGGCCTGCTCAGCCAGGATCTGGCGCTGGTCGTTCACGAACGCTCTGATTTTGCTGGCCATTTTCGGGTCCTCTGGATTTGTTGCGATGCAGTAATTGTGCACTGCAGCAATGGTGCGGGTCAACCGCCGATGCCAGTCGGGCTTGCCGCGGGCCTGGCCCGCTTCGAAGGTCAGCTCCAGCCTTCCTTGCCGGGCTTCTCGTTCATGAGCTTGCGGAAGCGGATGAACATGTAGATCGCCATCACGATCATGAACAGGATGGCGCCGAGGCTGAGCAGTCCGACGTCGGTCGTAAGCAAGAGCTTGAGGGCTTCCATGGTGGCTTCCGGCAGGGGACGTAACCTGTGCAGCGTAACCCAGCTACGGTGCGGAATCAGTCGGGAGTCTCCGCAACCCGGCCGGTCGAGGTCGAGGACCGGGTAAGCTCCGAGCGCCATGACCGGGCCATTACTGACGCTGCAGGTGCAGGACGCGCTGCTCGCCGCGCTTCGAGATGGCGCCGCGTCGGTCGAGTGCTCGCTCGACCTCGGGCGCACGACGACGTCGGTGGCGGTCGACTCAGGCGGCTGGAACTGGCGGGGCGGGCGATATCCGTGGCTCGAGGGCTGCCGCGATCGCACCATCTACCACTGGACCGGCGGCGCGTTCGCGCCCGTGTCGCGCTACACGCGCGCGCTGATCAAGCTGGTGCCGACGGAATTGGGGCCGCCCACCTTCGAGATCGACGGCATCAAGATGCTGCCCACTGCGCAAATCTCGCCATACGAGGACGCGGCACGGAAGGTGGCCCTGATCGAGCCCCGCGGCAAGGTGATCCTCGACACCTGCGGCGGGCTTGGCTACTTCGCGGCGTGGTGCCTGCAGGGCGGGGCGGCGCGAGTGCTGTCGTACGAGAAGAACCCGGACGTGCTCTGGCTGCGCAGCCTGAACCCGTGGTCGCCGCAGCCGGGCGGCCCGCTGACGCTGACGCTCGGAGACGTCGCCGAGGCGATGGTCACGTTGCCCGACGCGTCCGTGGACGCGATCCTGCACGACCCGCCGCGCTTCGGCATCGCGGGCGAGCTCTATTCGCAGGCGTTCTACGATCAGCTCGCGCGCGCGCTCAGGCGCAAGGGGCGCTTGTTCCACTACACCGGGGCACCCAACAGGCTGACCAGTGGCCGCGACGTGCCGGGCGAGGTGGCGCGGCGCCTGCAGCGTGCCGGGTTCGTCACGGAGCCGGTCGGCGACGGCGTCCTCGCGCGAAAATAGGCGACATTCGCCTATTTTCGATAGAGCGCCGCCGCCTGCGCGTGCTGCCCTGCGACGGCCGTGCGCAGCGATTCGGGGGCGAGCACCTCGACGTCGGCGCCGTACTTGAGGAGGTCCATCACCAGCTCGGGCTCGCGCGCGTACGGGAACTTGAGCAGGTAGGTACCGTCGAGCTGCAGCCGGCCGTCCTGCTTCGGGTGCCAGGTCTCGCGACTCACCCAGCGCGCGCGCGTCGCGTTGAAAAGCAACACCGCCTCCTGCGTGTCGGCTCCGGCGAAGATGCCGTAGCCGCTCGCGAAATGCCGGTCGAGGCTCTCCTCGCTCACGTCCTTGGCGTCCTTGTCGAGCACCGTGGCCTGCTCGATCGCGTCCACGGCGAACGTGCGCAGCGCCTGCCGCTTGTGGCAGAACGCGTCCACGTACCAGTTGTCGCGGTAGTGCACGAGTCGCTGCGGCGAGATCTCGCGCTCGAGCACCTCGCCATCCTGGCGGCGGTTGTGGCGGATCTTCAGGCGTCGCCGCGACAGCAGCGCCGTCGAGAGCGTGCGGAAGTTCGCGGGCTCGATGGCTCGCGCGCCCATGGCGAGCACCCGAATGCGGTTCGTGACCTCGTCGGCGCTCAGCTCGCCCGACGCGAGCAGGGCCTTGATGCGCTTGCGGAACGGCCCGATCACCTCCGACAGCACCCCCGGCTCGAGCTCGGCGAGCAGGCGATCCATCGTGAGCAGCGCGACGAGTTCGTCGGCCGAGAACCACAAACCCGGCAGTTGCCAGAGCGCGCTGTCCGCCACCTTGTCGTCGAACCGGTACGCCTCCTGGTCGGCGTCGTAGATGATCGGCGCCTGGAAGCGGTCGCGCAGGTACTCGAGGTCGCGCTTGAACGTGGCCGGCGACACCTCGAGTTCGTCGAGGAACTCCTGCTTGGTGACCAGCCGGCGGTTCTGCAGCAGTTGCTGGATCTTGTAGAAGCGTTCGGTGCGTTCCATGGGTGCGCAATCCTACAGCGGCCTCACTGCCGCGGGATCCGTGAGTTCCCGCGGCGGGATGTCGAACAACACCCGCAGCCGCAACCCCAGCAGCGCCGGCCGGCTCAAGCCCCTGCGTTCCTCGATCACGCGTGCCAGGAGCGCAGGGTCGTCGGTAATGATGTTGTCCACGCCGCGCTCGATCATGCGCAGCATCACTTCGGGCTCGTTTACCGTCCAGGCGTGGATGTCCTTGCCCGCGGCGTGCGCCTTGCGCACCAGCGATGTGCTGGCGCGAGCGGAGTTGAGGCTGAGGAAGTCCGCCTCGGTGCGCAGCAGGTTCCCGACCGCCGCGGTGACGATGTGGCCGGTCGGCAGCCGCGGCTCGAGGCTCTCCACTTGCTTGAGCGCGGCGTAGTCGAGGGAAGTGATCACCGCCTGGTCGAGGAAGTCCTCGCGCTTCAGCAGGTCGATCACGGCGGGCGCGAGACCAGGATCGGGCACGTTGTACTTGAGTTCGACGTTGAGCCTCATGCGCCCGCGCACGAGCGCGATCACTTCCTCGAGCGTCGGCGGCACCTCGCCGGTGAACTTCGGGTCGTACTTGCGGCCGACGTCGATGGCCCGCAGTTCCGCCGCCGTCAGGTCCCTCACCTTGCGCGGTTCGCCACCCATACGTAGCACGTCGCCGTCGTGCAGCACGACCAGTCGGCCGTCGGCGGTACGCTGCACGTCGAGCTCGGCGTACGTCGCGCCGGCGTCCATGGCCGCACGGAACGCCGCCATCGTGTTCTCGGGCGCCGACACGGAGGCGCCGCGATGGGCGGTGATGGCCACCTCGGTGTCCATGTCGATCCGCGACGCGACGATCCACGTGACGCCCCCCGCGATCACCAGCAACGCAGCCAATGCAACCATGGCGGGTCGCGCGATGCTCCGCGACCGTGCTTCGTCGATGGCCTGGCCCGCCGGCGCCTCGGGCGTCGTGGTGTCCACCCGTGCCGCGAACATCCGGGTGACGAGGAACTGGTGGCCGGCGAACCACAGGGCGCCATAGAGGAATGCGCCGACGGCCGAGATGGCGAGGTAGACGGTCACCAGCGGCAGCACGCGCCGCACGTCGATGCCGGCCCAGTCGAGGCCGGCGTCCGAAACGAACCGGCTCGCCTGGATGATCGCGATCGCCACGGCGGTGAGCAGCACCCACCACAGCACGAGGGGTGGCACGATCTGCTGCAAGCGTTCGCGAGTGAGCGCCGCGCTCTCCTCGAGCGCACGCGCCGGCGGGACGTCGCGGAACATCAGGATCGGCACGGCAAACAGCCAGCGCGCCAGCTGCCAGCCCGCCAGGAGCACGTAACCCGCGCCGAGTGCGGCGACGATGAGCATGGCCAGGCGCCATTCCGGCGGGCGCTCGGCGAGGTAGTAATTGACGTCGTGACCGGCGAGCGTGGTGAACCAGATCACGCCGAGCACGGCCAGGAAGGGCAGGGTGAACAGTGCCAGCCGCACGAAGACACGGGTGGACAGCACGATGAGCCGGGGAAGTGCCCGCAACACGGTGGCGACGGTCGAGGCCAGCGTGGCGGGTCGCCGTGCAAGGGCGTGCCCCGCGATCCAGCTGTGCCCGGCGAATTCCGCGAGCAGCAGCGCGACGGTGAGTGCCGCGATCACCAGCACGAACGCCACGCCGGAAGGTGACAGCACGAACCGGGCGATGTCGAAGTTGCTGATCACCGGCTCGCCGGAGGCGAGCACGATGCGGCGCCCAACCCAGCCCACGACGGGCGCGAACAGCGCCACGCCGAGCAGCTGCATCACCAGGTGGAACGCGAGCGGTACGCGCCAGTGCGCGCGGAAATCGGCCCACGTCCTGGCGGCCAATCCGCGGTGCATCACGGTGCCCCGGCGGCGCGGCTCGCTCCGCGGATGGCGCGGAATTCGCTCTCGTCGCTCCACTGCGGCCAGCCGGACTCGTTGGCGACCGCGCGGCCCACGTCGTAGTAGAGCGCGAGGTCGGCCAGCGTGCCGCTCACGTTCCATGCGGGGTCGTATTCGTCCGATACCGTGTGGTAGTGGTTCGCGACGTACGCGTCGAGCCACGCACGGCCGGCGTCCGGTCCACCCTTCACGAGGTCGATGCCCGGCTTCGGGTACAGCATCGGCACGCCCTGCTTGGCGAGGTTGAAGTGGTCGGAGCGGTAGTAGAGACCCTTCTCCGGCGTCGGTTCCCGTGCGAGCGTCCGTCCACGCTGTTCTGCCGCGCGCCGCAGGTAATCGTCGAGGTCGGAGGCGCCGTAGCCCACGACGACTACGTCGCGCGCCGGTCCGATGGGCGCTAGGTTGTCCATGTTCAGTCCGCCGGCGATGCGCGCCGCCGGAATCGGCAGGTGCTCCGCGAAGTACTGGCTGCCGAGCAGCCCTGATTCCTCGAGCGTCACGGCGACGAACAGCACCGAACGGCGCGGCCGCGGCTTGGTGGCGGCAAACACCCGCCCGAGTTCGATCAATGCCGCGACGCCCGTGGCGTTGTCGCTGGCGCCGTTGTACACGGTGTCGCCCTCACCCGGCTTGGTGCCGAGGTGGTCCCAGTGGGCCGTGTATACGAAGGCCTCGTCCGGGCTGGCGCGCCCGCGCAGCAGTCCGACCACGTTGTACGAGGTGCGCTCGCTCACCTCGTTGCGCACCCCCACCGACGCGTTGAGCCCCAGCGGCCGGGCCTGGAACCCGGGCCGCGCGGCTGCCTCCTTGAGCGCGGCGTAGTTCTCGCCCGCGAGTTCGAGCACGCGCGTGGCCGCTTCGTGGGTGATCCAACCCTCGAGGGCGAGCCGCTGCGCCTCGTAGTCGGCGACTACGAGGTCGAACTGCGGCTGGCCGGCCCCGTTGCGCGGCACGTCCCAGGGATAACCCGCGGGCGCCGTCTCGTGGATCACGAGCAGTCCGGCCGCGCCCTGGCGCACGGCTTCCTCGAACTTGTACGTCCAGCGGCCGTAATAGGTCATGGCGGTGCCGGTGAACAGCGACGGATCCTGGGTGGCGTAACCCGGATCGTTGACCAGCACCATCACGATCTTGCCGCGCACGTCGAGGCCGGCGTAATCGTTCCACTCGTACTCGGGCGCGACGATGCCGTAGCCTGCGAACACGAGTTCGGCGCCGGTGACGCGCGACTCGGGCACCGGACGCCGGGTCCACACGACGTAGTCGTCGCCGTTGCGCAGCTCGATCTGGCCGCGCGTGCCGCGCACCGGCATCACCGGGTCGGGCGCAGTCCGGATCTCGATCGCGGGGACGGACTGCACGAAGCTGTCGCCGATGCCCGGCTCGAGTCCCGCGGCGCGGAATTCCTGCTCGATATGGGCGACCGTCTTCTGCTCGCCCGCGGTGCCGGGTCCACGGCCCTCGAACTCGTCGGACGAGAGGCGTTCGACGTTCGCACGGTACCGCTCCTCGGAGAACGCGGTTGCGTCGCCCGACGTTTGCGGCTTGCCGCAGGCGGCGAGCAGCGCGAGCAGGCCCGCGGCCGCAATGCGCGACAGTGAGAGGTTTCGAGTCTTCATGAACGGGCCGGAATGACTTTGCGTACGAGGCCGGCGGCCGCGACGACGATCACGCCCGCCACGATGCCCACTGCGGCTGCGGCCAGCGCCGGGACGATGCCCGACAGGACCGCCTGCAGCGTCGATACGCCCTCCGGCTGGCCGGTGAGCGCGTGGATCCAGTGCTCGAGTGCCGGGATGCCGTGCACGAGGATGCCGCCGCCGACCAGGAACATGGCCGCGGTGCCGGCAACGGACAGGGCCTTCATCAGCCAGGGCGCAAACCACAGGATGCCGCGGCCGAGCGCGCGCGATCCCTTGGCGAGCAAGTCCTCACCACCGCGGCCGAGGAGGTGCACGCCCGCGTCGTCGAGCTTGACGATGGCGGCGACGAGACCGTACACGCCCACCGTCATCAACAGCGCGATGCCGACGAGCACCGCGACGCGCGCGCCGAAGTCCACCGCCGCCACGGTGCCGAGCGCGATGACGATGATCTCGGCGGAGAGGATGAAGTCGGTGCGGATCGCGCCCTTGATCTTGTCCTTCTCGAGCGTGCGCAGGTCGACGTCCGGGTTCTCGAGCGCCTGCGCGAGTTCCTGCTCGTGAGTCTCGCTTTCGCCGCGGTGCGCGAACTTGTGCCAGATCTTCACGACGCCTTCGTAGCAGAGGAACAGGCCGCCGATCATCAGCAGCGGCAGGATCGCCCACGGTGCGACGGCGCTGATCGCCAGCGCGGCGGGCACGAGGATGGCCTTGTTGACGAGCGAGCCCTTGGCCACGGCCCAGACGACCGGCAGCTCGCGTTCGGCGCGCACGCCCGCGACCTGCTGCGCGTTGAGCGCGAGGTCGTCGCCGAGCACGCCCGCGGTCTTCTTGGTGGCAACCTTGGTGAGGATCGCGACGTCGTCGAGGACGCTGGCGATGTCGTCGAGCAGGGCGAGTAGGCTGGCGCCGGCCACGGGGACACTCCGGATCAGGGGTGCCGCTATGGTAACGAAAAGACGCGCCCCGTCCCCAGGGAGCGAGGCGCGTCGCCCGTGCGTACCCGCGTCCGCCGTCAGGCCGCCGCGGCGGCCTCCGCCGGCGCCGACGTGCGGATCAGGTGGTCGAACGCCGCGAGCGCCGCCTTCGAGCCCTCGCCCAGGGCGATGATGATCTGCTTGTAGGGCACGGTCGTCGCGTCGCCGGCGGCGAACACGCCCGGCAGCGACGTCTGCCCGCGCGCGTCCACCTCGATTTCGCCGCGCGCGCTCAGCGCCACGGTGCCCTTGAGCCATTCGGTGTTGGGCAGCAGGCCGATCTGCACGAACACTCCCTCCAGGTCGAGGCGGTGCAGGTCGCCGGTCGCGCGATCCTTGTAGGTGAGGCCGTTCACCTTGCCGCCTGCGCCGTGCACCTCGGTGGTCTGTGCCGAGACGATGACGCGCACGTTCGGCAGGCTGCGGAGCTTGCGCTGCAGCACCTCGTCGGCGCGCAACTGGCCGTCGAACTCGATCAGCGTGACGTGCGCGACGATGCCGGCGAGGTCGATCGCGGCCTCGACGCCCGAGTTGCCGCCGCCGATCACCGCGACGCGCTTGCCCTTGAACAGCGGGCCGTCGCAGTGCGGGCAGTAGGCGACGCCCTTGCCGCGGTATTCGCGCTCGCCCGGCACGTTCATCTCGCGCCAGCGCGCGCCGGTGGAGAGGATCACGCTGCGGCTCTTGAGCAGCGCGCCGCTCGCGAGCTTCACCGAGACGAGCCCGCTCGCGTCGGCCGGCGCCAGTTCCACGGCGCGCTGCAGGTTCATGATGTCCACGTCGTAGGTCTTGACGTGGTTCTCGAGTGCCGCGGCGAGCTTCGGGCCTTCGGTCTCCTTCACGGAGATGAAGTTCTCGATGCCCATCGTGTCGAGCACCTGGCCGCCGAAGCGCTCGGTCACGACGCCCGTGCGGATGCCCTTGCGCGCGGCGTACACCGCCGCCGAGGCGCCGGCCGGGCCGCCGCCCACGATCAGCACGTCGAAGGGTTCCTTGACCTTGAGCGCCTCGGCCTGGCGCGCGGCGGCGTTCTGGTCGAGCTTCGCGACGATCTCCTCGACGGTCATGCGGCCCTGGCCGAACGGCTGGCCGTTCAGGTACAGCGAGGGCACCGCCATGATCTGCTTCGCTTCGACCTCGGGCTGGAACAGGGCGCCGTCGATCATCGTGGCGCGCACCCGCGGGTTGAGGACCGCCATCAGGTTGATGGCCTGCACGACGTCGGGACAGTTCTGGCACGACAGCGAGATGTAGACCTCGAAGTCGAAGTCGCCCTCGAGCGACCGAATCTGCTCGACCACCGCCGCGTCGACCTTCGGCGGATGGCCGCCCGCATGCAGCAGCGCGAGCACCAGCGAGGTGAACTCGTGACCCAACGGGATGCCGGCGAAGCGGATCGCCATGTCGCTGCCGACGCGGTTCACGGTGAACGACGGCGCCCGCACCGAGCCGTCGGCCGCGCGCTGCTCGAGCGTGATGAGGCCGGAGAGGCTGGCGACGTCTTCGAGCAACTCGCGCATCGCGCGCGCGGCGTCACTGTCATCGAGCGTGGCGACGATCTCGATCGGCTGGGTCATGCGGCCGAGGTAGGCCTGAAGCTGGCTCTTGAGGTTCGCGTCGAGCATGTCGGTTCACCGCCAGTGATTCCCGCAAGCGCGGGGTTCGAGAAAATCCCCCTCCCGGTCGGGAGGGGCCAGTGGGAGGAGGGCGTGGGGGGAAGCCCTCCGCCCGAGCCCCTCCCGGCGTGCCGGGAGGGGCAGGGAGGTGGTCAGATCTTGCCGACCAGGTCGAGCGACGGGGCCAGCGTCTTGGCGCCCGGCGTCCACTTGGCGGGGCAGACCTCGCCCGGGTGCGCGGCGACGTACTGCGCGGCCTGCACCTTGCGGAGCAGTTCCTTCGCGTCGCGGCCGATGCCCAGGTCGTGGATCTCGGCGACCTTGATCACGCCCGCGGGATTCACGACGAACGTGCCGCGCAGCGCGAGGCCCTCGTCCTCGATCAGCACGCCGAAGTTGCGGCTGATGGCGTGGGTCGGGTCGCCGATCATCGGGTAGGCGATCTTCTTGATCGTCTCCGACGCGTCGTGCCAGGCCTTGTGCGTGAAGTGCGTGTCGGTCGACACGCTATACACCTCGACACCGAGCTTCTGGAACTCGGCATACAGGTCCGCCACGTCGCCGAGCTCCGTCGGGCAGACGAAGGTGAAGTCGGCCGGGTAGAAGAAGAACACCGACCACTGGCCCTTGATGGTCTCATCCGTGACCTGGACGAACTCGCCGTTGTGGAAGGCGGTGGCCTTGAAGGGCTTCACGGTGCTGTTGATGATCGAGCTCATGGTCATTACTCCGTAGTTGGCTTGATAACGAGGACGAATCCTGTTGGGCGCGCATTCTGGGCAACCCGGGACAGTAGATCCAATGGATTGATGTGCTCATAGTGATAGAGGGGGACTATGATCAATGCGCGGTGTGAGAAACTGCGCGCCCACACGAATGCGCCACGGGGCCGTCCATGCGAACCATCATCGAACCCTTCCGCATCAAGGTCGTCGAGCCGATCCGGCTCACGACGCTCGAGGAACGGCGCCGGCTGCTGAAGTCCGCCGGCTGGAACCTGTTCGCGATCCACTCCGACGACGTGATCATCGACCTGCTGACCGACTCCGGCACGAGTGCCATGAGCGCGGAGCAGTGGGGAGCGGTGATGCGCGGCGACGAATCGTATGCGGGATCGCCGTCGTTTTACCGGTTCGAGGCCGCGGTGCGCGAACTGATGCCGTTCCGGCACGTCATCCCTACGCACCAGGGCCGTGCCGCCGAGGCCATCCTGTTCTCGATGGTCGGTGGCCCCGGAAAGCTCATCCCGTCGAACACCCACTTCGACACCACGCGCGGCAACATCGAGGCGACCGGTGCGGAGGCCGTCGATCTGGTGACGCCGGAGGCACACGACCCGGACGGTCCGCACCCGTTCAAGGGCAACATCGATCTCGAGCGACTCGGGCGGTTGCTGCAGGAAGCCGGCGACCGCGTGCCGATCGTGATGTTGACGGTGACCAACAACGCGGGCGGCGGCCAGCCCGTGAGCCTCGCCAATATCCGCGCCGCGGCGGAGATCGCGCATCGCCACGGCAGGCCGTTGATCATCGACGGCTGCCGCTTCGCGGAGAACGCGTGGTTCATCAAGTGCCGCGAACCGGACCAGTCCGGCCGCAGCGTCAAGGACATCGTGCGCGACATGTTCGCCGTGGCGGACGGCATGACGATGAGCGCCAAGAAGGACGCGTTCGCGAACATCGGCGGCTGGCTCGCGCTCAACGACGACGGGCTCGCCGCGGCGGCACGCAACCGGCTCATCCTCACGGAGGGCTTTCCGACCTACGGCGGTCTCGCTGGCCGCGACCTCGAGGCGATCGCCACAGGCCTGCACGAGATCGTGGACGAGCAGTACCTGCGCTACCGGGTCCGCACCAACGAGTACATCGGCGAGAAGCTCACCGCGCTCGGCGTGCCGATCGTGCGGCCGGTCGGTGGTCACGCGGTGTTCGTGGACGCGCGCCGCTTCCTGCCGCACATCCCGCCGCTGCAGTACCCGGGACAGTCCCTGGCGGTGGCGCTGTACGAGCACGGCGGCATCCGCGCCTGCGAGATCGGCACCGTGATGTTCGGGCTGCGGCCGGACGGCACGGAGGCCGCGGCCGACATGGACCTGGTGCGCCTCGCCATGCCGCGGCGCGTCTACACGCAGTCGCACGCAGATTACGTCGTCGAAGTGTTCGAGGAGGTTGCGCGGTGCCGCGACGAATTGCGCGGCCTGCGCATCGTGCAGCAGCCGCAGCAGTTGCGGCACTTCACCGCCCGGTTCGAGCCGCTGCCGTGAGGGCCAGGGCCTCGTTGCGCTCATTGACGGTGCCGGCGTCGCTGATCGGCGCGCTGCTGTCCGCGCCGGCGGGCGCGATGACCGCGACCGTCGCGCAGTCGCCGGACACCATCTTCGTGAACGGCCACGTGCTGACACTCGACGCGCGCGACACCGAGGTGCAAGCGCTGGCCGTGCGCGACGGACGCATTCTTGCGACCGGATCCACCGGCAGCATCCGACGGCTCGCCGGGCCCCAGACCACGGTGGTCGACCTGCACGGGAGGACGGTCTTGCCGGGCTTCGTGGACGGCCACGCACACACCGCGCTTGCGGCCCGCATGATCGAGCGCTACCTCGACGGCCGCCACGCGACGACGCCGTCGGTGGCGGTGCTGCTGCAGAAGATCGCCGTGCGCGCGCCGAGCACGCCGGCCGGGCAGTGGTTGATCGTGGCGGGCTCGTCCTCGAGCCAGACGCGTTTCACCGAGAAGCGGCTGCCGACGCGTGCGGAGCTCGACCAGGCGGCGCCCGGCGTGCCGGTCATGTTCCTGAACGGCTCGCACGAGGCGGTGGTGAACAGCCTCGGCGTGCGGGAGCTCGGTTTCCAGCGCGGCGTCGCGGAGATGAAGGGCGCCCACATCGAGCTCGACGCCGACGGCCAGCCGACGGGCGTGTTCCAGGAAGGCATGATGCTGTTCCCCGACCTGCGCATTCCGCCCGAGGACCTGCGGCGGTATTACCGGCGCGTCGTCCCGGAGATGTGGAACGCGCATGGTTACACTTCCGTATACACGCTGGCACCGCTCGACCAGTGGCCTGCGCTGCGCGAGCTTGCGCAGGGCGGCCCGACGACGTTGCGCTACACGGTCGGGCTTCACGCCGATCCGGGTGGCCGCTTGATCCCGGCCGCACTCGACCAGCTCGCGTTGCCGGCACAGGCTGACCCCGCGTGGTACCGCCTGGCCGGCATCAAGGTCTGGGTGGACAGCGACGTGCCCATGCGCGGCGGGGCGGTCACCGAGCCGTACGTCGGCGATCCGGACGCGCACGGCATCCTCAACCTGACCCAGGCGGAGCTGGATGCGCTGGTGCTGCGGACGCGTCGCGCGGGGCTCGCATTCCTCGCCCACGCCACCGGTGATCGCGCGACCGCGATGGCGCTCGACGCGTTTGCGAAAGTGCAACGGGAGCAAGTTAGCCCCGCCGCGCCGGGTGCGTTGCGCATCGAGCACTTCGGCGAGTTCATGCTCGGCCCCGGCGACCTCGAGCGCGCCCGGCGACTCGGTATCTCGGTGAACGTGCAGCCCGGCTGGATCTACACGCTGGCGAGTTCCACGATCGAGGACCTCGGTGCCGAGCGCGCCCGCGGCGCGTTCCAATTCCGCTCGATGATCGACGCCGGGCTCGAGCCCGGATTCGGCACCGACTTGACGGGCATCGTCCTCGAGACGCTTGATCCTTTCCTGCACGTCTGGGCCGCCGTGACGCGCAACTCCGACGCAGGGGTGTTCGTTCCCGAGCAGGCGGTGTCGGTCGGCGAGGCGTTGCGCATGCTGACGATCTGGTCGGCGCGCGCGCAGGGCGAGGGCGCGATCAAGGGTTCGATTGAGCCCGGCAAGCTTGCCGACTTCGTGGTGATCTCGCGCGACATCCGCAGGATCCGGCCTGAGGAGATCCGGAGCCTGAAAGTGTTGCAGACCGTCGTCGGCGGTCGCGTCGTGTACTCGGCGTCCGTTGCGCCATGAACTGTCTCTGCGGCGCGACAGTTCCGGACTGGCGCGTCGGTCGGCGGGGCGTATCGTGCCTGTATTTCATCGGCCAAGGAGCCTGTCATGACGATCCGACGCGTGCTGCTGCTGGTCGCCGCGCTGTTCGCCCTCGGTGGTTGCGCGAGCCTGCCCGACAGGGATCCGATCCAGGTGACCGTGGCCGGCATCGAATCGTTGCCGGGCGAGGGCATGGAAATCCGCATGCTGGTGAAGCTGCGCGTGCAGAACCCCAACCAGTCGCCGATCGACTTCACCGGCGCGTACGTCAAGCTCGACGTGCTCGGCAAGACGTTCGCGACCGGCGTGAGCAGTGAGGGCGGCACGGTGCCTGCGTTCGGCGAGGCCATCGTCGCCGTGCCGGTGACGGTCTCGGTGCTGCGCATGGTGCGGCAGGTGGCCGGCATGCTCGACGGCAAGCCGGTCGAGAAGATCACCTACGAGATGAGCGGCAAGCTCAGCGGTGGCCTGTTCAATACCGAGCGCTTCGTGGCAAAGGGCGAGTTCGAGGTGCCGCGGTCCGAACCTGCGCCCGACGCCACCTGAACGCTGGCGCCGGGCGTTGGCGGGGCCTACTATCGGGACCTGCCAACCGGCCCAATGGCCATGCAGGGAGACCGTCATGGGACTCATCCTTTCGTTGATCGTCGGCGGCATCGTCGGCTGGCTCGCGAGCATGGTGATGAAGACGAACGCCCAGATGGGGCTCATCGCCAACATGCTCGTCGGCGTCGTGGGTTCGATGCTCGGCTTCTGGCTGGCCGGCCTGGTCGGAATCGCGGCCGGCGGGACCGTGATGCGGCTGCTCGTGTCCGTTGCGGGCGCGGCGCTGCTCATCTTCATCCTGCAGAAGCTCGGCCTGTTCAAGAAGACCGGCTGAACCTTGCCCGACGGACTGCTCGCCGACGCCGTGCTGCTCGCGCATGCGGCGTTCGTCGCGTTCGTGGTGCTGGGCGGCCTGCTGGTGCTGCGCTGGCCACGCCTCGCCTGGGTGCACCTGCCCGTCGTGGCGTGGGGCGCGGGCATCGAGTTCACCGGCGGCGTTTGTCCGCTCACGCCGCTCGAGAACCGCTTGCGCGCGCTCGCGCACGAGCAGGGATACGCCGGCGGGTTCGTCGAGCACTACGTGTTCGGGTTGCTCTACCCCGACGGTCTCACGCGCAACGTGCAGCTGGCGCTCGGGCTGCTCGTGCTTGCCGTCAACGCCGTCATCTACGCGTGGGCGTGGCGTCGCGGCCGAGTGGATCGGGCAGCGGCTCGCCGTCCGGCACGAACGTGAGCGAAATCGAATTGATGCAATAGCGCTGCCCGGTCGGCGGCGGGCCGTCCTCGAACACGTGGCCCTGGTGGCTGTCGCAGCGCGCGCAGCGGATCTCGGTGCGCACCATGCCGTAGCTCGTGTCGCGCAGGTATCTCAGGTGCGCGTCGTCGAACGGCGCGGTGAAGCTCGGCCAGCCGGTGCCGCTGTCGAACTTCTCCGTGGCCCGGAACAGCGGCAGGCCGCACAGCCGGCAGCAGTAGACGCCCGGACGCTTCTGGTCGACGAACGCGCCGCAGAACGGCCGCTCGGTGCCGTGCTCGAGCAGCACGTGGCGCTCCTCGGGAGCGAGCGCAGCCTCGAGCCGGCGGCGTTCGTCGGCCGAGGGCGGGGTCAGGTCGCAAGTGCTCATGCGCGGTCCTTGAGCAGGTCGCCGTGGGTCCTGCGCAGCTTGTCGACCTTCGGCGCGGCCACTGCACGAATGTAAGGTTGCCACGGGTTCCGCGTGGCGTAGCCGTGGTGGTATGCCTCGGCCACGTAGAACTTCTCCAGCGGCTCGAGCGTCGTCGCGATCGGCGCGTCGAACAGCCCCGCCGCCTCGATCTGCGCGATGTAGCGCTCGGCGATGAGGCGCTGCGCGTCGTTCGCATGGAAGATCGCTGAACGGTACTGCGGGCCGACGTCCGCGCCTTGGCGGTTCACCTGGGTCGGATCGTGGGCGATGGAGAAGAAGATCTTCAGGATCTGGCCCAGTTCGACGCGCTGCGGGTCGAACACGATCTCGATCGCCTCGGCGTGGCCCGTGGTGCCGGTGCAGACGTCATCGTAGTTCGCAGTGGCTTCGGACCCGCCCGCATACCCGGGGCGCACCGACAGCACGCCCT
>Ga0114938_1000759_pt1 | contig 23453 bp, 22 predicted proteins | sample AshMeaBigSpring_FD_88675 | JGI IMG/M metagenome (GOLD analysis project Ga0114938, IMG submission 88675) | Groundwater microbial communities from Big Spring, Nevada to study Microbial Dark Matter (Phase II) - Ash Meadows Big Spring | ecosystem: Environmental > Aquatic > Deep subsurface >...
GGATCGGGGGCCCGACGAGTGATTGCGTGTAGGAGAAGGCGAAGCCGTCGGCGACCTTGACTTCGTACTTCTCAACAGTGGTGGGAAGTCGCCCAACGTTGCGAGCGGTGATTGCGATTGCCCGCTCGTCAAACCGCGGGTCCGAGGTCTGAGACCAGATCGCTTCTGGGCCGACAACCATGGCGCCCACCGGCTTCGAAAGCATGGCGGCTTTGATTGTGACCTTCACACGCGGCCCAGCGAGCCTGAACTCAGCAATGTTCCAAACGAGTGCCGCTAGGCCCATGAGCGCGGCGACGATGGCGACGATGAGAGTGACGATGTCCAGCGCCGTTGTCGTTGACTCCACGAGTCCCAGTATGGCTTTCCCGCCGGAGTGCGGTTGGCTCCGGTGGCCGTCGCGACTTCCGACAGGAGCGTTGGAGATGTGAGGATGTGTGGTGCTTGGGTCGCATGGCAGCCACTGGTCCACGCCAGCGTTCCGGCGCTCGCCCACACTGGGTGTTCAGAACTCGTACGTGGTGGTAGGGCTCCAGGTGCCGATCAGCGTGTTGGGCGTGGCGCGCACGACGTGTTCGGTGACGACGCTCAGGTCGTCCCCGGCGTCGACACCTCCGGGCGTGGTGCGTGTTCTCGTCCCGAGGCGGATCATGCTCGTCGGGTTCAGAATTCCGGAAGGTCGGGCTGCTCCGCGAGGAACTTGGGTAGGACGGTCTGATAGTTCAGCACGGCGTCGGTACGTTCGGCGAAGGATCTTCTGGAACCAGCCGCTGCCCGCACGACCCAACGGGCGCAACCCGCCGGGAGGAGTTCCTCGATTGACGCCGGAGGCGCGTCCCCCGCCACCTGCGGGTGCCGAGGCACTCTGGCCGTGAGGCCGCTCACCAGACGGTTCGGTACCCGATCAGACCACCTGGTCTCCGGCTTGAAATGCAAGAGCAGGTTCCGTGGCAGCGTCCCGCCGTGAGGTGGAAAAGCGGGGTGACTCTCGGCGCTGGTTGTCACGTTATGCGGCGGCGGTTCGGGCGTCCTTGGCCATGGTGTGTACCTGCCGCACCATCGAAGACGCAACCTCGTCGTGTCCTACCTCGGCGTCACCCTCGGTGTGCTCGCCGTCGCTGACGCCTTCACGTCCACCGACCTGAGCGCAGGCCTCGGGTTCGGCCTGTTCGGCGTGCTGTCGATCATCCGCCTCCGCTCTTCCGAGCTCGACCAGCCAGAGGTCGCCTACTACTCCGCGGCCCTCGCTCTTGGCGTCCTCGGCGGAGTCCCTGGCTCACCCCCACGAGGCGACCGTGCGACCGTCGACGGCGTCGAACACGTGGCCACCGACAACGGCTAACTCCACTCTGTCCCCGCGCTCCCCAAAGGGCTGTGGGCTGCGGACGATGACCACCTCGTCGCCGATGCGGCAATTGGTCGCCACGAATCGGCCATGGTGGACGACCTCCTCAACGACGGCGCCGAACCCGCCGGCCGCCGGTGTGACGTGCTCGGGGCGCAGCCCGAGCACCACGTCGAGCCCCGTGTACGGCGCAAGCGCCGCCGTCCACACCCTGGTGCGGAACAGATCGTGATCCAGCCAGAATCCGGACTCGTCTGCGACGACGCCGACGAGGAGGGTCGTCAGGTCGCCCGTCACCTCGGCCACGGTGCGACTCAACGGTCTGGCGTACACCTCAGCCGGTTCGCCGAGCTGCACAAGCCGCCCTTCGACCATGACCCCGAGCCGGTCGGCCATCGCCATCGCCTCGGCCGGGTCGTGGGTGACATAGAGCGTCGTGACCCCGTACCCGCGCTGGATGACCCTGAGCTCCGACCGGATCTCGACCCTCAGCCGTGCGTCGAGGGCGGCAAGCGGCTCGTCCATGAGGAACACGCTCGGCGACCGGACCAGCGCTCGGGCGATCTGGACGAGCCGTCTGTGACCTGCGGACAGCTCCTTCGGGTTGCGGTCCATCAGGTGCTCGAGATGCATGACCCTGCCCTCGGCCTCCACTCGTCGTGTGATCTCCTGTTGCGGCCGTCGCTGCATCACCAGCGGGAAGGCAACGTTGCCGGCGACGTCGAGCGTGGGATATAGCACGCTTGCCTGGAACATCATGGCGACGTTGCGCTGGTTGGTAGGCGTAGCGCCGACATCGACACCCCCGATCCGCACCGCACCGGCGGCAACGGGATCGAGCCCCGCCACCACCCGGAGCAGGGTCGTCTTGCCCGAGCCTGACGGCCCGACGATGGCGACAAGCTCCCCGTCCGCAAGGCTGATATCGACGCCATGCAGCACCGGTCGACCCCCCTTGACGACATCGATGCCTGAGATCTCGAGGGTTGCCACCCGGCACCTCCTCGCCCCCGAGACTACGCCTGCTCCCATTCGCTGCGCACGGCGGCGGCGAGCGCCCGTATCGCCTTCCCACGGTGGGAGATACGGTGCTTCTCCTCGGGTGTCCGCTCGGCGAGGGTCCTCCCGGCCACCTCGAAGATGGGGTCGTAGCCAAACCCGCCCCCACCCCGCCTGGCGGTGGTGATGCGACCCTCGAGCACTCCCTCGACAATCAGCTCGGCCCCGTCGTCGTCAACGAGCGCCACCACAGTGCGGAAGCGGGCGGTCCGCTCCTGGACGGCACCCATGTCGCCCAGCAGCCTCTCCACGTTCTCGGCGTAGGTGGCGTCGGGTCCCGCGTACCGGGCGGTGCGGACCCCAGGGGCCCCACCGAGGGCGTCGACCTCGAGCCCGGTGTCGTCGGCGAGGGCGGCGATACCGGTCGCCCGGTGCACCGCCCATGCCTTGAGCAGGGCGTTGCCGGCCAGGGTGTCCTCCGTCTCCTCGATCTCTGCCCAGGTGTGGCCCCGCACCACCTCGATCGGGTGGGGTAGGGCGGCGAGCACCGCCTCGATCTCGGCAACCTTGTCGGGGTTCCGCGAGGCAACCACGACACGGGTCAGGTGCATCAGCGTCGCGACTCGGCCTGGATGGCGACGAGACGGCCGATGCCGCTTACGGCGAGGTCGAGCATGCTCTCCCAACCGTCCCGAGAGAACGGCGCCCCTTCGGCCGTCCCCTGCACCTCGACAAAACGCCCATCGCCTGTCATCACAACGTTGCAGTCCACGTCGACGGCGACGTCCTCCTCGTACGCCAGGTCGAGCAGCGCGGCACCATCGAGCAGCCCGACTGAAACCGCGGCGACGTGGTTGCGGATGGGGCTGGCCGCCAGTTTGCCTGCGGCGACCCTGGCGTCGAAGGCATCGGCCAGGGCCACCCAGGCCCCGGTGATGGCGGCGGTGCGGGTGCCCCCATCCGCTTGGATCACGTCGCAGTCGACTCTGGCGGTCAACTCCCCCATCGCCACGAGATCGACTGCGGTGCGCAGAGAGCGCCCGACGAGACGCTGTATCTCCTTCACCCTGCCACCGCTCTGTGCGGTGCGGGGGATGCGGGACGCTCCCGACCCCGGGAGCATCGCATACTCGGCGGTGACCCAGCCGCGCCGACTCCCCCGCATCCAGGACGGCACGTCCTCGTCGAACGACACCGTGCACAGCACTCTCGTCCGCCCCGCCGCGATGAGCACCGAGCCTGGCGTCATCTCGGTGTAGCCCCGCTCGATCACCACCGGGCGCAGCTCGTCGACGCCCCTTCCCTGCCGCACGATTCCGCCTCCTGTCGTCACACCTCGACCCTGAGACCGGGTTCCGCCACGAGCACCGTTCCGGCAAAGGTGCGCATGGCGGCGGCTGCGATCTCCTCTGCGGGCAGCGTAGGCGCCAGGTGTGTCAGGATCAGGCGTCCCGCCCCCGCGGTCGCTGCGAGCGCCCCGGCCTCGCGGCCGCTCAGGTGGAAGGGGTACGTCCCCAGATCCCTCCGCCCGGTGAGCCCTGCCTCGCACAGCAAGGTGGAGCAACCGGCGGCTAGCCCGGGGAACCCACCCCCTTGGCCGGTGTCCCCCGAGTAGGTGAGGCTGCGCCCACCGTGCTCGATGCGGACGGCGTTGGTCGGCACGGAGTGTGTCGCTGCGGCGAAGCGCACGACGACGTCACCAACCGCAACAACATCACCGTCCCCCACCTCACGGGGTGCGAATGTGGTGTAGAGATCGTCGTCGGGTCCGCCGCCGAGAAAGCCGGCCAGCGTTGCGATTGCACCGGGTGGGAGCAGCACAGGCAACCCGTTGGCGACGCCGATGCGGTATGCCAGGTAGTGGAGAAGACCGAAAAGGTCTGCGCAGTGGTCGGTGTGGAGGTGGCTGATCACCACGGCGTCGAGCGCAGCAGGATCCATCTCTGCGGCGAGCGCCATGAAGGTGCCCGTCCCGGCGTCGAGCCAGATTGCGGTGGTGGCGGTTCGCACGAGGTACCCGGAGGCGGGTACCTCACGGGACGGCCCGCTCCCCGAGCAGCCGAGCACGAGCAACTCGAATTTCGTCGAACCAGGGTCTTGGGCATGGGCCGGTGTTGGGGCGGTCACGACGTCGAGGCTAACCCGCACAGGTCACGCCAGGTGCAGCGGCACCTCCGTGGCCACGCCGCCGCTGATGGCGAAACCCCGCACCTGAGGAGCGGGCAGCAACCCGGCGACGACGTGCAGCCACGCCGGGTCGAGGGCGCCGGCAACGTCCGCTGGTGAGGGGAAGGGCGGTGACGCCGGGTGGGAGTGGAAGGAGCCCCCGATGGTCCAGCCGTTGCGCTCGGCGTGGCGCATCGCCCTGTAGTGCTCGTCAGGGGCAACGGTGAAGCGAGACGGTGAGGCGTCAACGTTGGTCAGGCAGTAGGCCATGCGGAGCCTGCCGTCCCGATCCGTTGCCAGCAGCCCGCACGCCTCGGCAGGGGCGCAAAAGCGGGCGTGGGCGACGATGGCGTCGTGGATCTGCCCTGGCATGGGTAGACCAAGCCCGTCACCGCCCAGAACGGCGACGGCGGAGATCCTGTCGCCCCCGCAGACGACGACTCGCACTCGATGGTCGGCATACAACCCTGGGTTGAGGCCACCCTCGTCGTCGGCCACCACCACACCGGCGATGCCCGCCGCTGCCAGGTGGGCCAAGGCGATCTCCGCCTCGCCTCGATGCAGGTAGCTGCCGACGGTGATCAGCGGCACCGTCACGGCGCAGGGTCGCGCAGCAGCGGCTGGGTCATGCACCTGCTCCCGCCTCGGCCACGGCACAGCTCGGAGGCGTCAAGCTCCAGCACCTCGATGCCGTGCTCTCGCAGCCGGCGGTTTGTCTCCTGGTTGCGCTGGTAGGCAACAACAACACCGGGGGCGAGTGCGAGCGTGTTGTTGCCATCGTCCCACTGCTCCCGCAGCCGCCCGATGGCGTCTCCACCGGTTGTGATCATCACGAGGTCGTTGCGGCCGAGGACGTGGCGCAGCGCAGCACCTAGATCAGGGGGATGGTCGACACGGAGGCCACCGCGGCCCGGGGTGAGGACATGGATGTCGGCCGTCTCCAGCAGACCGGGGAACACGTTGAAGCTGCGCTCATCGACCATGGTGAACACGGTGTCGAGGTGCATCACCGCCCGGTCGCGGCGCAGATGGACCGCGACGATCTGTTGCACGGTCCCGCCGGCGAAGAGCCGCTGCGCCAGGATCTCCACCGCCGCAGGGGTGGTCCGCTCCCCCATCCCGATCATCAGCGTGTCCTGCGCCAGCACCAGTACGTCGCCGCCTTCGATGCTCGCCGGGTAGACGTCGCCTGGGTCCTTGCCAAACCACACCGGGAAGCGCTCTTCGGAAAACCGGGGGTGGTGGCGGTAGATGGCACGCATGTAGCGGGACTCCCTGGCCCGAGCCGGGGTGGCCAGGACGTTGAGACACAACCCGTCGTTGACCCATGCCGAGTTGTCCCGCATGAACAGCAGGTTGGGAAGCGGTCGCAGCACATAGTGGAAGCGGTCGGCTACAAGGTCGGCATAGAGATGGTCGACCCCCCACGCCTCGAGCTCCCGCTCCAGCAACCCGCCGACGAGCACCTCGACGACACGAGCGGTCTCTGCCTCCATCAAGGCGGCGCCGAGCCGCTCCGCCACCTGCGGGCCGCACTGGGCCGGGGTCACCACATCGGCGATCAGCTCCGCCCGCACGTCTGGGCGCTCCAACACCGATGTGAGCAGTTCCTCGAAGTAGAGGACCTCGACGCCACGTCCCTGCATCAGCGCCACGAACCGGTCGTGCTCCTCTTGGGCGCGATCGAGCCAGAGCAGGTCGTCGAAGAGCAACGCCTCCTTGTTGTCTGGCGTTATCCGGGCGATCTCGAGACCAGGTCTGTGCACCAGGACGGTGCGCAGCCGCCCGATCTCGCTCGACACGCCAAGCCGGTCACTCATCTCGTAGCCGATCGACGCCCACGATGCGACACTACTGCCGTCGGGTTTGCCAAACCGCTCGCACTGCGCAAGGCCCTGCCGCTAACGTCCCTCGGACCGGAGACAACGCCGAGGGAGACGTAGCGACAATGAGGCAACTGGCGACCGCCGTGGCACTCGTCGTGATGGTTGCGCTCGCCGTGCTCCTCCCAGGCGCAGCGATGGCAGAAGGCGAGTCTGTCACCAGCACGATCCGTTACGACGACCCGGCATCCGGTGAGGAGCGACCGGCGGTCGGGGTGGCGGTGACGGTGCGCGACTCGGCTGGTGCCGTCATCGCCGAGACCACGACGGACGACGAGGGGCGGTTCCTCGTCGAGTTGCCGGGAGCGGGTCAGTACACCGTCGAGCTCGACCCCGCCACGCTGCCTGAAGGGGTGGTGCTGCGTAACCCCGACCGCAACCCGGCAACGGTCAACGTGCAGGACGCTCAAGCCGCCAGGACGATCTTCGCCACCAGCGCAGGCGAGGGAGGAGGCGGCGGCGGCGTCAGCGGCCGCCAGATCGCCCAGCTCACATGGGAAGGGCTGAAGCTCGGGCTCTTCATCGCCATGATGGCGATCGGTTTGTCGCTGATCTTCGGCACCACCGGTCTCGTCAACTTCTCCCATGGTGAGATGATCGGGTGGGGGATGCTCATCGCCTACCTCTTCAACTTCCATGGGCTGGCCGGCTTTCTCGGGTTCATGCGCGACCTTCCCGCACCGCTTGGCGCAGGCGCCAACCTGATCGTTGCCGCCGCCATCGCCATCGTGTTCGGGGCCGCGCTTGGCTGGGGCCTCGACAGGTTCGTCTTCCAGCCGCTGCGTCGGCGCGGGATCAGCCTCATCGCCCAGATGGTGGTCACCATCGGTTTGTCGCTCGTGCTGCGGTATCTCTACCTGTTCGCCTTCGGAGGGTCGCCCCGTTTCTTCAAGGACTACACGGCGCAGGCAGCCATCTCCCTCGGCATCGTCGAGATCACGCCAAAGGACATCGTCGCCTCCCTGCTGGCGGTCGCCGTGTTGCTCGGCGTCGGGCTCTTCCTGATCTACACCAGGATGGGCAAGGCGATGCGGGCGGTCGCAGACAACAGGGATCTCGCCGAGTCGTCCGGGATCGACGTGCAGCGGGTCATCCGCTTTGTGTGGACGATCGGCGGTGGGCTGGCCGCCCTCGGTGGCGTGCTGCTCGGTCTCTCCGAGCAGGTGGCCTGGAACATCGGCTTCAGGACGCTGCTGCTTGTGTTCGCCGGGGTGGTCCTCGGTGGGCTTGGCACCGCGTTCGGGGCGCTCGTCGGGTCGGTGCTCGTCGGCATCGGCATCCAGGTGTCTACGGTCATCATTCCGCCGGAGTTGAAGAACGTGGGCGCCCTCATCGTGCTGATCCTGGTGCTCATCGCCAGACCTCAGGGCATCCTGGGCCGCAAGGAGAGGGTGGGCTGACCATGCTGCTCGCCGCCATCGACTGGGGCTTCATCTTCGACCAGACGCTCACGCAGATGGTCGGTCTCAACGCCGCCGTGTACGCCATCGCCGCCATCGGTCTCAACGTCCACTTTGGCTATGCCGGGCTGCTCAACTTCGGTCAGGTGGGGTTTGTCGCAGTCGGCGCTTACGGCATGGGTCTGTCGGTCACGCTGTGGGACCTGCACCCCGTGCTCGCCGTGCTCGGCGGAGTCGTCTTCGCTGCCATCTTCGCCCTACTGCTCGGCATCCCGACCCTGCGGCTGCGCGCCGACTACCTGGCCATCGTCACCATCGCCGCCGCCGAGATCATCCGGCTCATGGCGCGGTCGACGGCGTTGCGTACCGTCACTCGCGGCGCCGAGGGTCTGAACGAGTTCGTCGGACCGTTTCGCGAATACAACCCTTTCGATGCGAGCCAGTCGTACGGCATCGGTCCCGTCGGCTATCGCGGCACCGAGTTCTTTGCCATCCTCATCGGATGGCTCGTCGCACTTCTTGCTGTGTTGCTGGTGTGGACGCTGATGCGGAGCCCGTGGGGCCGGGTGGTGAAGGCGATCCGCGAGAACGAGGACGCCGCCCTGGCGCTCGGGAAGAACGCCTACTGGTACAAGCTCCAGGCGCTGATACTCGGCGGGATCATCGGCGGGTTTGCCGGCATGGTCGAGGCCGTCGGCAAGGCGACGGTCCAACCCGACTTCTATGTCGCCCCTCTCACCTTCTTCTTCTGGCTGGTGCTGATCATCGGCGGCGTCGGCAAGGTGTGGGCGCCCATCATCGGCTCGATGATCTACTGGGCGCTGATCACATTCGTACAGAACCTCGGTCGCCAACTCGTCGATCAGGGGATTGTGCCCACCTCGGTGATGGACCCGAGCCAGGTCGACCAGATCCGTTTCTGGATCGTCGGGATCGCACTTGCGCTGCTGATGGTGTACCGACCTCAAGGCATCTTCGGGTCGAGGGAGGAGATGGCGCTCGATGCCAGATGACACCGTGACCATCGACGCCTCAGGGCTTCGAGGCATCGCCAACGAGCCCGGCGTGGCCAAACCCGACCCGATCATCGTTGTCGACGGGATGCGGCGCGCCTTTGGCGGAATCGTCGCCGTCGACGTCGACCACGTCGAGATCCAACGCGGTGTGATCACGGGTCTGATCGGTCCAAACGGTGCCGGCAAGACGACGTTCTTCAACCTGCTCACCGGCTTCGACGCCCCGGACACGGGCCACACCACCTTCAAGGGCGAGGTGATCGACGGCACGTCACCGCACCGCCTCGCCAGGCGTGGCCTGGTGCGGACCTTCCAGCTCACCAAGTCGCTCACCAAGCTGCGGGTCATCGACAACATGAAGCTCGGCGCCCAACGCCAGCGCGGGGAGAAGTTCTTCAACGGACTATTTGCGCCGTTGTGGAAGGCCCAGGACCGGGAGGTCGAGCAGCGCGCCGACGAGTTGCTGAAGCGGTTCAAGCTCGACCACATGCGGGACGAGTACGCCGGGACGCTGTCTGGCGGCCAGCGCAAGCTGCTCGAGATGGCGAGGGCGCTCATGTCGCAGCCGGAGGCAATCATGCTGGACGAGCCGATGGCAGGGGTGAACCCTGCTCTGACGCAGTCGCTGCTCGGCCATGTCAAGGACCTGCGCGCCGAGGGCATCACCGTCGTGTTCGTCGAGCACGACATGGACGTGGTACGCGACATCTCAGACTGGGTGGTGGTGATGGCCGAGGGCGAGATCATCGCCGAGGGCCCCCATTCCACGATCACCAGCAACCAGCGGGTCATCGACGCCTACCTCGGCACCCACCACGATGCCCCGCTCAACCTGAGCGAGGAGCAGGCCCGCATCGCCGAGGACGAGGCGATCGCCGAGAGGGGCCGCCACCATGACTGAGCCGCCCAGCAACACCGAGCCCCCCATCACCGCCGAGCCCCTCGTCAACATCAACGAGGTCATCGCCGGCTACGTGCCTCGGGTGAACATCCTGAACGGTGTCAGCCTGGTCCTCCAGCCCGGCGAGCTCGTCGGGATCATCGGGCCGAACGGCGCCGGCAAGTCGACGCTCATCAAGGCGCTCTTCGGCTTGCTACGAATCGGCTCGGGGACGGTGCACTACGAGGGCGACGACATCACCAACTTCAACGCCCACCGGCTGGTGGAGCGCGGTATCGGCTACGTGCCGCAGATCAACAACGTGTTCCCGAGCCTCACCGTCGAGGAGAACCTCGAGATGGGCGTATTCCTTCGTCCCAAGAAGGCCAAGGAGCGCCTGAAGGTCGTCACCGACATGTTCCCGAGACTCGGAGAGCGGATCCGGCAGCGGGCAGGGTCGCTGTCTGGCGGCGAGCGCCAGATGCTCGCTCTCGGCAGGGCGCTGATGATGGAGCCGAGGGTGCTGCTCCTCGACGAGCCCTCCGCCGGTCTGTCCCCCGCCCTCCAGGACGAGGTCTTCATCCGCACCAAGCAGATCAACCGAACCGGGGTCGGGATCATCATGGTGGAGCAGAACGCCAGACGCTGTCTCCAGATCTGCGACCGTGGCTATGTCCTCGACCAGGGAAGGAACGCCTACACCGACACCGGGGCTGCGCTGCTGACCGACCCAAAGGTCATCGAGCTGTACCTGGGGACCCTGGCAAAGGTGGACTGAGAGGGCGGTCCCGATGGCCGACCCGAGAGGTGGAACGAGAGGGCCGGCCCCGATGGGCCGGCCCTCTCCGTCAGTCGAGTGTCGTTCGCTTACGAGGCGAACAGGTACTCGTCGAGGTCCACGTTGGGGACCTCACCGCCATCGTACGTGGCTACGCGGTAGCTGGCAGCCGCAGGCTCGCCGGCATCCACGAACTCGTACGGACCGCCTTGGCCGTCGTAGTCGGGATCACCACCACCTACTACAAGGTCACGGCACTCGGCGAAGGTTGTGCACTTCGTGCCACCCTTCGTCACGTCGTTGATCGCAGCGGCGATGGCCAACGGGTCGTCGGTGCCGGCGACCTCAGCTGCGATCGCCACGATGGTGACCGCATCGTAGGTTTCGGCGCCGTATGCGAAGACGCCACCGACGCCACCCTCGAAGGCCCCGTCGAGGCGCGAGGTGAAGCCGGTGATGGCGCCAAGGTCGACGCTCGGCTCGGTGCCGCGCATCCCGGCGATGATCGACGGGTCGGCAAGCTCCTTGCCGATGCCACCGATGTTGCCGTCGACACCCCACACGTTCGTCTCGCTCGTCGGGCCGATACCCCGCTCATGCATGGTGGTGAGGATGTTCGCCGACTCGGCGAAACCGATCACCACGACCGCATCCGGAGCCGCCGCCACGATCTGGTCGACCTCGGCGTCGAAGTTCTCCGTGTCAACGGCATAGGCGAGGAATGGATCGACGATGCCGCCGAGGCCCTCGAAGCTCGCCTTGAACGCATCGGCAAGACCCTGACCGTATGACTCCTGGCGGAAGATCACGGCCGCGGTCTCGTTGCCCTCGTCAGCTACCAGACCAGCGAGAACCTTGCCCTGGAGCAGATCGGACGGTGCGGTACGGAAGTACAGCCCGTTGTCGTTGTAAGTGGTGAAGTCGGGCGAGGTGTTCGCCGGCGAGAACTGGATCACGTTGTTGCCCGTGATCTTGTCGATGACCGTCTTCGTAACCGCCGACGAGGCAGCCCCGAAAATGGCGTCGACACCCGCCGCCAGGAGACGGTCGGCCTCCGGGTTGGCGATGTCCTGGTTGGTGTCACCCGAGTCGCCCTCGACGAGCACGACCTGCTGGCCGAGCACGCCGCCGGCGGCGTTGATGTCCTCAACGGCGAGGCGGGCGCCTGCAACCTCGGGCGGGCCGAGGAAGGCAAGGTCACCTGTCACCGGGAGCAACGTTCCGAGGGTGAGGACGCCGTCGACGTTGGCGCCACCCGTGGGGGCGGCGGTCGTCGTCGTCGCCGGTGCTGCCGTCGTTGTCGCTGCAGGAGCCGCAGTCGTTGTGGTGGCGGCCGGTGCCGCGGTCGTGGTGGCCTCGGGTTCACCGCTCGTAGTGTCGGCGGCGTCGTCGTCGCCGCCGCAGGCCGCCACGATCAGCACGAACGCAGCCAGCGCCGCGAGATGCTTGATCGGTCGCTTCATGGATATCCCTTCCTGTCGTGTCGTGCCCCAGACGCCCAGGTGGCCCCATGGCCACGCGGCGTGTCGGAGGTTGGGGAAGGATACGCATCTTTTGCCGTTCCCACCAACCATTCGCCGGTCGACCGACCCAGAACGTGAGAGAACCCGGAGAGCTTCGACGTCGCCGCCGCCGCAAGGGACCTTCTTGCGGTCTCCGGGTTCCCGGTGGTCCGAGTGGGAGTCGCTACCTGCCGCCCGGTTCGACCGGGACGGAAGACGACCCCTCCTAGAGGTTGTTTGCTAGGAACGGCCGCCTAGCGCTCGGCCACCTCCAGGGTCCTGTGAAGACTGTTGTTGCAGATGTGGACCACCTCCTTTCCCTGGTTCGAGGATTGTGCCACACCCTCGTGCAAAAGCGAGCGGTTTCCGCCGGCCCGGGGCTGGCGGCGCCGATCGCCTGACCCTTGCGGCATGGCACTCCGGTAGAGTTACCCAAGCCGCACCTCCAGGAGACCATGCCACGCCGCAACAGCCGCTTGCTCGCCACGGTCACAACGGTGCTCGCCGTCGTCCTTGCCGGAGGCCCTGCAGCCGCCGACCCCCCGCCACCTCCCGAGCCGCTCACCGCAGACATCACCCAAGAGGACTTCTACCGACCCGGGGGCGGCACGGTGGATGCGGCAGCACCGAGCATCGTTACCGATCTCGTCGAGCACCAGCCGCCGCTCTCCGCCCAGTACGTCGCCCAGACCGTCGAGTTCACGGGAGACCCGCTCGATCTCGCCGTATACCCGCTGGAGAGCCGGCGCTACAGCCTCGGCACCGATCGCTTCGGGGTCTACCTGTGCACCTGGGCAGGGGCGACGGGGACCGCCGAGGTCGGAACGGTGACCGCAACGCTCAACGACGCCCTAGCCGGTTACTTCGCCACGCTGTCAGGGGGGCGCTACTCACCGGTGTTCGTCGCCAGGAAGACCGTCACCATCACGGGTGACGACCCGTTCCTGTGTGTCGACAAGATCCTGGCGTCGAACCCTGTCACCACGGACAACGCAGTGTTCGCCGTCCTCGACAACCGGAGCAACGGCGGTGTGGCCACCTCAGGCAACTACTGTGCGCTCCCCTGCGACACCGACGAGAGCCCGACGACATTCCCGGCAAACGACCGTTGGACGGTGGTCGACGGTGGCTCGGTCGCGGTCCCGGACTTCATCCCCCCGACCGATGAGCCTCACCTGACAACGGCGGTGCACGAGGTGGGGCACACCATCGGCTGGCCGCACTCGTACTCGACGCTGACCTTCGACGAGTACGACAACCCGATCGACGTCATGTCAGGCAACCTCGGCGCCGACTTCCTCATCCGCAGCGACACGCCGTACGGCACCAACGCCTTCAACCGCTACCGAGCCGGCTGGATCGACCCCGTCAGGGTTCTGGTCTACACCGGCGGGGTCAAGACGCTCACCATCGCCCCCGCCGGCGTCGCCGGGACACAGCTCGTCACCCTCCCCACGGAGATCCCGTGGTCGTTCATCACCCTTGACGCCAGACGCAGCGCCGGTGTCGATGGCATCCCCGCAGAGTTCGAGGGCGTCACCACGCACTACGTCGAGCAGATGTGTCCCTTTGGGGTGTGCTGGGGAACGTCCGCCGGCATCTACAGCTACCCGCCGTCGGCCGACGCCATCGATCACGTCACCACGCCTGGTGCGACGCTCAGCGTCGATGTCGACAGCGGAGCCCCCGCCATCGCAGACGGGACGCTGGTGAAGGTACTGTCCGGCAGCGACGCCGGGTACGTGGTCAAGCTTGTCGGGTTTGACGACACCGGCTCCTCGACCTTCCTCGCCGACATCGTGTGGTTGGCCGACGAGGGCATCACCGTTGGCTGCGGACCGACCAGCTTCTGCCCGACCGCCGCCGTCACCCGTGGTCAAATGGCGGCGTTCCTCGTGCGGGCACTCGGGCTCACCGCTTCCAACCCTGCCATCGATTTCGCCGACGACGACGGCTCCATCTTCGAGCCGGACATCGAGAAGCTGGCAACGGCAGGGATCACCAAGGGCTGCAACCCTCCGGCCAACACCAAGTACTGCCCCGACCAAGCGGTCTCCAGGGGGCAGATGGCGGCGTTCCTGGTGCGGGCGTTCGGGCTCACCGCCTCGGACCCTGCCATCGATTTCGCCGACGACGACGGCTCCATCTTCGAGCCGGACATCGAGAAGCTGGCAACGGCGGGGATCACCAAGGGCTGCGACCCGCCATCCAACAGCCAGTTCTGCCCGACCAGCACGGTGACCCGCGGTCAGATGGCGGCGTTCCTCCACCGCTCGGAGGCGTACCTGCCGTGAGTCCCAGCTGGGCCCGGGCCGTCCCGCAGGGGTGGGGACGACCCGGGATGGTGGCTCACTCCGGATACATGAGCTCGTCGACCAGCCGCTCCTCGACGTAGCCACCCTTGGGGTCGAAGCGAAGATGGACGAAGTCCTTCTTGAATTCGACGTCGATGCCGTGTGCACCGTCGCGGTTCTTGTCGATGCTCGCCACGACGTACTGCTTGAACGACTCGGCTCGCAGCGGGTCGAAGGCGCTGTGCAGCTTCGACACCGCGGTGTGCTTGTCGTTCATCATGAGGATCACGTCAGCCTCGAAGGCCAGACCGGCCGAGCCACGAAGCTGGTGGAGCCGCAACCGGCGGGCGCTGAGACCTGGCTGGTCGCCCGCGACGATCGCCACCACGGCGATGTCGTGTGCGACTGCGATCTCCTTGAGCTCCGCCGCCGCCTGTGTGATCCGCTCGACGTCTGTGGTCCGCTCTACGACGGGGATCTTCTGCAGGAAGTCGACGAAGAGGGCGCTGCCCGGCCCCAGCTGCCGCGCCGCCTCGTCGAGCTGGGTGACGGCGGTCTCGAGCGGGGACGCCCGCAGCAGATGCAGCTCGTGGGCGTATGCCTCGACCTTGGCGTGCGCCGCCCGTAGCAGCAGATTGCCCGCCATCTCGCCATCGAGGCTGCGGGCGCCGGCGATGACAGCCCGCAGCGACGACCGCGCCAGCTTGGACGCACCGGCGCCACCGTCGACAAGCTCACCGATCTCGAGCAGCAGCAACCGTTCGAGCAGAGCCAACCGGTCGTGCTCGTACGAGGCGTAGACGACGGTCTGGCCCCTCCCGGCGATGTTGCGGGCCCACTGCACCGTTAGCGCCGACTTCCCCGACCCTGGCTGCCCCCCGATTACGGTGAGATGGCGTGTGCGCAGCCCGCCCCCCAACGCATCGTCGAGAGGGTGGAAGCCTGTCGGTATGGAGGCCGACCCTGCGGCGCCCTGCTCGAGTGCGGTTAGAACGGCGGCAACCGTCTGCACCGGCGACTCGTCTCTGTGAAGCTCGATCATGTCATGGCTCCTGATGCTTGCGGCTTGCGGTGCTCACAGCGCACTGCCGAGGTCCCGGAAGATCCGGATCGCCGCCGGTCCGAGCAGGACGACGAACATGGCGGGGAAGATGCAGAAGGCGAGCGGGAAGATGAGCAACACCGGGATCCTGAGCGCCTGCTCCTCGGCCCGCTGCCTCCGCTTGTCGCGTAGCTCGTCTGACTGCACCCGCAGCACGTTGGCCACCGGGATGCCGTACGAGGACGACTGGACGATCGCAAGCACGAAGCTGTCGAGGTCCTGCACCTTGGTATGGTCTGCCAGGTTGCGCATGGCCTCGGCGCGGGAGACACCGAGTTGGATCTCGTGGAGCAGTCGGCGCAGCTCCTGCGCCAGCGGTCCGTTGCCGGCCTGCGCCGCCCTCTGCATCGCCGCCTCGAAACCGAGCCCGGCGTCAACGCTCATCCGCATCTGGTCGAGCGTGTCCGGCAGCTCCCGCTCGATCCTGGCCTGGCGCTCCTTGCCCTTGCTGTACACCAGCAGGTCGATGATGAAGAATCCAAAGACGGCGAGCACCAGCGCCCACACCGGTCGGGCGGCAGGGGAGCCGACGGCAGGGCCGAAGAACCCGACGGCCAGCATGACGCCGGCAATGCCGAACTTGCCGATGAGCGCACGCTCGAGCGCCGCAGGCTCGTACCGCCCGGCGAAGCTCAGGTTGCGCCGCAGCGCATCCACCCAGCCGAGCGGGGTGACCTTGCGCAGCGTCGATCCGAAGCTTCGCAGCGCCGGGATGGCGATGCGCTCGCCCGCCCCTTTGGTAAGCACGAGGTCGCGGGCGCTTCTCATCTGACCGAGCGCCGCCCGTTGCTTTCCGGCGACCGACATCCCTGTGCCCCGGGCCGAGGCGACGGAGTACCACAGGACCGGGATCGACACGGCGACTGCGAGTGCGGCGAGCACCACGTGAATGGGCATGTCTCCTACCTCCTAGAACTTCAGATTGGTGATGCGGCGCATCCAGGCGATCCCGACGACCATCGCCACCAGCCCGCCGACGATCATTGCGATCCCCATCGCCGAGTCCAGGAGCTCCTGGAGGTACGTGGGGTTGAGGAACATGATCACGATGGCGAGGACGAACGGCATACCGCCGAGCACGACGCCGGAGATCTTGCCCTCTGCGCTCAGTGCTTGGATCCGGCGCCGGATGGAGTTGCGATCCCTGATCGTCTCGGTGACGGCGGTGAGGATGTCGGAGAGATCGCCGCCGACCTCACGGTGGATCTCGATCGCCTCGACGACCCACTTGAAGTCCTCGCTGTCGACACGGGCCGCCATCTCGCGCAACGCATCGTCGACGTCCTTGCCCAGCTGGGTCTCGACCTTGACACGGCGGAACTCGTCGCCACACGGAGCGGCGACCTCGTTTCCGACGGTTGACACCGCCTGGAGGAACCCGAAGCCGGCCCGCAGGCTCCCGGACATGAGCTGGAGCGCATCCGGCAGCTGCTCGGCGAACGCCCGGTTGCGTTTCGCCGCCTTCGCCGAGAGCCGCCACCGGAAGAACAGCACCGTCATCACGGCAGCGCCAAGACCGGCGAGCGGATCGAACAGCACCAGGCCGACGGCCAGCGCCCCGAGGGCAAACCCGCCGACCATCACCACGAACTCACCTGGCCGCATCGCCAGGCCGGCCCGGTCGAGCCGGTCGTTGAGTCCGCGGGCCCGCTCGCCTTGCAGGCTCCGCTCCACGATGGCGGTCGCCCCGTGAGCGAAGTTGGTCACTGCGCTCTTCTTGGTCGACCGCAGCCGCTCCGCCATGGCGAATGCGACACCGTAGTCGATGGTCGACCGGCTCCCCCGGCCGGCGAGCAACACCACACCGGCAATGGCCAGGAAGATGGCCCCGGCTCCGAGGAGCAGACCGCGGCTTGTCTGGTACCACGCCAACTCGACCGTCGAGCCGCCACGCACCGCAAACGGGTCGACCGCGGGCTCGGCGGGAACCTCGACCACAGGGTCGGGGGTGGTGGCCGGTGCGGCGGCCGCAGGGAACTGCGTCGCCCACGTTGACGATGCGGTGACGCCGCTCGCCTCAACGGCGACACCGACCTCGACGTCGTCGTGGGCCCGCGAGGTGTAGGTCAGCACGTACTGGTTGGCAATCGTCGCCCCGACCGTCTCGAACACACCGGCCAGCGCCGCAGGGTCCTCGGCAGGGACAACGGTCCCATCGGTCGCCGCCGCCATCCTGGCGATGCCGGCGCCGTCATTCTCGGGACTCTGCAACTCCACGGCGTAGAACGAGATACCGGCGGCGAGAAGGGCGGCGATGGCGTCCTCGACGGGAGCCTGGCTCACCGTGTCACCGCCGTCTGACAGCAGCACCACGACACGCCTCGCCTGGCCCCGCCCATCGAACAGGCCGGCGCCGGCGACGACGCCGTCGTAGAGGGCCGTCTCGCCGGCAACATCGATCGAGTCGATCGCCGCTGCGCTGTCTTCCCGATCGGTGCTGAACTCGCTCAGCACCTCTGGGGTGCTGGCGAACGACACAACGGCAACCTGCACCGTCGACGGCAACACCCCGAGAAACCCCTTGGCGGCGTCCTTGGCGGCCGTAAGCGGCTCGCCCTTCATCGAGGTGGAGGCGTCGAGCACGAGGACGACCTCGAGACCGTCCGTCGCCACAGGCGTGGCGGCAACGGTGCGCCTCTCGCCGTTCTCGGTGACGGTGAACGCCGCGGAGTCGAGCGGGACGCCGGCCAGCTCGGCGGGCACGCTCACGGTCATCGTCACGTCCGGATACGAGCTGGCATCGAGGTCCTCGATACCCAACCCACCCTCATCACCCTCGGCGGCCAGCGCCGCAGCCGGTGCAACCGCCAACAGCGCCAGCAAGGCGGCCGTTGCAACAAGCCGCCTGGTCATCGCTTCCTCCCACCGTTGGTGAGAAAGTCGACGTCCGGCACACCGAAGATACCGGCGGGCAGGTCGATCCCATGATCCTTGAGCCGGTCGCTGAAGAGCGGGCGGATCCCCGTCGGCTTGATCGTGCCGCGGAACTTACCGTGCTCGTCGATGCCGGCGCCGTAGTCGAAGGCGAAGATGTCCTGGAGGGTGATCTGGTCACCTTCCATCCCGGTGACCTCGGCGACCTCGGTGACACGGCGGCTGCCGTCCCGCATGCGGGTGACCTGCACGATCACGTCGACGGCGGAGGCCACCTGCTCGCGGATGGCCCGCGACGGCAAGTCGACACCCGCCATCAGCACAAGCGTCTCGAGACGAGACAGGGCATCCCGCGGCGAGTTGGCGTGGACAGTGGACAGCGAACCGTCATGACCGGTGTTCATCGCCTGGAGCATGTCGAGTGCCTCGCCGCCGCGACACTCGCCGACCACTATGCGGTCGGGCCGCATCCGCAGCGAGTTGCGGACGAGGTCGCGGATCCTGACCTCGCCGCGGCCCTCGACGTTCGCCGGCCGGCTCTCCAACCGGACCACGTGGTCCTGGTGGAGTTGCAGCTCGACGGCATCCTCGATGGTGACGATGCGGTCCCCGTCGGGGATGAAGCTGGAGAGCACGTTGAGGAGCGTCGTCTTCCCGGTGCCGGTGCCGCCGCTCACCAGGATGTTGAGCCGGCCACGCACCGCCGCCTCCAGGAGGTCGGCGACAAGCTTGGTCAGGCTGCCGAACTCGATGAGGTCATGCACCTGGAACGGGTCCCTTGAGAACTTTCGGATCGTCAGCGACGGCCCGTCGACGGCGAGCGGCGGGATCACCGCATTCACTCTGGAGCCGTCGTGGAGACGGGCGTCCACCATCGGCGACGACTCGTCGAGGCGGCGGCCGACACCGGTGACGATGCGGTCGATGACCCTGCGCAGGTGCTGCTCAGACATGAACCGGGTGTCGGTCCTGGTGAGCCTGCCGTCACGCTCCACGTAGATGCGGTCCATGCCGTTGACCATGACCTCGGTGACCGTCGGGTCGTCGAGGTACATCTGGATGGGTCCGTGGCCGAGCAGGTCGTCACGGATCTGGAGGGCGAGACGCCGCCGCTCCTCGTCCGAGAGCGGCGCCGAGTCGAGACCCATCGCCCCAGACAGCTCCTCGGCGACAAAGCGCTGGATCTCGTCCTCGCCGAGGCTGGCGTCGTAGAGACGCATGCCGAGCTTGGTGAACAGCGCCTCCTGGGTGCGCACCTTCACCACGGCGAAGGGGTCGTCCGACCTGGGCCGCGCTTCCCCCGCCGCCGCCTTCGGGTCTGCGATGGTCGCCTTGACCCGAATCTTCGGCTTTGCCATGGCAGCCGCTGCCGCCGGGCTCTGGCCGCCGTTGGCCTTCTTGAGTCGTTCGTTGAGCTTCATCCGTTACCTCCGGAAAGACAAGAAGCGCGGTGCGGGACGCTTGTCCTCGGGGAGGAACAGCTGCGCCGCCTTCACGTAGGCCCGAGCCGCAGGCGACTTGGGCGCCGCCTCGACGACGGGCTGGCCGTGGTTCATCGAAAGAGCCACCGCCCGCGAGTATGGGACCTCGACGTCGACGGCAAGACCGACCAGGTCGGCTGCCTCGGCGGGCGAGATCCCGATCTTGGCATCTGACCGGTTCACCACGAAGTGGCGCCGCGCCCTGTCGAAGCCGAGGATGTCGATGGTCTCGATCACCTTGCGCAGGCCCTGCAGCGACGACACGGAGAGGTCGCACATGAAGACGAGGTCGGTGGCGTGCTCCATCGCCGCCAGCGTCGCCTCGGTGAGCCCGGCGGATGTGTCGACAACGATGTGGCTGAAGTCGTCTTCGAGCAGACGCACCACGCGGTCCACCGTGGCGTCGCGCACCTCCTCGCCCTCACCTGGCGTCTCGGGGGCGCACAACACGTGGAGCTTGTCGCCACGCGGGGTCAAGAAGACCTTGAGCGCAGTGGCGGTCACGCCACCCTGCACCTTGGCCAGGTCGCCGATCGTGTGCTCGGGCTCGAGACCGAGCCCGCTCTGGACGTCACCAAACTGGAGGTCGAGGTCGAGGAGGGCCACCTTGCCGTTGCCCTCGGCCGCAAGAGCGACCGCAACGTTGGTGGTGAGGGCCGTCTTGCCGGTACCGCCCTTGGGGGCGATGACGCACACGACCCGCGCCTTGTCGTGCTGTGCACCCGTTTCGGCGACGAGGTTGTGCAACCGGCGCTGCACTCCCTCGGCGATGCGCTCGATGACCCGACCGATCTGGGCGTCGTCTGCGTCCGGTGTCAGCACGTCGCGCACACCTGCCCGCAGGGCCGCCTCCCACAGATCCGGCGTCGGGTCGGCGACAAGCACCACCTCGATCTCGGGGTGCTCCTCATCGAGGGCCTGGGCCAGACCGAGCGCCGCATCGACGGCGACGTTGGGGCCGATCACGACGACGGCAGGGTTGCGACTCGCCATGTCCTTCGCCGCCGCAACGGCGTCGAGGTACATGACCTCGGAGTCGTACCGGGTGACCTCGCCGTTGGCGGAGCCCAGGGCCCTCCTGGCCCGCTGCTCGAAGGCGAGGCTCGTTGTTGCCAGCACGATGCCGCTCATCGCGCCACCTCGGAGGGGTTGTCGTACACCGTGTTGCGGGTCTGGATCGAGGTGCCGCCCTCCGGCGTCGTCGCCTGCTCAGCCGCAAGCCACAGGGTGCCGAACTCGGCCGTGAACACGACCCGCTCGGCGTTGGCCGGCGACATGCCGAGCGTGACCAAGAGGTTGCCGGTCGGCGCAAGTGAGTAGTCGGTCTCCGTGTCCGTGCCCTCCTCGGGCTCGGCGGGGAGCCGCTCCACCTGCACGTTGGTGACGACCACCTTGTGGATGATCAGACCCGTCGTGTTGGGCGTCTTCGGTTCCGTGGCCGGGGTGACGATCACGTCCTCGATGTCCGATGGCAGGTTGTCATCGGTCGGCTCGACCCCGTCGAGGTCGAACGGCAGGAACGAGGCGAGCACCGAGACGATGTCGCCAGGCTTGAGGGCGCCACCCACCGCTCGATCGGGCGACAGCGAGACCGTCACCTCGACGAGACCGTCCGGAACGACGAACTCCTCGGCCGCCGCCAAGACCTCTGGCTCAACGAAGCGGGTCAGCAGTAGTTGCTCGCCGGCGACGAGGTCGACCGCCGCCACGGTGCCGGCGAGCTGGTCGAGGGTTGCGACGGTGCCGGGCACCTGGGTGCTCGCCGGCACAAGCGCCGTCTCCACCAGCGCAGAGAGGTCCTCGGCTGGGGTGCCGGCAGCGGCGGCCTGGCTGAGCACGAGGACCTCGATGGTCTCCTGCCCGGCGAGCGCTCGCTCGTCTGCGCTGTTGACGTATTGGACGAGGACAAAGGTCCCGAGGGCGGCAAGCACCACCGCAAGCACCACCCCGATCCATCTCTTGTTGTTGTTCATGGCCCTTGTCTGCTCCTACCTGTTACTCGTGTTGCCTGCCGTGATAATCCCGGTCCTACCCGGTGAGTCTCACGACGCTGAGACCGTGGTCACTACCGCCACCCAACCCGGAGCCGCCCGGCGCCAGCCAGCCACCGATGAAGTACCCCTGGATGCAGCGGTCGTTTCCGTTGCAGGGTCTCTCGTCATCGACGAGCGACCGTGCCTCGTACTGCCCGGCGAAGTAGTACCCGGTGATGTACAAGGCACCGAACCCGCTCACGTGGATCTCGGCGTTGCTACCGGTGTTGCGCACTTGGTCGAAGTACGGGATGAACTGCACTGTGCCGACCATGTCGTCGAGCACCGTCTCATCACAGCCCGCGGCCGGTGAGGACCCGGGATCGACCGTCAGCCAGCTACCGGTGTTGACCTCGATCTCGCACGAGGTCCCACCGTCGAGCCAGCCGAACCCGCCGGGCAGGTCCTGGCCGGATGGGCTGTAGTGGCACATTCCCGCCTGGCCGTGGAAGTAGATGGTGACGTACGCCGCCTCGTATGCGTACCCGGTCGCTGGGGGCAGCAGCCCGTTGCGCACCGCGGCCGCCCGATGGAGGAATCCGTCAGGGTTCTCGTCGACGTAGCCCGGTTCGCCAAAGCTCTGCCACTCGCAGTCAGAGAAGGCGAGGGGCAGAGCCTTCGCCTTGCCCGGGGCGCCCCACACCGCCGTCGCCTCGGCGCCAACGGTGAGCCCGTCGAACCCGACGACGCCGCCAAAGGCGAGGTCGAAGACGTGGTCGCCGCCTGCGTCCTCGGTCCCGGTGACGACATGGACGCTCTGCGCCGCCATGTCGAGATCCACGCTCTGGATCCACGCCATGCCGTCGCCTACGTTGCTGTCTGCGTATACGTCGGCCTCGGCGGCGGCGTCGTAGCCGCCGACGCACTTGCCCTGGGCACAGTCGAGCGCGATGGCAAGGGCGGCGGACTCGGCGCCGACCTGCAACTCGCGCCGCTCGATGTACACCCTGCCGAAGTCGAACGAGAACGCCGTCACGGCGAGCAGCCCGATCATGCTCACGGCGACGAACACCGCGGTGGCGCCGCGCTCGTCGTGGCTCATCCTCCGCATTTCATGACTCCTTCTGCTCGCAGCGTCATCGGTGACGACGGCAGGAACGGGATGAAGAACTGGAACGGGTACGTGATGGTCATCGTCGTCGGCTCGTCGATGACGCACGGGGTCACCGTGATCGTCATCTGCGCCGGATCGAGCGTCGTCGCAGCCAACCGGGCGACGTCCTCGCCCTGGGTCTGGTCCTGTGTGATCGCATAGGTCCGCACCCCCTCACGCACCGCATGGGTCAGCGTGAGCTGGGTGTTGTGGGCTCTCCCGAACTCGATGATGCCGAAGACGAGGAGGAGGAGAACGGGCAGCACGATGGCAAACTCCACCAGGGCGGCGCCCCTCTCCTTCAGCGTGTGCTTACGCACTGTCCTCACTCCTTGCTCGCATGTGCCTGTGATGAGAATCCTCGGCGTCCGACGTGGCGGTGCGGCCCCGGCTCGTGGCACGGGCCGCACCACCATCGTCCGCTACGCCTTACGGGGTGGGCGGGGTTGGCCCGGCACCCGGGTTGAGGTTCGACTGGCTCTGATCGAAGGCGTTGAACACGTCAACACCAAGCGCACCAACAACCAGGATCGACACAACGGCGATCAACGCCACGACAATCCCGTACTCCACCATCGTGGCGCCCTTCTCAGAGGCCTTCGCCGCC
>Ga0114938_1000760_pt1 | contig 23446 bp, 22 predicted proteins | sample AshMeaBigSpring_FD_88675 | JGI IMG/M metagenome (GOLD analysis project Ga0114938, IMG submission 88675) | Groundwater microbial communities from Big Spring, Nevada to study Microbial Dark Matter (Phase II) - Ash Meadows Big Spring | ecosystem: Environmental > Aquatic > Deep subsurface >...
CACGCGCCACGCTTTTCAGCAGACGCGCGTGGCGGCCGTCGCCACGTGCGAGAGCCAGGGCGTCGAGCAGCCGCGGCACGCGCCAGTAGAGCACCGAGCGGTCGTCGCGGGCGGCCTTGTGGCCGAGCGCGCAGGCCAGCCAGCTCTTGCCCGTGCCGGTCTTGCCCGTGATGAGCAAGTCTTGCCGCCGCGCGATCCATTCGCCGCCGGCGAGCTTGGCGACGAGGGCCCGGTCGAGGCCGCGCGCCGCCCGCGTGTCGAGGTCCTCGATCACCGCGTCCTGCCGGAGGTTGGCGGTCTTCAGCCGCGAGGCGAGCCGCTTGCTCTCGCGCTCAACGGCCTCGCGGTCGACCAGCAGGCCGAGCCGCTCCTCGAAGGTCAGCGCGGCGACGTCCGGCTGCCGGCGCTGCTCCTCCAGCGCTTTCGCCATGCCGGTGAGCCCGAGGGCCACCAGACGGTCGTGGGTGGGATGGGTGAGCATGCTGCTCATCTCCTCGCCCGCGCGAGGAATGCAGGCCTGCGAGCCCCGGGGCGGGCGTGCCGGAGTTCGCAAGCCATTCCTCAGTGGTAGTAACCGCGGCCACGGATGTTGCCGTGCCGGATCGGCGGTGCCTCCGTCGCCGTCGGGGTGGCGAAGGCGCGGTCGAGGCCGTTGTCCAGGATCGACTTGATCGAGGTGTAGGTCCTGGCGCCGATATCGTTGCCGCGCTTGGCCGCTGCCTCGACGCGCTCGGAGCCGAAGCTCTTGGCGAGCCGCAGGATACCGAGGCAGGAGCGGAAGCCCTGCTCGGGGTGCGGCTTGGCCTTCATGATCGCCTCGAACAGCCCCGCCGTCGCCGGGCCGATCTTGGCCGCCTCGCGCAGCATGCGGGCCGGCGTCCATTCGGCATACTTGCGATGGCTCGACGGCATATGCTCGTTGATTGTCGTGTGCTTGTGGGCGACGCGCGAGCGCACGTGGCTCGCCACCCGCTTGCCCTTGTGGAACAGCTCGACCGTGGCGTCGGTGAAGCGCGCGTCGACCGTCTCGCGCAGCAGCCGGTACGGCGCGGAGTAGTAATGGTCGTCGACCTCGACGTGATAGTCGGGCGCCACCGTGCAGCGCTTCCATTCGGCGTATTGGTAGCGCGTCGCCGGCAACGCCTTCAGCGCCGGCTTGTCGAGCGCCGCGAACAGGTCGTTGCGGCTCTTGCTCAGCCGCTTCATCACCTTGGCGTTGATCTCGGCGACGCATTCGCGGACGGCCGCATTGAGCTCGACGATCGAGTGGAAGACGCGATCCCTGAGCTTGCCGAGGACGTAGCGCTCAACGATGCCGACGGCCGCCTCCACCTTGGCCTTGTCGCGCGGCTTCCTTACCCGGGCGGGGAGCACGACGAAGCCGTAGTGGTCGGCCAGCTCCTGGTAGGTACGGTTGATGCCCGGCTCGTAGCGTGATGGCTTGGTGATGCCCGCCTTCAGGTTGTCCGGGACCGCAGCCTTGGGAACCCCGCCGAAGAAGTGGAGCGCATTGGCGTGCGCGCCGATCCAGTCGGCCAGCGTCTCCGAAAGGCGCGCCTCGGCGTACGTGTAGCTCGAGGCGCCGAGCGCGGCGACGAACAGGTGCGCCGCGTGCACCTCGCCCGTCAGCGCATCGACGATGTCGACGGTGTCGCCGGCCCAGTCGACGAACATCTTGTCGCCGGCCACGTGCACCTGCCGCATCGTCGGCGACAGGCGCTTCCTCCATTGGCCGTACAGCTCGCAGAACTGCGAGTAGCCGTGCCCGTCGGGGCACTCGGCGCGGTGCTCCTCCCACAGCAGCATCAGCGTCACACCGCGCCGCTTCAGCTCCTCGTGCACCTTCGTCCAGTCGGGCAGCGGCCGCGTCGGGCCGTCGTGGAAGCCGGCGGGCACGAACAGGCGCCGCTCCAGCTCGGCGTCGTCGATATTGTCGGGCACCGGCCATGTGATGCCGATCACCTTGGCGCGGGCCACATACTCGCCGACCGCCGTCTTGCCGACGCCCGTCGCCTCGCTCACCTGGCGGACGCTGAGCTTGAGCCCGTGCGTCAGCCGCAATACCTCGCGGATCTTCCTCATCGACACTCTCTTCCTCGCCATCGGCGCATCCCTGTTGTCCTTGACAGGGGGTGCCGATCTGCTGATTCGAATGTCGACGCGAGCTACTGCCGTGCGCGGATCAGTTGCTGTCCGCAATCACCGGAATGCTGTCCGCAATGCGCCGGAATCTGCAGCGCGCATTCGAGATCGAGGCGGCACAGCGACAGGCTGCGGACAACCGAATGCGTACGCAGGATGCTGCCGCTCAGATGGACATGGGGGCGATCACCTTGGGGTAGTGATCCTACCAGAATCGCCCGCCATGTTGCCCCGCCGACGATTGGAGCCGAGTCAGGCCCGAGCGTCGCCAGTTTCCGCAGCGGCCAAGGCCGGATGCCGGCCGTCTCGCAAACTGACTTACGGGCCTCCGATCTGGCTGCCATCGAGCGTGCCCGGGACGCAAGGGCGCAGGTGCGTGATGCGGCCGGCCGCTTTCTGTCGGAGGCGGACAGCGGCAAACACTACCCGCGAGCGGTTCGCGATGCGCAGGCGCGTGAAACCCGCCAGATTGCTCTCGACGTTCAAGCGCGTCGGCCTACCCGAGGAATTGCACGACGCCCGACCGAAGCGGCTGCGCTTCCTCCTGCTCAACTCCGTCGGCAAGGTCGTGCGACACGCCCACCAGACCCTGCTGCGCTTCGCCGCGCACTCTCGCGAGCCCTCGCCGACGCCCCAAGACCCATCTTCAACCTCCAACGACCCCGCTTGGCCAGGGGATTGAGGCCCAAGCCTGCGTGCTTGTCCATCGGCTGGGCTGAGCCTATCATTCATCGGCTCTGCCTGAAAGATGTCCCCGCGGCTCGCGACCACCATGTGGGATCCTCTGCGGACTGCGCTCATCAAGGGAAAGCATGTCGTGATGTTTGCGGGTCGTCTGCGTCCGAGCTCTGGCAGGCCTCGAGTTTCGCTACTGAAGATGGCCGGTATTCAGGACAGGCACTGGCCTGTCATCGAAACGCTGCAGAGCAGCCTGCTGGGCCTGGGTGTGGCGGCACTCGGTGTCGCCCCGCGCGCGGTCCCCGGGGTGTTGGTATGCATCGCTGCTCTGACGCTCGCCGAGGAATGGTACCGAGGCCGTCCCCTCGCAACCGGCCTGGCCAGCCTAGCGAAGTCGCGAACCGTCCAGGTCGCGATGCTCTTCCTCGGCTACGCGTTGCTGAGCACCTTCTGGTCGACTGATCGATGGCTCGGCGTGCGGTCGGTTCTCCACGTTGCCATCACCTTCGGCGCGACCGCCATCCTCGTCACGCTGCTGCCGCACCAGATCGCCACTTTACCGCTGCCGAGGCGCAATCGCTTCCTGCGGGCCCTGCCGCTCGGGGGCCTGGTCGCGATTGCGTTCATTCTCATCGAACAGAGAACCGGCAATGCTGTCACGATTGCGCTGGTCAACGCCTTGCCGCGGCTTCTTGCCGAGACTGCCAAGGAGGCCATTCGCCAAGATGGCCGCGTTGTCGAGTTCTTGGGACTTGCGCTGAGCCGCAATGCCAGCGCCGTCATCATCGCTGTACCGGCCCTGGTGGCAGCGGCATTGTGCTGGTTGCGACCCAGGGCATCCTATTTGATCGGCGGGCTCATTGTGATCTGTGCCGTGATCGCGGCGCTTCGCTCGAACTCCGGTGCGGCCAAGGTCGCCAGCGTCGCTGGGGTAGCGGTGGCCCTGCTCGCTCATTGGCGGCCGAACAGCACTATTCGAGCCCTTCAGATCGCGATTGGCGCCGGCGTTCTGCTCGCTGTTCCGCTTGGACACCTACCGCGCGCTCTTGGCCTCGATCACGCGGACTGGCTGGCGCCGAGCGCGCGGGAGCGGGTGATCATCTGGGACACCACAGCCAGCGCTGCGATGCGCGCTCCGTTGCTCGGCATCGGTGTGCAATCCACCCGGTTCATGCCGAGCGAGACCGTGGTAATTCCGGGGGTCAACGGCGAACGACGGACGCTGGGGTGGCATGCACATAACTTCATCCTGCAAGCATGGCTCGAGCTTGGCGCTGTCGGTGCGTTGCTGTTGCTCGCCTTGGCTTGCACGCTCATGGAGGCTCTCCGCTCTTTCAACTGCGCAGCACTGGTGGCGGGCCTAGCAACATTTGCTGCCGGGTCAGCGATCGCCTTGACAGGCTGGGGGCTCTGGCAGCCGTGGCTGATCGGATGCTTCGGACTTGCCGCCGTTGCCGTGGCGCTGGCGAGCGCCGGATTTGCGGCACAAGGCCTCGGCGACATTAACCTTCGCCGATAGAAAAAAGGAACGCAGCTCTGTCGTCTCCCTCCGGTGAGGGCCGCCTTGCTGTGATGTCCGGGTTCGCGGTTTCTGCGTGCTGATCCGAGGCGGCGCGGGATGTGGATGTGTCCACAAAGGCGATCATGGAACAAGTGGGGAGCGGCGGCGCAACAAGAGTAAGACCGTATGTCCTCCTTGCGTTGAGGCGACTCACGCTCGATGCGAACCAACGAGGGTTGCTCGGACAGGCCGGGCAGAGCCTCAACGCAAGGAGGACATACGGTCTTACCAACAAGAGGTGGCCGGAGGCGCTGAAGCGTGGAGATCGTGTCGGCCTCGCTGGCGCCGGGCGCATCGGTTTCGGTCGTGGCGCGCCAATACGACGTCAACGCCACCCAAGTGTTCAGCTGGCGGCGCCGGTATGGTGGCCTTTCGATACGGTTCACATGACCGCTGGCCATAATGCCTTCCGCGGATCACTCAGCCAGACATCACCGAACCGGCTAAGGCGTCTTCTGCCGTCTGATCAGGCATTCATTGATTAGAATGTCCGGCTTGCTCGGATCCTGGTCGGCCGCGTCGGACCTGGCGTTCGGGTCGTTGCAGGCACTGAGCATGCCAGGCACGGTCACGGGCCGGCCGTTGAAAGAGTCCCTGACCAGGCCCTTCACCGCCTGGAACAGCTCACATCGCGACAGGGCCCGCGAATAGCTGAACCCCTTGCACACGTTCGGCAGGTCCGTACACACCTTCTGGCATTCGCCGCCGCTGCGGAGCTGCCAGAACCGGCGATGCTCAATCAGATCTTCGACCGGCTCCGAAGAGCTGCTCAGCAAGTTGCGCACTGCGTTAGCCGGGATCGCCTCGCCGATCAGCAAACGCTCCGGCAGCGTCGTAAAGACAGTCTCGACCGGCTTTGGCCGGCTACGCAACACATGCGGCATGATTTCTGAGACGGTTTTCGGTGCGTTGTATTTCGAGGGCTTGAAGAAGAACACCGCCTCGTACTTGGGATAGCAGCGATTGGTGATGCTAGGGTCCGGGCTTTGGTCATAGCTGAATGCGACACAGGGCCGGTCAAAGCGATCGAGCACGCATCTGAGCCGGCAGCCATCGAGCGTGTTCTCGAAGCCATAAAGCCCCTGGTTCTCGATGTCGCCGCTCAGGATGTTGGTGTCCGCCAGCGTCTCTTTGCCGAACCACAGGAAACTGAGAAAGGCCAGGAACAGGGCGCTGGCCATGCCGCCGATCCAGAGCGAGGTGCGGCGCCACTGGGCCTTGGCCTTGAGCAGATCGATCCGGGCTAAGGCGTCGGCGCGGTACTTGCTGTTCGGGTACTGCGTGACGAAGCTGTGAATGAAGCTGACGTCGGTCGATTTCTGGATGACTTGCCAATAGCTCCCCTCGCGCGCCTCGGCTTCGGCCTGCAGAACGCGCTGGCGATCCTCCTCGCTCAAGCCGCCGATCTTGGTGATGTCGCCGGCGGAGAAGCGGAACGGCTCGAACAGCGCCGAATGGTCCCACGGGATCTGCTGGCCCTTGGTCGTCTCATAGACGACGCGGCGGACATCCATCAGCACGTCCGACACTGACTTGCCGGCCGAGCCGATGAACTGGAGCAGGGCCTCAGTGAACGGGCTGTTGTCCCCGGTCCCGTCGAGTGCCACGAAATGCGGCTGGGTGGCATAGGCGATGAAGACGCCCTTGGGAGCCCGGACGTTGGCGAGGCCCTGCGCCCCGCCGCCGGCGCTGCGTGAGGCCGGCACGAGAGTGCGTGGAATCGGGTTGTCGCGGCAGCAGTCGAGCAGAACCACGCTGGTGTGCGCGGCCGAACTCAGTGCTTCGAGCACGAGATCCAGCGCGACGGCGCGATGCTGCAGATCGAACCGGGTGCGCACCTCGCTGTCGATGGGCAGCAGGAAGTTCTCGCCCTCGACCTGCACGCCATGGCCGGCATAGAAGATGACCGCAGCGACACTGGCGCCTCGGCCGTTCGCCTCGCCGAGCTTCTGAATGAACTCGCCGATCGCGCGCACCATCCTGTCGCTGGCGCTGTCGATCTCGCTCTGTACCTCGAAGCCGAGTTCAGTGAGCTTCTTGCTAATGGCGGCGGCGTCATTGGGTGGGTTCTTAAGCGCCGGCACGACCTTGTAGGCGCCATTGCCGATCACCAGCGCAAGGCGGCGAGCTTTTAAATCGGGAACCACGACACCCCCAGTGAAGAACTTGGCGGAATGGACGATCGCAAGATGTACCCTGAATGGGATCCGCCACACATCCCCGTCTCCCAGCTTGCGCCAGCGGGCCTGGCAGCGATTAGCAGGCTACGATAGTTGGAGGCCGTTTGCATCTCTCGCGATAGCGGCGACCAGTGCGTAAGCGTGAGTCCGAGACTACACGTCTTTCCGCTTGACGTGTGTCGGCTTAGGCGGCGACGCTGCGCGTCGCCGGTGGCTGCCAATTCCAGGGCAAGAGGTCTGCGAGCCGGTTGATCGGGTGTGAGCCGATGCGGGCGATCAGCTCGGAGAGGTAGGCCTCCGGCTCGACGCTGTTCAAGATCGCTGTTCGAATGATCGTGTAGAACGCGGCGGCGCGAACCCCGCCGGTGTCGCTACCGGCAAAGAGCCAGTTCTTTGCTCCCACCTTCAGCGGCCTGATCTGGTTCTCGGCAGCATTGTTCGAGATTTCCAGGTGGCCGTCGTCGAGATAGCGCGTGAGTTCCCTCCAGCGCGAGCGGGCGTAGCGGATCGCGCCGGCGAGATCGCTCTTGCCGGGGATCTTTTGCAATTGCTCGTCGAGCCAGACGGCGAGGTCGTCAAGCTTGGGTTTTGCCGTTCGCTGGCGGACGGCGCGGCGGATGTCGGGCGGCTGGCCCTTGATCGGACGCTCAATGTCGAACAAGGCCCCGATCCGGTCGAGCGCCTCCTTGGCGATCGGCGATTGGCGTGACGCGTAGTCGTCGAAGAAGCCTCGTCTCACGTGGCTCCAGCACGCGACTTCGGCCACGCGCGGAGGCCCGTGCATCAGGTGCGCGTCGGCGATCTTGTAGAGCTTGTCGAAGCCCGAATAGCCGTCTGCGTGCAGCGCGCCGGTGAAGCCGGCGAGTTCCTTCCGGCAATGCTCGCCTTTGCGATCCGGCGTGTAGCGGTAGAGCACGGCGGGCAGAGCGGTACCGGCGTGCGGACGCTCGTCGCGCAGATAGACCCAGAGACGTCCGGTCTTGGTCTTGCCCGCGCCCGGCACGAGCACCGGCACCGGGGTGTCGTCACAATGGAGCACGCGACCGGCCATGACGTGGCCTGCGATCAATTCGACGAGCGGAGCGAGCAGCCAGGCGACGTGGCCGAGCCACTCGGCAAGCTGGCTGCGATCGATGTCGAGCCCGCGGCGGGCGCAGATGTCGGCGAGGCGATAGAGCGGAATGTGATCGCAGAACTTGCTGATCACGATGAAGGTGAGGAAACTGGCATCGACCATGCCGCGCGGGATCGGCAGGTCCGGCATCGGCGCCTGCATCATCGCTTCGCACTTCCTGCGTGATCCGAGCCAAGTCGGCCACTGATTCCGACGCAATCCGGCCACCCGTTCCGACGGAAGTCGGCCACCTATTCCGATCGAATCCGGCCACCCCCTTGGGGTGGGCCTGACGCTCTCGTTGTCGGCGAACGAATCGCGGCACGCGGCCTCCTTTGCGCCGAAGCAAGGGAGGTCCGATGCCCGCCGAGAGAGCGCCGATGCGGAAGATCCGCGAAGCCCTGAGACTGAAGCACGCGCTCGGCCTGAGCGAGCGGCAGATTGCCGTGTCGGTGGGCGTGAGCCGGTCGACGGTTGCCGAGTACCTGCGGCGTGCCGGTGTGGTCGGCATCACCTGGCCGGTGCCAGAGGAGATGGATGATGCGGAGTTGGAGCGGCGCCTGTTCACGCCGCCGTCGTTCGAGGCCACACCGGCACGAGCCGAGCCGGATTGGAACCACGTTCACAAGGAGCTGAAGCGGCGGGGTGTGACGCTGCAGCTGCTGTGGGAGGAGTACCGCGCCGATCATGTCGACGGCTACGGCTATAGTCGCTATGTTGCGACAAGGATTATGTTGCGCAAAAAGGGCCCGACGCAGGAACGACGGTGCCATTGCTGGCAATCTGCGCCACATAACCGGCGCTACAGCGCCCTGAGAAAGGTCATCAGGGAGGGCGTCGCATTGGCGCGGCGTGTCGCCTCCGGCACCGCAGAGATGTCGACGCTGGCCAGGGCTTTCGCCTTCATCTCCATGTCGACTTCTGCGTAGATATGCGTCGTGTCCAGAGAGACGTGTCCTAGCCACGCCCGGATCGTATTGATGTCGACGCCGGCACGGAGCAGGTGGACCGCGGTCGTGTGTCGGATTGTATGCGGGCTCACGCGCTTGCCGATCAAAGGCGGAACCGATTTGCTGGCCAACGCGGCGTAGTGCGTTACGATGCGGTGTATGCCAAAGCGGGTCATTGGCTCGCTTCTGCGGTTGATGAAGACAGGGCTGTTCGGATCGCGCCCAACGACGAGGCGCGTTAGCGATTTTGAGGTGACAGGCCACAGGGGGCACATTCGCGGCTTGTTACCCTTGCCGAGAATGCGCACTGCTGGTGAGGCATCCAGCCGAAGGTTGCCGATGGTCAATCGCGCCGCCTCGTCAGCCCGGGAGCCACTGTTGTAGAGATAGAGCAGCAACGCATGATCTCGGGCGCCCAGCGCAGCTCGGCGATCGGGTTGCCCAAGAAGCGCATCCATCTCGGCCTTCTCAAGATAGCCGATCAGGGTCTTGGCCGTTTTCTTGAACGGGATAGATCGTAGCTCAGAGCACCATGCGAGATGCTCGGGCGAGCGCGCGCCGACGAAGCGCGCCAACGACCGGATCGCGTTCAGTCGCTGATTGCGACTGGCGCCACTGCAATGTCGATCTCGTTGCAGATGATCCAGGAAGCGCCGCACGATCGCTGGCGAGAGATCTTCGACGGTCATCCGATCGATGGGCCGTCCGTTACAAGAGCGCGCGAAAGGCAACAGCAAGGTGAGAGTATCACGGTAACTGGCCTGGGTGTTCCGCGAGAGGTTGCGCTCGGCCACCAGGTGTTCAAGCAAAAAGCGCCGGACCCAACCGCCCAGCAAACGCTTGTCAGTCATGGCTATCCTCGCAGTGTGCGTAACGCTCGAAGCGCTGGCCGGCCTCTTGGAGCAACTCCGGTGTCATTCGTAGGTAGCGCTGGGTGGACTTGATATCGATGTGGCCGAGATAGGTCGCCAGCTGCGGCAGCAACCGCTGGACATCCTTGCCGGCTCGGTACCACGCCAGAACGCGATGAACTGCTGCCGTGTGCCGCAGATCGTGCAGGCGGGGCGGCCGCAGCTCTCCCGCGGGGCAGCCGATACGTGCGGCGCGCCGGACGCGCTGAAAGAGTGTGATGACGTCCGGGTACAGCCACGCCTTTCCGGTACGCGTAGTGAACAGCGCCGAGTCCTCGCCGGCCGGGAGCGCGAGTTGTCGGCGCCGCTCGATATGGGCGGCCAACTCTTGTGCGAGCTTGGGGCCGATCGGCACGAGTCTTGTCTTGAAAAATTTGGTATTGCGCACCGTGATGATGCGCTCGACGATGTCGACGTCCCGCAGGGTCAATCCCAGAGCCTCGCCGATACGTAGGCCGCCTCCGTAAAGCGTGAGGATCAGGGTCCGGTATGTCGGTGCCTGCAGGCGGCTCGTGGCGACGTGCAAAGTCGATGTAGCATCAATCAGCCGACGCAATTCCTCGGTCGAATAGACATACGGTGTTTGCTGCGGGGGCAACGTCGGCAGACTCGTAGGCAGCGGCGAGTCGTTGGCATGACCTCTGCTGATCGCGAACCGGTACAGCCCAGACAGCACTCTATGCTTGAGCGCCCAGGTTGCTGTGAGGGGGCCAGAACCTCGCAGGAAGTCCAAGACCTGCTGCGGTCGGATCTCGTCGATACGGACGTCTCCCGTCTGGCGCGCAAACCGTCGCAACAAGCGTTGTGCCGACTCGAAGCGCATGCCCAGTGACTGCTGCAGGGAAACATATGTGTTGATCACGTCGATTAGCTTCATCACAAGTCCCCCAGATCAAAATCGCCGACCTCGCGAAGCGATGCGAGGTTCACCTTGGCGTAGATGCTTGTGGCCGATGTGCTGCGGTGACCCAAGTGGTCGCCGATCTCTTTGAGGCTCAGGCCGTCAGCGATCAGGCGAGCCGCACAGGCATGGCGCAACGCATGGGGACCGTGGTGAGCGACCTGCACGCCAAGCGCCAGGAATCTCCGACTGACAACATTATGCATTGCGCCGCCCGTCAATGGTCGCTGCGGCGACTGTAGGCCAAGGAAGATCTCTCGATGCAGTGACTTGGGGCGCACGGTGTCGATGTATCGCGCGAGCGCTTCGGCGACCGATGCGATCAGCGGATAGATTTGTGGTTCTCGACGCTTCAGACGAAACACACGAATGACGCGTTGGCGCCAATCCACATGATCAAGTTGCAAGGAAGCTACCTCGCCGGAGCGCATCCCATAAATCGCCAGCAACATCAGGATCGCGCGATCGCGCACGTCGCGTCGCCGGCTGGTCAGGGTGTCGGCAAGGATTCTCTGTACATCGGACCATGCTGGCGCGAATGGCAATGATTCTTGATCATAGATCCGGGGACTTCGGACCGCCGCGGACAGCCGCGGGTCGCACGCCCCCTGAGTTGCGGCATGGCGAAGGAACACCCGCAGCGCCTTCGCATTGTTGGACACCGAGATGCGAGACCACCGCTCAGCTCCACTGGCGAGGTAATGGTCGAGGTCGCTTGCTCGCAGGTCGGATAACTGTCGACCGCTCGCCGCGTACCACTGAAGAAATGCCCCAATCTGGCGCTGCCACTGCACGATCGTCGACGCGCTGAAACCCCTCTCGTCGCGCATCCACGTGACGTACCGGTCCAGCTGGCTTTGAAAGGGAATCTCAGCTTTGAGCTCGCGCCACCACCGGAGATACCGCAGCCACGGCCGAGCAATATCGATCAGTCTCTGTCCGGTTGTGCGTCCCTTGTGAATCGACGTTCTCTTCCGGACCATCTCCAGCAGCTCTTCCATACCGACGCCCTGCGGGGCACCTGGCGGGAGCAAGCGGGCTGCCCACAACAGCTCATTGCTCTTCATGCGCAGCGTTATGAGTGTGGCTCCGCAATCTGCGCAGTGTTGGAGATAGCGGTCTCGCTCGACAGCATACGGTCCGTTGCAGTGGCGACGACGGGTGGTATCGGTACACACCAAGCTCTGGAACATGGCGGACCTCCCTGCTGGAAGGCCGCCAACAACCGTCCAAATTATGTGGCGTCAACAGGCTCAATCGGCTTGTCCCCGCCATCCACGGCGCATCTACACAACATAATCTTCGTCGCAACATAGCGCGAGCTATGTGTTGCTCAACATAGCAGCCGCTTCTGCGACCTCTACCGGGATTGGCGCAAGACCGTGTCGGCAACGATGCGGCAGACACATGCCGCCGGCGAGAAGCTGTTCGTCGACTGGGCGGGCGACACGGTGCCGGTGTTCGACACGGCGACGGGTGAGGAGCGTCGCGCCCACATCTTCGTCGCGGTGCTGGGGGCTTCCAATTACACCTACGCCGAAGGCCGCTGGAGCGAGGCGCTGCCCGAGTGGATCGGTGCCCACGTCAACGCTTTCACGGCGATCGGGGGCGTGCCCGGTGCCGTGGTGTGCGACAACCTCAAGGCCGGCGTGACGGCAACGTGCCGCTACGAGCCCGGCATCAACCGCACCTACCAGGATCTCGCCACCCACTACGACACGGCGATATTGCCCACCCGCCCGAGGAAGCCACGCGACGAGGCCAAGGTCGAAGTCGGCGTGCTCATCATCGAGCGCTACGTGCTGGCGCGCTTGCGCAACCGGCGCTTCTTCTCGCTGTTCGAGCTCAATGTGGCGATCCGGGAGCTCGTCGCCGACCTCAACGCCCGCATCATGCGCAAGCTCGGCGTCAGCCGGCTCGAGCTGCTCGAGACGGTCGAGCGGCCGGCTCTGAAGGGGCTGCCGAGCGAACCCTACCAGTATGCCGAGTGGAGGAAGTGCCGGGTCGCATTCGACTATCACGTCGAGGTCGAACGACACTACTACTCGGTGCCCTCGCGCCTGATCCGCGAGCAGGTCGAGGCGCGCATCACCGATACGACGATCGAGATCTTCCACAGGGGCAGCCGGGTGGCGAGCCATGCGCGCTCGAACGTGCGGCATCGCCACACGACGATCCGGGAGCACATGCCGAGCTCGCATCGGCGCTACGCCGAGTGGACGCCGGCGCGGATGATGCGTGAGGCCAGGAAGATCGGCCCGGCGACCATCGCGCTCGTGCAAGCCATCATGAAGGCCAAGCCGCATCCCGAGCAGGGCTTCCGCGCCTGCCGCGGCATCCTGCGGCTGGCGCAGAGCTACGGCTCTGCCCGGGTCGAGGCCGCCTGCAAGCGCGGCAACGACATCGGCGCCATCACCTACGGCTCGATCGCCTCGATCCTGAAGAACGGGCTCGATCGCGCCTACGCACGCGAACCGACGCCGGACACCCCGCCGATCCGGCACGGCAACATCCGCGGCACCGGCTACTACCACTGAAGAGCCGCTGCAGGGGATGGAGCAAACCGGCGGACATGGAAAGAGGAGAGCACATGCTCAAGCATCCAACCGAAGAGCGCCTGGCAGCGCTCGGGCTGACTGGCATGGCCAAGGCGCTGGAGGAGCAGCGCAAGCAACCCGACATCGCCGCGCTCGGCTTCGAGGAGCGCTTCGCGCTGCTCGTCGACCGAGAAGCGACCGAGCGCGACAACAAGCGGCTCAAGACCCGTTTGCGCTACGCCAGCCTCCGGCAGAACGCTGTCATCGAAGACGTCGACACGAAGACGCCGCGCGGCCTCAACCGGGCGCTGTTCCAGAAGCTGGCAGATGGCGAGTGGATCGAGCGGCATCAGAACTTGCTCATCGTCGGCAAGACCGAGCCCGCTTCATAATGCTCACCTCGCGATGTCGTTATAAGTCCAGCGCTTATTGCAGAGGATTGCCGGGCGGCGGGCGCCGAAGACGACGGGCGGAGGCCGCCTGCTTGACTTCGTCGCGCTCCAGATCGGCGGCTTTGATCACCCAGGGCGCCCCCTTGCAAAGCTGATTCGCGGCGAGCTGGCCATCCTGAATGAGCCGCCGCACGCTCGACGGACTCACCGACAATGCTGCGGCAGCCTCGTCAAGGGTGACCTCCCCGCGCTCGCGCCGTTCGCCTTCACGGTAGGTTGCAATGCCGTGATTGCTGCGCAGGCTGCACACGCGCGATTGGGTCCAGCCGTTGCCGCGCCCCGTCTTCTTGCCGGCGCGATTAAGCACCGAGGCAATTGCCTTGTCCGGCATCTGACGTGCGAGCACGCGCACAAGATCGACAACCTCGGCGGCAGCGCTCCAGCGATTCTGCCCGCTGCGGTTCTTCCTCACCTTGAGCGCGGAATGGTCACCGCCGTGCCAGCGGATCACGAGGCCGAGCGCGCTGTCTTCGACACGGACGATGATCTCATCGATCAGCGTTCGCACGATGCGCTTCTTCGTCTCGTTGGCAACGCCGGGACTGTGCCAAGCGCGCTCGAGATCAGCACCAAGAGACATCAATCGATCCCGATCGAGCGGGCTCAACGTGCCAGACGGGACAGTCGCCAATCGATCGAGCTCGGCCTCAATGGCGCGCACCTCCATCAGCCGCTCGTTCCATCGCTTCTCGAGCTCACTCGCGACGAGACGGTTGTCGGGGTCGACGGCGTCATACTGGCGTCGCGCGCGAGCGGCTTCGTAGCGCGCCTGCTCGAGCGCAAGTTCGATCTGTCGGCGCTTGTCCGATGTCTCGCGATTGCGCGCTTCCTGCGCAGCAAGCGCCGCCTCGATCCCGAGCGGCTGCAGTCGCTCGATCACCTCGGCCGCCACGTCGCGGTCGATGCGCATGCCACCGAACGAGATGCAGCGGTCGCCACCGTGATTGACGTGGCCGCCCTGGCAGTGGTAGCGCCCGGTGTTGCCGTCGGTGCCCGAGTAGGCGACATGCAGCTTGCGCCCGCAATGGCCACAGCGCAGCAGGCCGGCAAGCAAGGCTTCGCCTCGGCGGAGTGCGCCTCGACTCATTGGAACCATGCCGTTGGTGTTGTCCGCGATCAGGCGCAGGTTCCTCTCGTAGTCCGTCCAGCTCACATAGCCCTCGTGGTGATTCGGGATCAACACTTCCCAGTCTTTGCGCTCCTTCTTGAAGCCGCGAGTGATCTTCTTGCGACCGCCCTCGATGCTCACACGGCTGCCCGTCCGCCCGAATGCGTAGGCGCCGACGTAGATCGGGTTGGTCAGGATGTGCAGGATGGTGTTGTACACCGGCAGCTTCCACACGATCCCCCGGCCTTCCGCCCCGTGGGTAACGGCCGGCAGGGACACACGCTCATGCCGGAACCACAGATGGACCTGACGAACCGATTGCATCTCGGTGAACTTGGTAAAGACGAGCGCAATGGCTTGCTGAATGCGTCGGTCGGGGTCCTTCTCGATGCAGTTGTGGCCGACCCGCACGTAGCCGATGGCAACCGTCATGAACAATTCGCCACGACGCGCCTTCTGCTTCAATGCCTCGAGCGAGCGCTGACGCAGCACCGACAGCTCCATCTCGCTCATCGTGCCCTTCATGCCGAGCAGCAGGCGATCGTTGGGATGGCGCGGATCGTAGACGCCGTCCTCGTCGACGATCAGGGTGCCGACGAGACCGCAGAACTCGAGGAGCGTGTGCCAGTCGCGCCCGTTGCGGGCCAGCCGCGAGGCCTCGATGGAGACCACCGCGCCGATACGCCCTTCGCAGATCGCCGCCAGCAGCTTCTCGAAGCCGGGCCTGGCAATGCCGCCGCCGGAACGGCCAAGATCGTCGTCGATAACAGCAACGTCGTTCCACCCCAGCTGACGCGCGCGGTCGGCGAGGCCGTACTGGCGGCGCTTGCTCTCCAAATTGCTGGCGACCTGATCGGGCGTCGACTGGCGGATGTAGACGACGGCCTGGCGGGCGAGGTGCTCAGGCGTGATCTTGCTCATGTCCCGCCTCGCTTGCTGCGTGGTCGCCTATCCTTGCCTTGACGCTGCCGTCGCCGATCGCCTCCACCAAAAGCTCGCCGATGCGGCGCACGAGGGTGGCCGTCAGGGTGCGCGGGACTTGTGCTGTCGGTTTGTCCTCCTCGAATAAGTCGCGCTGCCGGCTTGGTGTTGGGCGCATGATCGCCTCCTGCTTGTGGGGCTGATTCCCCACGGGAGGCTTGCAGCGAGTCGAGCTGCCGGCGCAGATCCATGAGCCGATCGACGGACAAACGAGGGCACGCCGTGAGAGTGGCTGAGCGTGCAGCCTCCTCGCTCATCCATACCGGAATCAGCGCGAATGTGCCGTCGCGCTGGACGACGACCAGGTGCTCCGCCCCGCCGAACCACCTGCCGTGCACAACCTCGACCGACTGACCGAAGCGGGGATGGAACAGGTAGTGAATGACCACCTCACCCGCCAGACACCCGGCATTGCGACGCTGCCTCGACCGGCACGGGCAAAAGCCACATCGCCATCGGCATCGCGAGGAGCGTGATCAGGGCCGGCAGAAGAGCGCGCTTCTTCAACGCCGTCGATCTCGTCAACAGGCTCGAGGCCGAGACGAAGCTCGGCCGCGGCGGCCGCATCGCCGACGGCATCACCCGCGTCGACCTGCTCGTCCTCGACGAGCTCGGCTACCTGCCGTTCGCCCAGTCTGGCGGCCAATTGCTGTTCCACCTGATCAGCCGGCTTTACGAGCGCACCTCGATCATCGTCACGACCAACCTCGCCTTCGCGGAATGGGCCAGCGTGTTCGGCGACACCAAGATGACGACGGCCCTGCTCGACCGCCTCACGCATCACTGCGACATCGTCGAGACCGGCAACGACAGCTGGCGCTTCAAGCATCGAAGCTGAGCGCCCTGGCGCGCGCCCGGAGCCGACAGCCTTCCACACACAAGCCAACCATCCGCCAACAGCGAGGAGCGATGACATGCGCCTTAGGATCGACGGGAAAGCCTGGAACCGAGGCTTCGAGGACGGCGAGCTGGGCTTGCCGCTGTGCTCCTGCCCCTACGCCATGGGCACCACCGAGAGCTGGTCCTGGTCCAGCGGCTACATCGAGGGCAAGGCCGCCCGACACGGCCACGCTGCCTCCAGACCCCACGTGCGGCCTGCGAAAAAATGCGCAACCGCCGCTGAGCCCTGCGCTGTTCCGCTACGCTCCACAGCTCCGGGCTCAGCGGCGGAACACCGGGGCCAGAGTGGGGGCAAGATTGCACGCCGATCGGGGGTCAAAGTTCCGCGCCGATTGACACGGCAAGAAGCGGCCGAGCGCCTCGATATCCATGAGCACACCGTCGCCCGATGGGCCAAACACGGCATCATCACCAGCCATGCCTACAATGGTCACTATTGCCTGTACGAAATTCCCGATGCAGACCTGCCGCAAAAACATTGCAGCCGCTGGAACCGGCTCGCCGATCGGGCACTTGCACGCGTACAAAATGCCAGCTCGCCAAAGCTATCAGCTGAAGAGGAAAGAGGTGCAGTATGAAGCCGGTTCTTTCGCGAACAGGCAGAAGCCCTGGCCGTCCCAGTACAAAATCTTGACGAGATCACCGCGGCGTCCACGGTAGGCAAAAATGGCCCCGGAGAATGGGTCTTGCTTCAGCACATCCTGCGCCATCAGACTCAATCCGTCGAAGCCGCGCCGCATGTCGGTTGCGCCGCACGCCAGATAGATCTTCATACCGGCGGGGATTGTGATCACGACGCGGCTCCGTCGAGCGCCGCAACGAGACGCGCCAGTGCCGCAGGATCGATAGCTTCGTCGGCCTTCACGATGCGACCGTTGGCCAGCACGACCTCAATCGACGTCGAACGTCGGCGTCCGGACGTCGGCACGCACGCGGTCATCATAGTTGGGGTTCTGACCACCGTGCCATCGGCGACAACGGGTGCTGGCGCCGGAGGCACGGCAACCTCAACGGCCGCAAACCGCGTAGCCTTCGCCCCATTCGGCGGCGCCAGCGCGATGCGCGCCAGCCGTCCCTCACGGGCATGTCGGAGCCACGTATAGAGCAGCGACCGGCACACACCGTTGCGGTCGGCAACCGCCGACGCTACCGAGCCCGGCGCAAGCGCCTCGCTCATGATCCGCAACTTCTCTTCGTCCGGCCAATGCCGTCGCCGCTCGACCGTCGCGATCACTTCGCGCGTCATGTCCGAAACCGTCCTTAGCCACGTGCGTAAGGACACTATGCTTCATTGAACGAACCCGCTCGCGCGGGAGGCCACCGCTGCGGGGGCGGAGCACGTGGTAACCATTTGATGCAACGGGGATAACGGGATCGGGGCCGGCGTCCTGAGGATCGAGGGGTCAAGTCACTCCAACCTCAGGAACACCCGATGAGCGAGAACATCTCCCGCTCGATCAGCCGGTCGCGCGAGCCGCGCGCAATCAGTCCACTTCGCCGACGCATGCTCGACGAGATGAGCATACGCGAGCTCAGCGACAAGACACGTGCCGATTACATCCGCCACGTCGAGACGTTAACGCGCTTCATCGGCCGCGCGCCGGATACCGCGACACCCGACGATCTCAGGGCCTTCCAGGCGCACCAGCGGGTCGCTGGCGTCCAGCCGCCGAGCATGAACAGTGCGGTCTCGGCGTTGCGCTTCTTCTTCACGTTCGCCTGAAACCGGCCCGACCTCGGCCAGTACATGCGCATCGTCAAGCAGGCGCAGAAGTTGCCCGTGGTGCTGACGCAACAGGAAGCGACCCGCCTCATGGCGGCGGCGCCGGGGCCGAAGTTCCGCGCCATCTTCGGCGTCGCCTACGGTGCGGGCCTGCGCGTGTCGGAGGTCGCGCACCTGAAAGTCTGCGACATCGACAGCGGGCGCATGCTGCTGCGCGTCGAGCAGGGCAAGGGCCGCAAGGATCGCAACGCCATGCTCTCGCCACGCCTGCTGCAGTTGTTGCGCGAGTGGTGGGTGATCCAGCGCCCGACGACGTGGCTGTTCCCCGGTCGCGATCCGATCCAGCCGGTGTCGCCGCGCCACATCTATCGCGTGGTGGCCGACACGGCGGCCGCCGTCGGCATCGAGAAGCGGGTCGGGCCGCACACGCTCAGGCACTCGTTCGCGACACATCTCCTGGAGCAGGGCGTCGACATCCGCGTCATCCAGGTGATGATCGGCCACACCAAGCTCGATACGACGGCGCGTTACGCGCATGTGGCGAGCCGGGTGCTGCGCGACGTGGCGAGCCCGCTCGATCAGTTGACGCTGACGCCAGACCCGAGGATGCCGCCGTCGCCGTAACCGGGCGTGCCCCGTCCGGCTTTGGAGGTCGCGGATATCTTCCGCGACCACGGCCCCGCGTGGCGTGACGCCAACCGCGGGCATGTGAGCCTTGGCCAGTTGAAAGTGATGAGTGCGATCGAGGACTGCCGCACGGCGGTCCTCGGCGGCCACGTCGCGCGCTGCGAGAACGCGGCCTGCGGCTTCACGTCCATCGCCTACAACAGCTGTCGCAACCGGCATTGCCCGCAGAGCCAGGGTGCGCAGGCGCGGGAATGGATGGCGGATCGCGAAGCCGATCTGCTGCCTGTCCCGTACTTCCACATCGTGTTCACGTTGCCGGCCGAGATCGGCGACATCGCCTATCAGAACAAGGCCGTCATCTACGACGCGCTGTTCAAGGCGAGCAGCGAGACGATGCTGACGATCGCCGCCGATCCGAAGCACCTCGGCGCGAAGATCGGCATGACGGCCGTGCTGCACACGTGGGGCTCGGCGATGACGCATCATCCGCACGTGCACATGATCGTGCCGGGTGGCGGCATCGGCCTTGATGGCGAACGATGGGTCGGATGCAAGCCGAACTTCTTCCTGCCCGTGTTCGTGCTCTCGCGCCTGTTCCGCCGGCTGATGCTGGAGAGATTGGCGGCTGCGCATGCGAGCGGAAAACTCGTGTTCTTCGGCGCGCATGCGCACCTCACATGCCCGACGGCGTTCGCGAAGTTCCTGGCGCCGCTGCAAAAGAAAAAGTGGTTCGTCTATTCCAAGGAACCGTTCGCGGGGCCGAAGCAGGTGCTCGCTCATCTATCGCGCTACACGCACCGCGTCGCCATCTCGAACAGCCGGCTGCTGAGCTGCGACGGCAGCACCATCACCTTCCGCGTCAAGAACTATCGGGCGAACGGCCGCGCGCGATATACCACCATGACGCTCGGCATCGGTGAGTTCATCCGCCGCTTCCTGCTGCACGTCCTGCCGAAGGGCTTTCACCGCATCCGACACTACGGCCTGCTCGCGACGGGACAGCGGGCAGACAACATCAAGCGCGCCCACGCGTTGCTCGACGCCAAGGCACCGGACACGACAGCGTCCACAACGTCGGCCGACGACACGAACGCCGAAACGATCGCAGATCTGCCACCATGCCCCTGCTGCGGCGGACGCCTGCGCATCATCGAGACCTTCCTGCGCGGCGAGACGCCCTCGCATCGCCCGACGCCGCGCCCACTCGTCTTCAAGGTCGACACGTCATGACAGCCTTCACCTGTGCACGAACCGACCCGTTGCGCTGGCTCATCGCAGGCGTCGATGCCCTATGGCGGCAAACGGATGTGACACTCCCGCGACGGTGCTCAGCACCGCCATCGACGCCGGCATCGCCCAGCCATCGGCACCGGATCAGCGCCTCGTTGCGCCGCACGGCCCCATCCGTGATGCCACATCGGCACTGGCACGAGCCGCTATCCCCATAGAGCCAGACGCACCGTCACGGCCTCACCTCCCGCGGGTTCCTTCCCTGAAGGCTTCCGGACGCCGGCCCCGTGCGCGTGGCGAGGGTGGCGAGAGGGCCGGCATCCGGAACCCTCAACACTCAGCGACACCCGATTCCTCTCGGGTAACGGCCGTAGTCGCGGGCGGTCTTACACCAGTGCCAACGGTGCCTCCATTGCTTTGACAGACAACACCCGATAAGATCGGGACTCTGCAGAAGAAGCTCTACCTCAAGGCGAAGGCGGAGCCTGATTGCCGCTTCCATCAGCTTTACGACAAGGTCTGGCGAGCCGACATCCTCGCCCACGCCTACCGCCAAGCCCGCTCGAATGCGGGTGCGCCGGGTGTGGACGGCGTGACGTTCGCCCAGATCGAGGCGGCAGGCTTGACGGAGTGGTTGATCGGGTTGCGTGAGGACCTGCGTGCGAAGACGTACCGACCACTGGCTGTGCGAAGGGTGATGATCCCCAAGCCCGGCGGCGGCGAGCGGCCACTCGGCATTCCGACAATCCGGGACCGGGTGGTGCAGACCGCCGTCAAACTCGTAATCGAGCCGATCTTCGAGGCAGACCTCGAGCAAAGTGCCTACGGCTACAGTCCGTAACAGAGCGGTGCCGACGCCATCAAGGAAGTCCACCGGCTTGTCTGCCGGGGTACTCGGATGTGGTGGATGCCGATCTGTCGAAGTACTTCGACACGATCCCGCACGCACAACTGATGCAATCGGTTGCGCGGCGCATCGTCGACGGTCAAATGCTGCGGCTGATCAAGCTCTGGCTCAAGGCGCCAGGTCGGGGAGCGGGACGGCGACGGGAGCCGGCGCATGACGGGCGGCAAGGACAGCACCTGCGGCACGCCGCAGGGTGGGGTGATCAGCCCCTTGCTTGCCGACGATCAGGGGCAAGTGCTGTATTGTTGTCGAGGTGCCCCATAGTCCTACTGCGTCACGCCGCTCTGCGCCATTGACGCCGTACTGAGGCAGGCTTTGCGCAGCAGGGACATCGATCGAGAGACGCCGCGAGGCCCGTGGCGAGTTCATGCCGCAAGGTTGCGATGCTGTCTGGAACGTGTCGGGCCGTTCGCAAGGGCAGCGCCGCGCGGGCTGTGATCCTCGGGAAGGCGAGGCGCCTCGAAGATCCCGGGGGCAATCGTTTCCGAGGGGGGAAAAGCGGCTCTCTCCGAAACCAGAAAGCCGTAGGCCGCGATGCAGAGCGTGGCGTGGTGGTGGAAGCCTCGCCATCCTCGTCCTTCGAAATGGCCGAGGCCGATCTCCTGCTTCAGTTCGAGATAGTCGCGCTCGATGCGCCAGCGCAGTTTCGCGGCTCCGACGAGATGCGCGAACGAGATGTTCGCGCGCAGTGTCGAAAACCAGTATTTCGTCGGCTTTTTCTCGCCCGAAGGCCATTCGACCAGAAGCCATTCCTCTGCGCCGTCGTTATCGACACATACGCGCAAACGCGCGAAACGGCCGCTGAGCGTCTCGTTCGTGCCCTCACGCCATCTGATGGTGCGCCACGCGTCATCGGGAAGCGCGAGCGCCATCTTCTCGACACTCATGCGCATTGCGACGGCGCCGCCGCCACCCGTGTCGATGGTCGTCCACGCCGCATTCGTCGACTTGACACCGACGACGTAGCGCAGCCCGAGTTCGCTCAACCGCTGGCGGAATGTCGCTTCCGCGCCGTAGCCCGCGTCTGCGATCACATCGCCACGCGGCACGCCGGCACGCATGGCCCATGCGATCTGATCGAGCGCGATCTCAGGCTTCGTCTTGAACGTGACGTCGGCGGGAACGCCGGCTTTGTCGCGACGCGCGCGATCATCGGCCCAACTCTGCGGCAGATACAGAGAATAAGCGACGGGCAGGCTCGCGTGATCGTTGGCGATCGAGAGCGACACCGCGACCTGGCAATTGTCCTGCTTGCCGAGTTGGCCGCAGTACTGCCGCGCGACGCCGACGGAATGCTTGCCCTTCTTCGGAAAGCCCGTGTCGTCGATGATCCAGGCGGTGATCGCGCCGTGCGTCTCGATCGCCGGCACCACGTGCTCGCGCACTTTCGACAGCACGTCGGCATCCGACCACTCGCCCTTGCCGACGAAATGCAACAGCGACTGGTGCTGCGCGGCTGTCCGCTCCGGAGCCGTCAGCGCCGCCATCGGCTCGACGCTCTTGCGATCGGCCGGCATCAGCAATCCGGTGCAGTAACTCGTCATCGGACCATGCCGGCGCGGATCGCCGAGCACTTCGGCGATGCTCTTCATGTACGCGGCAAACCGTTCGGCGCGCGCGCCGCTCGCAGAAACGTCCATGACCGCTCCCAATCTCGATCGGAATCGAGATCATGAGCTGAATCGCAACCTGGACATCTGCGACAGGGTGACTCACTGTGACTCAGTAGGAATAGTCATCCGGCCGAAGCGCGCAGCCCTGGCAAAGTCGTCCGCACAAATCTCGTCGGTAGTGTCCGTGCGATGGTGCCAACAGCCATCGTCGTCGAGCACCGGGGCGACCCCAGACAAGCATGTGGGGCACGTCGTTACCGCAGGACCATAATCCGAGCAAATTTGCTGCGTTACAGCCTTTCGGTCATGGACCTCCGCGGACGTTGAGATCCCCATGACTGCCGATTTGGTATTGCCATCCCTACGGACAATTGAACTCGCCCCCGCAACCAACTGAAGCAATGCACGGACTCGCTCGCGCACCGCATCATGATCCGGCGAGTCTTGCTGATCAAGCAATCGGCAGCAGTCTTGAAGGCACGACACTATGTCGACCACCAAAGGGCCAGCAATAACCTGATCGTCCATTGGATCAAATACTTCGGAACTCATGAGCATGCCCCTATACAAGTGCAACTCTCAAACCTAGACCCAAAGGGCTAAGGCCGAAGCTGCTCAGAAGCTTTAGTAGGCTAAGCGTAACAGTATCTTAACGCAATTTGCAAGTGGCAAGAAGTGAGTTCCAGCCATTGGCGAGCGGTTCGCGCGAAGCGGCTGGGCGAAGTACTGCGCGGTCACACCGAAATCATCGGTGAGCGGCTCAGGCGCGATCTGGCGGCGTTCCAGCGGCCATTGGTACCATCTTACGACCTGCTTACCCACTATCCTCAGCCAGCCTTAGCAGCCGCCACGGCATTGGCGGCGTGTGCGTCGCGGCGTAGCCGAGCCGCGGGATCATGGCGGCCAGATCGTAGCGCCGGTTGAAGCGCCA
>Ga0114938_1000761_pt1 | contig 23439 bp, 20 predicted proteins | sample AshMeaBigSpring_FD_88675 | JGI IMG/M metagenome (GOLD analysis project Ga0114938, IMG submission 88675) | Groundwater microbial communities from Big Spring, Nevada to study Microbial Dark Matter (Phase II) - Ash Meadows Big Spring | ecosystem: Environmental > Aquatic > Deep subsurface >...
CCGGGATCTCGTCGGCGTCGGCGACCAGGGACACCTGCTCCAGGAACTCGGTGAGCGTGGCCGACTCGCGCGACTCCTCGAACTCCCGGGCGACGGCCACGAGCTCGCGCAGGTTGTCCGCCCGGCTGGCGTCCTGGGGGTCACCCGACGCGGCCAGCTCGTCGAGGTACCCGGTCTGCTCCAGCACCTCGGACAGCAGCACCGACGGCGCTACGCCGGACTCGGCCTGTGCCGTCCACGCCGCCAGCAGGGCGTGGAAGCCGGCGACGGCCTGCGCCGAGCGCACGGCGAGCCCCGGCACCTCGCGCACCCGAGCCAGTGCCTCGGCGAAGGTCGTGCGCTCCCGCTGGGCGAAGGCCTCGAGCATCGACTCGGCCCGCTCGCCGATGCCGCGGCGCGGAGTGTTGACGATGCGCCGCAGCGAGACCGTGTCCGCCGGGTTCGCGATCGCTCGCAGGTACGCCAGCCCGTCCCGGACCTCGCGGCGCTCGTAGAACCGCACCCCCCCGACGACCTTGTAGGGCAGCCCGACCCGGATGAACACCTCCTCGAACACCCGGGACTGGGCGTTGGTGCGGTAGAAGACCGCCACGTCGCACGGACGGGCCAGCCCCTGGTCGGCCAGCCGGTCGATCTCGTCGGCGACGAACTGCGCCTCGCCGTGCTCGTCGTCGGCGACGTACCCGACGATGCGCTCGCCCTCCCCGGCGTCGGTCCACAACCGCTTGTCGGGCCGAGCCGGGTTCTGGGCGATGACCGCGTTCGCTGCGGTGAGGATGGTCTGGGTGGAGCGGTAGTTCTGCTCGAGCAGCACCACCCGTGCCTGCGGGTAGTCGCGCTCGAACTGCAAGATGTTTCGGATCGTCGCGCCGCGGAACGCGTAGATGGACTGGTCGGCGTCGCCCACCACGCACAGCTGTCCGGTGGGGCCGACCACCTCGCGCACGAGCACGTACTGGGCGTGGTTGGTGTCCTGGTACTCGTCCACCAGCACGTGGGCGAACCGGTGGCGGTAGTGCTCGGCGACTTCCGGGAAGGCCTGCAGCAGGTGCACCGTGGTCATGATCAGGTCGTCGAAGTCCAGCGCCTGGGCCTGGAGCAGCCGGTCCTGGTAGCGCGCGTAGGCCTGCGACAGCATCCGCTCGGCGTCGGTGCCGGCCCGGGCCGCGTAGGTCTCGTGGTCGACGAGCTCGTTCTTCAGCGCGCTCACCCGGGCACCGAACGAGCGCGGCGGGTACCGCTTGGGGTCGAGGTCGAGCTCGCGGACCACCATCGTCATGAGCCGCTGGCTGTCGGCGGCGTCGTAGATGGAGAAGGACGAGCGCAGGCCGAACCGGGTGATCTCGCGCCGCAGGATGCGCACGCAGGCGGAGTGGAACGTGCTCACCCACATCGACCGGGCGCGAGGCCCGACGAGGTCGACGACCCGCTCCCGCATCTGCGCTGCGGCCTTGTTGGTGAAGGTAATGGCCAGGACGGCCCCCGGGTGCACGCCGCGGGCGCCGATGAGGTAGGCGATCCGGCGGGTCAGCACCCTGGTCTTGCCCGAGCCGGCCCCGGCCACGACGAGCAGCGGGCTGCCCTCGTGCAGCACCGCCTCGCGCTGCGGCGGGTTCAAGTCGGCGAGCAGGTCCTCGAGCTCGATCCCAGGTCCGCGGGCCACCCCAGGTCCGCGGGCCCCCGGAGGCGGACCCGGCGCCGGCTCCAGCGGGGTGGCAAGAGGCAGCTCCATGACGGCATCCAGCCTACGCGGCGGCTCCGACCCGGCCGCAGCAGCGACGGGCCGCTAGCGTGGCGGGGTCGAGCCTGGGGCTGGAGGGATCTGATGACGTCCGACGAGTTGCTCGTCGAGCGGGTGCTGGTGGTCACCGCTCACCCCGACGACGTGGACTTCGGTGCCGCCGGCACCGTCGCGACCTGGACCGCGGCCGGGGTCGCGGTGTCGTACTGCGTGTGCACCGACGGCCAGGCGGGCGGCTTCGACGCCGACGTGCACCGGGAGCGCATCCCGGAGATCCGCCGAGCCGAGCAGAGGGCCGCGGGACGCGTCGTGGGGGTTTCCGACGTGCGCTTCCTGGGCCACGTCGACGGCGAGCTGGAGCCCACCCGCGACCTGGTGCGCGAGATCGTCCGGGTGATCCGGGACGTGCGTCCGCAGCGGGTCGTGCTGCCCAACCCCGACCGGTGGTGGGACCGCATCGCCGCGAGCCACCCCGACCACCTGGCCGCAGGTGAGGCGGCGATCCGGGCCATCTACCCCTTCGCCCGCAACCCGTTCGCCTTCCCCGAGCTGCTCGCCGATGGCCTCGAGCCGTGGACGGTGCCGCAGGTGTGGGTGTCCGGGGTGCCCGACCCGACCGTCTTCGTCGACGTCACCGACACCTTCGAGCTCAAGATCGAGGCGATCATGGCGCACACCTCGCAGCACCCCGAGCCCGATCGGGTACGGCCCATGGTGACCGAGTGGCTCGCGGCGAACGCGGCCCGCGCCGGCTGGCCGCAGGGGCGGCTCGCTGAGGCCTTCCGGGCCCACCGCACCGGCTGAGGCGCGCTCGGCCCAGCGGCTACCAGGTCCGCCAGAGCACGGCGACAAGGACGTTGGCGACCGCCAGCCCCCCGATCAGGGCGTAGACCCCGTTCGGGATCGCCTCCTTGCGCCGGTTCACCCAGCACAGCACCGCGACGAGCAGAGCGACGACGAGCTTGGTGGTGATCTTGGCGTAGTCGAACTGCTCGTCCAGCGCCGCCTCGCCGAGGCCGACCAGCAGCACGCCGGTCACCACCTGGGTCAACGCGCCGTGCAGCATCGCCGGCAGCACCCTCCGGTCGGTCGAGCGGATCTGGACGAACCAGCCGCCGATGAGGGCCGCCAGGCCGAGGAAGTGCACGACGACGAGGACCTCGTAGACGATCTCCACGGGGCCTGACTGTAGTGACCGGCTGGCGCCGACCAGCCGAACGACCCCGGGTCGGATCAGCCGCTGCCGGCCGGGCCCGACGTCGCCTCCCGGCCGGTCACTCCCACTCGATGGTGCCCGGCGGCTTGCTCGTCACGTCGAGCACCACCCGGTTGACCTCGCGGACCTCGTTGGTGATGCGGGTGGAGATGCGCTCGAGCACGTCGGCCGGCAGCCGTGCCCAGTCCGCGGTCATCGCATCCTCGCTCACCACCGGGCGCAGCACCACCGGGTGGCCGTAGGTCCGCCCGTCCCCCTGCACGCCCACCGATCGCACGTCGGCCAGCAGCACCACCGGGAACTGCCAGACGTCACGGTCCAGGCCGGCGCGGGTGAGCTCTTCCCGGGCGATGGCATCGGCCGCGCGCAGGGTCGCTAGCCGGTCGGCGGTCACCTCTCCGACGATGCGGATGGCCAGCCCGGGACCGGGGAAGGGGTGCCGCCATACGATCTCGGCCGGCAGCCCGAGCTCCTCCCCCACGGCTCGCACCTCGTCCTTGAACAGCGCCCGCAGCGGCTCGACGAGACGGAACTCGAGGTCCTCGGGCAGGCCACCGACGTTGTGGTGGCTCTTGATCGTCGCCGTCCCGCTGCCGCCGCCGGACTCGACCACGTCGGGGTAGAGGGTGCCCTGCACGAGCACGTCGACGCCTCGCCCGACCGCATCGGCCCGGGCGACCACCTCGGCGGCCGCCTGCTCGAAGACCCGGATGAACTCCCGTCCGATGATCTTTCGCTTGTGCTCCGGGTCGCTCACCCCGGCGAGGGCCGCGAGGAAGCGCTGCTGGGCGTGGACGACCATCAGGTCGACGCCGGTGGCGGCCACGAAGTCACGCTCCACCTGCTCGGCCTCACCCGCCCGCAGCAGGCCGTGGTCGACGAAGACACAGGTGAGCCGGTCCCCGACAGCACGCTGCACCAGCGCCGCTGCCACGGCCGAGTCCACCCCGCCGGACAGCCCGCACAGCACTCGGCTCCCCCCCACCTGCCTGGCCACGGCCGCTACCTGCTCGTCGACGATGGTCGAGGTCGTCCAGGTGGGCCGGCAGCCGGCCACGTCGTAGAGGAAGTGCTCGAGCACCCGTTGGCCGTCCTGGCTGTGCAGCACCTCGGGGTGCCACTGCACGCCGGCCAGAGCCCGGTCGAGGTCCTCGAACGCGGCCACCGGCGCACCGGAGGACGAGGCCAGCGGGCGCAACCCCGCGGGGGCGCGCACCACCGCGTCCCCGTGGCTCATCCACACGTCCAGCTCACTCGGCAGGCCCGCCAGCAGCGTTCCGTGGCGAGCCACCTGCACCCGGGTTCGGCCGAACTCCGACAGGCCGGTCCGGGCCACCTCGCCACCGAGGGTCTGGGCCATGGCCTGGAAGCCGTAGCAGATCCCGAACACCGGCACCCCGGCGGTGAACAGGCCGGCGTCGGTGACCGGGGCACCCTGCGCGTACACGCTCGAGGGGCCCCCGGAGAGGATCACCGCGGCCGGTCGGCGCGCAAGCAGGTCCGCCACCGGGGTGGAGTGCGGGACGATCTCGGAGTACACGCGGGCCTCGCGGACCCGGCGCGCGATCAGCTGGGCGTACTGCGCCCCGTAGTCGACGACGAGCACAAGGTCGTGGGTGAGCGCGTCGTGGGTCACCGCCGCAGTGTAGGAACGGCGGGTGAAGGAGGCGGCACGCCCATGACGACGAGCAGGTTCGACCGCTGGGTCCGGTCGGTCGGGGACGACCCCGACCCGCGCTTCACCCTGGCCAACGAGCGCACCTTCCTGGCGTGGATGACCACGGCGCTCGGGCTGCTCGGCGTCGGCCTGGCCGTCGGCACGCTCCTGCCAGGGGAGGGGCCGGTGCTGCGCGTGCTCGGCGCTGCCTGGCTCGTCCTGTCGGTCGCGGTGGCACTGCGTGCCCTGGTGCGGTGGTTCGTCGTCGAGCGCGCCATCCGGGAGGGGCACGGGCTGCCGCTGTCGCGGTCGATCCCGGTCGTGGCCCTCGGCCTGGCGGTCCTGGCCGTCGCCACGGCGCTGACCGTGGCGGTCTCGGCGTGAGCACCGGCATCGGGCCGTCGGACCCCGGCCTGGCCGGCGAGCGGACGTCGCTGGCCTGGACCCGGATCGGGTTGTCACTGCTGGCGGTACCGGCGGGCCTGGTCGCCTACGCCGTCGGCCGCGACCAGGCGCTGACGCTCGTGCTGGCCGCCGGGGCGCTGGTGGCCGGGCTGGCCGTGCTGGTGCTGTCGCTGCGCCGGCCGCGAGCCCCGGCCGGCATGGTCGAGCGGGGTGAGGCGCTGGTCGGCGCGCGGCTGGTGCTGACCACTGGCGCCACCGTGCTGCTGGTGGACGCCGCCGGGATCGTGCTGGTGCTGCTGCACTGAAAACCGGTGTCCGTCCGGCGCCGACGTGCCTACCGTGTCGGCACGTGCCCCACCTGCCCCTGACCGACCCCGGTTCGCCCGACCTGCGCGGACCGGGCCGGTTCCTGCTCTGGGTCGCCCGGGGCCAGTGGCGGCTGCTGCTGGTCGGGGTGGCCTGGGGGATCGCCTGGATGGGCACCCAGGCCTTCGTGCCCGGCGCCCTCGGGGCCGGCGTCCAGGCCGCGGTCGACGGCGCCCCGCCGGTAGCGCTGCGCTGGGGGCTGGTCGTGCTCGGGCTCGGAGCCGCCCAGGCGGTCGCCGGCGTGCTGCGCCACCGGGCAGCCGTCCGCAACTGGCTCACCGCTGCCTCTCGCACCCAGCAGCTGGTCGCCCGCCAGGCCTCCCGGCTGGGCGGGGACCTGTCCCGCCAGGTCTCGACCGGCGAGGTGGTCACGGTGACTGCCAACGACGTCGAGCGGATCGGCTCGTTGTTCGACGTGACCGCCCGCTTCGCCGGTGCCGTCGTGTCGGCCGTGGTGGTGGCGGTGCTGCTGGTGTCGGCGTCGCCGCTGCTCGGCCTCGTGGTGCTCGTGGGGCTGCCGCTGCTGTCGGCCGTGGTGATCCCCCTCGTCCGGCCGCTGGAGGCGCGGGAGGCGATCCGGCGGGAACGCACCGGCCACGCCTCGGCTCGCGCCGCCGACACCGTCGCCGGGCTGCGGGTGCTGCGAGGCATCGGCGGGGAGGTGCTGTTCCTGCGCCGCTACCGCGAGGCGTCGCAAGCCGCCCGGGAAGCCGGGGTGAGCACGGCGCGCGTGCAGTCGGTGCTCGACGCGCTGCAGGTTGCCCTCCCCGGCGTGCTCGTCGTGGCCGTCACCGGCTTGGGCGCGCTCCAGGTCCAGGCCGGAACCCTGGAGGCGGGTCAGCTGGTGGCCTTCTACGGCTACGCCGCCTTCCTCGTGCTCCCGCTGCGGACCCTCACCGAGACGGTGCAGAAGGCCGCCGCGGCCAGAGTGGCGGCGCGCCGGGTGGTGGGCGTGCTGTCGTTGCATCGGGCGCGCACCGAGCCCGCCGTCCCTGCGCCGGAGCCGGGCGCGGTCGACCTGGACGACCCGCGCAGTGGCCTGCACGTGCTCGCCGGCACCATGGTGGGCCTGGTCAGCGGCGACCCCCGCGAGTCGGCCGCGCTCGCCGATCGGCTCGGGGACTGGACCGTCGAGCCCGCTCCGACGGAGGCGGGCGCGGTCAGACTCGGCGGCACGCCGCTGGCACACCTGCCCACCGCGGTCGTCCGCCGCCTCGTGCTGGTGCAGGACACCGACCCGGTGCTGCTGTCGGGCACGGTTGCCGACCTGCTCGCCGTCCCCGCCAGCGGGGCGGTCACCCCGGCCCAGGCAGTACACGCCGCCTGTGCCGACGACGTGCTCGAGGGCCTCGGGGGGATGCAGGGCGAGCTGCCGGAACGGGGCCGGTCCCTGTCCGGCGGGCAGCGGCAGCGGCTGGCGCTGGCCCGCTCGCTCGTGGCCGACCCGCAGGTGCTCGTCCTGGTCGAACCCACCAGCGCCGTGGATGCCCACACCGAGGCCCGCATGGCCGCATCGCTGCGGCACGTGCGCGCCGGGCGGACCACCGTGGTGGCGACGACGAGCCCGCTCGTGCTCGCCCAGCTCGACCGGGTCGCGCTGGTCGAGGACGGCCGGGTGGTGGCCGAGGGGACGCACGCCGCCCTGCTGGCCGATCCCCGCTACCGCAGCGTCGTCACCCGGGAGGACTCGTGAGGACCCCTCCGGCGCCCACCGAGGACCAGACCCGGGTGCATCGGCTGCCAGCGGCGGGCAGCGCCACGGTCCGGGCCGAGGTCGTGCGGCTGCTGCGGCGGCATCGCGCTGCCGTTGTGGCGGTCGTGGGCATCCACGGGATCGCGGTGGCCGCCGGGCTGGTGGGTCCGCAGGTCCTGGGCCGGGTCGTGGAGAGTGTGGGCAAGGCCACCGCCGTGCCGCTCGGGCCGCTGCTGCTCGCCTTCTCCCTCGCCCTGGTGGTGCAGACCGTCGCGACCCGCTCGTCGCGGCTGCGGGCCGGGGTGCTCGGCGAGGCGGTCCTCGCCGACCTGCGCGAGGACTTCCTCACCCGGTCGGTCGCCCTGCCGCCGGGCGTGGTCGAGCGGGCCGGGACGGGCGACCTGGTCACCCGGGCGACCACGGACGTGGACCGACTGACCTGGGCGGTCCGCCATGCCGTCCCCGAGATCGCCGTGGCACTGGTCAGTGTCGTGGTCATCGGGGCAGCGCTGACGTTCACCGCGCCTCCGCTCGCCCTGGCCTGGGTGCTGGCGGTGCCTCCGATCCTGCTGGCGTCCCGCTGGTACTTCCGCCGTGCACCCCAGGCCTACCGGTCGGAGATGGGTGCCTACGGCGACGTCAACGCGGCGGTCGCCGAGAGTGCGGACGCCGGCCGCACGATCGAGGGCTACCGGCTCGGACCGGCCCGGGTCGACCTCACCGACCGCCGGGTCGCCGGCTGGCTCGACTGGGAGTGGTACACCCTCTACCTGCGCTCGGTCTGGTTCCCGTCGGTGGAAGCCGCCTACGTGCTGCCGCTGGCCGTGGTCGTCGGGGCGGGCGGCGCTCTGGTGGCCGAGGGCCGGGTGAGCCTGGCCCAGTTGACTGCCGCCGTCCTGTACACCCAGATGCTCATCGAGCCGGTGGACCTCGTCCTCATGTGGTTCGACGAGCTGCAGGTGGGGCAGGCGTCGTTGGCCCGGCTGCTCGGCGTCACCGAGGTGGACGAGCCGGCGGCCGACCCCGACCTGCGACCAGCCGACGAGCACCTCGAGGCGCTCGACGTGCACTTCGGGTACCGGCCCGACACCGAGGTGCTGCACGGCATCGACCTGGGCGTCGTTCCGGGTGAGCGGCTCGCCGTGGTCGGGCCGTCCGGGGCCGGCAAGAGCACGCTGGCCCGGCTGCTGACCGGGGTCCATGCCCCGACGCGCGGCGAGGTGTGCCTGGGCGGGGCATCCGTGGCGGCCATGCCGCCCGAGCGCACCCGCCGCCACGTCGTGCTGGTCACCCAGGAGCAGCACGTATTCGTCGGCCCGCTGCGCGACAACCTGCTGCTGGCCGACCCGGGGTCGGACGACGACGCGCTCTGGCGCGCCCTGGACGTCGTGGGTGCCACCGACTGGGTGCGCCTGCTGCCCGACGGCCTGGACACGGCGGTCGGGTCCGGCGGCACCACCCTGACCCCGGCCCAGGCCCAGCAGGTGGCGCTCGCGCGGCTCGTCGTGGCCGACCCGCCCACCCTGGTGCTCGACGAGGCCACGTCGCTGCTCGACCGCCGTGCGGCCCGCAGCCTCGAGCAGTCGCTGAGCCGGGTGCTGGACGGCCGCACAGTGGTGTCGATCGCCCACCGGCTGCACACCGCGCACGACGCCGACCGCGTGGCGGTGGTGGAGGGCGGCCGGGTGGTGCAGCTCGGCACCCACGACCAGCTGGTCAGCGCCGCAGGGTCCTACGCGGCCCTGTGGGAGTCGTGGCAGGGCGAGCCCGCGACCCCCGGGACCTGACCCCGCCCAGGGGTCAGACCGGGGCGAGCCGCAGGGCGCCGGGGGCGTCGGCGGGCACGACCGGCAGCCGCGGCTCGACGGGGGCGAGCTCGCGGTAGTCCGAGCCGAGCGGCGGCCGCGGGTCGTCCTCGCCCATGTTCGGCCAGAACGACATGGCCCGCTCGGCCTGCGCCGTGATGGTCAGCGACGGGTTGACCCCGAGGTTCGCCGAGATCGCCGAGCCGTCCGTGACGTGCAGGCCCGGGTAGCCGTAGACCCGCTGGTAGGGGTCGATGACTCCGGTGTCGATCGCGTCGCCGATCGGGGCACCGCCGAGGATGTGGGCGGTGACGGGGATGTCTGCGACCTCCGTCCACGATCCCAGCGGCGTCCCGCCGAGGTGCTCGGCCAGTCGGTGCGTCACCTCGTGGCCCACCGGGATCCAGGTGGGCGGTGCGTCGCCGTGACCGTGCCGGGTGCGCAGCCGGGCCTTGCCGCCCAGGGTCGGCTCCAGGCTCACGATCAAGGAGTTGTCCAGGCTCTGCATGACCAGGACGTAGAAGCCCCGCTCGGAGAACTCGCGCACCGACAGAGTGGACACGAACGCACGCGGGTTGGCCCGCACCTGGTCGACGAAACGCTGCCAACGGGGACGGTGCGGCTGGCCGGGTGTGTTGCCCTCGACGGCGATCGTGCCCAGCAGTGCCAGCAGGTTGGAGCCCTGCCCGAACCGCACCGGCTCGATGTGGGTGTCGGGAGCCGGGAAGATCGAGGAGGTGATGGCGACCCCGACGCTGTGGTCCGGACCGACGCCGCGGTCGGTCCCGACCCCCAGGATGGCCTCGCTGTTGGTGCGGAACAGGTGGCCCAGCCGGTCCGACAGCCCTGGCAGCAGCCCGTCGGCCTTCATCTGCAGCAGCAGCCGCTGGGTTCCCATGGCGCCTGCCGCGACGACCACCTGGTCAGCGGTGACGGTCCGGCGAGAGGCCTGACCGCGGCCGCCGGTGTGCTGCAGGTCGACGGCGTAGCCCCCCGCCGGCAACGGCCGCAGCGCCTTCACGGTGGTCATCGGTGCGACCCGAGCTCCGGCCCGCTCCGCCAGGTAGAGGTAGTTCTTCACCATGGTGTTCTTCGCCCCGACCCGGCAGCCCGTCATGCAGCCGCCGCACGAGGTGCAGGTGGTGCGCGCCGGGCCTACCCCACCGAAGAACGGGTCGGGGACGACCTCGCCGGGCCGCTCGCCGAACAGGACCCCGACCGGTGTGCGCTGGAAGGTGTGCCCGACCCCCATCTCCTCCGCGACAGCCTTCATGGCGTGGTCAGCCGCGGTCATCTCCGGGTTCGTCACCACGCCCAGCATGCGTTGCGCCTGGTCGTAGGCGGGGGCGAGCTCGGCTTTCCAGTCGGTGATGTGCTTCCACTGCGGGTCCTCGAAGAAGGGGTCAGGCGGCACGTACAGGGTGTTGGCGTAGACCAACGACCCTCCCCCGACGCCAGCGGCGGCAAGCACGAGGCTGTTGTCGAGCAGGGTCAGCCGCCAGGTCCCGTACATGCCCGCCCAGGGCGCCCACAGCGACTTCCGGGCGTCCCAGTTGGTGCGCGGCAACTCGTCGTCGGCGAACCGGCGGCCCGCCTCCGCGACGAGCACCCGGTACCCCTTCTCGCTGGCGCGCAGCGCCGCCACCGACCCTCCGAACCCGCTGCCGACGACGAGCACGTCCCAGTCAGCCATGAACAGTCACCTCCACCCGTTGGAAGTCCTTGACGTCGGTGAAGCCGGTGGTGGCCATCGCCCGACGCAGCGCCCCGAGCAGGTTCATCGACCCGTCCGCTGCCTGCGACGGCCCGACCATGATCTGCTCCAGCGTCCCGCTCGTCCCGACCCACACCCGTTCACCGCGCGGCAGTTGACCGTGCCAGGCCTCCGCGCCCCAGTGCCAGCCCCGTCCCGGGGCCTGCTCCGCTCGAGCCAGGGGTGACCCGATCATCACCGCGTCTGCTCCGCAGGCTATGGCCTTGGGGATGTCCCCGGACCGGCCGATGGACCCGTCTGCGATGACGTGGACGTAGCGCCCGCCGGACTCGTCGAGGTAGTCCCGCCGGGCAGCCGCGACGTCGGCGATGGCGGAGGCCATGGCCACCCACACGCCCAGGACCGAGCGGGTCGTGCCACCGGCCCCGCCACCGAAGCCGACCAGCACGCCGGCCGCCCCGGTGCGCATGAGGTGCAGCGCCGCCTGGTAGGTGGCGCAGCCGCCCACGATCACCGGCACGTCGAGCTCGTAGATGAACCGCTTGAGGTTCAGCGGCTCGGCCTGCCCGGAGACGTGCTCGGCCGACACGGTGGTCCCGCGGATGACGAGAATGTCGACCCCGGCGGCCACCACAGCCTTGTGCAGGGCCTGCACCCGGGGCGGGGACAGCGCCCCCGCGACGGTGATGCCGGCCGACCGCAGCTCGGCCAGCCGCACCCCGATCAGGTCCTCGCGGATCGGCGCGGAGTAGATCTCCTGCAGCCGTGCGGTGGCGACGGCACCGTCGGCGTCAGCGATCTCGGCCAGCAACGGGTCCGGGTCGTGGTAACGGGTCCACAGCCCTTCGAGGTCGAGCACCGGGAGCCCACCGAGACGTCCGATCGTCACCGCCGTGGACGGGGAGACCACCGAGTCCATCGGGGCGGCCAGCAGCGGGGTGTCGAACCGGTACGCGTCGATCTGCCAGGCGGTGGACACCTCCTCCGGGTCGCGGGTGCGTCGGCTGGGCACGATGCCGACGTCGTCGAGCGCGTAGCCCTGCCGCCCCCGCTTGCCGCGACCGATCTCCACCTCTGCCACTGGGTCGTCCCCCTACCGCGGGCTGTAGTTGGGTGCCTCGATGGTCATCTGGATGTCGTGCGGGTGGCTCTCGGTGAGCCCCGCCGCCGTGATGCGCACGAAGCGGCCACGTTCGTGCAGGTCCGCGACGGTGGGGGCACCGACGTAGCCCATCGCCGCTCGCAGCCCCCCGACGAGCTGGTGGGCCACGGCCGCCAGTGGACCGCGGTAGGGCACCTGGCCCTCGATCCCCTCGGGCACGAGCTTGTCGTCGGAGAGCACGTCGTCCTGGAAGTACCGGTCCTTCGAGTAGGACGCGGAGCCGTCGGCGCCACGGCTGCGCATCGCCCCGAGCGAGCCCATGCCGCGGTAGGTCTTGAACTGCTTGCCGTTGATGAACACCAGCTCACCCGGGCTTTCCTCGCAGCCGGCGAGCAGCGAGCCGAGCATCACCGTGTCGGCGCCGGCGACCAGCGCCTTGGCGACGTCACCGGAGTACTGCAGCCCACCGTCCCCGATCACCGGGACACCGGCGGGTCGGGCGGCACGAGCCGCCTGGTGGATCGCGGTCACCTGGGGCACGCCCACCCCGGCGACAACTCGGGTGGTGCAGATGGACCCCGGTCCGACGCCCACCTTGATGCCGGCGGCGCCGGCCCCGACCAGTGCCTGGGCGCCCTCGTAGGTGGCGACGTTGCCGCCCACGACGTCCACGTCGGGACGCTCGCCGACCAGCGTGGCGACCATGTCGAGCACCGCCCGGGAGTGCCCGTGCGCGGTGTCGACCACCAGCAGGTCAGCGCCGGCGTCGGCCAGCAGCATGGCCCGCTCGTACGCGTCCGGGCCGACCCCGACCGCGGCGCCCACCCGCAGCCGGCCCCGGTCGTCCTTGGTCGCCTGCGGGTACGCCTCTCGCTTGACGAAGTCCTTGAGCGTCACCAGGCCGGTGAGCCGGCCGTCGGCGTCCACCAGCGGCAGCTTCTCGACCTTGTGCCGGCGCAGCAGGGTCATCGCGTCGTCCGGGGACATCCCGGTATGACCGGTGACCAGCGGCAGCGGGGTCATTACCTCGCGCACCGGCCGGTCGCGGTCGGACTCGAAGCGCATGTCGCGGTTGGTGATGATCCCCACGAGGCGGCGGTCCATGTCCACCACCGGTGCGCCGGAGATCCTGAACCGGGCGCACAGCGCATCCACCTCGGCGAGGGTGGCCTGCGGCCCGACGGTCACGGGGTCGCTGACCATCCCCGCCTCCGAACGCTTGACGAGGTCGACCTGGGCGGCCTGCTCAGCCATGGGCAGGTTGCGGTGCAGCACCCCGATGCCGCCCTGACGGGCCATCGCGATCGCCATGCGGGCCTCGGTGACGGTGTCCATGGCCGAGGACACCAGCGGGATGCGCACCTCGATCCGCCGGCTGACCCGGCTGGAGGTGTCGACCTCGCTCGGGACGACGTCGCTCGGCCCCGGCAGGAGCAGGACGTCGTCGAAGGTCAGTCCGGTGGGAGGATCCAGGGACGACATGGTGTCGCCATGCTAGACGTCCGCGGTGAGGCCGGCCCCGCCGGCGCGGGACAGCAGGCAGACCGCCTCCGACAGGTCAGCGACTCCGACGACCCGCTGCCGCAACCCCCACCGCTGCGGGTGCGGGGGCCAGCCGGGCCCGGCCACCACGACCAGCGGGGCCGGCCGGATCTCCGGTAGCCCCTCCAGCATGGCGGTGTCGGCGGTGTGTGCACGCTGGGCCCAGAGGAACACCGCCGACGGCGCGAGCCTGCGGATCGCCGACCCCAGGGCGTCGGCGGGCACCCGGGCGCCCAGGACGCGGACACCGACGTGTCGCTCCGCCAGCGCGGCGGCGAGGGCGTGCAGCGGCAGCGCGTGCTGCTCCTCCCCCGGGCAGGCAAGCAGGATCGGTCGGACGTTGACCGGGCTGGTCGCGAAGCGGGCCGTGTGGTGACGCAGCGCTGCGAGCACGCACTCCGACGCCAGGTGCTCGGTGTCCACCCCCTGGCCGGTGCGGGCCCAGCGGGCGCCGATGGCCACGAGCGCAGGTACCAGCAGCGAGTCCCAGGTGGCGATCACGCCGCGGCGCTCCAGAGACTCGCGCACGATGGCGGTGAAGCCGGGGGCGTCCAGGGCGTCGGCGGCCAGGACCAGGCTGTGGACGGGGTCGGTGCTGCCGCCGGCGCGGGCCAGGGACAGCACGGTTGCACCGGCTCCGCTGCCGCGGGTCGCTCGCTCGTCCAGAGCGATCTCGGGGAGGTCGGCCGGGTCGGCGGCCAGAGCGACCCGAGCCGCGTCCCCCGCCGAGGCACCCCCCGCGCTGAGCCGACGCATGAGTTCCAGCCGCGCCACGTCCTGGGCGGTGTAGCGCCGGTGCGTGCCGGCCTGGTGCTGGGACGGGCCGAGCCCGTGCCGGCGGTCCCAGGTTCGCAGGGTCGTCGGGGACACCCCCAGCCGCCGGGCCACCGCCGCCACCGTGAGGGTGTGCTCGCCGGTCACGCCGGTCGCAGCCGTCGGCGTCGTCTCGGTCACGCTCACGGAGACGAGTGTGGAAGGGACGTGGCGATCCCGCATCTCGACACGCAGCCGCGGTGTCCCGGGTGAGGCACCAGCAGTAAGCGTTTCGAAAACGCGTCAGATGGCGCTTGTATCGATTCTGAATCGGTTCTAGTGTGAGTGCATCCAGCGGGGGCACGGCTCGGGAACACCGGACGAGTGAACCGCCTTAACGAGGAGTGACCATGGCCGACATCTCCCGGCTCCCCGGACCCATCGCCGACATCTGGGACTGGCAGTTGCAGGGCGCCTGCCGCCGGGCCGACCCCGAGCTCTTCTTCCACCCGGAAGGTGAGCGCGGCCCCCGCAAGCAGGCGCGTGACGACGCCGCCAAGGCCATCTGCGCCACCTGCCCCGTGCTGGCGCAGTGCCGCGAGCACGCTCTGCGGGTGCGCGAGCCCTACGGCGTGTGGGGAGGGCTCAGCGAGGACGAGCGCGAAGCGATCTTCGCTGGCGAGAAGACCCGCCCCGCGCTCGTCCCCGTCGCCAGCTGAGACCGCCCGGCCCTAGTGGCCGTGCCCATGGCCATGGCCATGGGCCGGCGGCTCCGGTGGCTCGGGCTTGTCCGCCACCAGCACGTCGGTGGTCAGGAGCATCCCCGCGATCGATGCGGCGTTCTGCAGCGCCGACCGGGTCACCTTGACGGGGTCGATGATGCCGGCGGCCACCAGGTCCACGTACTGCCCGGTGCGCGCGTCGTAGCCCACCCCCGGCTCCTGCTCGGCGATCCGCGTCGCGACCACCGAACCGTTGGCACCGGCGTTCTCGGCGATCCAGAAGGAGGGCCGGGCCAAGGCGCCGGCGACCAGCCGCACCCCAGCGGCCTCGTCGCCACTGAGGCCGAGACCGTCGGCCAGGACAGCGGCCGCCTGGGTGAGGGCGGCGCCACCACCGGCGACCACTCCCTCCTCGATCGCGGCCCGGGTCGCCGACACCGCGTCCTCGACCCGGTGCTTCTTCTCCTTCATCTCGACCTCGGTGGCCGCCCCGACCCGGATGACCCCCACGCCGCCGGCGAGCTTGGCCAGCCGCTCGGACAGCTTCTCCTTGTCCCAGCTGGAGTCGGTCTCGGCGATCTCCCGACGGATCTGCTCGACCCGAGCCGCCACCTCCTCGGGCGCGCCCGCGCCCCCCACCACGGTGGTGTCGTCCTTGGTCACCACCACCCGGCGCGCGGTGCCGAGCACGTCGAGGCCGACCGAGTCCAGCGCCAGCCCGAGCTCGGGCGAGACCACCTGGCCGCCGGTCACGACGGCCAGGTCGGCCAGCATCGCCTTGCGCCGGTCACCGAATCCGGGTGCCTTCACCGCGACGCTGGTGAAGGTGCCGCGGATCTTGTTCACGACCAGGGTCGACAGTGCCTCGCCGTCGACGTCCTCGGCGACGAGCAGGAGCGGCCGGTTCGTTGGCAGCACCTTCTCCAGCAGCGGCAGCAGGTCGGTGATCGCGGAGATCTTGGTCTGGCAGAGCAGCACCCAGGCGTCGACCAGCACCGCCTCCATCCGCTCGGGGTCGGTGACGAAGTACGGCGAGATGTAGCCCTTGTCGAACTGCATGCCCTCCGTCACCTCCAGCTCGGTGCCGAGGGTGGTGCCCTCCTCGACGGTGATCACACCGTCGGTCCCCACCTGCTCGAACGCCTGGGCGATCATGGTGCCGATCTCGGCGTCCTGGGCCGAGATCGTGGCGACGGCGGCGATCTCCGCCTGCTCGCCCACCGGGCGGGCGGTCTGGACGAGGTGCTCGGTGACCTCTTCGACGGCGGCGTCGATACCCCGCTTGAGCGCTGCGGGCCCGGTGCCGGCGGCCAGCAGCCGCAGCCCGTCGTGAACGAGTGCCTGCGCCAGCACGGTCGCCGTGGTGGTCCCGTCGCCGGCCACGTCGTTGGTCTTGGTGGCCACCTCCTTGACCAGCTGGGCCCCCATGTTCTCGTAGGGCTCGGCCAGCTCGACGGCCTTGGCGATGGTGACGCCGTCATTGGTGATGGTGGGCGGACCGAACATCGAGTCGAGCACGACGTTGCGGCCACGGGGGCCCAGGGTCACCTTCACCGCGTCGGCGAGGGTGTCCACTCCCCGCTCCAGCGACCGCCGGGCCGCGGAGTCGAACGCGAGCATCTTGGGCATCTGTGCTCCTGTCTGCTGACGAGCAGCGGCCCCGCGCGGACGTGCCGCCGGGGCCGCTGCTCGTGCTGCTGGTGAGTCGGGTGGGCGAGGTCAGCCGAGGACGGCAAGCACGTCCCGGGCGGACAGGATGAGGTACTCCTCGCCCTGGTACTTCACCTCGGTGCCGCCGTACTTGGAGTACAGGACCTTGTCGCCGATGCTGACGTCAAGGGGGATCCGCTTCTCGCCGTCCTCGTCCCACCGGCCGGGGCCGACAGCCAGGACTTCGCCCTCCTGGGGCTTCTCCTTGGCGGTGTCGGGGATCACCAGGCCCGACGCCGTGGTCTGCTCGGCGTCGAGGGGCTTGACGAGGATGCGGTCCTCCAGTGGCTTGATCGACACGGACACGTGCTGACTCCCCTTTCGCGGGTTCGTCTCGAGTTCGACGTGGGTGGCCGGAGGCGTCGCTCGTCGTCGCGGGTCCGAGCGGTGCGTCCGGCTGGCACCCGACGGGGTCGAGTGCCAGCACCGAGGTTAGACGGGGCTTAGCACTCGGTCAAGGCGAGTGCCAGGCGCGTCAGCAAGCCGACCCGGGGTCCACCCCGGCGACCGCGACAGGGAGCCGCCCCTGCGGCAGCGCCCGCCCGGTGAGCACAGCCAGCAACGCGTCGAACGCGGCGTCGGTTCGCCCGAACAGAGCGACCCGGGCCAGCGTGGCCTGGCTCGATCCCAGGCCGTAGGGAGCGTCGAGAGCCACGACCACGTCCCCCGTCCCGGTCGACGTGGGCCGGGAGAGCAGGACGACGGTGGGGCCCGAGCCGACGGTCAGGCCCGCTCGCTGCGCGGCCGCGGCGAAGCGGGACCGATCCTGCTCGGTCCCGCCGCTGACCCGGACCGAACCAGACACGAGCGGGACGCCGCAGCCGGCAGGCCCGGGCAGCATGGTCACCGCTGCGGCCGAGACCTGCGCCGACTGCGGTCGGGCGGTGCCGAGCACGTCGAGCCCGAGGGCAGGCAGCTGCGCGGCCTGGTGCAGCTGGACGGCGACGACACGGCGGGCGGCTTCTGCCAGCCGGGCCGGCGCGAGCCGACCGGCACCGACCGCGGCCACCAGCGAGTCGCGGGCCACCTTCGGATCCGGTGGCATGAGCAGCAGGTCTGCGCCGGCGGCGATGGCCGCCACGGCGGCGGCACCGGGTGAGTACCGGTCGGTCACCGCCGCCATCAGCATCGAGTCGGTCACGACCAGGCCCTCGAAGCCCAGGTCGTCCCGCAGCAACCCGGTCACGACCGGGGCGGACAGCGTGGCCGGCACTCCCGGGTCGACGGCACGCAGGTCGAGGTGGGCGACCATCACCGCCGGTGCGCCGGCCTGGACCGCGCGCGCGAACGGCACCAGGTCGCGCTGCGTCAGGGCCTCCGGCGACGCCTGCTGCACCGGCAGCTCGACGTGGCTGTCGGCAGGCACGCTGCCGTGGCCGGGGAAGTGCTTGAGCACTGCCACGATGCCCGCGTCGCGGTAGCCGTCCAGCGCCGCGGTCACCACGCGTGAGACCAGCGCGGGGTCGTCGCCGGGTGAGCGCACCCCGATCGTCGGGTCGGCCGGTCCCGAGGTGACGTCGGCCACCGGCGCGAACACCATGGTGAAGCCGATCGAGCGCAGCTCACGGCCGGCGGCTGCTGCCGCGGCCCGGGTCAGCGCGGGGTCGTCGGCCGCTCCGTGGGCCATGGCGGGTGGGAACTCGGTGGCGGGCAGGCCGACCCGGGCGATCGGACCACCCTCCTGGTCCACGGCCACCACGAGTGGGTACGGCCGGGGGTCCGCCTCCTGCAGCCTGACCAGCGAGGCGACCAGGTCTGCGACTCCGTCGGCACCGTCGGGCACGTTGTCGCCGAGCAGGATGACCCCGGCCAGGCCGAGGTCGCGCACCAGGGCCGTCGGCGGCTCCGGCCCGGGATAGGTGGCCACGATCACCTGACCGGCCTGGGCGGTGGTGTCCATGGTGGCCACGATCCGGCCCGCCTCGTCCCACTCGGTGGCCGATGGACCCCAGCCTGTCCCAGCCTCGGCGGGGGCGGCCGAAGGCGTGGGGCTCGCATCCACCGATGCTGCCGCCGCGGGCCGGGACGCCTCGGCCGGCTCACCACCTGTCGGGGCTGCGGCGCCGACCGCGCAGCCGCCGAGCAGCGCGGCAGCCGTCCCCAAGGCGGCCACCCGCAGGGCGACCCAGCCGTGCCGGACGGTTCGGAAGGAGTTCATCGGCACCAGAGTGTCACGACCGCCGTGACGGCCGTAGGGTGCGACCGAGGCGAGGAGAGGGACGTCCATGCGCATCGGCCTGCTCACCGGAGGTGGCGACTGCCCCGGCCTGAACGCGGTGATCCGAGCGGTGGTGCGCCGCGCTGAGATGGAGCACGGCGACACCATCGTGGGCTTCCGCGACGGCTGGAAGGGGATGGCGGAGGGCGACATCGTCGACCTCTCGGTGGACAGCACCCGAGGGCTGGTCACCCGCGGCGGGACGGTCCTGGGCACAGCGCGCTACCACCCCGACGAGCACTCCGACGCCACGGCGATGGTGTTCGAGAGCTTCAAGCGCAACCGGCTGGACGCGGTCATCTGCGTCGGCGGAGACGGCACGCTGGCGGCCGCCGGCAAGCTCTCCGACGTCGGTCTGCCGATGATCGGGGTACCCAAGACCATCGACAACGACGTCTTCGGCACCGACGTGTCCGTGGGCTTCGACACCGCCGTGGCCATCGCCGCCGATGCCCTGGACCGTGTGCAGACCACCGGCGAGAGCCACAACCGGATCATGGTGGTGGAGGTCATGGGCCGGCACAACGGGTGGATCGCGCTGTCGGCCGGGATCGCGGCCGGCGCCGAGGCGATCCTCATCCCCGAGGTCCCGTTCGACGTCGACGAGCTCGCCAAGCAGCTGGTGCACCGGCACCGGCGGGCCCGCTCGTCGGTGGTCGTCGTGGCCGAGGGGGCCAGCCCGGTCGCCGGGAGCCTCGCCTGGTCGCCGCCGCGCGGCAAGTTCGGCTCCATCGTGGCCGGTGCCGTGGGGGAGCTCGTGCGCGCCGAGCTGGAGCAGCGCACCGGCTTCGACGCCCGCCTGACGGTGCTCGGCCACGTCCAGCGGGGCGGCACCCCCACCCCCACCGACCGCATCCTCGGCAGCCGGTTCGGCGTGGCAGCGGTCGACGCCGTGCGCGACGGCGAGGCGGGGGTGATGGTCGCGCTGCAAAGCGAGCAGGTCGTGCGCGTGCCGATCGCGGAGATCTCGGGCCGGCGCAAGCAGGTCCCGCCCGACCTCGTCGACGTGGCCCGGTCGCTCACGGTGTAGCCGCCCCGCTCACAACGGGTTGGTGCGGTGGTGGCGGCGGCCCAGGGTGCAGGTGTCGGCCAGGGTGGTGTCCCCGGTCGGTAGGGGGTGGCGTGGTCGCTTCACACCGCCACCACCTCGACCGGCAGGGTGGACGAGGCCCCGAGATCAGGCGGGGACGGCGGCCGGCCCGCCTGCACCAGCAACGAGCCAAGGGCCGCCACCATCGCGCCGTTGTCGGTGCACAGGCCGGGCCGGGGCACCCGCAGACGCACCCCCACGGCCGCGCACCGCTGCTCGGCCAGCGCCCGCAGCCGCGAGTTGGCGGCCACCCCGCCCCCGAGCAGCAGCGTGTCGACACCGCGCTCCCGGCAGGCCAGCACCGCCTTGGTGGTGAGGACGTCGGCCACCGCCTCCTGGAACGACGCGGCGACGTCGGCACGGGGCACAGTGCGGCCCTCGGCCTCGACCCGTTCCACCCAGCGAGCCACCGCGGTCTTCAGGCCGGAGAAGGACACGTCATAGCGGTGGGTCCGCATGTCGGCCGATGAGGTCAGCCCGCGCGGGAAGGCGATCGCCGCGGGGTCGCCGTCACGCGCCCACCGGTCGATCTCCGGACCGCCCGGGAACCCCAGGCCCAGCACTCTGGCCACCTTGTCGAAGGCCTCACCGGCGGCGTCGTCGATGGTGCTGCCCAGCGGGACGACTTCGCTGGTGAGGTCACGCACCTCCAGCAGCGAGGAGTGACCGCCCGAGACCAGCAGGGCCACGGCGGGCTCGGGCAGCGGTCCGTGCTCGAGGGTGTCGACTGCGACGTGGGCGGCCAGGTGGTTCACACCGTGCAGCGGGACGTCGAGGGCGAGCGCGAGCGCCTTGGCCGTGGCCACGCCCACGAGCAGTGCGCCCACCAGACCCGGGCCGCTGGTGACGGCCACAGCGTCCACGTCCCCCACCGTCACCCCGGCCCGGGCGCAGGCCCGCCGGACGGTGGGGACGATCGCCTCCAGGTGAGCGCGGCTGGCCACCTCGGGGACGACGCCACCGAACCGGGCCTGCTCGTCGACGCTGGAGGCCACCTCGTCGGCGAGCAGCCTGCTGCCGGCGACCAGACCCACGCCGGTCTCGTCGCAGGAGGTCTCGATGCCCAGCACGAGCGGACCGTCCCGGTTAGCCACGAGGCACCCGCCGACGCAGGACCAGCCCGTCGACCCCCCCGGGGTAGTAGCGCCGGCGCAGGCCCACCCGCTCGAACCCGAGGCCTCGGTACAGCGCGAGCGCGGCCTCGTTGTCCGCGCGCACCTCCAGCAGCACCTCGACCAGCCCGGCCTCCTGCGCGTGCGCGAGCAGCGCGGTGAGCAGCGCCCTGCCCACCCCGTGCCGGCGGGCCGCGGGGCGTACCGCCACCGTCATGACGTCGGCGGCGTCCGGTCCGACAGCGAGCCCGGCGTACCCGCAGACGGGCTGTCCCGGTGCCGCCCTGGCCAGCAGGTAGTGCCGGCGGTCGGGGACGCCGGCCAGCTCGCCCCACAGCTGCTCGGCCGTCCACGGGTCGGCCCCGGCGAAGACCTCCGCCTCCACCGCCAGCACCGCGTGCAGGTCCCACCAGTGCAGCGGCTCCAGCACGGTCACCAGGCCGCCCTCGCCGGCAGCACCCGCTTGCGCTGCCCGGGCGGCCGCGCGTCGGGGCGACGCAGGTAGAGCGGGGACGGGACAAGACGCGCCGCCAGCCCGTCGAGCACGGCCTGCGCGAGCCAGCCCGCGTCCGGGTGCTCGGGCGGGACGGCGGCCGGGAAGACCTCCGGGTGCGCCAGGGCGCCGGCGCCGACGACGGTCGCGCCGGTGGCGGGGACGGCCTGCGGCGCCGCCACGGCAGGACCCTCGACCCGGCGGCCGGAGGCGTGGTAGCGGGCCCAGAAGACTTCGCGCCGGCGGGCGTCGGTAACGACCAGGACCTCCCCGGCACCCGACCCGGCGGCCGCCTCGGCGCGGTACGCCGCGGCCAGCGCGTCGAGCGTGCACGCACCGCTGACCGGGACGTCCCAGGCCAGCCCCAGCGCCTGAGCAGTGGCGACCCCGACCCGCAGCCCGGTGAACGCTCCAGGCCCGACCCCGACGAGCACCTCGTCGAGGTCGACCCCACGGCTCGCGGCCTCGGCGAGCACCTGGCGGACCAGTGGCGCCAGCACCTCGGCGTGCCGCCGCAGGTCGACCAGGTGCCGGCGGGCCACGACGCGGCCGCCGTCGTGCAGGGCCACCGACACCGCAGGGGTGGCGGTGTCCAGCGCGAGCAGCACGAGGACCAGGGTAGGCGGGGCCCGGCTACTCTCCGCCGAGTGAGCGACGGGGCCGACGGCGGGCAGGACACCCTCGACGAGCTGGTCGGCGTCCTGGCGCTCGAGCCGATCGAGGAGAACATCTTCCGCGGCCACCACCCACGTGGGGGGCTGGCCCGCACGTTCGGTGGGCTGACCGCCGCGCAGGCGCTGGTGGCGGCCGCGCGCACGGTCGAGGGTGAGCGGGCGATCCACTCCCTGCACTCCTACTTCCTGCGCCCGGGGGACCCGACCGTGCCCACCGTGTTCCTGGTCGAACGCATCCGTGACGGCGGCTCGTTCTCCACCCGGCGGGTCCACGGCGTGCAGCACGGCAAGGCCATCTACTCCTTCGCCGCCTCGTTCCAGCGGCCGGAGCCCGGCTTCGACCACGCCGACGAGATGCCACCCGTCCCGGACCCCGAGTCGCTGCCCACGGCGGCCGAGGCACTCGCGCCGTTCGCGGGGCGGCTCCCCATCTCCTCGTTGCTGGCCGGGACGGTCGACCTGCGGGCGATCGACCCGCACCCGTTCGTCCAGCGTGAGCACGGGCCTCGGGACCGGGCCGTGCACCGGGTCTGGATGCGGGCGACGGGCCGGCTGCCCGACGACCCGGTGGTGCACCGGGCCGTGCTGGCGTACCTCAGCGACGTCAGCTTGCTGCACCCCGTGCTGGTGCGGCACGGGGTCTCGTTCTCGCTCGACCCGGTGATGGGAGCGAGCCTGGACCACGCGCTGTGGTTCCACCGCGACCTGCGGGCCGACGAGTGGCTGCTCTACGACGCGCACAGCCCGTCGGCCTCCGGCGCCCGCGGGCTGGCCTTCGGGCGGCTGTTCTCCCGGGACGGCCGACTGGTCGCCTCGGTGGCCCAGGAGGGGCTCGTGCGCCCCGTCGACCCCGAAGCCTTCGCCCGGCTCAGCCGCCGTCACGCCCCGCTGCGCGGCTGATCGGCCGTGAGGTCGAGGTGACGACCCGCCCAGCCGGGTCCGTGACCCACCCAGCGCACCCGTCGGGTGTCGTCCGGCCGACGCTCGATCTGCACGTCGAGCCGGTCTTCAGCCAGCGGCTCGGCCAGGCCCGCACCCCACTCCACGACGGTCACCGAGCGGGCCATCGCCGCGCCGAGGTCCAGGTCGTCGAGCTCGTCCCAGTCGGTGAGCCGGTAGACGTCCACGTGCACCAGGCCGGGTCGTTCGGGTCCGCCCGGGTGCTCCCGGGCCAGCACGAAGGTCGGCGAGGTCACCGGTCCGGCCACGCCGAGCCCGGCCGCCAGGCCCTGGGTGAGCGTGGTCTTGCCCGCCCCCAGCGGGCCGTCGAGGAGTACCAGGTCACCGGCCCGCAGGGCGGCGGCCAGCCGCCTGCCCAAGGCCAGCATCGCCTCCCGGTCGGGGACGTCCAGGCTGCCGGAGGGGACCGGGCCGGCGTGGGTCACCGACGGCGTGCGCCTCGGCGCCGGTCCGGCGTGCGCCGCCG
>Ga0114938_1000762_pt1 | contig 23424 bp, 21 predicted proteins | sample AshMeaBigSpring_FD_88675 | JGI IMG/M metagenome (GOLD analysis project Ga0114938, IMG submission 88675) | Groundwater microbial communities from Big Spring, Nevada to study Microbial Dark Matter (Phase II) - Ash Meadows Big Spring | ecosystem: Environmental > Aquatic > Deep subsurface >...
AAATTGGGTGGGCAGCCCTGGCAAATAGAAACAGCAGAGCGCAATGAGCTGGTAATAGGTGTGGGCGCTTTTAGGCAGCAAAGCACCCAAATTCAATACATTGGTAGTGCTTTTTGCTTTTCTAATACCGGACAATTCAATCGCTTTGAATACTTCAGGCAGCACGAAACCAAAATGCTTGCAGGGTCTATCAGCAGGTCAATTCGTGAATATACGCAGCAGTACGGTGTTCCGCAACGATTGATTATTCATTTCTATAAAACGATGAGTAAGCGCGAAACGGCACCAATTGAAGATGCCTTACATCGGTTAGGGCTACATATTCCGGTGTATGTAGTTACCATCAACAAAACAATGACTGCCGATTGGCTGCTCTTTGATACCAACAATACCGATTTGATGCCGGCAAGCGGTACCTATTTGGCATTGGACAAACGGACATATTTATTGTGTAACAATACCCGTTATGCCAATAAGCCGGCTAGTAAAAGAGATGGATTTCCCTTTCCGGTAAAATTAAAAATCTGCAGCACTGAAAAAAGAGATTTGGAAAACGAGCATCTTTTTAGAGAATTGATAGAGCAAGTATACCAGTTTAGCCGCATTTACTGGAAATCGGTAAAACAGCAGCCCTTTCCCGTAACCATCAAGTATCCTGAAATGGTAGCACAGATAGCTCCATATTTCCGCGACGGAGGTTTGCCCGCAATGGGCAATAGCAGTCTTTGGTTTTTATAGTGGGCTGTCACAAATAAATACACGCCAACACCCATTTCCCCCGATAAAAAGCACCCATTAGCGTTGTGTAAATACTTTGGATTTTACATTATAAAATGGCCGTAGGCTTTAACAAACATTTTTCAATAATTATTGGGAAATATTGGTGCTCCAAAGCATGAATTTTGGCAGCCAACGTTTCGGGCGTATCCGATGGAAGAACGGCACAAGATGCTTGAAAAATGGGTGCCCCTTCGTCAAAAAATTCATTTACATAATGAATGGTAATGCCACTTTCGGTTTCTTTATTGGCTATAACGGCCTCATGAACATGGCTGCCATACATACCCTTACCACCGTATTTAGGTAACAATGCCGGGTGAATATTCACCATTGCACCCCGATAAGCTGCTACCAACGCTGGCGGAATTTTCCATAAAAACCCTGCAAGCACCACAAACGAAATACCGTGTGCTTGCAAGGCACTTACATAGGCATCACCTCTAAAAAAGGGTTCTTTTTCAATCAGTAGAACGGGTATTTGGTGTTTTTCGGCAATGCCAATTACACCTGCGCCGGGCTTATTGCACACAATCAACCCCACTTGTATTTGCGGATGTTGGTGAAAATGATCAATAATCTTCTGTGCATTAGACCCCGCACCCGAGGCAAAAATGGCAATTTTGTGTATCAAAGCAGACATAATAAAGTACAATAAGTATAACAGTAGGGTAAACAAATGCAATTGCTTACCCCAACGTGAAATTAAAATAACCGGCGCAAGATAGAACCTATATAATGTTTGAAAAACAAAAACTCCCCTGTACACCAACTTACCACTAATACGCACAAGGGCCACAATACTGTTACTACCACTAAATAACTAAAAGCATACAAGAGCGGATGCATAGAAGGTAATTGAAGCATCAATTTTTTACCAAGGATGCCACAACTGCTACCGCCCACGGCAAAAGTGATGATGATGCGCACAAACTGCGCTTTGTTAAGGTTCCATTTTTTTCTTAAACCATGCAACATGGTTCAAAATTGAGGTTTTTTTTTGATGCGCAGTTTTCTTTATAAAAGTTGGCAAAGGTTGCTCTTAAATACCCCCTAAAAAATGATTTTCGGCAGCTAAAAACAAAAAATCGGCTGAAACCCTTACGGAATAAGGCTAAATTTTTTTTTCATTACTTTAGTTTTTGTCACTTTCGTGTCATATTTTTGCCCCGATTTCGGATATTTTTCCACACCAGAAACAACAGACTGTGAATATGGTAATTATCAGACGCATTTTTAAGATCACTTTTGTAGGTCTATTATTTACTTTGGCGTTTTCTTTCGGTAACGCATTGCAAGCGCAGGATGGTAAAGCGCTATTTTCTGCTAATTGCGCCTCGTGCCATGCCATCAATAAAAAATTAACAGGCCCTGCATTAGCTGGTGTAGAAGATCGTTGGCCTGATAAAAAGAAATTGTACGCTTGGATTAAAAACAGTCAGGCGTTCTTAAAAACAGGTGATGCCTATGCCAATAATTTGTACAACGAGTACAATAAAACGGCCATGAACTTGTTTCCTAACTTAACCGACAAAGAAATTGACGCTATTTTAGGTTACATCAATACTGCAGCAAAAGCTGCTCCTGCACCTGCTGCGGGTGCTGCTGCTACTGCGGGTGCCGAAGCCGAAAGCGATAATTCACTTCTTTTTGGCATCCTTACTTTGGTATTAGCTGTAGTAGCTTTGATCTTATTGCAAGTAAACAGCAATCTTAAAAAACTATCCGACGAAAAAGAAGGAATTGCTGAAGGTGAGCCTATTCCATTCTGGAAAAACAAATCATACATAGCAATGGGCGTAATAGCCTTGTTTATGATAGGTGGATACTTTACTACACGCGGTGCTATTAACTTAGGGCGCAGTAAAGACTACCAACCGGTTCAGCCAATTTACTACTCACACAAAGTGCATGCCGGAGTTAACCAAATCAACTGTCAATATTGCCACATTGGTGTTTATCAAGGCAAGCAAGCAACGATTCCTTCTGTAAATGTGTGTATGAACTGTCATATGGCCATCAATGAATACAAAGGCGAAAAAATATATGACGAGGCCGGAGAAGAAGTAAATGGAACAGCTGAAATCAAAAAGCTATATAAATATGCTGGCTTTGAGGAAGGCAAACCTTGGGATCCATCAAAAGCAAAACCAATTGAATGGGTACGCATCCACAACTTACCCGATCACGTATATTTCAACCACGCACAACACGTAAAAGCAGGTCAAGTAGCTTGTCAAACATGTCATGGCGAAATTCAAAAAATGGGTGAAGTAAAACAATTTACTGACTTAAGTATGGGTTGGTGTATCAATTGCCACCGCGAAACAAAAGTTCAATTCAAAGACAATGGTTTTTATAGCATTTACGAAAAATACCATGCAGATTTGAAAAGCGGAAAAATAGACAGCACCAAAGGAATCACCGTTGAAAAAATAGGTGGTACCGAGTGCCAGAAATGTCACTATTAATATTCGCTATCATTACACGATAATTTAATTGTAGCAACGTTCGTAATACATTCATAACTCTTAATAAATAATCTCTCAAAAGGAGATAGGCACATAAATTATGGAGCAAAAAAAGTACTGGCAATCTTTCGGAGAGTTTAACAACTCCGAAGCTTACAACCAAGCAGTTAAGGATGAATTTCAGGAAGAGTTACCTTTTGAGTCTCAAACAGGCTTATTAGAAACAACCTCTCCAAGAAGAGATTTCTTAAAATACTTAGGATTTAGTACTGCTGCCGCAGCCGTAGCAGCAAGTTGCGAAATGCCTGTAAAAAAGGCAATTCCCTTTGCTAACAAACCCGAAGATATTGTACCCGGTATAGCAAATTATTATGCTACTACCTATGTACAAGATGGAGAAGCTGTAAGTGTGATTGCCAAAGTACGTGACGGTCGTCCCATCAAAATAGAAGGTAACGATTTGTGTCCACTTACAAAAGGTGGTACAAGTGCAAGAGTACAAGCCTCTGTTTTGGACTTGTACGATACCGCACGTTTGCGTTTTCCTACTATTGCCGGTAAAGAGGTAACATACGAAGCAATTGATAAATCAATTGCCGACGCTATCAATAGCTTAGGTGGTGCACCAATTGTTGTACTAACAAGTTCGGTGGTATCTCCTTCAACAAAAGAAATTATTGCTCAATTTTTAGCAAAACATCCCGGTAGCAAGCACGTAACATACGATGCTATTTCTTACAATGCCATTACACTAGCTAACGAAATAGCTTATGGCAAAAAAGCCATTCCTTCTTATCGTTTTGATAATGCTAAGGTAATTGTTAGCTTGAGTGCCGATTTCTTGGGTACTTGGATTAGTCCGGTAGAGTTTACCAAGCAATATGCTAAAGGCAAGCGCATCAATGAAAAACAACCCGAAATGAGCAAACATTTTCATTTTGAAAGTGTTGCAAGTTTAACAGGTAGTAATGCGGATGAAAGGTTTTTACACCGTCCAAGTGAAGCAGGTGCTGTAGCTGTAGCTTTATTGAACGCTATCAACGGTCAAGCAATCACTAATATAGCTGATGATGCATTAAAAACTGGTATTACCAAAGCGGCTAAGGCTTTGCTAGCAAGCAAAGGCGAAGCAATAGTAGTAGCCGGTACCAACGATGTGAATGTACAGTTGGTAGTAAATGCCATCAATGAAGCAATTCAAAGCAATGGCAAAACGATTGATTGGTCGGCTGCTTATACTTTAGGTCAAGGTAGCGATGCCGATTTTGCTCAGTTGCTAGAAGAAATGAATGCAGGCAAAGTTGGCGGTTTGTTTGTTTTAGGTGCAAATCCTGTATACACATGGAGCGATAGCGCTAAAGTTGTTGCTGCATTAAGTAAAGTAAAACTTACAGTGTCGTTTAGTGGTAAACTAGATGAAACTACAAAATTGGTAAAATATGTGTTGCCTAACCATCACTACCTAGAAAGTTGGGGCGATGCTGAAATCAAAACCGGTTATTATTCATTACTACAACCCACTATCTATCCGTTATTCAAAACACGTCAATGGCAAGATAGCCTATTGAAATGGAGCGGAGCCACAACAGATTATTTAGCATTCTTAAAAGGATTTTGGTCTACAAAATTAGGCTCAGAAGCTGCTTGGGATAAAGCTTTACAAGACGGTGTTATTGTACCTGCAGCGGCTACAATTGGTAGCGCAGCTTACAATGGTAGTGCTTTATCTAATGCTGTAAGTACTATTGCTTCCGCAAAAAAAGTAACGGGTATAGAATTGCAACTATATCAAAAAATAGGTATCGGTGCCGGACAAGGTGCAACCAATCCTTGGTTACAAGAAATGCCCGATCCAATTTCCAAAGCTACTTGGGATAACTATTTGGTTGTTTCTCCTGCTTTGGCTAAAACATTACTGAATATCGATTTGACAAACGGTGGTCAGGCAGATGCTTATGAAGTGCAACCACCTAAGCATGTGGTTGAAATATCGGTAAACGGTAAAAGCGTTAAATTACCTACGCTAATTATACCTGGTACTCATACTTCAACAGTTGGTATTGCTGTTGGTTACGGCCGTAATGCGGAATTAGGTAAATCAGCTGTTTCAGATGAAGGAACTCCTTTAGGTGCTAATGTATATCCTTTTGCTAGCCTTAGTGGTAAAGTAGTATCGTTCGATGTAGCCAATGTTACATTAAAAGATACAGGCGATACCTATAAAGTGGCGCTTACACAAACCCACAATGTGTACAATACCTCCCAAGGAAATCGTACAGAGGTAATGAAAGAACTTACCTTGGGTGAGTACAAACACAATCCATTAGAAATTAGGGCTGAGCGGGAAGCTGAATTAGCACCTTATGGTGGTATTGAGAACTTCGAAAAACAAGGAACTATTTATCCTGTGTATGACAGACCGGGGATTAAATGGGGAATGAGTATCGACTTAAACTCTTGTACTGGCTGTGGTGCTTGCGTTGTAGCTTGTAATGCGGAAAACAATATTCCTGTTGTAGGAAAACCTGAAGTACTACGTGGTCATGAAATGCATTGGTTGAGAATTGATAGATATTACAGTGGAGAAGATTTGAACAATCCAAAAGTAGTCTTTCAACCTTTGATGTGTCAACACTGTGATAACGCTCCATGTGAAAACGTTTGTCCAGTAGCGGCAACCAACCACAGTAGTGAAGGTCTAAACCAAATGACTTACAATCGTTGTATTGGTACTAGGTATTGCGCCAATAACTGTCCTTACAAAGTACGTAGATTCAATTGGGCTGACTATACCGGTGCTGATAGCTTCCCTAGCAACCAAGCGGAAGTTTTGAACAACGTAGTGTTGGATATGAACGACGATCTAACGAGAATGGTATTAAATCCTGATGTAACAGTGCGTTCAAGAGGTGTTATTGAAAAATGTTCTTTCTGTGTACAACGCTTACAAGCTGGTAAACTAAACGCTAAGAAAGAAAGCAGGATTTTGGAAGATAGCGATGTGAAAGTTGCTTGTCAGCAAGCTTGTCCAAGTGAGGCTATTGTTTTTGGAAATGCTAACAGCACAAAAAGTGCTATTACTGCACACAGAAAAGACAATCCGAATCGTTTGTTCCTTTCATTAGAGCAGATTCACGTACTTCCAAATGTTACTTACCTTGCTAAAGTAAGAAATATAGAAGAAGAGGGTACACATGGACATAAGCAAACACATGAAGGTGCTGCCGAACATCATACAGAAGCAACGCATCATTAATAAAGAGAATTAAACTAGTTTTTTGTAATAAATGAATTGTTTTTGGCAAAAACCAATTAACAAATAAATACCAAGACCAGATGCATTTAAAGTACGAATCACAACTAAGGGAACCGTTAGTATCAGGTAATAAAAATTATCACCAGGTAACGGAGGACATTGTAGGCCCTATTGAAGCAAAACCTACTAAATTGTGGTACATTGGTTTTTACATTGCCGTAGCATTATTGATGTTCGGTGTGTACAGTGTATACAGGGAGGTTACTTATGGTATTGGTCAGTGGAACCTAAATAAAACGATCGGATGGGGTTGGGATATTACCAACTTCGTGTGGTGGGTAGGTATCGGTCACGCAGGTACACTTATCTCTGCTATCCTATTGTTATTCAGACAAGGATGGAGAACAGGTGTAAACCGTGCAGCTGAAGCGATGACTATCTTCGCCGTAATGTGTGCCGGTCAATTCCCAATATTTCACATGGGTCGCGTTTGGATGGCATTTTTCGTATTACCTTATCCCAACTCAAGGGGTCCTTTATGGGTAAACTTCAATTCGCCACTATTGTGGGACGTATTTGCTATCTCTACATATTTTACGGTTTCCTTACTATTTTGGTACAGCGGTTTAATTCCTGATTTTGCTACAGTTAGGGATCGTGCGAAAACCAAGCTAAGAAAACGTTTGTATGGTACAGCCGCCTTCGGATGGACAGGTTCTACCAAGCATTGGCAGCGTCATGAAAGTTTGTCGTTGGTTTTGGCAGGTTTGTCAACTCCGTTGGTACTTTCTGTACACACAATTGTATCTTTTGACTTCGCAACTTCTGTAATTCCAGGTTGGCACACTACTATATTCCCTCCTTATTTCGTAGCGGGTGCTATCTTTTCCGGATTTGCCATGGTACAGTCATTAATGATTATTGTTAGAAAAGTTTTCAATCTTCAAGATTACGTAACATTAGGACACATTGAGGCGATGAATAAAGTAATCGTACTAACTGGTTCAATTGTGGGTATTGCTTATTTAACTGAACTTTTCATGGGATGGTATAGCCAAAATAAATATGAAGGTTACACTTTTTGGTACAGTAGAGCTTATCTATTTAGTCCCTATGGTTGGAGTTATTGGGGTATGATGGCTTGTAACGTAATTAGCCCTCAGATCTTTTGGTCTCGCAAAATGCGTCGTAATTTGTTTGTAACGTTCTTTATGAGTGTAATTGTGAATATTGGTATGTGGTTTGAGCGTTTTGTAATCATTGTTACTTCATTGTACAGAGATTACTTACCTTCTTCCTGGAGTGTTTACTATAGCCCTTCCACTTACGAAATTGGCTTCTATTTGGGTACATTTGGCTTATTCTTCACATGCTTCTTCTTGTTTGCCAAATACTTCCCAACAATTGCAATTGCCGAAATTAAATATGTGTTGAAGACAACTGGCGATAATTATAAAGAAGATATGTCGAAAGTAGAACAAATGAAGGTAGATGAGTTTGTTCATGAATATGCGCACTAATTTTATTTAATCTAATTGGCTGAAAGAAAAAAGCTTACAATATGGCAAAAAAGAAATTTGTAGTAGCCTGTTTCGATGATGAGGATGTACTATTCCCTGCTGTGAAAAAAGTACGCACAGCCGGATACAAAATACAGGATGTGTATACACCGTTCCCAGTACATGGTTTAGACCATGCCTTAGGAATGAGAGAAACAAGTTTGCACACAGCAGGTTTTATTTACGGTATTACGGGTACAACTACTGCAATCAGTTGTATTAGTTGGATTTTTACAAAAGATTGGCCTCTGAATATTGGCGGTAAACCACATTTTGCTTTACCTGCATGGATTCCAATTATGTTTGAGTTAACTGTACTTTTTGCAGCGGTTGGAATGGTATTAACTTTCTGTTATTTGTGCCAATTAGCCCCCTTTGTAAAGAAGCACCATTTTCATTTAAGGGCTACAGACGATTTGTTTGTTATGGCAATTGAATGTACAGACAAAACAAACGTAGACGATTTGAAGAGTTTTCTAAGTAATAACGGAGCCATAGAAACCGATGTTCAGATTGCAGAAGAGGGATGGTGGTTTGGCCGTTATGACAATGATGAAATTCCGTTTCAAAAATCTCAAATTGTAGCTGCTTAATACTATAAACATGAAAAAAACATATATTCTTTCCATTTTTGCTGCTGCCATAGTGATGGTTAGTTGCAATGATATTAAGCGTAAGCCAGGAACTATTTATATGCCCGACATGGCATACAGCAGAGCTTATGAATCGTATGCAGATCACTCCAATTTAGAAGCTGCAGGTATCAACTACAACAACCAGCCTGTTGCTGGTACCATTTCAAGGGGCGAAGAAATGCCTTTTCATATTGCCAAAGATGCACCCGGTGATACAACTAATTACAATGCCTCTAAATTGGTAAAAAATCCTATACAAACTTTATCGGCCGCAGAAAGCACTGAAGCAGAGCGTTTGTATTTGATTAACTGCGCAATTTGTCACGGCGCTAAATTAGATGGTAATGGGCCTTTATACAAAGGTGGTGATGGTCCTTATCCTGCTAAACCTGCTACTTTGGTAGGTGATGCAAAGTATGAAGCAATGCCTGATGGTCAAATGTTCTATTCACTAACGTACGGTAAAAACTTAATGGGAAGTTATGCTTCGCAGGTTAGCAGAAAGCAACGTTGGCAAATAATAGCTTACATTAAAGCCAAACAACAAGCTGCTAAAGCAGATAAGGCAGAACCCGCTACACCAGCAAAATAATTTTTTCAGCTCAAGTACTCACTACATTAAACGCTTATAGAATGGCATCAATTAAAGAACAATTTGAAGTTCCTTCTAAACTAAAAACTTGGTCGTATGTGTTAATTGCGATAGGTTTAGTTGCTTTCATAGCAGGACTCATTACAAAAGGAATGAGTAAAGATGAACACGAACAAACAATTTTTATTGGTACTTTGATGTACAATACCATATTTTGGACATTGGTATGTAATGCAAGTATGTTTTTCCTTTGTGTTACTACAATGGCTTGGGGTGGTTGGCAACAATCTTTCCGCAGAATACCGGAAGCAATTTCTACGCTAGTGCCTATATTTGGTGCTATCACATTCGCTATTTTGATGTTTGTAGTATTTACACACAAACACCATATATACCATTGGTTAGATACCGATGCCGTTGCCAAAGATCCTATTTTAAATGGTAAATCTGGCTTCTTAAATATCAAATTCTTTGTTATTTGGACCACTTTAGCTATTGTACTATGGAGTGTATTGGGTTGGCGTATGCGTCAGTTAAGTAATGAAGCTGACAAAGAACCTTTTGATAACCAAAGTGGTGCAAAGTTTATTCTTCAAAATACTGTACGTGCAGCAACTTTTCTTGTTTGGTTTGGTTTAACCGTTGGTTCTACCGTTCCTTGGTTATGGATGATGAGTATTGATGCACATTGGTATAGCACCATGTATAGTTGGTACAACTTTGCTAGTACTTTTGTAAGTGGAATGAGCTTGATAGCTTTGTGGGTAATTTACCTCAAAAACAAAGGCTACTTGGAATATACCAATCAAGAACACCTACATGATATAGGTAAGTTTATGTTTGCCTTCTCTGTATTTTGGACTTATTTGTGGTTTTCTCAATATATGCTTATATGGTATGCAAATATTCCTGAAGAAACCATTTATTTCAAACATCGTGTTCAAGGACCGTACAAGGGTATCTTCTTCTTGAATTTAGTTATCAATTTCCTTTGTCCTTTGTTGATACTCATGAAACGTGCAGCAAAACGTAATTACACTTTACTAACTTTCATGGCAGTGTTGATAATTTTTGGTCACTGGATTGATTATTACCAACAAATTATGGGTAGTTTGGTTAAAGACCATGTTACTCTAGGGTGGTTAGATTTTGGTATACTACTTTTGTTTGTTGGAATTATGATTAATCAAGTTGCCAAAGCTTTAGCAAGCAAACCACTGATACCTAAATACCATCCATTCTTAAAAGAAAGTATTTTACATCACACTTAATTTTTTGGTGCGCATTACAACTTTTCAACGCAAATGTTGTTTTTAATAAACTGATTTAGATATGACAATGTATTTAACCATCGCAGTAATTGTATTGATTTTTGTAGTCATTTTCCAGATTGCAAAAGCTAGCGAATATGTATCCTTGCTGAAAGGAGAAAGTGTGAGTAGAAAACAAAACAATAAGGTTAATGGTTTTTTGATGATTGTTTTCCTAGTACTTGGCCTTGTTGGTGTTTGGTATTGCAATGAATTATATTTTGGTAAAACTCTATTGGTTCATCCAGCAGCAAGTAACCATGGTGAAAAGGTAGATTCTATGCTTTGGTGGACTCTAGGAGTAACTGGTGTTGTGTTTATCGCTACGCAAATACTGTTGTTTTGGTTTGCCTACAAATACCAAGAAAATGAAAATAGAAAAGTATACTATTTTCCACACAGCAATTTTTTAGAAATGCTTTGGACAGTTGTACCTGCTATTGTGTTAACTGGGTTAGTAATTTATGGATTACGTAATTGGTTTTCCTTTACTGGGGAAGCCCCCAATAATGCTATGGTTGTAGAAGTGACAGGTAAACAATTTGGTTGGATATTTCGTTATCCTGGCAAAGACGCAACATTCGGAAAGAAATACTTCAAAGCTATAGATGCTGCTACAAATACAATTGGTTTAGTATGGAAGGACGATGCAACTCTAAATCTTAAAGCCGATCCTGCTACCTTAGACGATATTGTTACTGAACAGACAGTATACATTGTCAAAGACAAACCAGTTAAATTTATTATTGGTAGTAGAGACGTCATTCACGATGTCGGATTACCACATTTTCGTCTCAAAATGGATGCCGTTCCAGGAACACCTACTACCCTGTGGTTCACTCCTAAGTATACCACTAAAGAAATGAAAGAAATTACAAAGAATCCTAATTTTCAATACGAGATTAGTTGCGACCAAATGTGTGGAAATGGCCATTATTCTATGAAAGGTGTTGTGGAAGTTGTGACACAAGAAGAATATGATGCATGGATAGCTAAACAAAAACCGTATTATTTTTCTGCCTTTCCCGATGCTGACCCTGCAAATAAAAAGCTACCTGCTTCTGACACTACAAAAGCAGCCACGGCTAAATTGTAAATTAATTTTGAAATGATTGTTTCTTAAATTTTTTTTAAAGAACAAAATATGACCAACGAAGTATTACTAGACCCTCATGCCATCGCATCTGATGCACACCATGGTCATGATGCAGCTCACCATGATGAGCACCACCATACTGAAACCTTTATCAGTAAGTACGTTTTTAGTATGGACCACAAAATGATAGCTAAACAGTTTTTGATTACCGGAATGGTATGGGCTGTTCTAGGTGGTTTGATGAGTGTTTTCTTTCGCTTACAATTAGGTTATCCTGATAGTACCTTTCCTTGGTTAGAAGATATTTTAGGAAAATGGGCCAAAGGAGGTCATATCACTCCGGAAGCATACTATGCCTTGGTAACTACACATGGTACTGTTTTGGTATTTTTCGTTTTGACAGCTGGATTAAGTGGTACATTTGCCAATTTTCTAATTCCTTTACAAATTGGAGCAAGGGACATGGCATCCCCATTTATGAACATGTTAAGCTATTGGTTCTTTTTTATAGCTAGTATAGTAATGTTATCTTCTTTATTCATTGAAACAGGACCTTTTAGCGGCGGTTGGACAGCTTATCCTCCTTTAAGTGCATTAGGCTCTGCTTCACCAGGTTCTAAAACAGGTATGGACTTGTGGTTAGTAGCAATGGCTTTGTTTGTTGTTTCTTCTTTGTTGGGAGGTCTTAACTATATTGCTACTGTTCTCAATATGCGTACTACGGGAATGAGTATGACGCGCATGCCACTAACTATTTGGGCCTTATTCTTCACTGCTGTATTAGGCGTTTTGTCTTTTCCAGTTTTATTTTCTGGATTCATTTTACTTATTTTTGATAGGAATTTTGGCACTAGCTTTTATTTGTCCGACATCTTTGTTAATGGTGTTGGTGCCTTGCCCAATGAAGGTGGAAGTGCTATTTTGTACCAACATTTATTTTGGTTCTTAGGACACCCTGAGGTATATATTATTCTTTTACCAGCAATGGGTATGGTGAGTGAAATTTTGTCTACGCACTCTCGTAAACCAATCTTTGGTTATATGGCAATGGTTGGATCAATGTTTGCTATTGCCATTTTAGCTTTCTTAGTATGGGCTCACCACATGTTTGTAACCGGTTTGAATCCATTCCTTGGATCTATATTTGTGTTGTTGACTTTGTTGATTGCTGTACCTTCTGCTATCAAGGTTTTCAACTGGTTAACTACTCTTTGGAAAGGTAATATTCGTTTTACTCCAGCAATGATGTTTGCCATTGGATTTGTAAGCCTATTTATTTCCGGTGGTTTAACTGGTATTTGGTTGGGAAATTCAGCACTTGATATTCATTTACATGATACCTATTTCGTGATTGCCCACTTCCATATTGTTATGGGTGTTGCTAGTATGTTTGGCATGTTTGCCGGTGTATATCATTGGTATCCTAAAATGTATGGTCGCAATTTGAACAATACGCTAGGTTATATCCATTTTTGGGTAACTATTGCCGGTGCCTATTTGATATTCTGGCCAATGCACTACGAGGGGTTAGCAGGCATGCCTCGCAGATATTATGATTACAGTATTTGGGAGAGTTTCAAACAATTCGGTGGTTTAAATCAATTTATCAGTACTGTTGTAATGATTGTGTTTGCAGTTCAGCTTTTATTCCTTTTTAACTTCTTCTATTCTATTTGGAGAGGTAGAAAAGTAACACAAGCTAATCCTTGGAATTCTAACACCCTTGAATGGACTACTCCAATTAAACCAGGACATGGTAACTGGCCTGGTGAAATACCTGAAGTACACCGTTGGGCTTATGATTATGGTAAGGATGGTAAAGAATTCATACCACAAACTGTTCCTGTAGGAGCCGATGAATCTACAAGCCATTAATTTTATACTTAAATTGAGCCCTGAATTATCTCAGGGCTTTTTTTGATAAACTTTTCATTGCGGATATTACTGAATGTCTAACTCCACTAATCTTACTCAAACTTCAACCTCTTTTATCTTAGCCTCTAAGGTCAAGGATTATTTTTTATTGATTAAGTTTACACTGAGTTTTACAGTTGTTTTTTCTTGTGTGATTTGTTATTTATTGGCACCCAAAGTCGTCAATTATGATTGGGGAATGATTGTAATTTTGTTTTTAGCTGGTATGTTGGTTACCGGTAGTGCAAATGCAATTAACCAAGCTGTAGAAAAGGAAACCGACGCTATGATGCAGCGAACTTCCAAGCGTCCTGTCGCTAATGGAAGCATGTCTCAATTGGAAGCTTACATTTTTGCTTTTATTAGTGGTATAGCAGGTGTTTTTATGATGTGGTATTTTTTCAATCTAAATGCTGCCTTACTTAGTGCTTTTAGTTTGTTTTTATATGCCTTTATCTATACACCATTGAAAAAGGTTAATTCTATTGCCGTTTTAGTAGGTGCTTTTCCTGGTGCTTTACCTTGCTTAATTGGTTGGGTAGCAGGAAATGATGATTTTGCGGCTGGTGGACTAATTCTTTTTGCAATACAATTTCTTTGGCAGTTTCCGCATTTTTGGGCTATTGCTTGGGTGGCTCATTCCGATTACAGTAAGGCTGGATTCAAATTATTGCCTGCCGATAAGGGACCTACTAAATTTACTGCTATACAAGGCATAATGTATAGTGTATTAATGATTCCCGTCGGTATTTTACCACATCTGATTCATTTAACTGGTTCTTTTAGTTTATGGATTGTATTGTTGTGTAACCTTTTTATGGTAATTCAATCTATTCGTTTATATAATGAAATGAACGTTATAGCTGCAAGGCGAGTTATGTTTAGCAGTTATATTTATTTACCTATTGTTCTTTTATCATTATTAGCAGACAAGTTGAATTAAATCTCAATTTAAAAAGTATGAATACTGCAGTTGCAAATAATAGAATACACCCTCATAAATTTACATTATGGGTTGCTATGGGTAGCATTATTATGATGTTCGCTGGTTTAACTAGCGCTCTGATAGTAAAAAAAAATCAATCCAATTGGTTACAGTTTGATTTGCCTATTTATTTTTACTATAGTACTGCTGTAATACTTGCTAGTAGTCTGTGCATACATTTGAGTCAACAAGCCTTCATTGCACGCCGCATGCCACGATATAGACAGTTAATTACTGCTACTGCCTTTTTAGGCGTATTATTCCTTGTATTGCAAACATTTGGTTTTTTTAGTTTAGAAGCAAAAAATATCCACTTGATTGGTAACAATAGCAATCCGGCATCCTCATTTTTACTTGTTATAACTGGCTTGCATATGTTGCACGTTGTAGGTGGTGTAATTGCTATTTTGGTAATATTTTTTAGGGCCTATAGAAGTACGGTAAAGAGTTATAGTAAGTTGCCAATTGAGTTGGTTAGTACTTATTGGCATTTTGTAGATGTACTTTGGCTTTATTTATTGGTTTTTTTCATTTTGGTTCGTTAAAACAGAAAATATTTTTAGTTTATTCACTTTTTTTAAACATCAGCTAATATTTTTGCAGCAATAACCTTTTATTAGACTAAATCATGGCAACAACAACAGTGGCAGTTAATCAAAAAATGTGGGGAGGTGGTAAAAGCCCTTTCAACATAGAGTATGGTAAAGTGATGATGTGGTACTTTTTAATGAGTGATGCTTTTACTTTTGGAGCGTTTCTTATTTCTTATGGTACTATTCGTTTTTCTAGCAATGGATGGCCCGATCCAAACGAAGTATTTCAATCTTTCCCTGGTTTGGGGAGTGGCTTGCCCTTGATGTTTGTTAGTTTGATGACATTCATTTTGATTGTAAGTTCAGTTACAATGGTTTTAGCTGTACATGCAGGGCACAATAACGATAAAAAAGGAGTTGTTAATAATCTTATCCTTACAATTGTTTTTGGAGCTGCTTTCCTAGGTTGCCAAGCTTGGGAATGGACTCACTTGCACCATGAAGGTGCTTGGTGGGGTGCTAATCCTTTTTTAAATGCAGATGGAACTGCTTCATCGACTAACTTCACAAACTATTTTTTCACCATAACTGGTTTTCATGGTTTCCATGTGTTGAGCGGTGTAGTTATCAATATTGTTATGTTGATTATGACATTAACAGATACCTTCGAGAAAAGAGGCCACTACTTAATGATTGAGAAGGCAGGTTTGTATTGGCACTTTGTTGACTTAGTTTGGGTTTTTGTTTTTACCTGTTTTTATTTGATTTAATTCCTTCAACAATTATTTAAAAAATTATCATGAGTAACTTACATACAACGGAACATACTGAACAACACGGTGGTAGCACAAAAGAAATTTGGAACGTAACCATCATATTATCTGTATTAACGATAGTAGAATTAGCATTGGGTTTTTGGATGATGAAAATAACAAGTGATGCTACAAGATTCGGTTTTAAAGGAATCATAGTTATTTTAATGCTTGTTAAAGCTTTTTACATTGTTGCTTATTTCATGCACTTAAAGCATGAAATAAAGAACATGATAATGACAATTGTAGTTCCACTCGCTTTGTTCATTTGGTTTATTATTGCTTTTTTATACGATGGTAATTCGTACAAAAATTTGCGTAACAACTACGATAGTTTCAAAAAATCCCAATCTGAAATCAAAGTTGAAAAAAAGGAAGCTGCTCATGGCGAGTCGCACAAAACAGCGGAATAAAGCAGTTTATATATTTTTAAACAAAACCATCGCTATCTTAGCGGTGGTTTTGTTTTATCAGACAATGACATCACCCTCTCTTCCTGTTCAATTTCGGTTATGACAAAAAAAGCACTTTTATCTCTCTGTATAGCTATTATACTTCCTATAGTAAGTTATTTAATTTTAAAAAGTGCGGCAACAACAGCTGTTGTAATGCCAAGAAAATACTTACTTGATACGGTGGTTGAGCGGATAAACAATGGCAAATTACAAACCGACAGTGTATGGCATAAAACAAAGAATATTCAATTAGTAAACCAATTGGGCGATACCGTTTCCTTGTACGATAAGCCAGGTAAAATAATAGTGATTGATTTCTTTTTTACACATTGTAGAAGTATTTGCCCTATTTTAACCCGCAACATGAGCAAATTGCAACATAGCTTTATTGTTGGAGGCGATTTGCGTAAAAAGGTAGATACATCAGTTGTACAATTCATGTCGTTTAGTATTGACGCCGATAGGGATTCAGTATCAGTTTTGAAAGAGTATGCGGATAGATTTGGCGTTAACCACGATAATTGGTGGATGCTTACAGGATATAAGCATAAAATAGCCCAATTTGCCTTTGAGGAATTAAAGGTTGATCAATATAGCGATGCACCCATAGATTCTGATTTTGTACACACCAATAGATATGTATTGTTGGATAAAGAATATGTGGTACGTGGATATTATAACGGTTTGGATAGTGCTTCTATTGGCAAATTGGCAAGGGATATAGGTTTATTAATGCTTGAAAAGGATAAGACTAAGAAAAGTAAAATATTTTTACAGATTATCGACCTTTCATGGTTGTGGTTTGTTATTGTTTTGTTGGTGGCCTTTTTTGTCATGTATATGCAAGGCCGTAGAAAAATTAACGGATAATTTTATAGTGTATGAAGCCAATGTTTCAAAAAAATGACCGCCTAGCCAATTGGTTAATTGGTATTTTTTCGGTTGTAGTCTTTTCAGTTGTGGTAATGCTTGGACGTTTTCAATTAGATATCCATACAAATTTTGATATCCATGTTTTTGCTAAAGCCAATGCAGCCATTAATGCTATTACCGCTTTACTTTTAATTGCAGCCTTGGTAGCAGTAAAAAAAGGGCAATTTGAGTTGCATAAAAAAATTATGTTTACCGCTTTGATTCTATCAATATTTTTTCTATTGTCCTATATAGCACATCATTTGTTAGCTGGCGAGGCTAAATTTGGAGACATTGATCACGATAATTTTTTATCAGAAGATGAAAAAATGTTGGTTAGTTCCACAATACGATATGTTTATTACACAATTTTGGCAACACATATTTTTTTAGCTGCAATCATTTTGCCTTTCATCTTATTTACGGCTTATAGAGCCTTAATCTCGGAATTTCCTGCACACAAAAAACTAGCTAAAATAACTTGGCCTTTGTGGTTATACGTAGCGGTAACAGGTCCTATTGTGTATTGGATGATTTCTCCTTATTACCACTAATACCGAGAACAAGTTGTAAAACTGCTTGCAACTTTAGAATATACTTTCCAATTGCTGTAAATGAGTAATTGTATAGGTGGCTTGTATATGAGGCTGTATACCAATATGATTGACAAAAACGGTATCTAATCCGGCATTGATACCACCTTGAATATCAGCTTCTAAATTATCGCCAATCATAATGCTGTGGTTTTTTTGAGCTTTTGCCTTGTTCAAAGCATATTCAAATATTGCCACATTGGGTTTGGTGCTATTGCTGCCTTCTGAAGTAACAATCTGCTGAAAATAAGGCGTTAAACCACTATTGCGCAATTTGTGGTGTTGTACTTGTTCAAATCCATTAGTGATTAAATGAAGAACATAGTTTTTGTTGAGTAAATAATTGAGTATTTCCAAAGTATGTGGAAATAGGTTGTTTTGTAGGGGTAACTGTTCCAAAAATTGCTGTGCTAATAACCTTGATAAAGTTTCGTCGGCAATTTTGAAATCGAGGAGGGTAAGCCACATACGTTTCCATCTTAGTTCTTCTTGTTTAATAAATCCCTTCGAAAATCTATCCCACAACCGATGGTTGTGATAGCTATATTTTTCAAAAAATAAGTCAAAACTGCCAACCCCTTTTTCAAGTAGGTTATTTTGTATATACAATTGTTGAAGGGTGTATTTTGAGTTCGACTCAAAGTCCCAAAGTGTGTGGTCTAAATCAAAAAAAAGATGTTGGTATTTCATAGCACAGTAAGTGATTGCTTCGGTAGTACCCTTGGAAACAAATACCTTAGAATAGTGGTTAAAAATTCAAATATACGGTTATTGAACATTGTGATAAGCTTGTTAATCAACCAATAAACCAATGCTGCATATCGGCTAATTGACTTTGAAGCTCGATTATAAAAGATAATGCACTTGATTGCATACACCAAATACCTTTCCATTTCAGTATTCTATAAGCAACCAACACATACAATTCCATACTTTGTGATTAACCATAGGAAACCGCTACATTGCGATTAAAGCTTTCTTCAAGCGAAATAAGTGTTTCGGTACGTTCAATCCCTTTGATTTTTTGCAGTTCGTCGTGTAGCACATAGCGCAATTGTTGTATGTCCTTGCATACTATTTCTACGAACATACTGTAATTGCCCGTTGTATAGTTGACCCGTACCACTTGCGGTATTTGTTGCAGTTCTTTTGCTACGGTATCGTATAATGAACTTTTTTCTAAATAAATTCCAATAAAAGCAACCACATCGTAACCTAGTGCTTTTAAATCAATAGCCAATCGCCTGCCCTTTACCACGCCGCTTTCTTCCAATTTTTTGATTCGGACATGGATGGTGCCTCCACTCACAAACAATTTTTTACCTAAATCGGCATAGGATATCTCGGCGTTGTTCATCATTTCGTGAATGATTTGAAAATCGAGTTTGTCAAGATTTAATTTATTGTTCATTTTGACCTATTATTTTTGATTTATTTCAAAAAAAATCTTAAATATTTAAACAAAATCTAAATTTATGAAAAAAACATTGAAATATTTGCAACGTACCAATATCTGTTATAATATTGCATTGTCAATTTGATTATCGGCATTTACCGAAGATAAGTAATGATTTATCAAAAAAATGACTAGTTCTTTAGATATTTTCCATCTAATGAAAATATTTGTTATCCATACTGTGGGGTGATGAAATTTTTGGCAGACATGCCCTCTTGTCTCGGGGGTGAGGAATCTGGGATAAACATGATGTAGAGCCGAATGAGTAGCAATATTTATTCGACCAGGGTCGACCACTGAACTTTGCGTCAAAGCTAACCACCTCGTGGAGGTTCGACCCCTCCCCCTACAGCTCTCTTTCTCTATGCTTTAGTTTTTGAAAGTCTTTGCAGTGTATACTACAAAGGCTTTCTTTTGAAAACATCTTTCCTTTTTTCCATAGTCCAACCTTTTCTGTTTGAAAGTAAACAGCAATATCACTTTTGCTTCCCAATTGTCGTTACGGCCTATACCACATTCCCATATGTAAAGTTCATTACTGCTTAGCCGAAATAGCATACCATTTATTAGCGCGCCATTATTGGTGAAATTGTTATTTATTTGTGCAACACAAAACGTTCCCAATGATGAAAAAATACATGATGATGTGCACGGTATTAGTGGTAATGACCGGCTGCGATACGGCCAAACAAATACTGACTACCGTAGTAGACGTAGCCAACAGCTCGGCACCGGGAATTAGTAGCACCGAAATAGCGGCGGCATTAAAACAGGCATTAACCATTGGTACACAAAATGGCAATAGTTTATTGGCCAAATCGGACGGTTATTTTGCCAATGCAGCAGTAAAAATATTATTGCCCGAAGAAGCTAAAAAGGTAGAAACTACCCTGCGGAATGTAGGTTTAGGGAGTTTGGTTGACAAAGCCGTATTATCTATGAACCGAGCTGCAGAAGATGCTGCCAAAAATGCAACCCCTATATTTACCAAGGCCATTCAAGAAATGAGTATTGCCGATGCAATTGGCATTTTGAAAGGGGGCGATTTTGCTGCTACCAATTATTTTAAAGACAAAACCACCACCGCACTCACTACCGCATTTAAACCCACTATTACCAATGCGTTGGGAAAAACAAACGCTACCAAATACTGGTCAGATGTATTTACGGCCTACAACAAATTTGCCGCCAAGCCCATTAATCCCGACTTAACAGGCTATGTAACAGAAAGGGCGATTAACGGTATCTTTTACCAAGTACAATTGGAGGAACAAAAAATTAGGCAAAACCCCGCTGCACGCGTAACCGATTTGCTCAAAAAAGTGTTTGGCAGTAGCCTTGCGCAAGGCAAATAACCTAAAGGAAAGTACAGATACATTAATGGCAGGTGCTTGGCTTTTAGTGCAGTACCCCCTTACTTGTTACTAGTTGCTGATAGCAATACCCTGTAAACGATAAAGGAATCGGCTATTGATGTAAGTGTCAATGGCCTTTTTTTTAGAAAAAAGGTATTCAATTCTCCTATTAGGTTACAGTAGGTGCACGAGCAGTTACACACATACATCTTGCAACACTTTCGGCCTTGCTTGTGCGTTAGCTACACCCTAAAAGCCCACTAGTGCACAAAACTTGGGTAGGGTAGGTTGGTTTATTCAAATCGCAATGTATTTTGTGTATTCAATGTAACAACCCCCTATTTTCGCAATTATGTATACCCACGAGCAAACAGCCCACATGCAGCAGTTAACCCTGCAATGGTTAACGATAGCTGACAGCCACAATGCTACCCTTACTGCAATGGCACAAATACAAACCCTAAGGAGGCTATTGCAATTTCACGAGCACCGCTATTATGTAGCCAATCAACCATTGATAAGCGATACCCAATACGATACCTTATACCATTTGTTGGACAAAACAGAACAACAGTATCCTGAGTTGGTTACAGCCGATAGTCCTACGCAGCGGGTAGGCAGTAGCCTAAATGCTGCATTTGAAACCAAGCAACACTTAGTGCCGATGCTTAGCTTGGAAAACAGTTACAATGCCGATGATTTGAACGATTGGGATCGAAAAGCCCGCGAAATGGCGGCTACCGATGCGGTAGCTTATTGTATAGAACCCAAATTTGATGGTGCTAGTATATCGCTCATTTATGAAAACGATGTATTGGTACGCGGCACCACCCGTGGCGATGGTGTTGCCGGGGAAGATATTACGGCCAATATCAAACAAATTAAATCCATTCCGCTGCGTGCGCCCTTTTCCGATTATGGAATACAACAAATTGAAATTAGGGGCGAAGTGGTAATGACCAAACAAGCATTTGAGCAGTACAACCAATTATTGATACAGCAAGGGTTGCCGGTATTGGCCAATCCGCGCAATGCGGCAAGTGGCAGCCTGCGCATGAAAGACCCCAAAGAGGTAGCCAAGCGCAATTTGGATGCCTTTTTATACCACATTAGCTACTACAGCAAATCCGATGCTCCCCTTGTGGAGGAAGCCAACCAACGAGCCCAGGAGTTATTGCGTTCGCACGAGGGCACATTGGAACTTCTGTGGTTGTGTGGTTTTCGTACACCGCAAAAAGAAAAAAAAGTGGTCGGCAATATCCAATCGGTAGTGGCTTATGTGCAACAATTTGAACAACAAAGAGACGACTTGCCTTACGAAATAGATGGCATGGTCATTAAAGTGAACAATTTTGCTTTGCAGGAAAAATTGGGAATGACATCGCACCATCCGCGTTGGGCAATTGCCTTTAAATTCAAGGCTCGTCAGGCTACTACCCAACTGTTGGGAGTAGAATTTCAGGTGGGCCGCACCGGAGCCGTTACGCCGGTTGCCAAATTGCAACCTGTGTCGGTAGGCGGTGTTACCGTAAGCAGTATTTCTATTCACAACGAAGAATACATCAAAGAAAAAGATTTGCGCATAGGCGATACCGTGATTATTGAACGAGCAGGCGACGTTATTCCGCAAATTGTACAAAGCCTTCCCGAGTTGCGCAACCATACCCAAACGCACATACAGTTTCCTACCAACTGTCCTGTTTGCAACAGTACCTTGTACAAGGAGGAGGGCGAGGCGGTTTGGCGATGCATCAATGCCGAATGTGCAGCGCAGGTGGTGGAGCGCATCATCCATTTTGTGAGCAAAGATGCGATGGACATTAAAAATTTGGGTGAGGCCAATATTAAAAAATTTTTTGAACTCGGCCTGCTCAAAGATATTCCGGGTATTTACCACCTTCCATTTACCGCTATTGCTACCATGGATGGCTTTGGTAAAAAAAGTATCGACAACCTGCAATTGGCTATTGAAGCCTCCAAACAGCAACCTTTGCACCGGCTGATATACGGTTTGGGCATTCGATTTGTGGGCGAAACAACCGCCAAAACCTTGGCCAATGCCGTTAATCATGTGCTCGATTTTACCCAAAAAAGCATCGACGACTTACTGCTGCTCGACGATGTAGGCATCAAAGTAGCCACAAGCATTGCCCATTTTTTTGCCAATGCACAAAACATATCGTTGCTGCAGCAATTAGAAGCGTTGGGCTTGCAACTACGCAATGTAAAAAAAGATACCGCCATGGAGGCGGGTGCGCTCAATGGCCAAACGTTCCTATTTACCGGAACATTGAGCCTTTTAAAGCGTAGCGAGGCCGAAGCCTTGGTAGAAAGCAACGGTGGTAAAATAGTGAGCGGTGTTAGTGCCAAACTCAATGTGCTTGTGGTAGGTGCCGATGCAGGTAGCAAGCTGGAAAAGGCCAAAAAAATCAATACCATCCACATTATGTCCGAAGCTGAATTTTTAACCCTTATCCAAAATCAACCGCCTAGCCATGTTACAGCCTAATACCCTACATTTTTTGGAACAGTTGGCGCTCAACAATGCCAAAGAATGGTTTGATGCCAACCGAAAAACTTACGAGCAAGCCAAACTCAATTTTTTACAGCTAACGCAACAGGTGTTGCAGGGCATTGCCCATATAGATGCTTCGGTGGCCCATTTGCAAGCTAAGGAGTGTGTGTTTCGCATCAACAGAGATGTGCGCTTTAG
>Ga0114938_1000763_pt1 | contig 23416 bp, 18 predicted proteins | sample AshMeaBigSpring_FD_88675 | JGI IMG/M metagenome (GOLD analysis project Ga0114938, IMG submission 88675) | Groundwater microbial communities from Big Spring, Nevada to study Microbial Dark Matter (Phase II) - Ash Meadows Big Spring | ecosystem: Environmental > Aquatic > Deep subsurface >...
AGTAGCCACAACACCTTGTACATCGAACGACGCTAGCACAACAACATCCAGTGTTCGCTAGCAACGATAGCAAAAGGACTCGCAACAACTGATCTTGAAACCCGAAGTTGCAAAACTTCAGTAGTTATCGAAACGCCGTGTGGTGGCGACTCGGGCCATCGCTTCTTGACATCATGCGCCGACTTGAACGAGAGGGAGATTGTTCGTATTTCAGTGGACGCATTTCATATGCCAGTCGGTCGCAATTACATTTCGGTGTCGCGCGAAGTCACTCAGTCCCTGAAGAACTCGACCGTCCGCACAGGAACTGAACAGATTGTATTGCATGGTGCTGGAACAGAAGACATCGGCCCGGCAGACGTTGCTGCTGTGCAGGATGCGTTGCGCAGCCTTTTCTTATCGCTCCAACGGTTAACCGACACCATTGACTGGCGATCCGCTGGAAGGTCGACCGTAATTTCTTGCCCGGAACTGCGGGAATGGATCGAGCGACCGGAGTTCCGTGAGCTGCAACTGAGGACAACTGCGGCAAGCACTAGCCATTCAACTCGAGACGCCGTATCGAAACACAAGCGAAGACCGCGTCGACCGGTTGCGTGGGTTGTTGCAGCCGCCAGTATTGCGACGCTGATCATCGCTGTGGCGATTTTAGTTGGGAAACTCTTCAATGGCGGCGAAGGCCCAGGTCCAAGGCCACCGGAGCCGCCAGGGCGAGCTGCTTTTCAACATTTAGCGCGCGAATGGGACTGCACACCAGACGAATTGGGAGCCTCCCTTCTAAGGGCAGCTAACTGGGATCGACGTGAGCAGGCGGACGTCATCGGGCTCGACTCCATGCTGGCTGACGGGGAGGTCCTTGCCATCATGGACAAGATCAACGCGACCAGCCATCCTGCGCAGTTTCTGGTGTCTCCCGCGTTGGAACGCGAAGATGGGTTTCGCCGGCTTGTGATAGATCGAGGTGCAAAGTCGGCGAATGACGCACGTGCCCTACGTCGCTGGCTTTTTTCAATGTGGCAGCGGTTCTCAGAACTAAAGCGAGACGCGTCACGCGCAAGTGACTTTTTGCGTGAGATAGAGGGCGGTGATGCGTTTTCGCGATCCATAATGATGATTGCTGAATTCCAATTGGATGTTGGGACAGGGGAGGGCTTTCGAGAGCCAGCAACACCATTGTTTGATCGACAGGACGTGATGATTTACCGGGCACTAGAAAGTATTCATCAGACGTTGGGGGATGCTGGAGCTGCTCAGGTTCTGATTGCAGAGAACGCGAATGATGGAAGCGCTTTGCCGACATTTGTTGCCAGGCTGGAGGCGTCTCGTGATAGCATTCCTAGATTGATAGGCGAGAGCCGCAGAACCGTAATTGACCAGGTTCCCGCTGAAGGTGTTGGGGTCGTGCGTGACGATGCGTACAAGAGCCTTGAACAGTTTCTCTTGCAACTTTCGACTTTCGGGCGTGGGTAGTTTTGTACCTGCCCCGAGCCGCCGGGTTGCCAGCCCGACGGCTCACCTACGGTTCAACCAAATTGTCAAAGAGCGATTCGCGGACGCACATCCTCGTCCGGTCGGCCGGCGCGAGTGCCGTCGCGCCCGCGGAGCCGATGATCGTCGCGGCAGGAATCAGGACTGCCGCATGCGCTGTTCGATCTGCTCGCGGCGCTTATTCAGGTCGGCTTGTGATTTCTCGACCTTCTTCGCCTCGCGGCGGATCGCTTCCGCTTCCTTCTCGTAGGTCGCGGCCAGCTCGCGGCGACGGGTCGCTTCGGAATTGATCAGTTCGTGCCCCGCCGCCTCTCGCTCGTAGCAGACCTTGTAGTCCAGGCGGCCGGCGCGGGTGTTGAGCTCGCGCAGCGATTCTTCCACCCGCCGCACTTCGACTTCGAGCTCGTCCATCTCGCGCCGCAGTTCGGCGTCGTCGCACGAATAGACCAGCTCCATGCGGGCGGTGGCGCCTTCAGAAATCGCCTGATCCACTTCGCGGCGACGGAAGTAGAGCGGACGGGTGGTCTCGTCGTGCTGGTTCTCGGCCGCTTCAAGCAGCTTGTCGGCGGTCGCGATCTGCTCGTCGAGCGTGCGGCGCTCGGCCTCCAGGGCGGGAAGCGCCGCGGCGGACGCCTTGAGTTCCGTCCGATGCTGCAAGCGCTCGACATCGCGGCGCAGGTCGTCAATCGTCTTGTTCGCGCTGGCGAGCAAGCGTTCGACATCGGCGGGGTTGGGTTCCTCGCCCGTGGCGATCCCCGCGACGAGGTCGCGGTAGCTGGCGACGGACGCCTTGGCCCGTTCTTCCTGCACGCCGAGGAACTTTTCGAAGAATGACGTAACGCTCATGGGGCACTTCCTTTCTGAAGGGGAAACCGTTGGTGGTAAGCAACGAAGTCGTCGCACCACAGCGACGAGAACGCCGGCGGAGGCTTGTGCGACTTGATATCGCGGAACAGCATGCCGGCGCAGCGGGCCGGTTCGTCGCCAAGTGCTTCGAGGTAGCTGCCGGCGTGCGACAAGCCGTAGCGGTAGCCAGCGCAAAGCGCGGCGTGATGGGCGTCGAAACCGGCCTGCTGGGCGCGATGGCACAGGTGCAAGGCGATGCGAATGAAGCCGGCTTCGTGCCCGTGATAGAGCGGAATGTCCTCGCGCGAGGGCCTGGCGGTGGCGTTGGCGACAATCAGCGACTCAAACAGGATTCGGTTCGGATCGACGCCGGCGCGGTCGTCGAACAGCGCGGGCCGGTCCAGGACGTGGGCCAGTTCATGGATGACCGTGGTTTGCATGCGGTAGACCAGGTCTTCGCCGCCAAAATCCTCGGCAAGGGCCAGGTCGTTGATGACCATGCAGGGCCCGCGGCCGCGATAGCCGGGGATGTGGTCGCGGATATAGAGGTCCAAACTTGGCGTCGTATAGGCGAAACAGTGGTCGCCCGAGCCGCGCTGCGGCGGCAGAATCGACTGCGGCACCAGATATAAAGGAACGCCTTCCAGGTCGCGGCCGGCGACGGCGCGGCAGAGCGCTTCGGCGTCGGCCAGAATCTTGGCCATAGGGTCGCCTGTGTGGCCCGCTGTGGCGTTCTCGTGCGTAACTTGGGTCATGCGTTGGCTTTCGGTTATTCGGACAACGGAAACAAACTGTCCTATTGCTGGCGACTGTTTTTGCACGCCTCAGGAAAAGACCCTCGCCGGGAAGGAACCGCTGCCACCGACTGCCACGACAGTGACCATTGCGCTCCGGTCCTTTCTCGCATGTGCGTGCGCCTGTGCGCGCGCGTTGAAATGCAATGAATGCTGCCGCGACAGTTTGCGGCAGTTGGCCACGCCGTCACCATGCCGCACCTCCCCTCAGCGAAATGCCTTCGTAGAACGGCCGCATGCCGGTCCCGCGTCGCCGGCTGATTCCAGCCACAGCGGCGGCGAGGTCGCGACCAAACGTTTGCCGGGTGGTCACCGCTTGCCGGCCTTCGACTTCGCACCAGCCCTTCCAGGCGTCGTACAGCACGTCCACCAACACGCGGTGCCCTGGCCCGACGACGTACTGCTCGCGGACGAACGCCGCGACGGGCGACGAAAGATCCTCGATCTCCTGCACCACGTCGCGCACGCTGGCCGGCGCGACGAAGTGCCCACGCTCGTGGAGACGCCGCCAACCCTCGATGGACCAGTTCAGGATGCCGGGCAGTTCTGCCAGCAGGCGATCGGTGAGCAAGATGTCTTCACGCCCGTAATAGCTCTCAGTGAGCCGCAAGATGACAAACCGGCCGGCGAGCGCTCCGCTGGAATCCGTAAGGCGAGGGAACTCGTTGGTGAGAAACATGAACCTCGTCGGCAGCTTGAGCGTGACGCTCGTGATGTTTTTGCGGTCCACGGTCAGCGTGTCTTCGCCGCTGATGCAGAGGAGACGTTCGACCACCGTGGCGATGGTCTCGCCGTGGAAGCGGGCGTCGCTGACGATGGCGAGCGTCTTGCCGATCAGCGGCTGCAGGCCGAACGGGCCGGCCAAGCTCGATGTCGTCGGTTTACACACGTTCGCGGTGCCTACGAGCCGCGCCAGCACGCGGGCGATGGTCCCTTTGCCGCTGCGCCGCGGCCCGACGATCAGCAGCGTCTTCTGCTGCGACGTGTCGCCGGTGAGGGCGTAGCCAAACCATTCCTGCAAGAGGTCGTGCGACTCGATGTCGCCATCGAACAGTTGGTGCAGGAAAACGTGCCAGGCTGACGGCAACGGCGCGGCGGGATCGGGATCGAAGTCCAAGGCGCAGGTCGAGAAGAACAACGGCGTCGCCGGCAGTCGCCGCATCGTCGGCAGGTGCAATAGCAGCGACCGGCAAGCGACAATCTCGCGGGGCGAAGGCCGCGCTGGATTCGCGTCGAGCCACGACGGAGTCAGCGTCGTCGCCGGCAAATGGACTAGCGCCTTGATCGACTCCAACGCCGCCTTGACGGTGGACGGATTCGACTGGAAGTCCACCAACTCCAGTTCGCCGGTGCTGCGATTAACGACGTATCGCAGCGAGTCGTGCAGCCAGGCCTGCAAGTGCTTCTTGACCGCGTTGTCTTCCAGTTCGACGTAACGGTTGCCCTGCCATTCGGTGAGCAGTCCGGCGTAGCAGTGGATGGTGCGGCCATCGGGGTGCAGGTGACACTCCCGCGTGAAGGACTCGGCCGTCGGCAACGTTCGCGTGGGCGAAAGCACCAACTTGCCGGACTGCGGCTCGCGATTTCCCAGGGCAATGCAACCGTCTGCCGCGAGCGCCAGCGCTTCACCGCGCCGACAGTGCTGTTCCGCGTCGCGGATACGCGGAAGGATGTCGGCCTCGCTCCAGTCTCTGGCAAACGGTCGCTGGCGAGCATACTCGCAGACCGTCCCCAGGGCCGCGGCATCATCAAGGTCGTGTTCGACAGCGCGGCATGCCGCCGCGAACAGACGGCGCGAGCCATCCCGCTGATCGACGATCTTGATCCGCAGCATCGCGGCCAGGCAGCGTGCAGTTCGATCCTCGGGCGCGGCTGGTGCCGGCGTCGCAGGTTCCTTCGGCTGGCACTCAACCACTCGACGGTTCTTGCGTTCACGCACCGGTCGCGTTTCGCCCAGTTCCGCGAGCACGGTTTGGGCCAGCCGCTTGGCGTTTTCCAACAATTCGTGGGGATCGACCTGGGCGGGTTGTTGGCCTTCGTCCTCCCACGCGATCGGCTCGCCGCTTTCGTGGACGCTCGGGGGAAACACCGTTTGCGTTCCCGTCGAACGAACCTCGACGATCATGCCAGACGACTTGCTGGCGAACTTCTCGGTGACGAGTGGCGCGGTTGAGCGATACAGCCAGTGCGAACGTGGCTTGCCGGGTCGGCCAGACACCAACGGCGTCGGCGGCAAGAATTGCGGTGCGAGCTCCACGGCCCGCTGATGGTCGAGGTCTACGTCGATGAGCCAGCCCGATGGCTCGCCCAACAACACGCCGATATTTTGGGGCCGGCCGTTGAAGTGCTGATCGAGCGTATCATGGGTGAGCCGCATCTGCGGCCAATCTTTGTCGATGGCATTCTTTGTCCGGTGCGGAATCGGAATCACCGACCATCCGCGCGAGAGGTATCGCTCCGCAGCCTTGCGCGCGGTGTCGCCCGCCATTTCCAGTTGGCCGTCAATCGCCATCGGCTTCGTCCTCCATGCCGGTGGCGCTTGCGGCCGAAGGCGTTTGCTCGGCGTCGCGTTGCACCTGCAACTGGCGCTTCTCCCACGGGTCGAGCAGGACCGTTGCCCAAGCGGCGGCAACGTCCTCGGGTAGCTCGTCGATCTTTTCCGGTGCTTCCGTTCGCATGGTCCTGCTCAGCCTCCTTCCCGTTCGCCATCGATCCGCCGCAGTTCGGCCGCGATCCACACCAGGTCGGCGTCGCGGAACACGCGGGCGTGGCCGGCCCAGCCGGCGGGCCGAATGTCCCGCGACCGGATCACGTACTCGACCCGATGCAGTTCCTGGCCGAGCCGGCGGGCGATTTCCCCGACGGTCAACAGCGTTTCAGGCTCGGTCATGGTCGCGTTCCCTTCCCCTGGGCCGGCTGCCGGATATTCCGCATCCGCCACGCGGGCCTCTATCAGTTACTGAGGCGAATTGCGTGACCTCTGCCGGGGAACAACGTGACCTTTTTCAGGGAACGGCCGAGGCAGGCAGGAATGTCGGTATCGAAGGCAGGGCGATAGAATGTCGTCGTTTTGCTGATTTCCAGGGACTACCGTCGCCATGAACGAGAACGGGAAAAAACGACCCATCCGAGCCGGCAAGGCGTTCATGGCCGCCATCGCCGACGATCCCCAGGCCCAGCAGTCGCTGACGAATGCGTTGCTGCGGCTGAAGATGTTTGCAGACGGGCTTCGAGCGACAGGGGCGACCTATCGCGACGCGATGGAGACCGTAAACAAGGTGTTCGCGGCTTTCGATGGCGCGGTGAAGGACTTTGCTGCGGAACTTCGGGCCGAGCAGAAAAAGGCGTTCGCCGAACTGGCGGCGGAGCTCAAGCAGGCGACGGACGCCAACGCCGCCGAACTGGCGAGCTATGGACTCGCGCCGGCGACGGACGACCTTGAGGCTTGGGAGGAGTTGGCGCGGATCGTGGGGAAAGAGCCAAGCCCAATGACGATCCGCGAGATTTATCTTTGGGCCATCGCCTGGGCCAAGCGTGAACTTTGGCGGCAAAAGTTGTCTCGCGGCGAACTGCCGATCCTGGCCAGCGACGTATCGCCTGAACGCCGGCAGACCACTCCGCCAGAAGACATCGGCATCCAGCGTGACGAGAGCGACCCGCGATTCGCTTGGTGCATGGGCAAACGCATCTACCTCGCCAAGGACAGCCAAATCAGCCGGTTGTTCTGGTTGCTCGCCTCGCCCGTTGGCCGGGCCCGCACGCTCGCGGAGGTGCAGCGGGCGGTCGACGGCTTTGAAACGGATCGCGACCTGGATTCGGACGAAGATGGGTTCAAGCAAGCCAGCCAGCGAGTGCGAAAGGCACTCTCGAAGCTGCGGCAAGCCCTCCGCGAAGCCAAGGTCGACGCCCACCCGCTGATCGTTCGCGGCGGGAGCGCCGCATGCCCCGAATAGACGATGGTGCTGCGTTTCCCCAAGTAGCGCCGCAAATTGGCGACAACTTCGCGGAAACCGCGTTGTTGGCAAAAGCACCGCCTCTTGAACGCTCTCCTTCGGTGGCGGCGCACGAAAACGTGGAAAGAGTCGACCGACCCGGAATTTCAGCAGAGATACCGCCACATTCGCCGTGTGTATGCGGCTCGTCCCCGTGGCGGCCGTCGGCTCTGCGTCGACGAATTTCGTCCCTTGAACCTGCTCCCCCGTCATGGTCACTGTTGGGCGGGACCGTGCAAGCGGGTCGAGCGGTTGCGAGCGACGTACCACCGGCATGGCGGCGTGCGTCACTTTCTGGCGGCCTACGACTTGGAAAGCGGCAAGATGTTTGGCCTGTTCAGGGAGGCCAAGACCTGGGTCGAATTCCTGGCCTTCCGGAAGTGGTTGCGTCGCCGCTCCCGACGCGGGGAGACGTTGCACATCGTTCTGGACAACTATGGGCCGCACGCGAAGGAGGAGGTCCTGGCGTGGGCCCAGAAGCACCGCACTCGCTTCTCCTGGACGCCGACAGATGCCTTCTGGCTCGACCGCATCGAATGCCAATTCACGGCTCTCAAGAAATTCGCCCTGGAGAACTCCGACTACCGAACCCACGATGAGCTCCGAAATGTGATCGGCCGCTACCGGCCATGAAAAAACGGCGACCGCCGACTTTCCATGCGGAACTGGAAGCGGCCACGTTCCCACCAACGACCCGGCAGGCGAGCCGCCTGAAGCGCGAAACAGCTAGAACGAAAGCGGCACTAGCCCGGATGATTCATCAACCTAACGAGTAGAGCTGCAAGGCGAAGCAGAGAAACAGGTTGTGGCTATCTTCCCAAAAGCACCGCGCACATCAGCCGGCACGCGCTAGCGTCCGGTTCTCCCCGATTCCACCAGAACCGGACGCTAGCGCGCTTGCGGCTCATGAATCATCCGGCACTAGCGCGTGCGGGCTGAGGAGACCGGGCCTCTCGTGGCGGCGCGACGTCAGCTGGGCAGCGTCCGATACGGTTTCGCGTGTTCGGGAGGGCGAGGCTCCCGCCGAGCCGCGTGCGACGGGTACACGCCCGAGACGGCCGAGGGAACGCGACACCTGCCGGGTGGCGGTGTCCTCTTGCAGGACGAGGCCGCCGGGTGATCGACGGCGGCGGCTCGGCGGGAGCCTCGCTCTCTCAAGGTCATGCACCTCGGATGAGCGCGTGCCGGCTCGTGCGTATCCCCCAGGATCACGCAAGGCTGTTGGGCCGCGGGTATCTTGCGGAAAACACGCGGCTGGTTCACGGGCGGCGAGTGCCGGTCCGCTCCAAGAGCGTGGCATGGGGAGGCCGCCCTACGCCGCGGGGGACGGGACCTCCTCGAACAGGGCCGCCACGAACTGCTCGGGATTGAACAGGGCCAGGTCCTCGGCCTTTTCCCCCACCCCCACGTACTTGACGGGCAGCTGGAACTGCTGGCGGATCGGGATCACCACGCCTCCCTTGGCGGTGCCGTCCAGCTTGGCCAGCACGATCCCGGTGCACTGGACCGCCTCGGAAAACCCCTTGGCCTGGCTGATCCCGTTCTGGCCGGCCGTGGCGTCCAGCACGAGCAGGACCTCGTGGGGGGCCTCGGGAATCAGTTTTTCCACGACCCGGCGGATCTTCGTCAGCTGGGCCATCAGGTTGGTCTGCGTCTGGAGACGCCCGGCGGTATCCAGGATGCACACGTCGGCCTGGGACTCCAGGGCGCGGGTCACGGTCCGGTGTGCGACGCTTGCCGGGTCGCTAGCCGACTCGGCCGTGACGATCTCGGCCCCGATCCGCTGGGCCCAGACAGTCAGTTGCTGGACCGCCGCTGCGCGGAACGTATCCCCCGCCCCCAGGACCACCTTCTTGCCTTGGCTCGTGAAAAGCCGGCCCAGCTTGGCGATGGTTGTCGTCTTGCCCGAGCCGTTGACGCCGACGACCATCAGCACGGTCGGGCCTTCGCGGGCGAGCTGGATTGGCTGCTCGCCTTGATCCAGCAGCCCTCGCAGCCCGGCCTGCACCTGGCCAAGCACGTCCTCCATGTGCACCACGCGCCCTCCGAACCGGCTCCGCACCTGCTCGCAGATCTCCCGCGCGGGGCCGCCTCCCATGTCGGTCCGGACCAGCATGGCGAACAACCGGTCCAGGAACGGCTCGTCGAGCAGTTCCCCTTCCTTCTTGAACAGGTCGCGGATGTCGGTGTGCAGCAGCTGGTTGGTCTTCTGCAGCCCCTGCCGGATGCGGGCCACCAGGCCTCGGCGATCGCTGGCGGGCGCTTCACCGGCGAGCTCCGCCGGGGCATCCGTCGGCGGCTCAGGCGATTCGGTCTTTGCGCGGCTCCAGAAACGCATGGTCAGTCCAGTCGGGGGAGGTCTGGCGGGCAGGCCGCCGGGGTGCTTTATCGGGGTATTGTATGCGGGCCCGGGTAACCGTTCACACCCCGGCGGAGCATTTCGCCGGATTCGAGGGGGTCAGGTACATGTTTTCGGTCTGCGCGTCTTTGCCTGGCCGGGCGTATTGGCCGAAAAGTGTACCCGACCCCGGCCCGTGAACGGTTACGGGCACGGGGGACGGTCGATACCGCGCAATGCCGGGGACAGCATGGGTAGCCGTTCACGCCCCGGTAATGTAATGACCCCGATTCGAGCGGGTCAGGTACATGTTTTCGGTCTGCGCGTCTTCGCTTGGCGGTGCATCCTGGCCGAACAATGTACCAGACCCCGGCCCGCAAACGGTTACCCGCATGGCCGCGGCGACCGCCGGTTAGACCCTGATCGCGGTCGGCCCCGCTACGAGTCGGCGCGCTGCTGGAGGAACCGATCGAGAATGCCGTTGACGAACTGAGCCGACTGGCGGCTGCCAAACCGCTTGGCCAGCTCGACCGCCTCGTTGATCACCACGCGACCAGGGGTCTGCGTGTAGAGCATCTCGTAAGCTCCTAAGCGCAGGACATTGCGGTCGGTGGCCGCCATGCGCTGCAGGCTCCAGTTGTCAGCACGGGCGGCCAGCAGCTGGTCCAGTTCGTTCCGGTTGCGGCGAACGCCTGCGACCAGGGACATGGCAAAGGCGACCAGTTCCAGGTCGTCGCGCAATCGGCCGCGCACGAACTGCTCGGACCCCCCGGACTCCCGGTCCGGATTCAGGTCATCCTGGTAGAGGACCTGCAAGGCCACTTCACGAGCTCGGCTTCGGCGGGACAGAGCCATGGGACTGAGGGGCAGCCAGGTCGGGTTGTCCGGGGGCAGGAACGTGGGGCGCGGGCAGGCGGCTGACCGAGCCGGCGGGGCCCGGATCATGCTTGCTGGCGGGAACGGTCAATTATACGAGACGCGGAGGCACCAGCCGCAGGAAAACCCGGACCTCCCTGCGGGCCCGGCCTGCCTTTTCAGCCGGCGTCGCGGGGGGCGTCAGGACAGCCAGCTGAGCAGCTCGACCGTTTCCCATTCTGCCGACTGGTTGCCTCATCGGTGCGAGCCCGCCGCCGGCAAACGGAAACGAGAGAACGCTTTCAATGCCGCAAAACCCCCGCCGAGGCCGAAGGGCACGGGCAAGCCCGTGGCACCCCCTGGTCTGTGCTGGTCGCCAGTGCCACGCCGCCGTCAGGGCATCCCCTTGAGCAGGTCGACCATCTCCAGGGCGGCAGCGGCTGCCTCGCTGCCCTTGTTGCCGCGGTTTCCGCCGCTGCGATGGACCGCCTGTTCCAGCGTGTTGCAGGTCAGGACGCCGAACAGCACGGGCAGGCCGGTCTGGCTCGCCAGGTCGCCCAGGGAACTGCAGACCTGCCGGTTGATGTACGTGTCGTGGGGCGTTTCTCCGCGAATCACGGCCCCCAGGCAGATGACCGCGACGTAACGCCGGCTGGCGGCCATGCGCCGTGCCGCCACCGGGATTTCCCAAGCCCCCGGCACCCAGGCGACGTCGATCTGCTCGTCGGGGACGCCGTGCGCCGCGAGCGTCTCCAGGGCCCCGCGCAGCAGGTTGCCGGTGATCGACTCGTTGTACCGGGATACGACGATCGCCAGGCGGCCTCCGGGGGCCCGCGGTTCTCCCTGGAAGGTATTGGGCACCGGGCATTTCCCCCGCAACGACTACTTCACGTTCATGCTCATGAGGAACTCGGCGTTCGTCTTCGTTTTCTGCAGACGGGTGACGAGCAGTTCCATCGCCTCCGGGGCGTTCATGTCGTTCAGCACGCGGCGGAGCACGACGATGCGGCGGTATTCCTCGGGATCCAGCAGCATCTCCTCGCGGCGGGTGCCGCTGCGATTGATATCAATGGCGGGCCAGATCCGCTTGTCGACCAGGCGGCGGTCGAGCACGATTTCCAGGTTGCCGGTGCCCTTGAATTCCTCGAAGATCACGTCGTCCATCTTGCTCCCGGTTTCGACCAGGGCCGTGGCCAGGATCGTGAGCGAACCGCCTTCCTCGACCTTGCGGGCCGAGCCGAAGAACCGCTTGGGCCGCTGCAGGGCATTGGCGTCGAGACCGCCGGAGAGCACCTTGCCGGACTGGGGACATTCGGAGTTCCAGGCCCGCGCCAGGCGGGTGATCGAATCGAGGAAGATGACCACGTCGTAACCGTACTCGACCATCCGCTTGGCCTTTTCGATCACCATCTCCGAGACCTGGATATGCCGCGCGGCGGGCTCGTCGAACGTCGAGCTGATCACCTCGCAGTTCGGTCCCTTGACCTCCCGCTCCATGTCGGTCACCTCCTCCGGCCGCTCGTCGATCAGCAGCATGATCGCGTAGGCCTCGGGATAGTTGGCCAGCACGGCCTTGGCCATCTTCTGCATGAGGATCGTCTTGCCGGCCCGGGGGGGGCTGACGATCAGCCCGCGCTGGCCGAACCCGATCGGCACGATCATGTCCACGACGCGGGTCTCGACCCCTTCGGCCTTGGTCTCCATGACGATCCGTGTGTCGGGATGGAGCGGCGTGAGGTCGTCGAACGAGACCTTTTCCGCCATCAGATTCGGATCCTGGTAATTGATCGCCTCCACGCGGAGCAGGGCGAAATACCGCTCGTTCTCCTTCGGGGGGCGGATCTGACCGGAGACGGTCGAGCCGGTTTTCAGGCCGAACCGCCGGATCTGGCTGGGCGATACGTAAATGTCGTCGGGACAGGAGAGGTAGTGGTAATCAGGGCTGCGGAGGAACCCAAAGCCATCGGGCAGGATCTCCAGGGTTCCCTCCCCGTACATCAGCCCGTTCATCTTGACCCGTTCCTTCAGGATCTTGAAGATCAAGTCCTGCTTCTTCGCGCCCGCCACTTCCTTGACGTTTTCCTTGCGGGCCTCCTCGATCAACTGCGACATGTTCATCTTCTGCAGTTCGGCAATATGGATTTCCCCCTGCTTGATCCGTTCGTAGCGATCGTGCAGATCCTCGCCCGTCCGATCGGCCTCCTCGGCGATCTCCTCGGCGAGCGACATCGGTTCGCCCTCGTCCTCCAGATAGTTGTCGAGCGCGGAATCGTCCCGCTGCCGGTCGCGCGGCTGAATGCCCTCGCCGAAGCCCCCGGGCGCACGGTTCTGGGCGGCGGGGGCTCGAGCTACGGATCGTCCGCCACGGCGGAGGTCAGTGCTGCGAGTTTCTGACATGGTTGGGGTACTCCTGGTGAAATGGCATCTGGCCGGCGCACGGAGGGCGCCCGCGGAAGGAGAAACACGAGGCAACGGATCACGCGGATGGGATCGTAGGACCAAGGCGTTCAACTGCCCCGCGGGCCGCAAACAGCTGGTCTCACGCGGCAGTTCTGGGGTTTCACGCTAGGCGTCGCCTGAGAACAGTCTCCGTTGTGGAAGGGGCACAGGCCTCCTGCCTGTTCAAATCGGTTACGCGAATGGAATCGGATGTGGGTGACGGGCGTTGAGGGTCAGGCACATTTTCGGCCGCTGGTCGAGGCTGGTGCGGGATCTGTCGTCACCAACAATGGCGTCGGCCCCCCGCTGCTGCCAGGATCAAGCAGGTCCCTCCAGGCCAGTGCGAACTGGTGAAGCCGGCCCGAGCAGGCCAGCAGTCATACCGCCCCGCTGCCGCAGACGCTGGGGTGAAAGTGCCGGCTGGATCGGCCAGAGGAGCGGCCTTAGGACGCCCACATTCTGCCATGAAGCGACAGGAAGGTAAAGGCCTGAACGGCACAATCGGGGAATGGCGGGCCGACCGAGGCGCTCGCGCGGCCTTCCGCCGGAACGAAGCCCCCCGCACGGCACAGAGGGCGCGCACAACCGCTGACGGGGCCAAACGTTTCCGAGCGGCGCGGTGGGGGAGTTCCCCGGACCGTGGTGGCGGCAGACGTTCCGGAAGGCGTGGGGTCGGCGGGACGCCTCAGGCCGTGTCGGGCCCCGGGATTCACACAGGCTCCAGCCCCTGCGATCCTGCGTGGCTTGTCCCGCCTTTGCAATTCGGGGCGCGAACGGGTGGGCGTCCTTCATCCGGGCGTGTCGAGGGAGCGCTCGACCCACGTTCGCCAGAGGTGATCCACCTGGTGTCGCGTGGCCTCGGGCGTCCCGGAGTTGTCGATGACGGCGCTGGCCGAGTTCCTCTTCTGGTCGAGCGGCATCTGCGCGGCCTCCCGCGCCTCGAGCATCGCGTCGGTCCAACCGCGAGCTCGGACGCGCTGGCGCCGCAGGTCGGGCGGGGCGTCGACGAACACAATCTGGTCGCAGCCGTCGTCCCAACCGGCTTCGAGCATGACGGCCGCATCCAGCACCACGGCCGGTGCTCCGAGTTGCCGCAGCCGGTAGACCTCGTCGCGGATGGCGGCTCCGATCCGTCCATGCGTGATCTGCTGCAGGTAGTGCAGTTCGTGGTGACCGGCAGGCGACGAACCAAAGACGATGGCTGCCAGGCGTCGCCGGTCGACGTGACCGTCCTGGTCAAAGACAGCATCGCCCCACCTTTGCCGGACCCGCTCTCGCACCTCGTCCTGGCGCAGCACCTGATGGCCGATCTGGTCGGCGTCGATCACCGCGGCCCCCAGCTGGGCGAACCTCTCGGCGACGAGGCTCTTGCCGCTGGCGACGCCCCCCACCAGGCCGATGACTCGTGTGCGTTGGCTCATGCGGAGCTGCCGGTGGGTAGTCGCGGGAGGCCTTCCGGGCTGCCCGCCGTCAGACACGGGTGCTGGGTGGGGCGCCGTGCGGTCGGGTCAGTCCAGCGGCTGGCAATCGGCCCAGTTTGGTCCCGACTTGACGTCGACCTTCAGCGGCACGGCCAGCTGCGCGGCGGCGGACATCTCCTCGCGAACGAGTGATGCCAGATGCGCCACGTGCCGGGCCGGTGCTTCGAACAGGAGCTCGTCATGAATCTGCAGCAGGAGCGGCGCGGTGAGCTGTTCGCGGCGGATCCGCCGCTGCACGCGCAACATGGCCACCTTGATCAGGTCGGCGGCCGAGCCCTGGATGACGGTGTTGATGGCGGTTCGTTCCGCCAGGCTCCGCTGCCGAGCGTCGCCCTGCCGCGCGGGATCGCGGACCCCATCGATCCGCCGCCGCCGCCCCAGGATGGTGCTGACGTGGCCCTGCCGTTGGCACTCTTGCAGCAGGTGTCTCATGAACGCCTCCACCCCGGGGTACTGCGCAAAGTAGGCGTCGATGAAGCGCGCCGCCTCGTCCTGTTCGATATTCAGGGCGCGCGCCAGGCCGAACGGGCTCTGGCCGTAGATCACCCCGAAATTGACGGCCTTGGCGTGGCGGCGCATCGCCGCGGTCACCTCCGACAGCGGTACGCCGTGGACCTGGCTGGCCACGCGGGCATGGATATCTTCGTCCCGGGCAAAGGCCTCACACAGGGCCCGGTCGCCGGAGAAATGAGCCAGCACCCGCAACTCGATCTGCGAGTAATCGGCCGAGACCAGCTGCCAGCCTGGCTCGCCGGGCACGAAGGCGGCGCGGATCTCGCGTCCGGCCTCGGTGCGGATCGGAATGTTCTGCAGGTTCGGCTCGTTGGAGCTGAGCCGCCCCGTGGCCGCGACGACCTGGTTGAAGCTGGTATGCACGCGACCCGTTTCCGGATGCACCATCCGCGGCAAGGCATCGACATAGGTGCCTTTGAGCTTGGCGAACTGCCGGTACTCGATGATCCGCGCCGGCAACTGGTGCTGGACCGCCAGTTGTTCCAGGACGTCCACGTCGGTGCTCGGGCCAGTGCGGGTCTTCTTCAGCACCGGCAGCCCCTGTTCCTGAAACAGCACGGCCGCCAGCTGACGGGGCGAGTTGACGTTGAACGGCCTCCCGGCCAGCTGGTGAATCGCCTCCTCCAGCCGCGCAAGGCGGGCGCCGTATTCCTGGCTCAGCTCCGCCAGGCGCGGGGTGTCGATGCGGATGCCGCGGAACTCCATTGCCGCCAGCACGTCGATCAGGGGGATCTCCAGTTCGGTGAATAAGCCGGTGAGGCGCTCCTGCTCCAGCCGCGGCTGCAGGATCGCCATCAGGCGGAGCGCAACGTCGGCGTCCTCGGCCGCGTAGGTGGTGACCTGATCGACCGGGACCTCGTCCATTCGCCGGGCCTGCGAGCCGCTGCCGATCAGGTCGCTGATCGGAATGGGAGCATGGCCCAGGTACTGGCGCGACAGCTCGTCCAGACTGTGATTTCCCTGCCCGGCGTCGAGCAGGTAGCTGGCCACCATGGTGTCGAACGCGACGCCTTGGACCTCGATTCCGACGCCGCGGAGCACGACCAGATCGTACTTGAGATTCTGGCCCACCTTGCGGATGGTGGGGTTTTCCAGCACGCCGCGGAGCAACTCGCGTGCGACATCCAGGTCGAGGCGGGGTTCGCCCTCGGGGGCCCGCAGCGGGACATACCAGGCCTCGCCGGCGGTCCAGCAGAAGGACAGGCCCACCAGTTCGGCCCAGCGGGGATGGACGTTCGTGGTCTCGGTATCCAGCGAAATGCAGGCCTGGCGCGACATCTGGTCGACCAGCTGCGCCAGGGCTTCGGGCGTAGCCACAGTCGCGTAGCGGGCCTCCCAGCCGGCCGGTCCGTCCGCCGATCCCAGACCGGTCAGCTTTTCCGCCAGGCTGCGGATGCCAAACTCGCGAAACAGTTCCCGCACCGCCGACTCGTCGGGCGGGCCCACGCGGCCCAGTTCCCAGTCCACGTGGATCGGCACGGCATCGTCCAGCCGGACCAGTTGCCGATTGAGCAGGACCTGTTGGGAGCCGCGGATCAGGTTTTCGCGCGGCGCCTTGCTGCGGACCTCACCCACATGCTGGAGGATTCCCTCGAGCGTACCGTACTGACGCAGCAGGTCCCCCGCGCGCTTCGGCCCGATCTGAGGGATGCCGGGGACATTGTCGACCGCGTCGCCCACCAGGGCCTGAAAATCAACCACCTGTTCCGGGCGGATGCCCCACTCGGCGGCCAGTGCCGCCACGTCGAAGATGCGGTTATCTCCTCGGCGCACGTTGAGCATGCGCACACGGTCGGAGAGCAACTGCCGGCAGTCCTTGTCGCTGGTGACCAGATAGCACTCGCCGCCGCGGGCCTCGACCTGCCGGGCTACGGTCGCCAGGATGTCGTCGGCCTCGTAGCCCGCCAGCTGCAGGACGGGGATGCGCATCGCCTCCAGCCATCGCTGAATCGCGGGAATCTGCGGACGCAGCGCCTCGGGCATCTCACCCCGGTCGGCCTTGTAAGGGGCAAACAACGCATGCCGGAAGGTCTTGCCCGGGTGATCGAAGGCGCAGAACAGATAATCCGGCTTCTGCTGCTGCAGCAGGCCAAAGATGTCCCGCGCGAATCCAAAGACGGCGGCTACCGGTTGCCCGTGGGCACCGGTCATCTCCGGCAGGGCATGGAAAACCTGGAAGATCAGACCGTGGGCATCCACGAGGAAAACCCGCCGTCCGGCCAGATCGGGCTCTGGCCCAGCCTCCGCGGCGACGGGGCAAGGAGTCGGTTCCGACGGGTCGCGGCCTGATTCCGGCGGGTCGTCGAATCCGCTAAGCGAGCGCTGACGCAGCTGGTCGGGCATCCGAAGAAACCGATCCGCATGACAGGCTGGTGGTCAGGCCGGGGAAGATGACGGGACGTGGTGTGCCCGTTCCAGCCCGGGCCCCATCGTAGGGACCGGCCGATAGAGGCGTCAAGCTGCCGCGCACGCCACCCGCAGGCGTGGGCGCCGCACGGGATGACGTCGGCGAGCACTCTCGTTCCGCGACGGCCCGCTGCACCCACTGCACCTTAAGGGGGCAGGCACATTTTTCGGCGGCAGCGGCGCACAACGCCGAGCGGTCTTCCCGCCGAAAAATGAGCCAGACCCCGGCCCGCGAACAGTTGCCCCTGCGCTGCGCGAACTCGTAGCGGCTCGCGGATATTCCACCCCTCGGGGCGGCGCGCCGCCCGGCCGCCGTCGTTGACACACGTCCCGGCCAGGACTAGAATCGAAGAAAGTCTTGGGTCGCAATCTGTTGGCTCACAAGGTGTTACTGCCACCCGTCAGGGGTCTGCCGCGCAGTCCGGTGTCGGTCCGAGAGACTTAGGCGCACACGTCCCTCGCTGCCTGGGCCCTCATCCGCTCGCCTTCCGGCGGTGCGTCAGGGCGGCGTATCGACTTCCGGCGAATAGGAGCAATGGCATGGCAAAGCGCGAAAGTCAGGGTCTGCAGATCGCACTCATCCTCTTCGTCATGGTCACGGTGGTCCTGGCCGTGACAACGTACCTGTACTGGAGCAAGTCCGAGGCCAATTTGAAGGAGGCCGCGGAACTGCGCATCAAGACGCAGGAGGCCGAGAACAGCGTGCGCGTGGCGTTGGACGAAAATATCCGACTCAAGCAGATGATCGGCCACGCCGCGGAGGAGAAGCTGGATGCCGTCCAGACGGCTTACGACGAGGACATGACGCGTTTTGCCCAGACCTTGCCCGAGGAGGAGCGCAACTACCGGCGTCTGCCCCATCACCTGGAAATCGCCATCAAGGACCTGAACAAGCAGGTGGTCGAGGCCAACGACCGCGTGAAGGTTCTGCTGGCCGAGAAAGAACAGGTGCGGAAGGAGGAACAGAGTCTGACGTCGAAGGCGAAGGAGACCCACGAGGTGGCTGCACGTGACCTGCAGGACGTGCGCACCAAGGTCTCGGCCGATGTTTCACGGGTGAACGAGGAAAGGACCCAGTTGGCACAGCTACTGGACCAGGTGCGCAAGGAGAGCACGTCCAAGGAGGCGACGCAGGAAGGCCAGATTCAGACGCTCGCCCAGGAGGTCCAGAAGCTGAGCGTGGCGTTGCACCAGAAGATCGAGGAACTCAATCGCATCCAGAAGGAGACGTTCGAGGTGCCGGATGGCGAGATTGCCTGGGTGAATCAGCGGTCGCGTAGCGTCTGGATCAACCTGGGCGAAGGGGACGGACTGCGGCGCCAAATGACGTTCAGCGTTTACGGCAAGGGCCAGAACGACATGGCCAGTGCCCAGAAGAAGGCCAGCATCGAGGTGACGAATGTCACCGGGCCCAAGCTGGCGGAGGCCCGTATCCTGCAGGATGACCTGTCGGACCCGATCCTGGCCGGCGATCTGATCCACTCGCCGGTGTGGAGTTCCGGCACCCGTCTGCATTTCGCCCTGGCCGGATTTATGGACGTCAACGGTGACGGGCGTAGCGACCGCAAGCTGGTCCGCAACCTGATCGGAATGAGCGGCGGCGTGGTGGAGGCCGAGGACGGTGAGGATGGCGTCGCGCCCGGCCGGATGACGATGCACACCCGCTACCTCGTCCTGGGCGACCGACCGACGGAAACGACCGACGCCGCCGCCCGCTCGGCCTACACGCGGATGATCGACGAATCGCGTCGGCTGGGCGTGGAGCAGATCTCGGTCTACAAGCTGCTCGCCTGGATGGGGTACCGCGGTGAGATCAAGACGGTCCAGTTGGGACGCGACGCCCGGTCGGAGGACTTCAAGGCGCGGCCGGAGGACGGCGTCCTGCGCAAGTCGACGGGCAATACGTCGGGCGTGTTCCGTGAGCGGCGTCCCGCGGCCAGGACCGAGCAGGGGGCGTTTTGACGTCGCCGCTGGGCCGAGTGCCCCAGGACCATCGCGGCGCGGAGGTGCGTCAGGCGCACGCCCCTCTCCGGGACCGTAACCGTTTACAGCCCGGTGAAGGATTTTACCTGATTCCAGGGGGTCAGGTCCATGTTTTCGGCCAGCGTGTATCTGCGAGGTCGAGTTTCTCGGCCGAAAAATGGACCAGACCCCGACCCGTGAACGGTTACCCGGGACCCAGTGCGCGTCGGAACGCCAACCTGCCGACGAGGCATTCGGTCTGTGCAGGGAGCAGGCCGCGTGCCCTGCGCAGACCCGATGCGCAAGGACAGTGCGCCTGGTGGCGGAGCTACACACCTGGGTGGATGATCGACCGCGGGGATGGGCGGGGGCGGGGACCTTTTTCGGGGGTTCGGCCAGCCCGGTTCCAAGGCGGCTGACCCGGATTATTCATGAGCCGCAAGCGCGCTGGCGTCCGGTCTTGGTGGAATTGGGGAGAACCGGACGCCAGCGCGTGCCGGCTGATGTGCGCGGTGTTTTCGGGAAGATGGCCACAACCTGTCTCTCTGCTTCACCTTGCAACTTTACTCGTGAGGTTGATGAATCATCCGGGTTCACGCCGGAAATGCAGGTACCCGCCCTTGGAGCCACGGACGCGGGCGGGGCGGACGCGATGCCGGTTCGCGGGACTCGTACGCGCGCCAGCGGAGTGGAATCTCGGACGGCCGCTGAGTGGATCCGGACGGCCAGGGCCATGACCACCGCGGAAGCAGTGCGACCCAGGGCTTGCCGCCGGCGAGGGGATGATTGATGTTGAGATCGCGCAGGGCCGAGGACGTGATGGCGCGCGAGTTCCTGGAGATGCGCGCCAAGCTGTTGGAACTGGCCGCCTCCCTGGATCGACTGGACCGCGGCGGAGGACTGCCCGCGCACGACGTCCGCGTCCAGCGGATTCGCGCCGCGCTCGAGCTGCTCCCGGAGGGGCGCGCCGACCGTGCCGAACGGTTGCAGCAGATCTTCTCGCGCCCCTACGATCCGAACTGGCGGGCGTCGTTCGGCCTGGAGCCGTGACCGCGATGTACTACTTCGACCCCCACATTCACATGGTCTCGCGGACGACCGACGATTACGAGGCGCTGGCCCGCATGGGCTGCGTCGCCGTGAGCGAACCCGCCTTCTGGGCGGGGTTCGATCGTGGGAGCGCCGAGAGTTTTCGGGATTACTTTCGCCAGTTGACGTCGTTCGAGCCGCAGCGGGCCGGGCAGTTCGGGCTGCAGCACTTCACCTGGCTCTGCATCAATGCCAAAGAGGCCGAGAACGTCGACCTGTCGCGGGAAGTGATCCGACTCATCCCCGAGTTCCTCCACCAGCCGAACGTCCTGGGGATCGGTGAAATCGGGCTGAACAAGAACACACGGAACGAGGCGATCGTGTTCCTCGAGCACCTTGAACTGGCCGTGCGTTACGACCAGCCGATCCTGATTCACACGCCGCACCTGGAGGACAAGTACCAGGGCACGCGGATGATCCTGGACATGCTCGGGTCAGACCGCCGCCTGGATCGAAAGCGGGTGCTGGTGGACCACGTCGAGGAACACACCGTGCGGGAGGTGCTCGAACAAGGCTACTGGGCCGGGATGACGCTGTATCCCGTGTCCAAGTGCACTCCGGCGCGGGCCGCGGACATCGTGGAGATCTACGGCCCGGAGCGGCTGCTGGTCAACTCGGCGGGTGATTGGGGACCCTCCAAGCCGACCGCGGTCCCGGACTTTATCCTGGAGATGCGGCGGCGCGGGCACGCGGAGCGGCTCATCCGCCAGATCGTTTACGACAATCCGCTGGAGTTCTTCCGGCAGAGCCCCGGCTTTCGGTTCACGCCGCCGGACATGGCCGAGGATCAGCCGGCGCCGGCGGTCGCCTGACGTGGCAGACTGCGGCCCCGGGGCCGACGGACGAAAGCGGCGGCCGCTGGCGCGGGACCGTCAGGATGTTTGTGGCACAGGCTTCCAGCCGCTGTGGAATCACGGTGAAGGTTCTCTGTCGGTCGCCCTTTGACACGAAGTTCGTCGCCGCCCCGCTGGCGCGGGGGAAGACGGATCGCGGTCAACGCAACGTGCTGCCCGTCGCGGACTGCATCGCCTGGCGGATCGTCGCGGTGTACTTCTCGGGTGCCGCCCAGAATCGTTCCAGGGACGCCTCGTCCGCGAACAGGTACATCTGCTCCTTGTAGAGCACTCCGTGCTTTCGTTTGCCGTCGACCGTCATTCCGCCCTCGGAGAACTGCACGGAGTCGATTCCCGACATCACCGGGCTGTAGCGATCCGGGTTGGCCAGGAACCGCTGCTGTTGCTGCTCGCTGGCGAACAGGTAGGTGCGTCCTCGGTGAATCGCACCCCAGCGGTCGTCTCCCTTCTGCCAGAGGGACTGTTCGATCAGTGTTACGGGGCAGTAGCCCTCCAGGCCCTGGGGCGGGTTCTCCGGCCGTGTCGCCCCGGGCTGGGGCTGAGCCGCCGGGAGCGTGGCCGCCATCGAACTGGCCGCCGCGGAATCGACCGGCATCTCCGTTCCGCCCATCCCGGGGCGTTCCGGTGGCCAGTTGCCGGCGGCATCGCGTGGGGGGGGATCGGCCGAGCGATCATACGCATACACGCTGCCGTCCGGCGCGGGCTGATACCGATCAGCCGCCTGGTTGCTGCCCGGTGGCGTTTCGAGGGCACCATGCGCGGGTCGATCGGGCACAGCGGCTGGCGGCCCATCGTATTGAGGCTGTGGGGCGTAGTAGGCCGCGTCCTGCGGAACACCGCGGTACGGGGCGTGTACCTCGGGCGGGGCGTACGTTGGGGCAATCGCACGGTGCGGCGTCGCGCCGGCGGGCCGATAGCTCGATGCGTAATGGTTCACAACCTCTTCCGGGCCGCCGCCGGAAGACTGCGGCACGGGGGGCGGCCCCATCGGACTGGTCTCCTCGGCCGGGTAGCGGGGCGCGGTGGCTGGCGGGTAGGCATGGAAGCCGGCCCGCTGATCCGCCGCGCCGGCGGCTGCCGACGACGGCGGCGCATACGTGCCCCAGGGGGCTTGTCCGGCAGTGTCTCGTGACGCCGCCAACGCGCCTGGCGAAGGCCAGGATGTCGTCACGACCTGGGGGTCGCGCGGCGCGGGCACGCGGGCGGCCGCCGAACTGAGCGCGGCGATGTATTGCCGTGGATCCTGGGGGCTGACCATCTTGTGCACCAGCTGCCCGTCCGGCGTGATGACGACGTCCGTCGGCCAGCGGTCCACCTGGTACTGCAGGGCCAATCCCGGCTCCTGACGCGCGTTGATCCGGACCGGCACGAAGAATTCATCCACCACGTTGCCGACGCTCGGCCGACTGAAGACCGCCTGGTCCAGTTCGAGGCAGGGTACGCAATCGGGCGACCAGAAATGAATCAGGACCATGCGTCCCGTTTGAGAGGCGGTATATCGGGCCGCCTCCAGATTCGGAGCCCAAGGGATCGCATCTCCGGCGCGGGTTGGCGCCGCAAGTGACAGGAGCACCAAACAGGGTGTGAGAAGTCTGCTAGCTGCCCGCATGACTCGTTGGCCTTCCGTCGAGTAGGGAATCGGAATCGAGCGCAGAACGGAACGGATTTAGTCCACTTATCGGCCCTGCTTTGCCTGGGGACGTATGAAAAATTCCGACTGCGGCAAGATTGCGGAATTCCCCGAGAGATCGGCCCAACGTGATTGTGGCCAAGGAGGAGTTTCGGTGGTATGGTAAAAATAGAGGGGCGCAGGCAGTTCCGTTAGTCCGCGTGCAGCGCGTGGGGGCGCATGCCGGCTCGCCGTAACCGTTCACGGGCCGGGGTCTGGTACATTCGTCGGCCAATCCGCCCGACCTGGCGCAGACGCGCAGGCCGAAAACATGTACCTGACCCCCTCGCATCCGGCTAAATGCTCAGCGGGGGTGTGAACGGTTACCGGCTCGCCTGATCCGGCGTGTTGCGAGCGGGAAACAATCGTCCGCTGCTGCCATGCCGCGCGGGACCGAAGGCGGCAGACACGCATGTGCGCCCGTTCGGCCAAGCTGGTGTGAAGGTCGCCGGCGTCCAGCCGCGTCAAACAACGAACCGGGCGGCAGGACCGTGCAATTCCGTGGGAGCGCCTGGGAACTTGTCGGGTCGCCTGTGTGGCGAGCCAGGCGTGAGCGCGTTCACCCCCCCCCCCCCCCCCCCCCCCCCCCCCCCCGCCGGGACGAGCCCGCCGGGGGCGGGGGGGGGCCGCGCGCGCCTCCCCCGCCGCCGGAGCCGGGGGCGCTCGCGCGTGGCGGGCGGAGCGCGGGGG
>Ga0114938_1000764_pt1 | contig 23415 bp, 26 predicted proteins | sample AshMeaBigSpring_FD_88675 | JGI IMG/M metagenome (GOLD analysis project Ga0114938, IMG submission 88675) | Groundwater microbial communities from Big Spring, Nevada to study Microbial Dark Matter (Phase II) - Ash Meadows Big Spring | ecosystem: Environmental > Aquatic > Deep subsurface >...
GAGGAACAGGCAGGCCTTGAAGAACGCGTGCGTGTACAGGTGGAACATCCCGGCCGTGAAGGCCATGAGCGCCCACAGGAACACCGAGCCGCCCCTGGTGCTCGCGAGCGCGAACCAGAGGATCTCGTCCTTGGAGAAGAAGCCCGCGAGCGGCGGGATGCCGGCGATCGCCGCGGTGGCGATCGCGAACGTGGCGAAGGTGACCGGGATCTTGCGCGCCAGCCCGCCCATCTTGCGGATGTCCTGCTCGCCCGACATGGCGTGGATCACGCTCCCGGCGCCGAGGAACAGGCAGGCCTTGAAGAACGCGTGCGTGTAGACGTGGAACACCGCCACGCCGTAGGCGCCGACGCCGAGCGCGAGGAACATCAGGCCGAGCTGCGACACCGTGGAGTAGGCCAGCACCTTCTTGATGTCGGTCTGCACCACCGCAACGGTGGCCGCGAAGAACGCCGTGGCGAGGCCGATCACGGCGATCACGTGCGAGGCCTCGGGCGCGTGCACGTACAGGCCGTTCAGGCGCGCCACGAGGTACACGCCCGCCGTTACCATCGTCGCGGCATGGATCAGGGCCGAGACCGGGGTGGGGCCGGCCATCGCGTCGGGCAACCACACGTGCAGCGGGATCTGGGCCGACTTGCCCGTGGCGCCGATGAACAGCAGGATCCCGACCAGGCTCGCCGACACCGCGGGCACCACCTCGGCATTGAACGCGGCGTTCACCTCGTCGAAGTTGAGCGTGCCGACGGCGTGGTAGATCAGGAACATGCCGAGCAGGAAGCCGGCGTCGCCCACGCGGTTGGTGATGAACGCCTTCTTGCCCGCCGCGGCCTTGGCCGGGTCCTCGAACCAGAAGCCGATCAGCAGGTAGGAGGCGAGCCCCACGCCTTCCCAGCCGACGAAGCACACCAGCAGCGAGCGGCCGAGCACCAGCAGCAGCATGAAGAACAGGAACAGGTTCAGGTACGAGAAGTAGCGCGCGTAGCTGGCGTCGTCCTTCATGTAGCCGGTGGAATAGACGTGGATCAGCGAGCCCACGCCCGTGACGATCAGCGTCATGAGCGCGCTCAGCCGGTCGAAGTAGAAGGCGACCTCGAAGCTGAAGTCGCCGACGGTGGCCCAGGTGTAGGCCGTCTCGAGCAGGGCGCTGCCGTCGCCGCCCCGCAGCTGCAGGAACGCGCGCACGGTGGCGAGGAAGGCGAGGATGGGCAGGCCGCAGCCCACCACGCTCACGAACCCCTTGCCGAGCCGGTTGCCCAGCAGTCCGTTCAGCAGGAAGCCGGCGAGGGGCAGCAGGACGACGAGCGTGAGCAGGTCCATCGTCATCCCTTCAGCTCAGAGTAGGCGCTCACGTCGAGCGTGTGGCGCTGCATCGAGAGCAGCAGCACGATCGGGATCGCGATGGCGATCTCGGCGGCGGCGACCACGAACACCAGGAACACCAGCACGGCGCCCGACAGCGTGGCGCTGTGCGCGGCGAACGTGACGAGGCTCAGGATGACGCCGTTCAGCATCAGCTCCATGCACATCAGCATCACAAGCGCGTTGCGCCGCACCATCACGCCGATCAGCCCGAGGGCGAACAGCGCGATCGAGAGCGTGAGCAGCAGCTGCGTCCTATCCATCGTGCCTCCGCCCGGCCTTGATCACGGCGATCGCGGCGACCACGGCCGCGAGCAGCAGCACGGAAGTGAGCTCGAAGTGCAGCCAGTAGCGCTCGAGGAACTCGACCGAGAACGGCTGCACCTCGAAGGTGGCCGCCATGCTGTTCGAGTGCAGCCCCGCGAGGTAATCCGCCGACATGATGCGCCCGCGGCTCACGGCGGCACCGAGCGCCACGGAGAGCACCGCGGCCACGGCCACCGAAGGCACCACGGCGCGGCCGTAGCGCTCGAGGAACGCCGGGTCGCGCACGTCGAGCAGCATGATCACGTAGACCATGAACACCATCACCGCGCCGACGTAGATCAGCACCTGGAAGACGGCGATCACGTGCACGCCGAGGATCGCGTAGATGCCGGCGAGCGAGATCATGGAGCTGATGAGCGCCAGCGCCACCCGCATCGGGTGGCGCGCGAGCAGCATCAGCACGCCGCCGGCCAGCGCCGCGGCGGCGAAGAAATAGAGCAGCAGGGCCTCGAGGCTCATGGCGCGCCCCTCGTGCGGCCGGCGCCCGCGGCCGGGTAGGGCTTCGCCACGTCCTGCTTCGGCTGCCAGTTGAGGAGCTCGTCCTGCTTGAGCCACATCCGGCCGCGGTCGAAGCCGGGCAGGTCGGGCGTTTCCTTCACCATGCGGATCGCGTCCTCCGGGCAGGCCTCGACGCACAGGCCGCAGAACACGCAGCGCGAGTAGTCGATCTCGAAGCGCGACGGGTACTTCGGGTGCTCGGGGTCGTCCGGGTCGAAGGCGGCGTCGATCTCGATCACCTGCGCCGGGCAGACCGTGGCGCACATGTTGCAGGCCACGCACTGCGGGCGGCCGTCCGGCCGCTGCGTGAGGATGTGCTTGCCGCGGTTATGGGCGGCGTAGTCGGCGCGCATTTCCTCGGGGTAGTAAGCGGTGAGGGCGCCCTTGCGGCCCGTCATCCACTTCCACATGTTGGCCATGAACACGCCGCCGGTGATGCGGATGCCGCGCCAGACCTCGAAGAAGTACGAGCGCTCGTACCATCCCATCTCGGGCTCGTTCCAGTAGCGCTTGCGGACGTAGGGTTTGCGGCTGCTCATCGCGGGCACCTCAGGTAAGCGCCCAGACCGCGACCGCGGTCACGACGAGGTTGGCGATGGAAAGCGGCAGCAGGAACTTCCACGCGAAGCGGAGCAGCTGGTCCCAGCGGAAGCGCGGCAGGGTCCAGCGAATCAGGATCTGGAAGCTGCAGAGCAGGAACACCTTGGCGAGGAAGGTGACGACCTGGATCGTCACCACCGCGCCGTGCCCGAGCTCGATCGTGCCGCCGCCGGGGAACACGAAGCCCGCGTCGGTGAGCCACGGGAGGTTGTAGCCGCCGAGGAACAGCGTGGTGAACAGCGCCGCGATGACCGCGATCTCGATGAACTCCGAGAGCATGAACATGCCCTGCTTCATCGCGCTGTATTCGGTGAAGTAGCCCGAGATCAGCTCGGACTCGGCCTCGGGCAGGTCGAACGGGATGCGCTTGTTCTCGGCAATGCCCGCGGTGAGGAACAGGATCGCGGCCAGCGGCTGGTACACGATGCCCCACGCCGGCAGGAACCCGAGCACGGTGCCGGATTGGTGCCGCACCATCGCGTCGAGGTCCACGGTGCCGTAGATCAGGATCAGGCCGATCACGGTCAGGCCCATCACCAGCTCGTAGGAGATGAGCTGCGAGCCCGCGCGCAGGGCGCCGAGCATCGAGAACTTGTTCGACGACGACCAGCCCGCGAGCATCGCGCCGATGATGGCGATGCCGCCGAAGGCGAACACCACCAGCAGGCCGGCGTCGAGCGGGGCGATCTGCATGGGATAGGTGCGGCCGTCGAACCAGCCGGCGAGCGACGGGAAGAGCGCGCCCGGGTCGAGCGTGCCGCCGAACGGGATCACCGCGAACACCAACACCACCGGCGTGAATGCCAGCCAGGGGCCGAGCGCGTAGCCGAGCTTGTCGTAGGTGACCGGCTTGAAGTCTTCCTTCAGCAGCAGCTTGAGGCCGTCGGCCATGCCGTGGAACAAGCCGAGCCACACGAGCTTCACCTGCGTGAACGGGATGCGCAGGTAGGCGCGGTTGGCGCCGATGCGATCGGACATGATCGCGGCCTGCTTGCGCTCCACCCAGGTGAGGATCGCGCCGAAGGTGAGCAGCACCGCGAGCGCGTAGCCGATGTAGACGAGGGTGATGGCGAAATCGGGGCTCATGTGTGCCCCCGCGGCGGCGCCTCGAGCGCCTTGAAGAGCGCCTCGGCGTCGAGCACCGACTCACCCTTTGGGAAACACGGCTCGAACCTGCTCACCACGCCCTGGAAGTTGGTGTAGTGGCCGGCCCGCTCGGTCTGGATGCTGACGGGCAGGAACACGTCGGCGTGGCCGTTCTCGGGCGCGAGGTACGAGTTCAGGAAGATGATCTTCGCCTGCGCCGGGATGCGCGAGAAATCGTAGCCCTCGCCCCACACCAGCACGAGGTCGGTGCCGTCGTGGTAGCTGGGTTCGCCCATGTCGAACAGTTCGCAGGCCTTGGCGGTGTTCGGGTTCTTGTCGGCGCGGATCAGCAGGTCGTCCTCGAGGCGCTCGCCTTCCTCGGGCAGCCAGTCGGCCTTGACGTGCGCGTGGACGAACACTTCGCCCAGGTGGCGCTTGAACGAGTCGAGTTCCTCGTTCGAGCCCCAGTTCGACACCAGCGCCACCGGGTGGCGCGCGGCGCCGATCAGGCGCCGTGCTGCGTCGATCGCCTCGGCGACCGGCACCGGCCGGCCCTTGAGCATCGGCTGGTCGGCGCGCACGCGCTCGAAGATGCGCGCGAGGTCGCGGCCCTTGTTGCAGATCCACGGGCCGTTCACGGCTGGGTTCTCGAGCGGCGTGATGCGCGCGATCGAGGTGTTCTGCCGCTGGTCGAGCGACTTCACGAACCACTCGGGCTTGCGGTGCCAGACCTGGATCGTGCAGCCGCGGCTGCAGCCCGGGCACACCGACGGCGTGGCCTTCAGGTACCAGACGCGCGACTTGTAGAGGAACTGGCGCGACTGCAGGGCGCCGACCGGGCAGAGGTCGACGATGTTGTCGGAGTAGGGATCCTCGCCGAGCGGCCGGTCCTCGACCGGGCGGATGTTCGACACGTCGCCGCGGCGCTCGACGCCGAGCGCCATCGACTTCGAGATCTCGTGCGTGAAGCGCGTGCAGCGCAGGCACAGGATGCAGCGCTCGTTGTCGAGCAGGATGCGGTTCGACAGGTTGTAGTACTTGGTGGAGCGCACCTTCGCGTCGACCGACAGCGACGGCTCGCCGTTGTAGGTGTAGTGGTAGTCCTGCAGCGTGCACTCGCCGGACTTGTCGCAGATGCCGCAGTCCACCGGGTGGTTGAGGGTGATGAACTGCAGGATCGCCTTGCGGTGCGCCTTGACTTCGTCGGACTCGGTGAACACCTTCATGCCAGCGCTCACGGGCATGTTGCAGGCGATGTCGAGCCCGCGGCCCTCGACTTCCACCAGGCACATGCGGCAGTTGCCCACCACGGACAGCCGCGGGTGCCAGCAGAAATACGGCACGAAGACGCCGTTCTCGAGCGCCACCTGCAGGACCGTCTGGTCCTCGCGCGCCTGGACGGCCTGCCCGTTCAAGAAGATTTCAGGCATTCCAGGTTCCCGTCATGACGCGAGCGCTTGTGCTCGATGTAGTACTCGAACTCGTCGCGGAACTTGTCGAGGATGCCGCTCACGGCGTAACCCGCCGCGTCGCCGAGCCCGCAGATCGTGGTGCCGTCGTTGAACTTCGAGATGTAGTAGAGCCGCTCGATGTCCTCGGGACGGCCCTGGCCCGCGACGATGCGGTCCATGATCCGGTGCAGCCAGCCCGTGCCCTGGCGGCAGGGCGTGCACTGGCCGCAGGACTCGTGGTGGTAGAAGCGCATGAGGATCTGCGTGAGGGTCACCATGCAGGTGCCCTCCGCGATCACGATCATGCCGCCGGAGCCGAGCGTCGAGCCCGCGTCCCACAGCGCCTCGTGCGACAGCAGGAGGTCCTTGATCTCGGCGCCGGTCAGCACCTTCGACGACACCCCGCCCGGCACCACGCACTTGATCGCCTTCCCGCCCACGATGCCGCCGCAGTCCTCGTCGAGGAACTTCATCCACGGGTAGCCGAGCTCGACTTCGTACACGCCGGGCTTGTTGACGTGCCCGGACACGGAGAAGAGGCGCGTGCCGGGGCTCTTCGGCGTGCCGACTTCCTTATAGGCCGCGGCGCCGTGCGCGATGATCCAGGCAATGTTCGACAGCGACTCGACGTTGTTCACCACGGTCGGGTGCTGGTAGAGCCCCTTCACGGTCAACCGCGGCGGGCGGTTGCGCGGGTAGCTCTTCTTGCCTTCGAGGGACGCGATGAGGCCTGATGCCTCACCGGCGACGTACGCGCCGGCGCCGCGATAGACCACGATGTCGCAGGAAAAATCGGTGCCGAGGATGCGTTCACCGAACATGCCCGCGGCGTAGGCCTCCTCGACCGCGGCGGCGAGGCGGCGATAGGGCAGGTCGAATTCGCCGCGGATGTAGACGAAGCAGTTGCGCACGTTCAGCGCGTAGCTCGAGATCAGCATCGACTCGAGCAGCGCGTGCGGGTTGTTCTCGAGGATCCAGCGGTCCTTGAACGTGCCGGGCTCGCCCTCGTCGGCGTTCGCGATCAGGTAGTGCGGCTGGCCGTCGTCGTACACGATGACCTGCCACTTGCGGCCCACCGAGAACGCGGCGCCGCCGCGGCCCTGCAGCCCCGAGGCCGTGATCTCCTTGATGATCTCGGCGGGCTTCATCGTCTTGAGCGCTTTCTCGAGCGCCTGGTAGCCGCCGCGCGCGCGGTACTCCGCGAGGGAGTGCGAGGTCGCGGTGACCGGGAAGCTCATGATCAGCTGGCGGCCGGGCATGTTACTTCAGCCCCTCCAGCAGCTCGTCGACCTTCGCGCGGTCGAGGTTCTCGTGGTAGCCCTCGTTCACCATCATCATCGGGGCCGTGCCGCACGAGCCCAGGCACTCGACCACGGACAGCGTGTAGCGCCCGTCGGGCGTGGTCTGGCCGGGCTTGATGCCGAGCTTGTTCTCGACGTGGGCGAGGATGCTCTCGGCGCCGTTCATCGAGCAGCTCACGTTGTGGCAGAACTGCAGGTGCCAGCGCCCGATCGGCTTGCGCCGGAACATCGTGTAGAACGACAGCACTTCCTCGATCTGGATCTGCGGCACGCCGAGGTAGGCGGCGAGCTGCTCGATGTCCTCGTCGGCGACGTAGCCGCGGTCTTCCTGGATGCGCCGCACGCAGGGCAGCACCAGCGACGACTCGAAGCCCGCCGGGAAGCGCGCGCGCAGCTTGTCGAACTCGGGGATGAGGTGCTTCACCTGTCGCACTCCCCGCCGATCATGTTGACCGACCCGAACGTGGGCACGATGTCGGCGAGCTGGTAGCCGTCGAGCATCTTGTGCACGCCGCCCATGTGCACGAAGCTCGGACTCCGGCAGTGGACCTTCCACGGCACGCCGCCACCGACGCTCACGAGGTAGAAGCCGAGCTCGCCATTCGCGCCTTCGTGCGCCGAATACACCTCGCCCGGCGGCACCTGCGGGCCTTCCATCACCAGCTTGAAGTGGTTGATGAGCGATTCGATCTCGGTATAAACGAGCTGCTTCTCGGGGAGGGTGCAGCGGCGGTCGTCCACGCAGACCGGGCCGTCGGGCAGCATGTCCATGAGCTGGCGGATCATGTGCGCCGACTCGTCGATCTCGCGCATGCGCACGTAGTAGCGGTCGTAGTTGTCGCCCTTGATGCCCACCGGCACCTCGAAGTCGAGCTCGGCGTAGGCGAGGTAGGGCGTGTCCTTGCGCAGGTCGCGCGGCACGCCGGTCGAGCGCAGGAGCGGGCCCGTGAAGCCGTAGCTGACCGCGTCTGCCGTGGAGATCACGCCCACGTTGCGCATGCGGTCGATGAAGATGCGGTTGCGGTCCACGAGGCCGTGCACGCGGCCCGTGAAGGTGTCCATCTCGTCGAGGATCTCGCCGAGGCGCTTCAGCCAGCCCTCGGGCAGGTCGCGCGCCAGGCCGCCGATGCGCCCATAGCTGTAGGTGACGCGCGCGCCGGTCAAGTCGGCGAGGTGCTCGTAGATGTAGTCGCGGATCGTGACCAGGTAGAGGAACGCCGTCATCGCGCCGAGTTCCATGAGCGCGGCGGCGATGCAGGTGAGGTGGTCGGCGATGCGCGAGTATTCGGCGAGCAGCGTGCGCAGGTACTTCGCGCGCGGCGTGAGCTCTAGCCCCAACAGCTTCTCGACGGCCTCGCAGTAGGCGAAATCGTTGATCAGCGCCGAGCAGTAATTGAGCCGGTCGACGTAGGGGATCAGGTTGTGCCAGGTGTGGCTCTCGCACTCCTTCTCGAAGCCGCGGTGCAGGTAGCCGCAGTGCACGTCGGTGCGGATCACGTGCTCGCCCGACAGTTCCGCCACGATCTGGATCGTGCCGTGCGTGGCCGGGTGCGAGGGGCCGATGTTGACGATCACCGAACCCTCGGTGGTGCCCTGCTCGAAGGCCGGGCGGATCGGGTTCGGCAGCCTCGTGAGCGGCGAGGAACTCATGGCTTCGCGTCCCGGTACGGCACCAGCGGCTGCTCCTTGTGCTTCGGGTAGTCCTTGCGCAGCGGATGGCCCTCGAAGCCCGCGTAGAGCAGGATCGGGCGCAGGTCGTCGTTGCCGCGGAAGCGGATGCCGTACATGTCGTGGCACTCCCGCTCCATGAAGCGGGCCGAGCCGTAGAACGGCACCAGGGAGTCGACCGTCGGGTCGGGGAGCGGTACGCGCGCCTTGACCCGGACGCGGCCGAAATGGCGGGTCGAGTAGAAGTGCCAGACGACGTCGAAGCGCGGCTCGCGCTCCGGCCAGTCGACCGCGGTGACGTCGGTGAACATGTCGAACCCGAACGTGTCCTGGAGCGCCCGGACCACGTCGAGCAGGCGCGCGGGCTCGATCGAGAGCGCCAGCACCCCATGTGCCACGGCGGCTTCCTGAGCCACCGGGCCGAGGTGCTCGCGAACCTGTTCGAAGACCGCTTCGCTCACGTCAGAACCTGTCGTTGATGATCGGGTGGCGCTCCGCGGCGATCTTGTCCTGGAGCTTCATGATGCCGTCGATGACCATCTCGGGCCGCGGCGGGCAGCCGGGGATGTAGAGGTCGACGGGGATGATCTTGTCGATGCCGGGCAGTGCGGCGTAGTTCTGGTAGAAGCCGCCGCTCGTCGCGCACACGCCGAAGGCGATCACCCACTTGGGCTCGCACATCTGCTCGTAGACCTTCTTCAGGATCGGCGCCTGCTTGTGCGTGACGGTGCCGACGACCATCAGCAGGTCGGACTGGCGGGGCGTGAAGCGGGGCAGGGCGGCGCCGAAGCGATCGGTGTCGTAGAGCGTCGAGCTCACCGACATGAATTCCATTGCGCAACAGGCGGTTACGAACGGATAGGGGAACAGCGAGAACTTGCGTGCCCAGCCGACGAACTCGTCCTTCTTGGTGGTCAGGTATTCGAACGCGCCCGAAGGCGCGGGGCGGTTGCCGGACGTGCTCACTTCGTGACCTCCTCGAGCAGGCCGGTGCGCCAGACGTACAGCATGATCACCACCAGCAGCACCAGGAATACGCCCAGTGCCGCGAGCAGCGCGCCGGTGAGCGGCTGGGCCCCCAGGGCCCACAGGAAGAGGAACACGGTCTCGAGGTCGAACAGGATGAAGACGATGGCGATCGCGTAGTACTTGACCGGGACCGCCTTGACGTTGACCTGCTCCACGGGGGTGGCGCCGCACTCGAACGGCTCGAGCTTGAGCGCCGTGGGCGCGGGCTTGGGCCCGACCACCTTGTTCAGCCACAGCGTCAGCCCGACGAAACCAAGGATGGCGATCAGGTAGATCAGGAATGACAGGTACGCGTTCATGTCGCTGTGACGCCCCCGTGCGTCCGGCCGAATATAGGCAGACCGGACCGGATGCGCGATCCGCGGAATCTACCTAGTGACGGAGCGTGCCGGAGGGTTCGCTTCTGCAAGCGACCGCGCAGTCCCTGCTGCGGAAAGCACCTATGGGCTCGCCGCGCCGCTTCGCCCCAAATCCGCCACATCGTCCGCGATCGATGTGGAGGCGCACGTGGCTACCCGACTCGAGGCGCCGCGCTGGCCAGCGCGACTGGACTTGCTGCAGAGCGGCACGGGGCTCGCGCTCGGCCTCTTCATGTGGGTGCACATGTTCTTCGTCTCGAGCATCCTGCTCGGCAAGGACGCCATGTGGACCGTGGCCCGCTTCTTCGAGGGCTACTACTTCTTCGGCCGGCCGCTCTACTGGCTGGTGTCGATGCTGGTCGCGGTGATCTTCACGCTGTTCGTGGTCCACGCCGCGCTCGCGCTGCGCAAGTTCCCGGCGAGCCACCGCCAGTACCGCACCTACCGCGAGCACATGCAGGGCATGAAGCACGAGGACACCACGCTCTGGTACTGGCAGGTGGTCACGGGCTTCGCGCTGTTCTTCATGGCGTCGGTGCACCTCTACATCATGATGACCCGCCCCGACCGCATCGGCCCATTCGAGTCGGCCGACCGCGTGTGGACCGACCTGATGTGGCCCCTGTACCTGGTGATGCTGTTCGCGGTCGAGTTCCACGGCGGCATCGGCCTGTACCGGCTGGCGCTCAAGTGGGGCTGGTTCGCCGGGCCCGACCCGCTCGCGACGCGCCGCAAGCTGCGCACGTTCAAGTGGGCGCTCACCGCATTCTTCCTGGTCCTCGGCATCGCGACCTTGCTGGCCTACATCAAGATCGGCATCGACCACGCCCCCCACTACGGTGAGCACTACGTGCCCACCTTCCTGCAGGGGGCCGCGCCATGAAGGTCATCTACACCGACGTGCTGGTGATCGGCGGCGGCCTCGCCGGGTTGCGCATCGCCATCGGCGCCAGGCGCCGCGGCCACGACGCCATCATCCTGTCGCTGGTGCCGGCCAAGCGCTCGCACAGCAAGGCCGCGCAGGGCGGCATGCAGGCGAGCCTCGGCAACGTCATCAAGGGCCAGGGCGACAACGAGGACGTGCACTTCGAGGACACGGTGCGCGGCAGCGACTGGGGCGCCGACCAGCCGGTGGTGCGCATGTTCGTCAACACGGCGCCCAAGGCCGTGCGCGAACTGGCCGCCTGGGGCGTGCCGTGGAGCCGCGTCCGCAAGGGCGACCGCGAGGTGATCATCAACGGCCAGAAGGTCACGATCACTGAGCGCGACGCGGCGCACGGGCTGATCTCGCAGCGCGATTTCGGCGGCACCAAGAAGTGGCGCACCTGCCACGTCAGCGACGGCACCGGCCATGCGATGCTGCAGGCGGTGGCCGACCAGGCGATCGCCTCCGGCGTGCCCGTGCACGAGCGCACCGAGGCACTGGCGCTGATCCACGACGGCTCGCGCTGCTTCGGCGCCGTCGTGCGCAACCTCATCTCGGGCGAGCTCACGGCCTACGTCGCCAAGGCCACCGCCATTGCCACCGGCGGGGCGGGGCGCGTGTACCGCGTCACCACCAATGCCGTGATCTGCGAAGGCATCGGGGCGGCGATCGCGCTCGAGACCGGCGTGGCCGCGCTCGGCAACATGGAAGCGGTGCAGTTCCACCCGACCGGTATCTTCCCGGCCGGCATCCTCGTCACCGAGGGTTGCCGCGGCGACGGCGGCCTGCTGCGCGACGCGAATGGCCACCGCTTCATGCCGGACTACGAACCCGAGAAGAAGGAACTCGCCTCGCGCGACGTCGTGTCGCGCCGCATGGAAGAGCACATCCGCAAGGGCAACGGCGCAAAGTCGCGATTCGGCGAGCACCTGTGGCTCGACATCACGCTGCTCGGCGAGAAGCACATCAAGACGCAGCTGCGCGAGGTCTACGAGATCTGCCAGAGCTTCCTCGGCACCGACCCGACCAAGGACTTCATCGCCGTGCGTCCGGCGCAGCACTACACCATGGGCGGGGTGCGCACCAAGCACACGGGCGAGAGCCCCACGCTGCGCGGGCTGTTCGCCGCGGGTGAAGCGGCGTGCTGGGACATGCACGGCTTCAACCGGCTCGGCGGCAATTCCGTGGCCGAGACGGTGGTCGCCGGCATGATCGTGGGCGAGTTCATCGCCGACTTCATCGAGAGCCCGCAGGGCGACATCGACATCCCCACGGCGCTGATCCGCGAGGCGGTCGCCGCCGAGCGGGCAAAGCTCGATGCCCTGCTCGCGAGCAACGGGGTTGAGCGAGCCGAGGCGCTCAAGGCCGAGATGCAGCAGATCATGACCGACAGGGTCGGCATCTTCCGCACCGGCGCCGACCTCGAGGAGGCCGTGCACCGCCTGCAGGCACTGCTGGTGCGCAGCCGCAACATCGGCCTGCGCGCCCACTCCGACGGCCCGAATCCGGAGCTCGTCACCGCCTACCGCACGCAGAAGATGCTCAAGGTGGCGCTGTGCATCGCGAACGGCGCACTCACGCGCACCGAGAGCCGTGGCGCGCACTTCCGCGAGGACTACCCGCGCCGCGACGACGCGCAGTGGCTCAAGCGCACGCTCGCCACCTGGAAGAATCCGAACGACACGTTGCCGAGCCTCGCCTACGAGCCGCTCGACGTGAATGCCATGGAGCTGCCGCCCGGCTGGCGCGGTTACGGCGCGAAGGACTACATGGACCATCCCGATACGGCGCGGCGCGCCGAGGAACTGCAGCGCCTGCGGGAGCGCCTGCAGGGTGCCGACCGGCACGCCGTGCAGGCCGAGATCATGCCGTACGAGCACCTGCTGCCCGAACGGTTCCGCGGCCGCAACGAACGCATCGACGAGAGGTTGCCATGAGCGACACGGCCCCTGCTCCCTCCGCTACCGCTGCGGGTCCGGCGCGCAAGCTGCGCTTCCACGTGCTGCGCCACGACCCGCACGACCCCTCGAGCGTGCCGCACACGGACGTGTTCGAGATCGACGAGGCCGCGGGCATGACGCTGTTCATCGCCCTGAACGAGATCCGCGAGAAGCTCGACGCGTCGCTCGCCTTCGACTTCGTCTGCCGCGCCGGCATCTGCGGCAGCTGCGGCATGGTGATCAACGGCCGGCCGGCCCTCGCCTGCCGCACGCTCACGAAGGACCTGCCCGCCGACATCACGCTTGCGCCGCTGCCCGCGTTCGAACTAATCGCTGACCTGTCGGTGAACACCGGCAAGTGGATGCGCGGCATGAGCGAGCGTCTCGAGACCTGGGTGCACTCGCTCGAGAAGGACGTGGACCTGCGCCGCGTCGAGGCGCCGATGGACCCCGACCTCGCCGACAGGATCTACGAACTCGACCGCTGCATCGAGTGCGGCTGCTGCGTGGCGGCGTGCGGCACGGCGCGCATGCGCGAGGACTTCGTGGGTGCGGTGGGCCTCAACAAGATCGCCCGCTTCTCGCTCGACCCGCGCGACGCGCGCACCGACGAAGACTTTTACGAACTCGTCGGCAACGACGACGGCGTGTTCGGCTGCATGACGCTGCTCGGCTGCCACGACGTCTGCCCGAAGGCGCTGCCGCTGCAGACGCAGATCGCGTACCTGCGGCGGCGCATGGCGCGCACCGGCGCCGTCGGGTGAGGGCGCTTAGCAAGTCTTTAGGATTCTGCTAGCGAGCATTTAGCAAACGCCCGGCAGCCGGCCGGGCAGACTGCCTCCCACCAAATCAACGACCGTGGGGGTCAGTCATCATGAAGATCAAGCATTGGGCGGGCGCCGCCGTGAGCGTTGCACTCGCATTCGGCGTGTCGGCCGAGTCCGTGGCGGGCGACCCGTCGGCCGATGCCGTGGCGCGCGGCCGCTATCTCATCACGATCGGCGGCTGCAATGATTGCCACACGCCCGGCTACATGGAAAAGGGCCCGGCGATTTCAGAGGGCGAATGGCTCACGGGCGTGCCGGTCGGGTTCCAGGGACCGTGGGGCACCACCTATGCCGCCAACCTTCGGCTGGTGGTTGCGAAGCAGACCGAGGCCGAGTGGATCGCGCATGCGCGCAAGGAGCGCTTGCCGCCGATGCCGTGGTTCAACTTGCGCGAGATGACGGATGACGACCTGAAGGCTGTCTACGCGTATGTGCGCAGCCTCGGGGCGCCGGGCAACCCGGCACCGGCCTACGTTGCGCCCGGCGGCAAAGTGAACACGCCTTACTTCGTGTTCGTGCCGGTCGTGGACCAGAAGCAGGCAGCGCGCTGAGGCTTGCTCAACGCGGGATCTCGGTCAGCGTGACGGGCCGCAGGACGTGGAACCGGAAACGTCCGCGGCCCGTCTTCTCGATGCGCAGCGACGGGCAGCGCTCCTCGATGCGCCGCGCGAGCAGGATCAGCCGCGCCTCGAGGTTCTCGCTCAAGTCGGGCAGGCGGATCGCGGGATCGAGGCGTAGCTCGCGGTTGGTGTGGTCGTGGCGGCCCTCCTCCGCATGCGCGCGCAGCAGGCGCCAGAGTATCGCGCCGGCGACGCCCTTGATCAGGTAGTCCTCGTCCACGAAGACGCTGTCGTTCTCGGCGTAGCGCCGTATCCGCAGTGGCGCGCCGCTGGGTGCCGCGGCATCCCGACGCGCGTGGGCCTCGTCGCGGGCGGGTGCGGCCGGCTCCTCCTCGAGCAGCGCGGCCATGGCGCCCACGTGGCTCGCGAGTACCATGAAGCCGTCCTCCTCGTCGTAGCCGAAGCGTCCGGTTGCCGCGCTTTCCGCGAACAGCACGCCGAGCAGTCGCTGGCCCGCGAGGATCGGTACCGCGATCTGGCTCTGGGACTCTGGCAAGCCGGGGAAGGGAATCTCGTGCTCGAGTCCCGCGATGCCACGGCGTTCGGCGGCCTCCCGCATCGCGCGGCCGTAGCCAAACTCCGAGGTCGCGTGCGAAATGCGGATCGGGATGCGAGCCTGCGCTGCTGCGCCGATGATGCCTTCGCCCGGGCGCACCTCGGCGCCGACGCCGGATTGCGCGTAGCCACGGCTCGCCACCGTGTACAGGCGATCGGCCGCTGGATCGTGCATCAGCACCATGGCGTGGTCGAGGCCGATCGGGTCGGCGAGCACGTCGAGCAGCGCGTCGAGCAGTGAGGCGAGGTCGCACGCCATCGACATTCTCGCCATGCAGGCGCGCAGCGTCGTCACGTCCACCTCGGGCGGTGGCGGCGCGACGAGCGGCGTGCCGTAGACCTCGGTCACCGACTCGACGCGATACACGTCCGACCCGCGCAACCGGAATACGCCAGTCATCCCCGCGTGCGAGGCGAGTCCCGCCAGCTTCGCTTTCATGCACTCGAACAGCGGGCCCGATTCCTCGGTGCGCAGGTAGCGCACGGCCAGCTTGTACTGCGCGCCCGTGTCGGGTTGGATGACCACCACCGTCGCGCGCGGGTTCTCGAGCACGTTCTGCCGCGTCTTGCTGAAGAACTGGAACGACAGCGCGACGTGCTGCCGGTCCACGTAGTGCACCTCGGAGACGTACGACACGTTGGGCGTGCCGTCGCGCGAGCAGGTGGCGATCGTCGCCGGGATTGCACCCTCGAAGCAGCGCCGTAGCGTGGGGATGGAGAGCGGCACGGTCAGGCCTTGAGTGGCTGGCCGGCCGCCGGGCCAGGGGTCTGCTGGAAGGCGGCAGTCGGGGTGAAGCGGATCGCCGCAAGCTCCCCGGTCCCTCCGTGCAGGGCGGCGGCGAACTCCGCGCCGAAACCGATGCGCTCGAGGTCCTTGGACCACACGCGCCGGTGCTGCCGCGCCGCAGCCCGGTCCGCCGCCGTAACGCGCACGACGCGGGCGTCGGTGCCCTTGAGCTGGATGGTCTCGTGCGTGCTTGGCTGGCTGAAGACGACCGCGATCATCCCGTTGGCGGTCACGTCGTCGAGCAGGGTGCTCGCCCGGCCAGGCTCCACGAGCACGGTCACGAGCCTGCGATCGCGCGACACCCGGCAACCGCAGCCGCGCACCAGATCGGCCACGAGCTCGGCGTTGCGCGAGGCCACGATCACCGACACAGGGCCCTGGATGAACGCCGCCGCCGCGGCGTCGAGTACCTGTGCCCTGCCTGCTCCGCCCTTCATGGACGGAATCTTAGCCGGGCAGAACCTTATAAAAATATTGTCAAATTAAAAGCCGCAAAAATCCTGTACACGATGAATCTGGCCCGAAGACCCGCGGCGAATCGATCGCCAACAGGGACATGGTGTCCCTGACGCTCCAAGGAACCAACACAGGGGTATGTCCAATGAACCGCAAGTCCTTCATCGCCGCGGCCGCCGCGGTGCTCGTATCGTTTGGTCTGGCTGCGGCTCCGGAAGCTGAGGCGAATGGCAAGGGGAAGAACAAGGGTCCCACCCTCGTCGATGTAGCCTTTGCTGCTAATGCGCCGGACGGGCCGTTTGAGGGGCAGTTCGATACGCTGATCGCCGCCGTGCTCGCGGCTGACGAGGCAGTGCTGAATCGCTTGAATGCCAAGCGCCAGTCGACCGTCTTTGCGCCAACCGATGCCGCCTTTGCTGCGTTGGGACTGAATGCCGGGAATATTGGCGGTCTGCCGAAGCAGGCGCTAACGGAAATTTTGCTCTACCACGTCGTCAACGGCCGGCGCAATTCGAACAGCGTGCTGGGGAGCAGGCAGCTTCGCACGCTGCAGGGAGGCTTCCTGCGGCAAGACAGCGGCAAGCTGATCGACAACAACGCCGATTCGTTCGATGCCAACATCGTCGTGACGGACGTGCCGGCCCGAAACGGCATCATCCACGCGATCGACGCTGTATTGCTGCCGTTCTGACCGGAACTGCGGCACGAGCGATTCGCGGGCGCGACGGTTTTTCCGGCGCGCCCGCTTCGTTGCCCCCAGTCTCTCCGGACACTGTACCCGTCGGAGGGCGAGTCAACCCGGCTTGCCCGCTTGCGTTAGTCTGCCCTGATCCTGCTTTGCGGGCGCGTGTGGACCTCTGTGGAGGCGGGGCGATGAAGATCATCCAGCAAGGCGGTCGGTTCGGGCGAGCGGCGCTTGTCGTGGGCGCACTGGCGCTCGGCGGCTGCGTCTCCGACGCTTACCTCTACGACGACGACCCGGGCGTGTACTACCGAGGCAGCGCCGGCTATTCGCCGAACTTTTTCTATGGCGACCCCGGCCATTACGGTTACCCGCGGTACTACGCGCCTCCCGGCTACTATGGCTATTCGCCGTACCCGCCCGGGGTCGTCCACTACGACCACGACCACCGCGGTGACGACTGCCGTCACCCTAGTCATCGCGACGGTCGACGAGACGACGACCGCGACCGTCACGATCGCAACGACCGGGATCGTCAGCCACAGGATCGCGACGGGCGTCCTGACCGTCGCCCGCCGGATGAGGGGCCGGCGACGCCAGCAGCACGACCGGCGACGAACGAACCCGGCGCCGCTCCGAACGAGCGCCGCCCGCCGGCCGAGTCTCGCCCTGACGAGCCGCGGCGGGGGATGCGAGCGCTACGCAGGCAGCAGCCGGCCGATCCGGGTCAGAAGTCCGAGGCGCGCAAGGAACTCGAGTAGTCTCAGGTCCGGGCGAACGACCTGCCCGCTTAGCGCCGCGCGGATCAGGAAGGATTCTTGAGCGCGTTGATCTCGCGCTGGAGGCGGGCGACTTCGGCTTCGAGCGCGGCCACCCGGTCGGCCAGTGAGCCGACATCGCTGCTGAACGGCCGATCTGAGTCGGCGGCGGCTTCTTGCGACGGCGGCGGCGCCTCGCCGCTGAAGAGCTGCATGTAGCGCGATTCGCGGCGGCCGGGCTCGCGCGGCAGCTTCGCCACGAACGGGCCATCGGGTCGCGTCATCAGTTCCTCGAGCTCGGCCTCGACCTCGCTCACGTCCTTGAGCGCCGCAAGACGGGCAGCGTGCGTGCGCAGTTCGCCCGGCGTCTGCGGGCCGCGCAGCAGCAACTCGCAGACGATCGCCGTGCCCTGCGGCGAGAACTTGAGCGAGCCGAACTGCGTATTGCAGAACAAGTGCTGGTATTTCGGCACGCGGCTGCCGAAGCCCGACTTCTCGAGCACCAGCTGCCGTTTCATGAGCCCGTCCACGACCGCCTGTACCTCGCGCTCCTCGAGCTCGAGCACCGGGTGGCGGTTGCTCTTCTGGTTACAGGCGTTGACGAGCGCGTTGAGCGACAGCGGGTACTGGTCGGGCGTGGCGGTCTGCTTTTCGATCAGGCAGCCGATGACGCGGGCTTCGTGGACGGTCAGTTCGACGGGCATCGCTCGCTCCGCAGGGTGGGCTTGGGTCGTGCGCACGGGGCATAATCGTGCCCCGGCGGCAAGGATGGTACTCCGTGCAGCAGCGCAGCGGCTCGACGTTGAAGGGCGTGGTGACGGTCTCGCTGATGACGATCAACGTCATCGCATGGTGCCTCCTGCTGTTCACGGTCGCCATCGCCAAGTTCATCCTGCCGGTCCCGGCGTGGCGCCGCTGGCTGAGCCGCGCCATGACTGCGCTGGCCGAGGGCTGGATCGGCACCAACAACACCATCTTCCGCCTGATGGGATCGCTGCCGCTCGAGCCGCGCGGGCTCGAGGGACTCTCGACCCGCGAGTGGTACCTCGTGGTATCGAACCACCGTTCGTGGGTGGACATCCTGGTGCTGCAGGCAGTGTTCAATCGGCGCATCCCGTTCCTCAAGTTCTTCCTCAAGCAGCAGCTCATCTGGGTGCCCTTCCTGGGGCTCGCGTGGTGGGCGCTCGACTTCCCGTTCATGCGGCGCTACTCGTCGGCGCACCTAGCGAAGCACCCCGAGGATCGTGGCAAGGACCTCGAAGTGACGCGCCGCGCGTGCGAGAAATTCCGGCTGATTCCCACGTCGGTGATGAACTTCGTCGAAGGCACGCGCTTCACGCCGGCCAAGCACGCCGCCACGAAGTCGCCGTACCGCAATCTGCTGCCGCCGCGCGCGGGCGGCGTCTCGTTCGTGCTCTCGGCCATGGGCGGCATGCTCAACTCGAAGCTCGACGTCACGATCGCCTACACGACCGCGACGCCGAGCTTCTGGGACCTGTGCTGCGGTCGCGTCGGCACCGTGCGCGTGGACGTGCAGCGCCGCCCGATCGAGGGCTGGCTCGCGGCCGGCGATTACATGAACGACCCGGCGTTCCGCGAACGCTTCCAGGCGTGGCTCGGCGGTGTGTGGGCCGAGAAGGACGCGCGGCTCGACCGCCTGCTCGCCTGAGGGGATGCACATGAGCTGGGACCTGCCGTCACCCTTCATCCACGAACGCGTCGCGCATCACGCCGAGATCGACGGTTACGGGCACGTCAACAACGTGGTGTACGTCGCGTGGATGGACGACTGTGCCTGGGCGCACTCCACCGAGCGCGGCATCCCGCCCGAGCTGTGCCGCCAGCTCAACCGCGGCATGGCCGTGTGGCGCACGCAAGTGCACTACCTGGGCTCGGCGTACGAGGGCGACGAGATCCAGGTCGCCACGTGGCCCGTGCTGAACGACGGCAAGCTGCGCATCGAGCGCCGCTTCCAGATCCGCCGCAAGGCGGACGGCCAGACGCTGGTGCGGGCGCTGATCCACTACGTCTGCATCGACCTGCAGACAGGTAAGGCGAAACGGATGCCCACCGAGTTCACGAAATATACCGTGGCGCCCGAGGTGGCCGAGGCGGTGGCCCGGGAGACCGAGCCCTACCAGCCGGGCGTCGAGCCGCGCTGAGCGGCCTTCACGCGATCACAGGAGGAAACGACATGCACGACCAATGGTCCGGGCCGGAGCTCGATTCGCTCATCGGCAAGACTGCGCTCACGCGGCGCGAAATGATGATGACCACGCTCGCGGTGGGCTTTGCGGCGGCGGCGCTGCCGGTGCACGCCGAGACCGTGATCAACACCAGCGCCGAGGGTTTGACGGCGGGCGAGGTGAAGATCCCGGTGGCCGACGGCGAGATCCCCGCCTATCGCGCCATGCCCGCGAAGGGCGGTGCGTTTCCGGTGGTGCTGGTGGTGCAGGAGATCTTCGGCGTGCACGAGCACATCAAGGACGTTTGCCGCCGGTTCGCGAAGGAAGGCTATTGCGCCATCGCGCCGGAGATGTACGCGCGCCAGGGCGACGTGTCGAAGCTCACCGACTACCGCGAGATCTTCGCGCAGGTCGTGTCGAAGGTGCCCGACGCGCAGGTGATGTCGGACCTCGACGCCGCGGTCGCATGGGCGGCGAAGACCAGCAGCGGCGATCCCGCGCGTGTCGCGGTCACCGGCTTCTGCTGGGGCGGGCGCATCACCTGGCTCTATGCTGCGCACAACCCGAAGCTCAAGGCGGGCGTGGCGTGGTACGGCCGGCTCGTGGGCCAGCCGACGGAACTGCAGCCGCGATACCCGCTCGACGTGGCTGCCGAGTTCAAGGCACCCGTGCTCGGTCTCTATGGCGAGAAGGACCAGGGCATTCCGCTCGAGGACGTGGAAAAGATGCGCGCCGCGCTCGCGGCGGCCAAACAGCCGTCAGAGATCGTCGTGTTCCCCGAGGCACCGCACGGGTTCCACGCGGACTACCGCCCGAGCTTCCGCGAAGCCGCGGCGAAGGACGCCTGGGCGCAGTGCCTCGCGTGGTTCCGCAGGAACGGCGTCGGCTGAGACGGTCCTGACCCGTGTTCAAGCTTGAGCGTCGCTCGCGGCGTCGCGCCAGCCGAGGGCATGGATCATCGCGGCAAAGTTGCCTTCGAGCGGCGCCCGCACGCTGACGCGGGTGCCATTCAACGGGTGCATGAACTCAAGGCCCACGCACGCGAGCAGCAGGCGCCGCACGCCATAACGTTCCGCGAAGAGGCGGTTGTGCCGGCCCTTGCCGTAAGTCGAATCGCCGACGATCGGGTGCGACACGTGCGCGAGGTGCCGGCGCAGCTGATGGCGCCGCCCGGTCTCGGGCTCGAGCTCAACGAGAGCGTAGCGCGAGGTGGGATAGCGATCCACGCGCACCGGCAATTCCAGCGTGGCAAGCGTTCGAAAGACCGTGCGGCACGGCTTCGGCGCGGAATCGGCGGTGGGCGCGTAGGCGTCCTGCACGGCGTCGAGCGGGTGGTCGATGACGCCCTCGGGCTCCGGCCAGCCGCGCACGATTGCGACATAGGTCTTGCGGACCTGCTTGCCGGCGAACTGCTCGGCGAGCGCGGTGGCAGTGGCCTTGTCGAGCGCGAAGGCCAACGCTCCCGAGGTGCCCTTGTCGAGGCGATGCACGGGAAATACGTGCCGGCCGAGCTGGTCGCGCAGCAGCTGCACGGCAAAGCGCGTTTCGTGACGGTCGATCGGCGAGCGGTGCACGAGCAGGCCCGACGGCTTGTTGACGACGACGATCAAGTCATCCTGGTAGAGGATCGGCAGATCGTCGGTGGCGGCGGGTGTCGCCGCGTTCACCAGGGGATCTCGCTGCCATCCCAGGCGTAGAAGCGACCAGTGTCTGCGGGCGTCAGGCGATCGATCACCTCGAGCAGCTGGCGCACCGTCCGCTCGGAGCTGAACAGCTTGTCGGGCGCGACGTTGGCCTGGAAAGGCCGTGACAGGTCGGTGTCGGTGGTGCCCGGGTGCAGCGCCACGCACGCCACGTTGCGTCGCGAGCGCGCCCACTCGATGGCCAGGGTCTTCGTGAACATGTTCTGCGCCGCCTTCGCGCCACGGTAGGCATACCAGCCGCCGAGGCGATTGTCGCCGATGCTGCCGACGCGTGCGGCGATACTGGCGAACACGGCCCGCTCGCGGTGCGCCAGCAGCCGCTCGAAGTGCTTGGCGACCAGCAGGGGCCCGAACGCGTTCACGGCGAAGCTGGCAGCCAGCGCCTCTGCGCGCACGTCGGCGAGCCGTTTCTCCGGCGCCAGCGCCATCGCGCCACCGTGGAGAATGCCCGCGCAGTTCAGGACGAGGTGCAGCCGGTCCGTCGCGTCGGCGACGCTCGCAGACGCCTGGGCGATGCTGGTCTCGTCGGTCACGTCGAGCGGCACGACCTGCAGGCGGGGTTCATGCGCCGCAAGGGCCACCAGCTCGTCGGCTCGATCCGGTGCGCGGCAGCCTGCGAATACGCGCCCGACGGCCGGCTGTGCGAGCAGCTGCCGAGCGAACTCGAGACCGATGCCGCGACTTGCACCCTGCACCAGGACCTGGCTGCCGGCGGGAAAGGAAGTGAGCATACTGCGCGCACTCGCAGGGTAAGGACGACGAGGGAGGGGGCACGTGCAAGGTTCGCAGCGCCTGCAGGATTGGATCAAAGGCGGAGCGATACGCCGCCTCGCGGGCTACGACGTGTTCGTGCGCACCGCGGTCACGCCGGGCCGGCCGCCATTGCTGCTGATCCACGGCTACCCGACGGCGAGCTACGACTGGGTTCGCGTCTGGCCGCGGCTCGCTGCCCGGCACTCGCTCTACGCGCTCGACCTGCTGGGTTTCGGCCTCTCGGCTAAGCCCACCAGCACCGACTACCCGATCGCGCTGCAGGCCGACCTGTGCACGGCCTTGCTCGACGACGCCGGCGTCACGAGCGCACACGTTCTCGCCCACGATTACGGCGACACCGTGGCGCAGGAGTTGCTGGCACGCGAACGCGAGGGCCGGTTGAGCATTGCCAGCATGGTCTTCCTGAACGGCGGCCTGTTTCCGGAGACGCACCGCGCCCGTCCGATCCAGAGGCTGCTGGCCAACCCGCTGTTCGGGCCGCTGCTCGCGTGCGCCATGGGCTACGCGCGATTCGAGGCGACCATGCTGTCGATCTCCGGAGAGCAGCCGCCGTCGCGCGAGGAGTTGCAGGACCTGTGGGTATTGATCGAGCGCGACGGCGGACGGCAGGCACTTGCGCGGCTGATCAACTACATGGAACAGCGGCGTCGCAATCGTGCCCGCTGGGTCGGTGCTCTGGTCGAGTCACGCGTGCCCCGCCGCCTGATCTGCGGAGCGGTCGATCCGGTGTCGGGCCGCCACCTCGCGGACCGCTATCGCGAGCTCGTGCCCGACCCGGACGTCGTCGTGCTCGAGGCAGTGGGCCACTACCCGCACCTCGAGGTGCACGATCGCGTCGTGGAGGAATACGACGCGTTCCGCGCACGATCCGGCGCCTGACTCAGCCGAACACGAACACCTTCACCAGGATGTCGCCGATGCCGATGAGCGCGGCACCGGCGATGAGGCCGGCGCAGATCGGTTCCTGCGAGTCCACCCACAGCGCATGGCCGCGGGACTGGGGTTGCGGACCGTACTTGCGCGCCGCCACCCAGAACAGCAGGGCGCCGAGGAACATCATCAGCGACGAGTCCGGCGGCACCACCACGCCGAGGCCGATGGCGAGCGGCGAGAGCGGGAAGCGATTCTGGGTGCGGATGCGCAGCACTTCCATCACCAGCGCGGCGAAACCCGCGATCGCCATCGACCACAGGATCGAGTTCGACAGCAGCGCGCGGCCGCCGTCCTCGCCGAACACGGCAGTGACGAGGTCGGACACGCCCTTCCACTGCAGCGCGCCTGGGAACGAGAACTTGTCGGTGACCATCGTGTCCATCACCGACTTGCCGGCGGCCGGGTCGAAGCCCGTCAGGCCGAACAGGATGAAGAACAGCGGCGTGGCTGCAAGCGCGCCCGCTACGATGCCGATCACGTGCCCGATCGCCTGTTGGCGAGGCTTGGCGCCGAGCATGTAGCCCGGCTTGATGTCCATCAGCAGGTTCGAGGCGTTGCTCGCCACCTCGGCGCTCATCACTGCCGTCA
>Ga0114938_1000765_pt1 | contig 23403 bp, 21 predicted proteins | sample AshMeaBigSpring_FD_88675 | JGI IMG/M metagenome (GOLD analysis project Ga0114938, IMG submission 88675) | Groundwater microbial communities from Big Spring, Nevada to study Microbial Dark Matter (Phase II) - Ash Meadows Big Spring | ecosystem: Environmental > Aquatic > Deep subsurface >...
ACCGAGGACGGCCGCCGGCGGCGTCGCGACGCTCGTCCGATGCGACGGCATCGGTCGTCGCGCCGCTCCTGGCTGGCGATTGTCCTCGATCGTCATGCGTACCAGCCATTTGTGATTCCGGGTGCTAGCTTCGCGGTTCTGACACTTTGTCGAATCTAGGCTGGTCGGCGGGTGAAATCGACCCGAAACCTGTGGGAGCGGGAGCTGGCGCCGAATTAGTGTGGTGTCACAAATATTCGAACCCCGCTTTTCTGCTTCTCCCTTCCCCCCGGACAGCCCTGCGAAGGGGGGAGAAGGCGTGATCCCGACAACGCGACGCTGCCCAGGGACCTCGCGTTCTACGAGGCGGCGATCGCCGCGCCTGAAAGGAACCCGTTGCATCCCCAGCGGGACGGCCTCGAGGCCGGTGGCGAACTCAGAACATGCCCTCGAACTTCTTTTTGAACTTCGAGAGGCGACCGCCGCGGTCCATCAGCTTCTGATCACCGCCGGTCCAGGCCGGATGGGTCTTGGGGTCGATGTCGAGAGCCAGCGTGTCGCCCTCTTTGCCATAGGTCGAGTACGTGACGAACTCGCTGCCGTCGGTCATGACGACCTTGATCTGGTGGTAGTCCGGGTGGACGTCGGCGTCCTTTTTCATGGGCTTGGCTCACTCGCAGCAGGCGGGGCGTCTCGGACGACCGGATGATCGCGATAAGCCTGCATCGCCGGTTCAGGGACTTTCGCGGCTTCGATAGCGAAAACCGCGTGCGCGCGCAAGCCGATCGCCGTGCCGGTACGTAGCTTGGCTGCGGCCAAAGCGCGGCAGCCGCAATTTTCGCGCGGGCGTGGACTTGTCGCCGGGGAGGCCGGCAGGCATGGTCCGATGCGGCATGCGGGAAAGCCGAGAGAATTGAGGTCGTTGTCGTGACCGACGGCAAACGGGCGAAGGATAGGGACGCCGACGACAGTCGCCGCGCGCGGTCGTTGCGCCCGCTGCTGGCGCTGAAGCCCTACGTGCTCGCCCACCCCGACAAGCTCGCGCTCGCGGGGCTGGCGCTGGTCGTGTCGGCGGCGGCGATGCTCGCGGTGCCGCTTGCGGTGCGTCGCGTGATCGACGTCGGGTTCACCGGGCGCGACGGGCAGTTCATCGACCGCTACTTCATGATGCTGATCGTGATCGGCCTTGCGGTCGCGATCGCGGGTTCGGCGCGCTTCTACTACGTCAACTGGCTCGGCGAGCGGGTGGTCGCCAATCTGCGCGCCGACGTGTTCCGCCATCTCTCGACGCTCGGGCCGTCGTTCTACGAGAAGACGGTCTCGGGCGAGGTGCTCTCGCGGCTCGCCGCCGATACGACCCAGCTCAAAGGCGCCGCCGGCTCGGCCATCTCGCAGGCGATCCGCAACACGATCATGCTCGTCGGTGCGCTCGTCATGATGTTCGTGACCAGCCCGCGGCTCTCGATGATGGTGCTGCTCGCGATCCCCGCGATCGTGCTTCCGCTGGTCGGGTACGGTCGCAGCGTGCGCCGGCTCTCGCGCGCCGCCCAGGACAAGCTCGCCGATGCGACGGCCTATGCGGGCGACAACCTGACGCAGGTCCGCACCATGCAGGCCTACACCCACGAGCCGGCGGTGATGGCGCGCTTTGCCACGGCGGTCGAGCAGGCGTTCACGGCGGCGCTGGCGCGCCTCAAGGCCCGCGCGTTCCTCACGGCGACCACCATCTTCATCACCGTCGCCTCCGTGGTCGGCGTGCTTTGGTACGGTGCCGGCCTCGTCGTCGCGGGCGAGTTGACGAGCGGGCGGCTGTCGCAGTTCATTCTTTACGCGATTTTCGCGGCAGGTGCGCTCGCGGAGCTCTCGGAGGTGTGGGGCGAGGTCTCGCAGGCGTCCGGCGCGGCCGAGCGCCTGTCGGAGCTGCTTGCGACCGTGCCGGAGATCCGCTCACCGGCCAATCCCGAGCCGATGCCGCATCCGGCGCGCGGCGAGATCGTGTTCGACGGCGTGACGTTCGCCTATGCCTCGCGCGGCAGCACCTCTGCGCTCGGCGACGTCTCGTTCCGGGTCGCGCCGGGCGAGACGGTCGCGCTCGTCGGTCCGTCGGGAGCGGGCAAGTCCACCGTATTCAACCTGCTGTTGCGGTTCCACGATGTCGCGAGCGGCCGCGTCATGGTCGACGACGTCGACGTCGCCGCGGCAGACCTCGCCGAGCTCAGACGCCGCATGGCGCTGGTGCCGCAGGACGTCGCGGTCTTCGCCGACACGGTCGCCGAGAACATCCGCTACGGCATGGCGGACGCGGACGACGCGGACATCCAGCGCGCGGCCATGGCGGCGCAAGCCGACGATTTCATCCGCGCGATGCCCGAGGGCTATGCGACCCGGCTCGGCGAGCGCGGCGTCACGCTTTCAGGCGGCCAGCGCCAGCGCATTGCGCTCGCCCGCGCCATCCTGCGCAATGCGCCCATCCTGTTGCTCGACGAGGCGACGAGCGCGCTCGATGCGGAGAGCGAGGTCGCGGTGCAGGCGGCCCTCGAGGGCGTCATGCGCAACCGCACCACGCTGGTCATCGCGCACCGGCTGGCGACCGTGCAGCGGGCGGACCGCATCCTGGTGATGGATCAGGGCCGCATCGTCGAGGTGGGCACGCACCTCGAGCTGCTGCGCCGGGGCGGCCTCTATGCGCGCCACGCCGAGTTGCAGTTCTCGCTCGCCGAGGCGGCACAGTAGCGCTTGGCGTTGCTCTCGCGGGCCGCTCTCCGCTACAAGCGCCCAATGCCGAGACCCACGACCACGTCCCCCCGCAAAATCGCCTCGCACGCCGCAGCGCCCGTGCCCGCCAGAGTGCGCCGCGCGGCAAAGCGCGCGCCGAAGGTCGGCTTCGTCTCGCTCGGCTGCCCGAAGGCGCTGGTCGACAGCGAGCGCATCATCACCAAGCTGCGCGCAGAGGGCTACGAGATCGCCGGCGATTATGCGGGCGCCGACGTGGTCGTGGTCAACACCTGCGGCTTTCTCAACTCAGCCAAGGAGGAGAGCCTGGAGGCGATCGGCGAAGCGATGGCGAAGAACGGCCGGGTGATCGTCACCGGCTGCCTCGGCGTCGAGAAGGAGCGCATCATGGGTGCGCATCCGGGCGTGCTCGCGGTCACCGGCCCGCATCAGTACGAGGCGGTGGTCGAGGCGGTGCACGCCGCCGTGCCGCCGGCGCACGACCCCTTCGTCGACCTCGTGCCGCCCGAGGGAATGCGACTGACGCCGCGGCACTACGCGTATCTGAAGATCTCGGAGGGCTGCAACAACCGCTGCTCGTTCTGCATCATCCCGGGCTTGCGCGGCGATCTCGTCAGTCGGCCGGCCAACCATGTGATGGCGGAGGCTGAGAGGCTGGTGAAGGCCGGCGTGAAAGAGTTGCTCGTCATCAGTCAGGACACCAGCGCCTATGGAGTTGACATCAGATATGCCGAAAGCCCATGGAAAGGCCTGTCCCTCAAGGCGCGGTTTCTCGATCTCACCCGCGCGCTCGGCGAGCTCGGTGCGTGGGTGCGGCTGCACTACGTCTATCCCTATCCCCACGTCGACGGTGTGATCGAGCTGATGGCGGCGGGCAAGGTGCTGCCCTATCTCGACATTCCCTTCCAGCACGCCTCCCCCCGCGTGCTCAAGGCTATGCGGCGCCCCGCGCACCAGGAGAAGACGGCGGCGAGGATCGCGGGCTGGCGCAAGGCCTGCCCCGATCTCGCGATCCGGTCGACGTTCATCGTCGGCTTTCCGGGCGAGACGGAGGCGGACTTCGCGCTGCTGCTCGATTTTCTCAGGGAGGCGAGGTTGCATCGCGTCGGCTGCTTCAAATACGAGGCGGTCGACGGCGCCAAGGCCAACGCGCTCGACGGAGCGGTGCCGGAAGAGATCAAGGAAGAGCGCTGGCACCGCTTCATGGCCGCCCAGAAGCAGATCAGCGCGGAGCTGCTCGCCGGGAAGGTCGGTCGCACGATCCCGGTGCTGATCGACGAGGTGGACGCTGAAGGCGCGCTCGGCCGCTCGCCATGGGACGCGCCGGAGATCGACGGCAGCGTATTCCTCAACGGCGCCACGGAATTGAAGCCCGGCGACCTCGTCACAGCAAACGTCGAGCACGCCGACGACTACGACCTGTGGGCGCGGCTCGCAGGGGCGGCGGGCGGTCCGCCCGCCGCGGCGAGATAATCCGCGATGAAGCGCTGATAGATGCGCGTCAGCGTCTCGAGTTCGGCGAGCGCGACCCGCTCGTCGATCGAATGGATCGTCGCATTGACGAGGCCGAACTCGACGACCGGGCAGAGCGCCTGGATGAACCGTGCGTCCGATGTGCCGCCGCCGGTAGTGAGCGCGGGCGTGCGCCCGGTCTCGGCTTCGACCGCCGCCGAGAGCGTCGCGACGAGCGGGCCGGGCTTGGTCAGGAACACATCGCCGGTGCCCGAGAACTCGACCGACCAGCGCGCGCCGATCGGTGTTGCGGCGGCCTCGCACTGGAGCCGCACCCACGCCTCGAGCCGCGGCCGCGTCCAGATGTCGTTGTAGCGGATGTTGAATCTCGCCCGCGCCTCCGAGGGGACCACGTTGGTCGCGGCGTTCGGCGCCTCGATGACGGTCACCTGCAGGCACGACGGCTCGAAATGATCGTTGCCCTGGTCGAGCGCGGCTGAGGACAGCTGGTCGATGATGCGTGCGAGCTTCGGGATTGGATTCTCGGTCTTTGCCGGATAGGCGACGTGCCCCTGCTTGCCGAGGACCACGAGCTCGGCGTTGAGGCTGCCGCGCCGGCCGATCTTGATCTCATCGCCGAGCGCTTCCGGGTTCGACGGCTCGCCGACGAGGCAGGCGTCGATCCGCTCATCCCGTGCGGTCATCCACTCGAGCACCTTGATCGTGCCGTTGATCGAGGGGCCCTCCTCGTCGCCGGTGATGAGGAGACTGAGCGACCCCCGGGTGTTGGCACCGCCGGTTGCGAGATAGCGCAGCGCTGCGGCGACGAAGCAGGCGATGCCGCCCTTCATGTCGACGGCGCCGCGGCCGTAGAGCATGCCGCCCTCGATGACGCCGCCGAATGGCGGCCGGGTCCAGGCCTCGGTGTCGCCAGGCGGGACAACGTCGGTGTGGCCGGCGAAGCAGAGATTGGGCGCTTGCGTCCCGAAGCGCGCATAGAGGTTCTCGACATCGGGCGTACCGGGCGACCTGGACGTGAAGCGGTGCACAGCGAAGCCCGCCGGCATCAGAACCCGCTCGAGGAGTGCAAGCGCGCCTCCTTCCTCCGGCGTCACCGAGGGGCAGCGGATCAGCGCCTGCGCGAGGGAAACGGGATCTCGGCCGTCGACGGTCATCGGGCGGCCGGCCTGACGGCCGCGGCGGGCGGCGGGACGGGGGCCGGCGCGGGCTTCGGCGCGGCGATGGCGGAACTCTGCGCGACCAGCGCATGCTGCTCGATCAGCGAGATCTTCTGCCACACCTTGCTCGACAGGTTGGTGGTCAGTCGCTCGACGTCGCTCACCGCGTCGACGACGACGGCATCGGGCAGGCCCTGCGCGTAGAGCGCGGCGACCTTGGCGGAGAGCGAGAGCAGCTCCGAGCAGTAGTCGAGATAGCGCGTCAGCTCGAACGGCGTCATCGTCCGCTTCGGCGAGGAGGCGGTTGGCTGGCTGACGAAGGCGACCGAGCTCGGGTCCTTGGTCAGCTGGTGCATGTCGATGACGTGGATCAGCGAGCGCAGCTCGTGCACGGCGGCGAGCGCGCGCCGGCGCTTCATGCGCTCCTCGACCGCAAACAGGAACAGCGCCGTGGCGCCCATCAGAACCAGGATGTTCATGGCGGCATCGACACCCTGCAGCACCGAGTAGATGTTGTCGGCGGTGCGCTTCTCGAAGTCGAGGTAGGGCGCGATGCGCCAGAGCAGCCAGACGGCGGCCAGCAGAAACGCGACGACGCCAAGGCGCAGCGGGAGGTTGGGTCGTCCGATCTCGCGGATGCGACGCTCGCTCTCGCGCGCTATGCCGGACAGCTCCGTGCAGACGCTCGCGAGGCCCGCACCCGGGAACCGCTCGGCAATGCGGTTGCCGAGCGTGTCGAGCGAGTCGATGATCCGGGCTGAATCGAGCGTGCGGTACATGGCGCGCGAACGTGCGCCAAGGCACGTGCACCGTCAACGGGCTTTCGGAGACACCAACCGCTCAGTCGCGCAGTTCGCGATCCTGAGTCGGCAGTATCGTTGCGGCCACGATGATGACGGCGGCTACCAACAGGCAGAGCCAGACCAACGTCGGAGCGAGCCATGCCGGTCCGGCAAGCCGCGGCGTGAGCAGGAACACCTGGTCGCTGAATATCGCGGCGCCAGCCAGCGCAACAGCCGCGATGAGGTCGTGGCGGCGTTCGAGCCCGGCGTCGGCGAGGCGGCGGCTGAGCAGCAGCGCCAAGACCAGGATGAATATGCCGCCGAGCGCGATCAGGATGGCGTTGACGGCGAGGCCCGCGTTGATGCCGTAGGGGTTGAGCAGCCGCGCCAGGGCGGGTAAGGCGGCCTCGGCGAGGCGCTGGCCAGCGAGGAGCGCGCAAATTGCGAGTGTCGCCCCGATGGCGAATGCGGCGCGGCCGATCCGGCGCCCCGGCCGTGCACTCGCCGGCATGCGCATCGCTCAATCCCGCAACAGCTCGTTGATTCCGGTCTTGGAGCGCGTCTGCGCATCAACCGTCTTGACGATCACCGCGCAGTAGAGTGAGGGGCTTGGTGCGCCGTCGGGGAAGGGCTTGCCCGGCAGCGAGCCCGAGACCACGACGGAATAGGGCGGCACCTTGCCGATGTGCACCTTGCCGGTCGCGCGGTCGACGATCTTGGTCGAGGAGGAGATGAACACGCCCATGGCGAGCACCGAGCCCTCGCCGACGATCACGCCCTCGACCACCTCCGAGCGCGCGCCGATGAAGCAGTTGTCCTCGATGATCGTCGGGTTGGCCTGCAGCGGCTCGAGCACGCCGCCGATGCCGACGCCGCCGGAAAGATGCACGTTCCTCCCGATCTGCGCGCACGAGCCGACCGTCGCCCAGGTATCGACCATGGTGCCTTCGTCGACGTAGGCGCCGAGATTCACGAACGAGGGCATCAGCACGACGTTTTTCGCGATGTAGGCCGAGCGGCGCACCACGCAACCCGGCACCGCGCGGAAGCCGGCGGCGCGGAACGCGTTCGAGCTCATGCCGTCGAACTTCGATGGCACCTTGTCCCACCACGACGCCCCGCCCGGCGCGCCGGCGATCGTCGCCATGTCGTTGAGACGGAACGAGAGCAGCACCGCCTTCTTCAGCCACTGGTTGACGACCCAGCTGTCACCCTGCTTTGCGGCGACCCTTGCCTTGCCGCTGTCGAGCATCTCGAGCGCGGTCTCGACCGCCTCGCGCACGGCGCCCTTGGTCTGGGCATTTACGCTGTCACGCGTGTCCCAGGCGGCCTCGATGGTCCTCTGCAGGTCGGCGGAAGCGGCGGTCATGCGGGTGGCCTCGACTGGTGAGCGGGCGGTCGCGTTGTCGCGCGCAGTGGCGGGAGGTGTCAATCGCGGGTCGCGCCGGAGCACGATGCCAGTGATTCGCGATGCGGGCCTCGACCGCGCTGCACCAATCTGCCAGAGCACCGGCCACAGTGTCGCAGCAGCCACGGCGGCGGCCCGCGCAGTGCGCAACGATGACGATGTCGGGCCCTTCCCGCTTGACACTCAGGCGACGAACCGCCAACACGATTCAGTGTCAGTGATTGGTGTTGCCGGTGGGGTGACCGGTATCGACCACGTGACCGGGGGGAGCGGTTGCTGACGGCGCGCAACGCGTGCCGGGAGGCAGCGCGAGGTACGCAGGGAGACACATTGGAACAGTCACTCACTCACGCCGCGGCAAAGCCCGCGCGCGATTGGCTGAAAGACCTTGCGGCCTACCGTGATCCGAGCCACGCGCGCAGCGCCCTCGAGATCGCCATCACCGCCGTTCCCTTCGCGCTGCTGTGGGCGGCGGCCTGGGCCTGCGCCTCGATCAGCTACCTGCTCGCGGCGCTGTTCATCGTGCCGGCCGCCTTCTTTCTGGTGCGGCTTTTCCTGATCCAACATGACTGTGGCCACGGCTCGTTTTTCGCCACCCGCGGCGCCAACGACATCGTCGGCCGCTGCCTCGGCGTGCTGACGCTGACGCCGTTCGGCGACTGGAAGCACAGCCACGCAATGCATCACGCGACGTCGGGCAATCTTGACCGGCGCGGGTTCGGCGACATCACCACGCTCACCGTGCGTGAATATCTCGCGCGCACGCCGTTCCGCCGCTTCACCTACCGCCTCTACCGCAATCCGCTTGTGCTGTTCGGAATCGGCCCGGCCTACGTGTTCCTGCTGCGCAATCGAGTGCCGGCCAACATGTTCACCTGCGGCTGGAAGCCGTGGGCGGGTGTCATGCTGAACAACCTGGCGATTGTGGCCGTCTACGGCACGCTCATCTCGCTCATGGGTCTCGAGACATTCCTGCTCGTCCACCTGCCGATCGTGTTGCTGTCGGCGACGATCGGCGTCTGGCTGTTCTATGTCCAGCACCAGTTCGAGGCGACGACCTGGGAGGAGACGCCGGGCTGGAACGTGCATGAGGCGGCGCTCCACGGCAGCTCGCACTATGACCTGCCGCCGCTGCTGCGTTGGCTCACCGCCAACATCGGCATCCACCACGTCCACCACCTGTCGAGCCGGATCCCCTACTACCGGCTCTCCGAGGTGCTGGGCGACCATCCCGAGCTTGCGGGCGTGCAGCGGCTTACACTCTGGCAGAGCTTCGCCTGCCTGAGGCTCAGGCTCTGGGATGAGCATGCGAAACGCCTCGTCACGTTCCGCGAGGCACTGGCACCCGTGGCACCGGCAAACTAGACAGACAGAGAGACCGTCGCTCGCGGATACCGAGTGCATGGCCGGCGGGCCGGCGCGCGGGCCCAGCCTGCTCCGCATGCTCGACGTGCGCGCCGAGACTGGGTAGGAAAGACCCCATCGGAGCGCCTGCCCATGAGCCTGCTCGCCATCCCCTATCCGACCATCGATCCGGTCGCCCTGCAGCTCGGGCCGATCGCGGTCAAATGGTACGGTCTCGCCTACATGGCCGGCCTGCTGCTCGGCTGGGCCTACATCAAGCGCCTCATCGAGCACGCGCGCCTCTGGCCGAACAACAATGCGCCATTCGATGCGCTCAAGGTCGACGATCTCCTGCTGTTCATGACGCTCGGCGTCGTGCTCGGCGGCCGGCTCGGCTTCGTGCTGCTCTACGAGCCGGCCCACTACGTGGCTCACCCGCTCGAGATCCTGCAGGTGTGGCGCGGCGGTATGTCGTTCCATGGCGCACTCGTCGGTTGCGCGCTCGCCGCGCTCGTTTTCGCGCGGCGCCATGACATCGTTCCGTGGAGCGTGATGGACGCCTGCGCCGCCGCGGTGCCGATCGGCCTCCTGTTCGGCCGGGTCGCCAATTTCATCAACTCCGAGCTGTGGGGGCGGCCGGCGAGCGTGCCGTGGGCGATGGTGTTCCCCGATGGCGGCACGGCGCCGCGCCATCCGAGCCAACTCTACGAGGCGGCGCTCGAAGGTCTCGCGCTGTTCGTACTGCTGCGCTGGCTCGCCCATTCCCGCCACGCGCTCAAGGCGCCGGGCCGCGTCGCCGGCGTGTTCCTCATCGGCTACGCCGTCGCCCGCACTTTCTGCGAGGTCTTCCGCGCGCCTTACGAAGGGCATCTCCTGAACCTCGGGCCGCTGACCGCAGGCATGGTCTACTCGATACCGATGCTGCTACTCGGGCTCTGGCTCGTCTGGTCGGCGCGGGCCGAGGCATGACGGCGCGGGCCTACGACCCGGCAGCGCGGCGCCAAACGCCGCTCGCGCTGAAGCTCGCCGCACGCATCCGCCGCGATGGGCCGATGCCTGTCGCTGACTACGTCCGCGCCTGTCTGCACGATCCTGTCCACGGCTACTACCGCTCCCGACCGGCGATCGGGGCGGCCGGCGATTTCATTACCGCGCCGGAGATCAGCCAGGTATTCGGTGAGCTGATCGGGTTGTGGTGCGTCGTCGCGTGGCAGCAGATGGGTACACCCCGGCCCGTGCACCTCGTCGAGCTCGGGCCCGGTCGCGGCACGCTGATGCGCGATGCGCTCCGGGCGGCGCGTGTCGTGCCGGCATTTCTCGATGCGGTGAAAGTGATGCTGGTGGAGACCAATGCGACGCTCCGACTGATCCAGCAGGCGACGCTCGCTGCAAGCACGGTGCCGCTCGGCTGGAGGTCGGTACTCGGTCCGGCCGGCCTCGCCGGCGCACCGGTGTTGTTCATTGCCAATGAATACCTCGATGTGCTCGCGCCGTCGCAGCTCGTGTTGCAGGGCGGCGCCTGGACGCAACGCCTGGTGACGCTCGATGCCGCCGGCCACCTCGCTTTCGCGGATCTCGGTGAGGTACGCGAGCGATGGACCGATTGGGGGGCGCTCCGCGAACTGCTCACGAGCGCCGAGCCTGTCGCCGGACTGATGATCGATTACGGCCACGAGCGCTCGGCACCGGGCGACACGCTGCAGGCGGTGCGCGACCACGCCTACGAGCATCCCCTGACCTCGCCCGGCGAGGCCGATCTCACCTGCCAGGTCGATTTCGAGCAGCTCGGCGCGTTCCTCGTCGGCCTGCCCGGGATTGCCGTCGACGGGCCGGTCACGCAGACCGAGTTCCTCGGCCGGCTCGGCATCCTGGAGCGCGCCTCACTGCTGATGGCGGCAAACCCCCGGCAGGCCGCCGCCATCGAGGCCGGTGTCGCGCGCCTCATGGCACCCAATGGCATGGGTGGGCGCTTCAAGGCGATCGGCGTCCGCTCCGCACCGCTGCCCCCACTGCCCGGATTGGCGAGGGTGGACACTCGCGCGGGCGCGCCATAAACGGAAACACCGTCTCACCCGGTTGCGAGCTCCCGCATGCCCATGCCGCTGACCGCACGCAACCTGACCGACAGCCGCGGCATCCGCCACGGTTTCTTCGGCCGCGAGGGCGGCGTCTCGGCGGGCATCTATGCGAGCCTCAACTGCGGACTGGGCTCGAGCGACAATCGCGCCTGCGTGCAGGAGAACCGTGCGCGCGTGGCCCGGGCGCTCGGCCAGGCCGGAGCGCCGATCCTCACGCTCTACCAGGTGCACAGTCCGACGGCCCTGGTCGTCGATCGTCCGTTCGGCACCAACGCCATCCCAAAGGCGGATGCGCTGGTCACCCGCACCCCCGGCCTGATCATCGGTGCGCTGGCGGCGGACTGTACGCCGGTGCTGCTCGCGGACAGCACGGCTGGCGTGGTCGCCGCCGTGCACGCCGGCTGGCGGGGCGCCCTCGCCGGTGTGCTCGAGGCGACCATAACTGCCATGGAGGGCATCGGCGCCACGCGATCGCGAATCGCGGCTGCGATCGGCCCGACGATCAGTCAGGCCGCCTACGAGGTGGGTCCCGAGTTCGAGGCGGAGTTCCTGCAGTGCGATTCGGGCCACGCCCGGTTCTTCATGCGGGCGACACCGCAGTCCCGGCCGTATTTCGACCTTCCTGGCTTCGTCGCCCACCGGCTCGGAGCCGCAGGCGTCGGTTCGGTGGAGCAGCAGAGCCTTTGCACGTACCGGAACGAATCGCTTCTCTTCAGCTACCGCCGGGCGACCCACCAGAAGGAGCCCGACTATGGGCGTCAAATCTCCGCCATCGTGGTGACCTGATTGCACAATCCACAGAATTGGCGCAGGTTTGTGGGGCAGGGTTAGGGTTGTCGGCGGATTCGGAGGCGGCCTCCCTGGACGCAACCTGCGCTGGCGGACTAGATATTCCGACGAGGGTACCGGATTCGATCGAGGCCGCAGGGTTGGTACGACGGCCGCCGGAACAACAGCGGGTCAACGACAGGGGGACGTCATAGTGACGACCATCCACGCTGCTGCGGCGACACACCTGCATAGGCGCGTGACGCTCGCGGCTTTGGCGGCCATGGCGGGACTGGTTCTCGCAGGCTGCAGTTCGGGCACAGATGTGCTCGGCGGCAACAACCAGATCGCAACTCCGGCCGTCGCGTCGCCGCCGGCCGTTGCGAGTTCGCGCATTGCGATTGCGCCGGTGATCGGCGCGCCGGACGCGGTCGCCACGCAGCTTTCCGCGCAACTCACCGAGGCGGTCGAGAAGCAGCGCGTCGCCGTCGCCAAGTCGCCCGGCGACAAGGCGGACTTCACGCTACGCGGCTACGTGGTCGCTGCCAAGGAGAAGGCGGGCACCAAGCTCTCCTACATCTGGGACGTGACCGATGGCGCCGGCAAGCGCGTCAACCGCATTACCGGCGAGGAGACGGTCGAGGCCTCGGCTGCCAAGGATCCTTGGGCCAGCATCTCGCCGCCGGTGCTCCAGAAGGTCGCTGACAAGACTGCCGCTTCACTCGGCGCGTGGTTGCCCGGTCAAGCCCAGGCCGCGGTCGCGACCAGCACGCCCGCGGGCGTAGGCGCGCAGCCGCAGACCGCGGCAGTGCAACCCGCCCAGCAGCCGGCGGCCGGTCGCGGCCAGGTCGCGAGCGCCCCGAGCGGCCCGACCACGGGCAGTATCGCGCGTGATGGAGCGCTGACCGCCGCAGTGCCGAGCGTCACCGGCGCGCCGGGCGACGGGTCCGCCGCACTCACGAGTGCAATCCAGCGCGAGCTCACCAAGAACGGCGTAACACTCGCCGATGCGACCGCGAAGGACACTTATCGCGTCGAAGGCAAGGTCAAGGTCGGCGAGATCAAGGACGGCAAGCAGCCGGTGCAGATCGACTGGGACGTGAAAGACCCGCTCGGCAAGAAGGTCGGGACCGTGTCGCAGAAGAACGAGGTGCCGCAGGGCTCGCTCGACGGCGCCTGGGGCAAGACCGCGGATGCGGCGGCGGCCGCGGCGGCGCAGGGCATTCTGAAGCTGATGCCGCAGCCCAAGGCCACGAATTGAGCGGTCGCGGGCTCGCCGTCCCGCGCTCTCGAGATTGTCGACTGAAATGAGCGGGCCCGGACGTTTACACGTGCGGGCCTTCTTGTTATGAGCCCGGCGTCCGCAACCGACGAGACCGATCGCGATGCAGAAAGAAGCGCGCTCCTCGCAGGATCCGTCGCGTGGCCTCAGGATGAAGCTCGTCGCCGGAAACTCGAACCGTCTGCTGGCGGAGGCCATCGCCGGCGCGCTCCGCATCCCGGTCACCAAGAGCGACTGCAAGCGTTTCGCGGACATGGAGGTGTTCGTCGAGGTGCAGGAGAACGTCCGCGGTGAGGACGTATTCATCGTGCAGTCGACGTCGTTCCCGGCCAACGACAACCTGATGGAGCTGCTGATCCTCATCGACGCGCTGAAGCGCGCGTCGTGCCGGCGGATCACGGCGGTGATGCCCTACTTCGGGTACGGCCGGCAGGATCGCAAGCCCGGCCCGCGGACACCCATCTCGGCGAAGCTGGTCGCCAACCTGATCGAGCGTGCCGGCGCCGACCGTGTGCTGACGCTCGACCTGCACGCCGGCCAGATCCAGGGCTTCTTCGATATTCCGACCGACAACCTGTTCGCCGCGCCGGTGATGGTGCGTGACATCAAGGAGCGGTTTGAACTCTCGAACCTCGTCGTCGTCTCGCCGGACGTCGGCGGCGTGGTGCGCGCGCGGGGCCTCGCCAAGCGCATCGAAGCGCCGATCGCGATCTGCGACAAGCGCCGCGATCGCCCGGGCGAGAGCGAGGTGATGAACGTGATCGGCGACGTGAAGGGGCACCGCTGCATCCTGATCGACGACATCGTCGATTCGGGCGGCACGCTGTGCAATGCAGCCGATGCGCTTCTCGCTGCCGGTGCAATCGAGGTCATGGCCTACATCACGCACGGTGTGCTGTCAGGCGGCGCCGTCGCGCGCATCCAGAGCTCGCGGTTGAAATCCCTGGTGATCACGGACTCGATCCAGCCGACCGAGGCCATCCGCGCCGCCAAGAACCTGCGGGTGCTGACCATCGCCCCGCTCATCGCGGAGGCGATCGCCCGGACCTCGCGCGAGGAAAGCGTCTCGAGCCTGTTCCACTGAACGCCGGAGATGCGCGTGCCGACAATAGCCTGTCGCCGTCTCCGCAGGCGCAGGTGCGGGCAAAGGCCGAATACCCTGGTGCACAGTCTGCCCGCAGCGGTAAATGGAAGACGATGATGGGCGGTGCGCCGGCCGGCACTGGAAGCGAGAGCCGGTACTTCCTCGCCATTGCCGGCCTCGCCATCACGCAGATGATCGGCTGGGGCACGACCTACTACCTCCCGGCGGTGGTCGATGACCGATTGGCGGCCGAACTCGGACTTTCGCGCGAGCTGGTTTTTGCTGGCGTCAGCGTAATGCTCGCCGTCGGCGCGCTCGCCGGGCCGGGCGTCGGGCGCCTGATCGATGAGATCGGCGCGGGTCGGGTGCTGACCGCCGGATCCGCGGTGATTGCGCTCGGGCTCGTCGTGCTCTCGATGTCCTCGAGCGCGGCGACATTCTATCCGGCCTGGGTGCTGCTCGGCATCGGCGTTCCGACGGCCTTGTCCATTCCGGCCATCGCCAAGCTGACCGAGATCTCGGGGCTGCGTGCCCGTCGCGCCATCGGTACGCTGCTGTTGTTCACGGGCCTGTCCGCCAGCATCGCCTGGCCGATTACGAGCTATCTCTCCGACACGGTCGGCTGGCGCATGATGTGCCTCCTCTTCGCGGCGACACACCTCGTCGTCTGCCTGCCCATTCACGTGTGGCTCAACCGTGTGCGGCGCGATCAGTTCCGCCGGGACGGGGAGACCGCGAGCACCGTCGACCGCGAGGGCTTGGTGCAGCCACGCTGGCGGCGTCACGCGTTGTTGCTGACAGCGCTGCTCTTTTCGCTGCAGGGGTTCGTCTCGTGGGGCCTTTCGCTGCAATTGATTTCGATCTTCGAGGGATTCGGCATCGGCACGACGACGGCCATCGCCGTCGCCTCGATGATGGGACCGGCCGCGGTCATCGCACGAATGGCGGAGGTGGCGTTCGGGCATCGCGGACCGCCGCTGTTCAGCGTCATCATCGGAACGTTCGTGCTGCCGCTGTCGTTTGCGCTGCTGCTGGTCGGTCCACGCAACGGCGAGTGGGCGCTGGCGTTCGTGCTCGTTTGGAGTGCATCGAACGGCCTAATGGCGATCGCGCGGGCGACGCTGCCGCTGCTGCTGTTCGGCCCGAGCGGTTACGGCGAGCTGCTCGGCAAACTGTCGCTGCCCCAGCACCTCGTGTTCGCGGTGGCGCCGCTCGCCTTCGCAGCGATGATCGACCGCGCGGGCCTCGATATCGCGCTCTGGGTTGCGACTGTGTGTGAGGTGCTGGCATGCCTCGCCCTGGTGGTCCTGCTACAGATGGTCCGGCGCTGAACATGCTGCGCACCGGCCGACTTTGTCCTCCGCCAGAGGGGGCGTCTGCCATCGCCTTGACATCTCCTGGTGATAGCGCTCCGATGGAGTGGACGGGGTTCAGTCCACCGAACGGACTTTTTGCCTGGGCGTGACGTTGACTGCACGGATTGACGAGTCGGAGGTGTCGCCATGCGTCTTTTCAAGGCATTGGTCCTTATTCTGACGTCGGCCCTGGGCCTCGTGGCCTTCGCCGCTTCGGCAGGCGCCCAGGCGCGCTGGGTGTCGCTCTCGACGCGTGTCATCAACACGTCGGCCGACCGCGAGGTGATTTCGCTGGCCAACGCGCGTGGCGCCTTCACTGCGCTTCGGATCGACGGAGCGAGTGGTGCCGTCGACCTGCTGAGCGTGCAGATCATGGTCAGCGGGTCGGGCTCGACATTCAGCAGCGGGCCGGTGTCGATCCGCGCCGGCGGCAGCTCGGGTCCGCTCGCGCAATCGTCCGAGGCGCGCTTCTTCGATCAGATCGTGCTGGTGCGCGCGCTGCGTGGCGCGGCGACGGCGCGGCCCATCGTCCAGATCTGGGGCCTTCAGACGCCCGAGCAGCAAGCGATGGTGCGGCCGGCGCGGCCGACCGTCGGCTACAGCGGCAAGCAACAGACCGAGGCGGCGCGCAAGCTCGAGCGGCCGAAGCCGGCTGACCAGCCGCCCGCGGGTGCGCCCGGAGCACCCGTGAGCTCGCCGCCGCCTGCGCCGAAGACCGTGACGGTCGGTGCGCCGCCGCCGCGGCCGGCATCGGCTCCGCCACCTGGTGGCCCGATCGGCGGCTCGGGTCCGCCCGTCGCCGCGCCTGCGCCGTCACCTCCGACCTCCGCGCCGCCGGCCCCGCCGTCGCGGCCCGTGGTTGTCGGGCAGGGACCGAGGCCCTCCGAACCGCCTGCGTCGAGCGGCGCCAACATCTGCGAGGCGCGGAACATCTGCACGCCGGTCCGCGTGTTCTTCGGCACCGACCGTCGCCGCGCCGATACTGCCGAGCGCGTGTCGTTCAGCGGCGAGCGGGCCCGCCAGCTCCAGCTCGGCGTCGCGGTGGTGACCGTGCCGAAAGCGGCCGAGAGGAAGCGCGGCGAGATCCCACGCCCGACCTGGTTCGAGCGCAACGTTCTGCGCGTGCCGCCGGACGGCGATCCGGCCAGGCACTTCACGATCCTCAGGGACGGGTTCACCATCTACGGCAGCTCGGACGCCTTCCTCGACGCGGTCGCGCGCCACATCTCGGAGGCCGGCGCGTTCAAGGACCACGCAGTCGTCTTCGTGCACGGCTACAACACGACGTTCGACCAGGCGCTCTACCGCACGGCGCAGATATCCTACGACCTCGGCGAGGGCAGCGTGCCGTTCGGCTCCGCGTTCCTCTATTCGTGGTCGTCGGGCGGCGGCGTGCGCGACTACAAATACGACAGCGAGAGCGCCCGCTTCACCGTCGACAATCTCGTGACATTCCTCGATCTGGTCATCGCCAAGACGAACGCGAAGCACGTGCACCTGATCGCCCACAGCATGGGCAACGACGCGATGCTGAACGCGCTCGACCGGCTGGCGGTGCCGGACCATGCCAAGGATCGCATCAACCAGATCGTGCTCGCCGCACCGGACGTCGATGCCCGCGAGTTCGAGCGGCTCGCTGCGCGCATCGTGCCGAAGGCGAAGGGTGTCACGCTGTTCGCCTCGGCGTCCGACCGGGCGATGCGGGCCTCGCGGCAGGTGCACCGCGACCAGCCGCGGGCGGGCGACGTGCCACAGACCGGGCCGGTGGTGGTGGCGAACCTCGACAGCATCGACGTGTCGACTGTCAACACGGACGTGTTCAGCATCAACCACTCGACCTACGCCGACAGCAGGGAGCTGATCAACGACGTGGCGCTGCTGTTCCGCAAGGGCGAGCGGCCGCCGCACAAGCGCACGCCGATGCTCATCCAGTTGCCGCAGGGCCAGCCGACCTACTGGAAATTTCCTTGAGCGTGCAATGTGCGGAACGGCCGGAGCTATGTTACGGCCTTCAGACCGGGTCCCATGAGAACACGTCCTGGCTGCGGTCGAGCGGCAGCATCGCCGCTTTCAGCGCCGGCCAGGCATGCTCGGCGATCAGCTCCGGCGTCCAGCCATCGCTGCGATGGACGCTGCGCAGCGGCCGGCTCTGGCTCATCAACACGACCTCGTTCATGCGGGTCGCGAATACCTGTCCTGTCACGCTCCTTGCCGCTTCGGAGGCGAGGAACACGGCGAGCGGGGCGTTCTTGTCGGGCGTCATCTGCTGCAGCTTGGCAACGCGGGCCTTCTGGTCGGGCGTCTCGGCGGGGATCGAGCTCGTCATGCGGCTCCAGGCGAACGGCGCGATGCAGTTGGAGCGCACGTTGTAGCGGGCCATGTCGAGCGCGATCGACTTGGAAAGCGCGGTGATGCCGAGCTTGGCAGCGGCGTAGTTCGCCTGGCCGAAGTTGCCGACGAGACCCGACGTCGAGGTCATGTGAACGTATGCGCCGCTCTCCTGTTTGCGGAAGTGCTCGGCCGCCGCGCGGCTCACGAAGAACGAGCCGTTGAGGTGCACGTTGACGACGGATAACCAGTCCTCCGGCGTCATCTTGTGGAAGATTACATCGCGCAGGATGCCGGCGTTGTTGACCACGATGTCGACGCGGCCGAAGGCGTCGATCGCCGCCTTTACGATGCGCCGCGCGCTCGCCCAGTCGCCGACGCTGTCGGTGTTGATGGCGGCGCGGCCGCCACGCTGGACGATGATCAGCTTCGTCTGCTCCGCGGGCGTGCCGGAGCCGCCTTCGCCGGTCAACGACACACCGATGTCGTTGATCAGCACGTCGGCGCCGGCGCGTGCCATCGCGGTCGCGATCTCGCGGCCGATGCCGCCGCCTGCCCCGGTCACGATCGCCACCTTGCCCGCGAGCATGCCCTTGCCGGTCATGTTTCCTCCTTGCCGATTCTGATGCGGCCATTGTTGACGACGATCGTGTCTCGCTCGACGACGCGGGCGCGGAACGCCCCGCTCCGCCATATCTCGGTGCGGATGGTCTCGCCGGGATAGACGGGCGCGGAAAAGCGCAGGCCGAGGCTGCGGAATGCGGCAGCGTCGTAGTCGGCAAGGCCGCGCAGCAAGGCGTGTGTGACGACGCCGAGCGTGCACAGCCCGTGCAGGATCGGCCGCGGGAAGCCGGCTCTCGCCGCGACGGCCGGATCGGAATGCAGCGGGTTGTCGTCGCCGTTGAGCCTGTAGAGCAGGGCCTGCTCCGGCCGCGTCGGCAGGTCGATCACGAGATCAGGCGCGCCGTCGGGCATGGCGTGTGGCTCGCGGATCGGTCCGGATGGGCCGCCGAAGCCGCCGTCGCCGCGAAGAAACGTCGTCGAGCGCGTGGTAGCGAGAAGGTCTCCACTCGCCGCATCGCGCAGCTCTTTCTGCGAGTAGAGCAGCGCGCCCTTGCCGACGCCCTTGTCGACGAGGCCGGTCACGCGCGTGCACCCGACGATCTCGCCCTCGACCGGGAGTGGCCGCGTCAACTCGATGCTCTGCTCGCCGTGAACGAGCCGCACCGCATCGACACCCGTATCGGGATTGCCGAGCCAGAAACCAGGGTGGCCGAGCACTACCGCCATCGTGGGCAGCGCGCGGAGCGAACGATGATGATCGACGTAGGCGAGCTGGCGGGAGTCGAGCGGGTTCTGGCCGAGGCCGACCGACAGGGCATAGAGGACGACGTCGCGCTTCGAGATCCGCTGGCGCACCTCGGGAATGGGGTAGGCGAGCAGCCGCTCGCAGTCGATCGCCATCTCAGTCTCCGATCTCGATGACCGCATCGGCAGCGAAGGCGCCTTGGCCTTCAGGCAGAGCGAAAACCGGATTGAGATCGACCGACTTGAGGCGCGGACCCGCCTGTATGGCGAACACTGACAGCCGTGCCAGCATCTGGGCGAGCGCCTCGATGTCGGCCGGCGGCCGCCCGCGCGCACCGAGCAGCAGCGGGGCGCCGAGGATCGCTCGGATCATGCGTTCGGCCTCGTCGGCGCCGAACGGGCATCTTCTGAGCACCACATCGCGCAGCACCTCGACGAACACACCGCCGAGGCCGAAGATCGCGATTGGTCCGAATACAGGATCGCGCGTCAGCCCCATGATGCACTCGACTCCGCCGGTGATCTGGCGCGCGACCAGCACACCATCGATGCGGGCCCCGGGTGCCTTCGCGGCGGCTCGCGTGACGAGCGTCACGTAGCCTGCGCGCGCGCCGGCCGCATCGGCAACGCCGAGCAGCACGCCACCGATCTCCGTCTTGTGCAGGATGTCCGGCGAGACGATCTTCATGACGACCGGAAAGCCGAGCGCATCCGCGGCCTCGGCGGCGGCCTCGGCCGAGGCCGCGACTTGCTCGGGTACACTTACGATGCCGGCGGCGGCGAGGAGGCGCTTCGCCTCCGCCTCGCTCGGCGTCCGCTGTGGCAAGGTGACGTGCGGTACTGCAGGCGGTGGCTGCGGCGCGCGGCGCGCGAACGCATCGCCGAAACGGCCCATGGCGTGGATCGCGATCACCGCACGGGTCGGATCCTCGAATACGGCAAAGCCGTCGGACTCGTAGCCCTCGGTCTGCTCGGCGTCGGCGATGACCGAGAGCACGTAGAGCCGATCGGGGTGCTTCGCGCGCACCTTGCGCAGTTGCTGGCGCAGTCGCCTCGCCGTCGTCGGCACGCCGCCGGTATAGGTGAAGAATGCGAGCAGCGAGGGATATCCGCCCTCGCCCGCGACGGCCTCGCCGAACGTGCCGATCAGCGCTGGATCGTTCAGCACTTGCGCGGTGCAGTCGACCGGATTGACCGTGCCGGCGAACGGCAGAGCCTGCTTCAGGCGCGCCTGCGCCGCCTCCGGCATCGGCGGCATGGGTAGGCCGAGCGCCTCCGCGGCATCGGAGATGATGACGCCGGCGCCGCCACTGACGCTGATCACGCCGAGCGTGTTGCCGGCCGGGTAGATTCGTCGTGTCGCGAGCTGGGCGATGTCGAGCATCTCCTCCGTCGTGCGCGCGCGCACGACGCCGAACTCGGCGAGCACGGCATCCGTCACCGCGTCATCACCCGCGATCGATGCCGTGTGCGAACGGGCTGCGGTACGTCCGAGCACGCTCTGGCCGACCTTCATCATCACGACGGGCTTGCGGGCCGCACGCGCAGCTTCGAGTGACGCGACGAGCGTTCTGGCATCCTTGATGCCCTCCGCATAGGCGGCGATGACATGCGTGCCGGGGTCCGCGACCATGCGGCCGATGACATCGCCGAGCGTCACATCGGCCTCGTTGCCGGTCATCGCGCAGGCCGAGATGCCGATGCGGCGGCCGCGTGCGACGCTGACGAGATGGCCGCAGTAGGCGCCCGATTGACTGGCGATGCCAATTGTGCCCTGCCGCGGGAACCCGCTCTCGAAAGTCGACATGAAGGTGGCGATATAGCCCTTCGAGAGGTCGAACAGGCCGAGCGTATTCGGCCCCAGGATTCTCATGCCCGAGCGCCGCGCCGCCGCGACCATGCGACGCTCCAGCTCCTCGCCGGCTCCGCCAGTCTCGGCAAATCCCGAGGTGAACACGACCGCTGCTGCCGCGCCGCGCTCGCCGAGCGCCTCGATCGCCTCGACCGCGGCCGGCGCCGGAACTGCGACGATCGCTGTGTCGGGCGGCTCGGGCAGCTCCGCGACGCTGGCAAACGCGCGGAGCCCCTGCACCGACTTCCGGTTCGGATTGACGGGCAGGATCGTGCCCTTGAAGCCGAGCGACAGCATGTACCCGATCGAGCGACCGCCGATGCGGGACGGGTCGTCCGATGCGCCGATCACCGCAATCGACCGCGGCGCGAACAGCCGGTCAATCCGATCGCCGTCTGCCATCGAGCGCTGTCGGGTCGTCGTCATGTGCGCACCGTTCGATCCGGGACTCAGAGCGTGCTTGCGCTGCCGAGCAGCGCTGTCACCTGGCTCGAGAACGTGCCGCCGTTGCCGTGGCAGATGGCCACGTCGCAATTGGTGATCTGGCGCGCGCCGGCGTCGCCGCGGATCTGCGTCACTGCCTCGTGGATGAGGAACATGCCATACATGCCCGGATGCACGCATGAGAGGCCGCCGCCCGACGTGTTGACCGCGAGCCGGCCTCCGGGTGCGATCGCGCCGCCCTGCACGAACCGCCCGCCTTCGCCTTTCGGACAGAACCCGAGATCCTCGAGGAACATCAGGGTGGTGATCGTGAACGCATCGTAGAGCATGACGAGGTCGACGTCGGCGCGGGACAGCGCTGCCATCTCGAAGGCACGCGGACCACTTTCCGTGGCGACCGAAACCGTGAGGTCGGCCATCTGGGTGATCGAGCGGTGCGAATGCGCGCCCGCAGCACCGAGCAGGAAGACCGGCGGGCGTGGCAGGTGCGAGGCGCGGTCGGCGCGGACCATCACGCACGCCGCGCCGCCGTCGGTGACGAGGCAGCAGTCGCGTGAGCTGAGCGGGTCGCTGACCATGCGGCTCGCCAGCACCTCCGCCTTCGTCAGCGGCCCGCGCGCGAACGCCATCGGATTGAGGTTGGCCCAGCCACGTGCCGCGAGCGCAATATCGGCGAGGTCACTGCGTGTCGTGCCGTACTGGTGCATGTGGCGGCTCGTCGCCAGCGCGTAGGCGGTGATCGGGTGACGCGGCCTGTAGGGCGCCTCGTGCCACTGCGCCTCGCTCATCGAGACGAGCCGGCCGCCGGCCGTGCGCTGGTTCGAGCCGTAGCAGATCAGCACCGCGTCGCAGAGTTTGGCGTCGAGCGCGAGCGCGGCGTGCAACAGGTGCATCTCGAACGAGGCGCCGCCGATGTTGGTGCCATCGAAGAACCTCGGCTTGATGCCGAGGTATTCTGCGACCGAAAGAGTGGGGAATGCGTGCGTGCTCGTCGCCGCGCAGATCGCGTCGATGTCGCCGAGCTTCAGCCCCGCGTCTGCGATGGCTGAGAGCGACGCCTCAGCCATCAGCTCCATCGCCGTGCGGCCGGGTGCCTCGCCCCAGCCGGCCGCGCCGATGCCGGCGATGGCGGTCCTGCCGCGGAGGGGATGCGCCGGCATCTCAAGAGGCCCTTCCGGCGACGACGAACACGACCGCCGGCTCGCCGCCGATCTCGACGATCCGCGCCGTGACCCGCGTTCCGATCGGCACGCTCTCGACGCCATCGATGCGGGTCATCATGCGCGGGCCTTCGTCGAGCTCGACGAGGGCGATGTTGTAGCTCCCCTCGCGCGCCCGGTTGACCGTGATGGCGTGGACGGTGCCAATGCCCGACGGCGTCACCCATTCGAGATCGGTCTCACCGCTCGCCGGCAATGCGATGCGGGGATAGAGCACGTGTCGGCCGGTCGTCCGGCTCCGCTGGATCATGAACCGGCCCTGCCTGAGGAAGCTCTTGAACTCGGCTTCGGGACCGGGCCCCATCAGCGGCGACATCGCTCCTCCGCGCACCGTATTCGGACTGGCCAGCGGCTCGGACTTTATGCATTCATGCCGAGCGAAGGCAATTGCGATTGCGGCAACGACTGCCATGCCGCGATCGAGCATGGGACCGATGGGATTCGTGAAGACGACAGGAGGCGGCGCGCGTGAGTGATAGCGCAATCGAGGCAGCCTTGGCGCCGATCCGGTCGGCTCCGGCCGACCGGCCGTTCGTGGTGGCGCAACTCGGCCAGTCGCTCGATGGGCGCATCGCCCTTCCATCAGGCGAGAGCCGCTGGATCAACCGCGAGGCCGCCCTCGACCACGTCCACCGGCTGCGCGCCGCGGTCGATGCCGTCGTGATCGGCGTAGGCACCGCCATCGCGGACGATCCGCTGCTCAACGTGCGCCGGGTGAGCGGGCGCAGCCCGGCCCGCGTGGTCATCGATCCCTCGGGCAAGCTCTCCGGCAAGGCCAAGTGCCTCCTCGCCGGCGATGGCGCCGCGC
>Ga0114938_1000766_pt1 | contig 23384 bp, 16 predicted proteins | sample AshMeaBigSpring_FD_88675 | JGI IMG/M metagenome (GOLD analysis project Ga0114938, IMG submission 88675) | Groundwater microbial communities from Big Spring, Nevada to study Microbial Dark Matter (Phase II) - Ash Meadows Big Spring | ecosystem: Environmental > Aquatic > Deep subsurface >...
AGCGGAAATGTTTGAAAAACTATCAAAATCGCAACCAATTGGCAGAATGGCTCAGCCTGAAGAAATTGCCACATTAGCATTGTATTTATGTAGCAATGAAGCTAGTTTTATTACAGGATGCGACTATCCTATCGATGGTGGTTTTACAACTTTAAACAATTAAAAAATACGGATATGAAACTTTGTAGATACGGAAATATTAATCATGAATTACCTGCTGTTTGTGTAGACGATGTTAGATACGATGTAAGTGGTTTTGGTAGTGATTATAATGAACAATTTTTTGCTACCGATGGCATTCAACGTTTGGCTAATTGGTTTAACGAAAACAAGGCGAATTGTAAAGTAGTAGATGCCAATGAACGTTGGGCTTCTTGTGTGGCTAGACCATCTAAGATTATTTGTATAGGTTTAAACTATGCCGATCATGCTGCTGAAAGCAATATGGCCATTCCACAAGAACCTGTAGTTTTCTTTAAGTCTACCTCTTCTTTAGTTGGCCCGAATGATGATTTGGTTATTCCTAAAGGAAGTGAAAAAACAGATTGGGAAGTTGAATTAGCCGTGGTTATTGGTAAAAAAGCATCGTATGTAGATGAAGCAGATGCGGTAAATTATATTGCAGGATATGCTTTACACAACGATTATAGCGAAAGGGCTTTTCAATTAGAAAGAGGTGGACAATGGGTGAAAGGAAAAAGCTGTGACACGTTTGCACCTTTAGGTCCATGGATGGCTACTACCGATGAAATAAGTGACACCTCTAATTTACGTTTATGGCTTACTGTAAATGGTAAAACTTACCAAGATGGTAATACCAAAAACTTAATTTTTAATGTACCATTCATCGTTTCTTATCTAAGTCAGTTTATGACTTTACTTCCAGGTGATGTTATTTCTACAGGTACTCCTGCAGGTGTAGGTTTGGGACAAAAACCAAATCCTGTTTATTTAAAACCTGGTGATATTGTAGAATTAGGAATTGAAGGTTTAGGCACTAGCAAGCAATTGGCAGTAGCTTATCAATAATAGCATTCTAAATGTTGTGTTTGTTTGTATTCCCCCCTAAGATATTTCGCTTATCTGGGGGCTTTTTTTTAGGTATATGCTACAACCTTATCTACATTTTGCTGATAGTAATACGGTGTAAAATTTGTTTCGATTGCTTCACAACTCACTTCTATAGCTGTGCAAAACGAATTGCCATAAATACTTGCAAAAGCAGCAGTAGAAGCATCTTTGCCCACATTTATAAACACCATTCCATTCATAGAAACCAATTTTGTAGGATCGAAGAAAATCCATTTTCCACCAATATGTGCTTCAAAACAAGCATGAAAATCGGGGGGAAATAAATGGTGTGCATACACACTGCAATAACGAGCAGGTATAGACAATGCCCTACATAATGCAATACCAACATGAGCAAAATCTCTACAAACCCCTACCCTTTCAGTTATTGTATTGAATGCAGAGGTAAAAGAATTGGTACTACCATTAATATATTCTACCTTTTCAAAAATCCATTCACAAATACACAATACTTGTTCGTATTTATTTTGAATATGACCAAATTCTTTAAATGCAAATTTTTGTAGTTTATCCGATTCACAATACCTACTTGGAAACAAATAAGGCACTACACTTTCACTAAATTCTATAAATGGATACGCTTGTATATCTTCAAAAACATCTATCAACGTATGTTGTACATCTACAATAGCTTGATATTGTAGTGTAAATAGTTGAGGTTCGTGTACACTTAATCCCAAAAAACGGTTTGTGCCATTGTTGGTTGTATAGGGCTGTAATTGTAAATGCGAATCGATGGTTAATTGTTCTTCAATAATTTGTTGATGCGTAGTGATGGCTGCTTGTACATTAAAAATAAATGTACTTGGCATAAACACTTGATAAGTTAACGAACTAAACACTTTAAACTGCATAAACAAGTTTGGTTGAATATAGCATTTAAAAAGCAAACGAGGATCTTCTAAAATGGTTTCAAAAACTATTTGCAAACAAAAAAGGCTTGTTATTCCGTATTTTTTTACTTGTAAGCTTATTTTAAACTTTAAAACAGTACTTATAATTTTGTTTTTTAGCGTTATAAACAACTTGTTTATGCGTTCAAAACAGTTTGTTTATGCGTTCAAATCAAGTTGAGATGAACGCATAAATTTCTTTAAAATAGGTATTATAAAAATGTTGAAGAAGGTATTATAAAATTCTTCAAGAAGGTACTATAAAATTTCTGAAGAAGGTATTAGGCCTAATTATGGGTAATTATCTACCTATTAACAACCTTTATGAATGTTGGTTGTAATGTAATATTGTAAATTAGAAAGAAGATTTATTAGTGTATGGTACAAGCGTATAATTTTTTAGCATCTTGGCAATTATTTCCTGAAAAATGCAATTTCGAGTTTGGAACTACCCCAAAAAGTGGCAATTACAAAATTGAAAGTATTAAAAATGGGCATGAATTAAGCGTTAGCATCAATTGGGTTTCTATTACCAACGACGCTTTTTATACGCAATACAATGTGAAACCAGATGGTTTAATGCATCCTTTCGATAACCAAGAATTAGCAGATAGTATTGAAGCAAGTATAGAAAATGCGTCTTGCATGAAAACCATTTTCTATAAAAATGATACCCCTATTTTAACCGTTACCAACGAAATTTTACCCAACGGATACATGAAAGTGACTCATATAGGTGAAAATGAGGGCAACGCTTTTAAAAATATTGAAGTATATCACAAACAAATGAGTGTGTTGCCTTATGCCTCAAGTGTTGGTGGCGTTGCTATAAGACCCACAAAAGAGGGTATGATAAAACACAAAGCATTAACTGCTATGGAAGAACAAACCAATATGCAGCTCGATCAAATTAAACAACAAATAGAATTATTGGCAAGGCAAGCACAAGAAATAAACAAGCGAAAAGAATTAAGCTTGATGATTTATGAGGCGATGCTTCGTTTTAAACCTCAAATTGGACATACGTATCATTTATACGAGAAAAAAGATGGCACACACATGCTTTCTTTAGTAGGGCCAAAAGAATGGGGTGGTTCTGGCCCTTTTAAGCAATTTGTAGCTACCGTAAAATTATTAGCCGATCATACTTGGGTAGAAGTTGGCGGCTAAATATTACTCAAAGTTTCCTTTTTTATTCAATAAAGAAAATAGTTCGTCTAAATTTTTACCTGTAGATTTTTCAAACGATTTTTTTAAATCACTTGGTTGAGGATGTTTAAATTTCCACTCGTTAAAGTAGTCTTTAAAAGCTTTATCTAAGGCTTCTTTTCCTACTGTTAATTCTGCTATATACAACCAAATGGCTGTTTTCAAATAAATGGTAATTCCGTAATCGTCGCTTGTTTTAAACACTTCAGAGCTGGTTGCTATTGGAAAAGGTGCAGGAATTTTAATTAATGCTTTATAAACAATATCTAAATATTCTTTTTCATCAAATTTTTTCAAGTACTCTGGCATTGAACTTCCTAAAACAGAGTTGTGTCTATACTTTGCTGCTTCATATCTAAACTGAAAATAAGTGTTTATTCCTTCATCCATCCATCCATTTTCTCTTTCATTACTTGCCAAAAAACCCATTAACCAATTGTGCCCCACTTCGTGTGCAATTACACCATCTAATGTTTCAATTTTTGCATCAGGACTCGTAATTAACGTAATCATTGGATATTCCATACCACCACTAGAGTTATTTTTTGGTCCTTCAATCGCTTGCACAACTGGATATTGGTATTCGCCTAAATAACTGCTGTAGGCTTTTGTAGCATCTTTTACATAATCGATACTATTTTTCCAAAGGGTGTTTTTATAATTGTGGTAATAGGTAAATGCATCTACAATTCTACCAGATTCTAGCTGAATCGTATCGTATTGAATCACCAAGTTTTTTTCGGCAAACCAAGCAAAATCTAATACACTATCTGCTTTGTATTGTAAGGTTTTAGTAGCATTTTCTGGTGAGAGTGGTTTGTATAAAATTGGTTTTTCAGCTCTATTCGTTGCATTTTGCAATCCAATGTTTTTATAGGCTGCTAATTCGTTTTTGTCTTGTAAAACACCTGTAGCAGCCACCACAAAATTTGATGGCACCGTAATGTTCACCACAAAATTGCCAAACTCGCTGTAAAATTCTCCCATATCTAAATAAGGCATTTCATGCCATCCGTTGTTATCAAAAACAGCAGGTTTAGGATACCATTGACAGATCATAAACTCATCGTCGGCATAGCCTGATCTAGAAAAATAGCTAGGCAATGTTACTGTAAATGGTGTAGCTATGGTTACCGAATCGCCTGGTTTTAAGGCTGTTGGCAAAACCACTTTAATAATGTCTACATAATTTGCTTTTGGATGATTTTCAATTACACAAGCTTTACCATTTGCCGTAAAAGATAAATCAGTTATAGAGCCGCCTTTATAGTTTTTGATTTTCTTTTTCCGTTCAGTGTCGTTGTTCAATTGTTCAAAAAAAGCAGTTTGTTCGTTTGAATAGGCGTTTGGCCAAATATGAAACCAAATATAGTCGAGTGTTTCAGCAGAATTATTGGTGTAGACCAATGTTTCAAAACCTTTAATTGTTTTTTGCTGTTCGTTTAAAGTAACATCTATATTGTACCGAACATGCTGCTGAAAATAGGGCTTTTGTGCAGCTACAAAACTGGCAACAAATAAGCAAACGAATGCAATAAATGGTTTCATATCAAAGTGATTTAAAATTCAACACAAGTATACATATTGTTAATTAATTATTTATATAAACAGCTCCATTCTTTTCATTTTTTTCAGAAAAATGAAACACTTTCCACTTTTCGTCGAAACAAATCATGTAGCATGAAAATCAAATCAATTGACAATATTTTGGACGGATAAATGGTTCGTTTAAGCTAGAATTGATTTATTTCAACAACTTCTTTTGTAACCAATTGCTTAAATAAGCACTACCAATACCAACTGCTGCACCTGCAAACACATCGGAAGGATAATGTTTTCCCAAATACATTCTACTATATCCTACTGATGAAGCATAGGCATAAGCTGGCAAAACAATGTACCACTTTTTGTTTTGGATAGAAATGGAGGCTGCCAAATTAAAAGCCGTAGAAGTATGACCTGAAGGAAATGAATGCCCTACTTCTGAAGCATCGTTGGTAAAAATGAGATTAGGATAGGTTTCATAAGGTCGCTTTCTATTGATCAATCGCTTTGTTGCCTGTGTAATGGCTGTGTTTACAACCAAAGAACCTATTATTTTTAAGCCTTGTTGCTGCAATTGTTTATCTTTTTTTAAATAACCTGTTAATAACAACGTTGTAGGCACACCTATAGCAAATGGATAAGCACTATTAGAAGTTATTTTCCAATAATCGCTTGTTGGTTGGTTGGGATTGATTTGTTGCAACCAACGTACTTCTTGAGGTTGAGCAAAACTTGTTGTAAAAAAACAAAAGCATATTACCACAGTTAGTAATATGCTTTTGAATGTGTTGTTGTGCATGCTTTTTACATTTATAAATTAGATAAGCTTTCTTCAATAGTTTGAATTCTAGCTAAAGCATCTGCTTGTTTTTTTCTTTCTAATGCAATCACTTCTGGTTTTGCATTTTGCACAAAACGTTCGTTCGATAATTTTTTCAATACCGATTCTAAAAACCCTTTTTGATGAGCCAAATCTTTCTCTAATTCCTGTTTTAAAGCTTCAGTATCTAATTCTTTTTCTGCCTCTATATAAAACTTATCGGTTTCTACAGCTACAACAATGGAGTTGGTAATATTTGTATGGGTAAAATAAATATTGGCTGCATTTACTTGTTTTTGTAAAATAGTAGCAATCGCTTCATAACTATTTGCAACCTCAGTTTGTATGTGCAGTTGAATGGTTTCTTTAGGTTTTATTTGATTTTTTACCCTCGCATCTCTAATCGCAGTTATTGCTTTTTTCAACAACTCTGCTTGAGCCAAAATACCTGCGTTTTCAACTTGTACGTTCCTATATTGTTTTACACACAAATCAACCGATTGTGGTTGCAATAAATGGTAAATTTCTTCGGTAATGAATGGCATAATGGGGTGAAGCAAATGCATTAAATCTTCAAAAAAGCCCACCGTTTTATTATAAACCGTACTATCAATAGGTTGTTCAAAGCCTGGTTTTACCCATTCTAAATACCAACTACAGAAATCATCCCAAATTAAAGAGTAAATCATTTTTAACGCCTCACTCAATTTAAATTGACTCATTAATGTGTCAATTTCTGTTTGTGCTTGTTTTAATCTATTGTCAAACCAATCTATTGCAAATTCTGCTTTTTCTGTAGCAGCTGTTGTTTGTTGTCTTCCCTCCCACATTTTTACTAACTTCAGGGCATTCCATAGTTTGTTGTTAAAATTTCTACCTTGTTCTAAACTACTTTCATCAAACAATAAATCGTTACCAGCAGGTGAAGCAATTAAAATTCCAAAGCGTACAGCATCAGCTCCATATTGATCAATCAATCCTAACAAATCAGGGCTGTTTCCTAACTGTTTACTCATTTTTCTGCCTTGTTTATCTCTTACCATTCCTGTGAAATAAACATCTTTAAATGGCTGCTGTTGTTTTAATTCATATCCAGCCATAATCATTCTAGCCACCCAGAAAAAAATAATATCTTGTCCTGTTACCAATGTAGTAGTTGGATAGTAATAATCTACTTCTGCATTGTTAGGATTACTTACACCTTTAAATACTTCCATAGGCCATAACCACGACGAAAACCAAGTGTCTAAGCAATCTTCATCTTGCGAAAGTGTGGCATCTTTAATACCATATTGTTGTTCAAATAAAGCAGTGGCTGTGTTTTTATCAGCAGCTACTACAAATCTTCCATCAGCATCGTACCAAGCAGGAATTTGTTGTCCCCACCATAATTGACGAGAAATGCACCAGTCTTTAATATTTTCTAACCAATATTTATACGTGTTTTTCAGTTTTGCAGGATGAAAAACAATATCATCATTTAAAACTGAACTAAGCGTTTCTGGGTTTTGTTCAATGAACTTTTTCATGTTCATAAACCACTGCAACGATAACCTATTTTCAATTACAGCACCTGTTCTTTCGCTTGTACCAACTTGCCCTTTGTACTCTTCAGTTTTGGCTAATAAACCCAAGCTTTCAATATCGCTAGCAATTTGTTTACGCAAAACAAATCTGTCTGTTCCAACGTACGATTGAATGAGGTCGTTTACAAGTGTGGGTTCAATATCAACGGCTGTAAACTTACCTTCAGCGTCTAGTGTATCAATTACTTTCAACTGATACTTATTACCAATTTCATTATCATTTTTATCATGAGCCGGTGTAATTTTCAGTGCACCTGTTCCAAAACTTGCATCTACATACTCATCGGCAATAATGGGAATTGGTCTATTAATAATTGGAACCAATACTTGTTTTCCAATTAAATCTGCATAGCGTTCATCTGTTGGATTTACACAGATAGCCACATCACCCAAAATTGTTTCTGGTCTTGTTGTAGCGACCATCATGTACTTAGACGAGTCATCAATAAATGGATACTTTACAAAATACAGTTTGCTATCAATTTCTTTAAAAATAACTTCTTCATCGCTCAAAGCAGTTTTCCCAACAGGATCCCAATTTACCATCCTCATTCCTCTATAAATAATACCATCATTATACAAACGAATAAACACATCAATTACTGCCTTGTAATAGTTGTCATCCATAGTAAATGAGGTTCTATTCCAATCGAGGCTACAACCTAATTTTTTCAATTGTTGTAAAATAATACCACCATATTTTTCTTTCCATTCCCATGCATAGCTTAAAAATTCTTCTCTACTGAGTGAAGATTTTATAATACCTTTTTCTCTCAACATGCCTACCACTTTAGCTTCAGTAGCAATGGAAGCATGATCGGTTCCAGGCACCCAACAAGCATTTTTACCCTGCATTCTTGCCCTACGAATCAATATATCTTGAATGGTATTGTTTAAACAATGTCCCATGTGCAACACACCAGTAACATTAGGTGGAGGAATTACAATTGTATAAGGTTCTCTTTCATCAGGTACACTATTAAAATAACCTTTTTCTAGCCAATGAGCATACCATTTTGCTTCACTCAATTCAGGATGATAATTTTTACTCAACTCCATATCTATATAACTTCTTAGTTTAATTTTAATGTATGTGCTTGGGTCTTACAGTTCATTATTCAACAATGGTTCCGGCTGTTCGTTTGTAGTGCCTTTTTGCAAAAGGCAGCTACCACTTCCATCCGGCAGCCTTTCGTCTGTTGAAACAACTTTCAGCTAATCCAATTCAATATTTGCGAAAATAAGCAATAAACCTACTTGAGGTGGTACTAGTAATGCAGCTAACTGTAAAGATTTGATGTTTCTTATTTTTCCATTATACCTCTGTTTGCTTTTATATTTCTACACCTGCAATAAACGTTGGCATTCTAACAAAAACTTTTCTTTGTTAATAGCTGCTGTACCAACTTCTTCACAGACCAGACCTCCTGCAATATTGGCCATTTCAGCTGCAAGATGCATATCTTTAGTAGCAGCATACACTAGCGATGCAACAGCAATAACAGTATCACCTGCACCACTTACGTCGGCAATATTTCGAATATGTGTAGCAATTAATGCACTAGATTGTTCAATTGCATAAAACACACCTTTTTCAGATAAGGTAATAAAAGAAGCTTTATGCTGAAGTTTTTCTTGCAGTAAAGCATGTACAGTTAACAAATGGGTTTGATGAATGGCATCGATAGAAATGTTTAAACCCTCTTTTACTTCTTTTAAGTTCGGTTTAAAAATGTCTACCGATTTGTATGCAAAAAAATTCTTTTTCTTAGGGTCAACAGCAGTATGTATTCCATGTTGTTTACACAAATCAATTATTGATTCAATTAGAGATGGAGTTAACACACCTTTATTATAATCTTCAAAAACAACAATATCGGGCTTATTGTTTTGTATACATTGTTGAAATTGATTAATCAACAATTGTATTTCTTCTACTGAAATATCATGGGTAATTTCTTTGTCTAAACGCATCATTTGTTGATTATGACTCATGATACGTGTTTTGTTAGTCGTAATTCTGCCTTCAGATTGAATCAGATAATTGGTATTTATTCCATGCTCTTTATATAATTTTTGCAAGATTTCACCATCTTCATCTTTACCAGTTACTGAAAAAATATACGTTTCAGCACCCAATGCAACAATGTTCAATGCTACATTTCCAGCACCGCCAATTCTATATTCTTTCTGTTTAATGGCAACAATTGGCACAGGAGCTTCTGGCGAAATACGCTCTACATTTCCAAATAAATAACTATCTAACATTACATCGCCAATAACTGCTACTTTAACTTTTGTAAAGTCAGTAAATAATGTTTCAAAACTCATACTATACTTTCTGTTGTTTAGCCACTGCAAAGTAATACAAAGGAATTCCAATTAATACAATAATTAGTCCTGGCCAAGTATATTGTGGTTTATAAATAATTAATAGTGTACAAAAAATGGCCCCCATTACAATATATAAAATGGGTAAAAAGGGATATCCAAATGCTTTATATGGGCGTTCAGCATCCGGACGTTTTTTTCTTAGAATAAAAATGCCATAGATGGTAAGCATATAAAACAAAACCACCACAAAAGAAATCATGTCCAACAAATCGCCGTATTTTCCGCTTAAGCAAAGAATGCTTGCAACAATACACTGAGCCCATAATGCCCATTGAGGAACTGCATTTTTATTTAACACGCCTGCTTTTTTAAAAAACAATCCATCATTAGCCATTGTGTAATACACTCTTGCTCCTGCTAAAATTAAACCGTTGTTACAGCCAAAAGTAGATACCATAATGAGCAATGCAATTAAGGTTGTACCAAACGATGGGAAAATAGTATTTGCAGCAGCTACAGCTACTCTATCGTCTTTGGCAAAAGCAATTTCGTTGAGTGGTAATACATTTAAATACATAAAATTGGCAGCTAAATAAATAGCTGTTACGATTAATGTACCTAAAAACAAACTTAAGCCAATATTCTTCTGTGGGTTTTTCATTTCACCTGCAATAAAAGTTACATTATTCCATGCATCGCTACTAAAAATACTGCCAACCATAGAAGCAGCAATTGCACCCATTAAGGCACTTCCTGAAATGCCCATCCAAGCAGCAGGTTGTAAAACACCTGTAGCATCTTTTACGCCACTGTTTTGCATAGATACAAAACCAGTTTGCCAGTTTTGAGTCCAATAACTTTGTTTTACCAATACAAACCCAAATACAATCAACCCTAGTAGGGCTAATAATTTAGCAGTGGTAAAAATGGTTTGTATAATTTTTCCTTCTTTAACACCTCTAGAATTGATATAAGTAAGTAATATAATAATGAAGATTGCAACCAATTGGCCAGCAAATATTTTTATAAAACCCAAATCGAATAGCAAATAATTATTTCCTAATTCTGGTACTAAATAAGCTAAGAATTTAGAAAAAGCCACACCTACAGCTGCTATTGTTCCTGTTTGGATAACAGAGAAAAAGCTCCAACCGTAAAGAAATCCAATTAAAGGATTATAGCTTTCTTTTAAATAAACATATTGACCACCTGCTTTGGGAAACATAGCACTTAACTCTCCATAGCTTAAGGCAGCAATTAATGTCATAAAACCAGTAATTAGCCATACAGCAATAAGCCATCCGGCACTTCCAACATTACGTACAATATCTGCACTTACAATAAAAATACCTGAACCAATCATACTGCCAGCTACAATCATAGTGGCATCTATTAAACCAAGAGAAGGTTTAAAATTAGTATTACTCATAAGCAAAAAATTAAAAATCCCATCTATTGAGTATAGATGGGATTGAAAGATAATAAAATGTGATGGTTCTGTTTAATTTTTCTTCTTGTACAATTGGTTTAAACCTTTAATTACATCATTGGTAATATTGTAAGCAGAATCTTTATAGTAAATTAAATCAGGTGAATTCACCAATATGAAAGAATAGGTATTGTCTTTGTTATAATCCTTTAAAAAATCTTCAATTTTCTTTTTGACATCTTGTAGTTTTTTAAAGTTTTCTTCTTGCATTTCTTGAGCTTTTGTTTGCTCTAAAATTTGATATTCTTTTTCTCTTTGTGCAAGGTCTTGTTGTGCTTGTGCATAATCAGCTTGAGTCATTGATTGACCTTTTGCTTGGTATTCTTTTACTTTTGCTGCAAATGCATTTTTCTGTACAGTTAGCTCATTTCTTTTCTTTTGCTCAGAAGCACCTAATTCTTTTGCAATTTGCTTATAATATTCAAAATTGTTTTGGATAGAATCCATTTCAATATAAGCTATTTTAAAACCGCTTGTTTGTTTGCTTACATTGTTATTGGTACCTGCTTGAGGCATTTTTGGAGTAGAAAAATGTAAATAAAATAAAACTGCAACTGCAATAACCAAAACAATGTTTAATACGATAGTAAAATTTTTCATTGAACTTCTTTTAGGGGTATGAAATTACATTTATATTATAAAACCAATTTGTTAAAACCTTCTAGCAAATACATGTAATGCTATTAAATAAAAAAGCAGGAAACATTACGTTTCCCGCCTTTTTATATCGTGTGTTTAACTATTCTTCGTCATCAAAACTCATGGCTTCTCTTGTAGCTGTTAATACGTCGTATTCCTCTTTACTTCCTACAATCATATTATCGAAATCACGTTGACCAGTACCTGCAGGAATTAAATGACCCGTAATTACGTTTTCTTTTAATCCTAACATGTAATCGGCCTTTCCTTGAATAGCAGCTGTACTAAGTACTTTTGTTGTTTCTTGGAATGAAGCGGCAGAAATCCAGCTTTGAACACCTAATGAAGCTTTAGTAATACCTAATAAAACTGGTTGTGCAGTTGCAGGTTTTGCATCTCTTACTTCAACCATCTTTTTATCAGCTCTTCTTAAAATAGAATTTTCTTCTCTTAATTCACGTAAAGTAACAATTTGACCAGCCCTAAATTTAGTACTTTCACCAGGAGTTGTTACTACTTTTTTATCGTAAATTCTATCGTTCTCATCAATAAAATCAAACCTATCTTCTAAATCTTCTTCTAAGAATTTGGTGTCGCCAGCATCAACAATTTCTACTTTCTTCATCATCTGACGTACAATAACTTCAATGTGTTTATCATTGATACGTACACCTTGTAAACGATAAACTTCTTGAATTTCATTTACAACATACTCTTGTACAGCATAAGGACCTCTAATTGTTAAAATATCAGCAGGTGCAATTTGACCATCTGATAAAGGTGAACCAGCTTTTACAAAGTCTGCATCTTGTACTAAAATTTGACGAGATAATGGAACCAAGTATTTCTTAATAACACCATCTTTACTTTCTACAGAAATTTCTCTGTTACCACGTTTGATGTTTCCAAAAGTAGCTACACCATCAATTTCACAAACAATAGCAGGATTACCAGGATTTCTAGCTTCGAATAATTCAGTTACACGAGGTAAACCACCCGTAATATCTCTTAACTTTCCTAGAACACGAGGTATTTTCACCAAAATTTGTCCAGCTTTTACTTCATCATTCTCTTCTACTGCAATGTGGCTACCAACTGGTAAATTGTAGTGTTTAGATTCTTTTCCATCAACAATGATAGTCGGAATTTTAGTTTTATCTTTTGTTTCAATTACCACTTTTTCACGGTGACCAGTTTGTTCATCGCTCTCTTCACGGAAGGTTACACCATCTAATACACTATCAAAACGAACGGTACCATTTTGTTCAGCAACAATGACATTGTTAAACGGATCCCAAGTACAAATTACATCACCTTTTTTAACAGCTTGACCATCTTTAACTTGTAAAGTAGAACCGTAAGGAACGTTATTAGTGATTAATAAACGATCATTCTTAACATCCATAATTCTAACTTCACCTGTACGACCGATAACAACTTGTACTTTATTTCCTTCATTGTTAATTGCGGTAACAGTACGTAAACCATCAAACTGAACTGTTCCATCGAATTTTGCATTCAATGAACTTTCAATAGATGCACTACCAGCAACACCACCCACGTGGAAAGTACGAAGTGTAAGCTGAGTACCAGGTTCACCGATAGATTGTGCAGCAATAATACCTACTGCATCACCACGTTGAGCCAAATATCCTGTTGCAAGATTTTTACCATAACATTTAACACAAACACCTCTTTTTGCCTCACATGTAAGTACAGAACGTATTTCAACAGTTTCTATACCAGCATCTTCAATAGCTACAGCTGTATCATGAGAAATTTCAACACCAGCATAAGCTAGTATTTCATCTGTTAAAGGATTAATTACATCGTGTAAAGCAGTACGACCTTCAATTCTATCTGCTAATGGTTCAATTATATCTTCATTATCTTTTAGAGCACTTGTTGCAATACCACGTAAAGTACCACAATCGTCTTCTGCAATTACCACATCTTGAGCCACATCCACTAAACGACGTGTTAAGTAACCAGCATCAGCTGTTTTTAATGCCGTATCGGCCAAACCTTTACGAGCACCGTGTGTAGAGATAAAGTAATCTAATACGTTTAGACCACCTTTAAAGTTAGAGAGAATTGGGTTTTCAATAACCTCAGATCCTGATGATCCACTTTTACGTGGTTTAGCCATCAAACCTCTGATACCTACTAACTGCTTAACCTGCGTTTTACTACCACGAGCACCACTATCTAGCATCATAAACACAGAGTTAAACCCTTGTTTATCAGTTGCCATTTCACGAATCAACGTTTCTGTAATACGCATATCCACTCTACCCCAAATATCAATAACTTGGTTATAACGTTCATTATTGGTAATTAAACCCATATTGTAGCTATCCCAAACTTCTTCAACTTCATTTTTTGCATTTTCTAACAACTCTTGTTTCAATTCAGGAACAATTAAGTCGTTAACACTGAAACTTAAACCTCCACGGAATGCCATACGGAATCCTAGTGTTTTAATTTCATCTAAGAATTTAGCTGTAACAGGAACGTTGGTAATTTTAATAATATCACCAATAATTTCTCTCAAGCTTTTCTTTGTTAATAATGCATTCACGAAACCTACTTCTGCAGGAACGAATTGGTTGAATAATACTCTACCAACGGTTGTATCAATTAGCTTCTTTACCAAAACACCTTTTTCACGGATGTTTGTACGAAGTTTAATATTGGCATGTAAATCAACAGCACCTTCATTGTAAGCAATGATTACTTCTTCTAAGCTGTAAAAAGCTTTTCCTTCGCCTTTTATTGGTTCTTCTGCTGTAGATTTTTTTCCTTTAGTAATGTAATACAATCCCAATACCATGTCTTGTGATGGTAGAGTGATTGGTGTACCATTTTGTGGATTTAGAATATTGTGAGAACTCAACATTAACAATTGAGCTTCTAATATTGCAGCGTTACTCAAAGGAACGTGAACCGCCATTTGGTCACCATCGAAATCGGCGTTGAAAGATGCCGTTACCAATGGGTGTAATTGAATTGCCTTACCTTCTACCAATTTTGGTTGGAAAGATTGAATAGACAAACGGTGTAATGTAGGGGCACGGTTTAATAAAACTGGGTGACCTTTCAATATATTTTCTAAGATATCCCAAATAACAGCTTCTTTTCTATCTACTAATTTCTTTGCAGATTTTACTGTTTTTACGATACCTCTTTCAATTAATTTTCTGATAACGAATGGCTTAAACAATTCGGCAGCCATATCTTTTGGTAAACCACACTCATGCATTTTCAATTCAGGTCCTACTACGATAACAGAACGACCAGAGTAATCAACACGTTTACCCAATAAGTTTTGACGGAAACGACCTTGTTTACCTTTTAAAACGTCGCTTAAAGATTTTAGTGCTCTACCACCTTCAGCTTTTACAGCGTTAGATTTACGGCTATTATCAAATAGGCTATCAATCGCTTCCTGTAACATACGTTTTTCATTACGTAAGATTACTTCAGGAGCTTTGATCTCTAATAAACGCTTTAAACGATTGTTACGAATAATTACACGACGGTATAAATCGTTCAAATCTGAAGATGCAAAACGACCACCATCTAATGGAACTAATGGACGCAATTCTGGTGGAATTACAGGAATATACTGCATTACCATCCATTCAGGACGGTTGGTAATTCTGTCGGCACTTTCTCTGAATCCTTCAACTACACTTAAACGCTTTAAAGCATCAGCTTTACGTTGTTGTGAAGTTTCGTTTGCAGCAGCATTTCTTAATGAAAAACTTAATTCATCCAAATCTAATCTAGCTAATAAGTCTTGAACTGCTTCAGCACCCATTTTTGCGATGAATTTTTGTGGATCTTCATCAGGCAAAAACTGATTGTCTTTTGGTAAAGTATCTAATAAATCTAAATATTCTTCTTCTGTTAATAAATCGCCAGGTGCTAAATTCTCTTTTACACCACCTTGAATTACAACATAACGCTCATAATAAACAATCGTCTCTAATTTCTTAGAGCTCATACCTAATAAATAACCGATTTTATTAGGTAAACTTTTGAAGTACCAAATGTGTACAACAGGAACCACTAATTTAATGTGCCCCATACGTTCTCTACGTACTTTCTTCTCCGTAACTTCTACACCACAACGGTCACAAACAATACCTTTATAACGTATACGTTTGTATTTGCCACAAGCACATTCGTAATCTTTTACCGGCCCAAAAATTCTTTCGCAGAACAAACCATCTCTTTCTGGTTTGTATGTACGGTAGTTAATGGTTTCGGGCTTTAATACTTCACCAAAACTTCTTTCCAAAATACTGTCTGGGGAAGCCAAACTAATGGTGATTGTTGAGAAACTTGACTTAGGACGATGCTCTCTTTTAATAGCCATTTTTTTAATAGAGTTTAAATTGTAATATTTTAGACTACTTATCTACTTTTACTATGTTGCTTCCATGGCTAAGTGTTGTTATGGCTAACCTCACCCTTCTTGTACGTTCTTACAATACCTTTAAATCGTAAGACAAGCTGCCGTATAGCTAGTGTTTAAATAGAAAAAGACACAATACTCCAAAATGTTAAGGCGGCAAAGGTAAGGGTTGGATATTAAACCAAAAAATGTAAAGTTGTTCAATTGTGTTTTAAATACACGAAATATTCTATTTGTTTAGTTTTTTTGCAAAATGTATAATTTTTAGCAAAAAGAAATCCACAATAATTTTAATTGATCTATTGTAAAAACAAACACTTCTGATATAAAAAAGTAGGCTGTACGGATAGTTTAAGATGGCTAAAAACCAATCAATACAAACATTGTATTGATTTTATGGATATTGAAGCGATACTAGAATCTAGTTGAAATAAAGAAGCCACATGGTCTAGAACAATGTGGCTTGTGAAAAAATATGATTCGTAAAAAAAGATATTACCATTTATCTACTTCTTCTTTATCAGTTGCTGTTGGAACTGCACTATCAGTTAATTGAGCAGCATTTGTTGCGTTATTTGCATTTGGTTGAAAACCTTCTTCTCCTTCTGGGTACTCATGATTGAATGCATCAAAATCAAAATCAGGCATTAAGTCTGTTTTTACGTAATCTACTGCCTCACCCAACGCTTTTATAAACTTATTAAAATCTTCCTTATACAAAAATATTTTATGTCTATCATATCCATCACTATCAAAGCGTTTGCGACTTTCGGTAATGGTAAGGTAATAATCGCTACCTTTTGTTTCTCTTACATCAAAGAAGTAAGTTCTTCTTTTACCAGCTCTAATTCTTTTGCTGTAAACACTTTCTTTCTGCTTGTCGTTGTTCTCGTACGCCACTGTTGAAATTGATTTTAGTTAGTCAAATGTTTATGAGTCACAAATATAGTATTGTTTGTGAATTAGAGAAACTTTGATAAAAAAGCCTGTAAAATTTTATTCATTTTCTAATGTAGTGTTTACTAAGATGGGGGATTCGTCCTTTTTTTCTGCTTGTTGTAGTTTACACAACTCGGCATAATAACCGTTTTTTTCAATCAGAGATTCATGCGTTCCTTGTTCTACAATTTTACCTTCTTCTAAAACAATAATTGTATCAAACTTGAGAGCCAAAAAAATACGATGGGTAATAACAATGCCCGTTTTATTCTGTAAAAAATTAGAAAGATTATTTACAATTCTATTTTCTGTATTTGCATCCACTGCACTTAAACAATCATCAAATACTACAATCTCAGGATTTTTAATTAAACCTCTAGCAATAGCAATCCTTTGTTTTTGTCCACCACTTAAAGTAACTCCCCTTTCTCCTATCATTGTTTCATAGCCATTTTCGAAGTTTAAAATTTCATGATGTATGCTTGCGAATTTAGCTGCATCTTCTACTTCCTTGTTACCGGCTTTATTGGTTAAACCAAAATTAATATTATTCGCTACAGTATCGCTAAACAAAAAAACATCTTGTGGAATATAACTGATTTGATGACGAAGTTTTTGAACATCCATTTGTTGCAATGCAACATTATTGATAGTTATAGATCCATTTGTGGGATCATAAAAACGTAAAAGCAACTGAGCAAAAGTAGATTTTCCACTGCCTGTTTTACCAACAATAAGCAGTTTTGTACCTTTTTGAATGGTAAGGTTTATATTCTTTATGGCCTCAATGCCTGTATTGGAATAAGTAAATGATACGTTTGAAAAAACAATATCGCCACTTGTATCTGTAATTGTTGTTTGTTGGTTTACAATATTGGGCTTTGTTTCTAAAAACTCGTTCAATCTTTTTTGAGAAGCTGCTGCTCTTTGAATCATGCTTGCAGTCCATCCAATGGCACTTACGGGAAACGTAAGCATGTTTACATAAATAACAAATTCAGTAATGGTTCCTGCCGTTACAGCTGGACTATGATTACTTGCATGATACCAACCTCCAATAGCAATGGTTAAAAGTGTGCTGATGCCTATTAACAATGCCATAGTTGGAAAATAAAATGCTTCTAGCTTCGCTAATCCAAGTGCATTTTTTTTATAATCTTCGCTATTTTTTTCAAAATAATGAAGCATTGCTTTTTCTTGTACAAATGATTTGATAACTCGAATACCAGAATAACTCTCTTGAGCTGTAGTAGTTAAATCAGATAACAAACCTTGAATAATGGTACTTTTTTTGTGAATTTTTGTATTTACTACATAGATAATCAAGGCCAAAATTGGAAGCGGAGCCAACACATAGCAAGTTAATTCTGCATTTTGTTGCCACATAAAATAAACACTAAAACCAATAGTAGCAGAAAGATTGATAATATACATTATGGCTGGCCCTGTGTACATTCTTACTCTACTAATATCTTCAGCAATTCTATTCATTAAATCTCCGGTACTGTTCACCTTGTAAAAACCAATATCTAATTGTTGGTAATGTTTATACACTTCATTTTTTTGGTCAAATTCAATATGCCTACTCATAACAATTATTGTTTGACGCATTAAAAACATAAACAATCCACCCAAAAGAGCCAACACAAGTAATGTAATGCCACTAAATACAACCATAGAACTAAACGAAACTTCATAAACTTGTACAGAGTGTATCAAATATTGAATTAAAGCATTGTAAGACTTACCATCTAAATTTGTTAAAACAGGTGGTGTTGCGTTTTGTTGTTGTATTAATTGGGTAACCCTATCTATAACATAACCTGAAACTTGTGGACTTAGAATTCTGAAGTAATTTGAAAGCAGAATGAATAAAATGCCTAAAACAAGGCGTTTTTTATATTTCCAAAAATATTTATTTACAGCTGAAAGGTGCTTCACTATTCGATTTTTGGCAAATGTAGTTGATGTAAAATGATTTTTTTTTGGTAGTTAAATATCTGCACTATTATTTTGCACTCGGAGAGCTGGCAGAGTGGTCGATTGCGGCAGTCTTGAAAACTGTTGACTGTTACAGGTCCGGGGGTTCGAATCCCTCGCTCTCCGCCAAAATAATTTTATCCCTATAAGTTAAAACTTGTAGGGATTTTTGTTTGAATAAGCTATTTATTCCCCCTTCACAAACAAATTTCATTTTTTACAATTTCATTCTTTTTAGTAAATAAAATGTTTCTATATTTTACTATTTATTATATATTTATCAAATCATCAAAATAGTAATTCGCTACTAACACTATTTACTAAATTTATGTTTAGAAAATTATTCTTTGGGAAAAATGACTCATCTAAAGATGCTTTTGATCTTAGTCTTGGTTATTCAAGACTACAAGAGTTTAAAGATTACCTAATAAACAGGAATTTCGAAATTTTTGAAGATACTTATGAATCGTTGAATTGGGATGAAAAAACTCTTTTAAACGATGGTATTGGTTTAAATGAAAATCTTTCGGAAGAGGTATTTAATTGGGTTAATCAACGTCCAGATTCTTATGTTGCCAATTTATTTGCAGCATGTATGCAAACCCGATTAGCTTGGATTGCAAGAACTGCAGGTTTAGGCATAAATGTAAGTGAAAAAAGGGCAATAAAATTTGCTGAATATTTAGAATCTGCTTTTGATTTCTTGAAGAAAGCGGATGAAATAAACGATGCAGACGCTGAAGTTTGTGCAAGAATGGTACGTGTATGTATGGGGCTTGGTTTAGAGAACGATGTAACTGAAAGTTACTTTAATGCTGCTGTTGAAATAGAACCTAATCACTTGATGGTTCATTTATTTATGATTAATTATCTAAGCCCAAAATGGTACGGTTCTATTGAAGAAATGCACAGTTTTGCAGATAATTGTATGCAAAAATCTAATTGCACTTTGTTGATAGTACTAAAGCTATTTGCGATAGTAGAAGAATGGGTATATTACGATATGATAAATGAAAAAGAAAAGAAAAAACAATTTTTTGCAGATGCCTCCACTAAAAAAATGGTGTATGATTTGTACGATAAATATTACTCCCCTAAAGAAGGTACTTTGATGGAACCTTACGTGTTTAACTATTTTGCATTTTTGTTTTACATGTTCAATGAAAAGTCATTAGCACACAAACTCATTGAAGGAATTGCACAAAAAGGAATCATTTACCCTTGGACTTATATTGGCGTTAATGATAATTTACAGTTGCAGAATTTGATTCGGCAGTCATAAGTTGCTTAAAATTTAAACTATATATTAGAATACTATACTTAATTATACTCAGTTTGTAAGATATAATGAAATGATTTATTATAGTAATTTTAAGGAAGTTAACGAGTTTTCAAAGGCTATTTCACTTTAGTTCATCTAAAATTTTAAACAGTTTTTGTACAATATCAGACGATGATCCATTGAAATTATTTATAATAATGGCTATGTTATAAGGTATTCCAGCTTTGCTTGTATGATAACCTGCAAAGCTTTTTACACCATGTATGGTTCCACTTTTTAGTTTCATGCCATTATAACCTGGAAAAGCATTGTAATAACTAGAAAACCAAGATTGACTTTTTGCAAATTGTAATACTTGCACCAATGCTTTTGTGGTAATTCTGTTTTGGGGCGATAATCCACTTCCATCAACCATATGTAATGCAGATAATTCTATACCTTTTGACTCCCAAAATGTTTTCACCATCGTTACTCCTTTTGCAGTTGTGGCCGCTTCGTTATTTTCTATAGCAATAGTTTTAACAAGAGCTTCTCCATATAAATTGATACTTTTTTTCATAAACCAATAATTAATACTGTCTAATGATGGAGAATAATGTGTAAATAAAGGAACAAAAGCAGTTTCAGCAACCGGCACATCTTCTAACATTGCCTGATCAATAATACTTTTATAAGAAATAGACGCTTTTTCTAATGCAGATTGTAAACTGAGTTTTAATTGCCAAATAGGATTAGCAACAGCACCAGAAATTACAAAATGTTTTTCTCCAATTGGAATTGTTCCTTCTACAAAACCATTAGCACTATATGGTGGTAAATAAATATATGCATTATCACCACTACCCTTTTTGCCCGACAATAATTTCGATTTTAAAGAAGCATTTGCCAGAGCAGGTTTAGTATCTACAATAAAAACTTCATCACCTTCTTTGTCGCCAGATTGTAAAACCATATCATACTGATTTTCTCTCCAATTTAATCCCCATGTTCCTGCTCCATAATAATTACCAATATCGTCCCAAACCCAACCACCTGGTATAGGTTGATAAGATAATGCTGTTCCATCTAAAAATATATTTCCTTCAATAGCTTTAATTCCTGCTGCTTGTAAAGCAAGCATCCATTTTTGTATTAATAAACTATCTTTTGTTGAACTAAAACGCCAACTTCCAAGAGTGGGGTCACCTTTTCCAATTAAATACAGATTTCCATGTAATACTCCATTTTTTATATTTCCATTGTATTGAAAAAGGGTTTTGTATTGATATGTATTTCCTAACAAAGCAAAAGCTGTAGCACTTGTAACAACTTTTTGACAACTTGCAGGAGCCAATCCAACTTCACTGTTGTATTCATAAATCCATTCGTTGGTTTCGCTATTCAATACACTTAAACTAAAAATACTATGTTTACAATTGGGGTCTTTTTGTAATTGCTCAACTGCATTTTGTAATTTTTTAGATACATCAGCCACATTTTGAGCAGCTACAATTTGAGCTTGAAAAAATAAAACCACCAATACTTGAAATGTTTTCATAAACCAACAATTACTTTGCACAAAATACACATAAACATTTATGAAACATTTGTTTGCTTCTATCATAACAATTGGAGATGAATTATTAATTGGACAGGTGATTGATACCAATAGTGCTTGGATGGCTACAGAGTTGAATAAAATTGGCGTTTTTGTAAAACACAGAATAGCTGTTGGAGACGTTTGGGATGATATTTGGCAAGCTTTAGATGAAGAAAGCAAACACGCTGATATAATTTTAATTACTGGAGGACTTGGACCAACAGCTGATGATATTACCAAACCATTGTTATGTGAATATTTTAATGGAAAAATGGTGGTTGATGAAGCCACATTAGCTCATGTAACTCACATTTTTGAGCATATTCTGAAAAGACCAATGATTGAAAGAAACAGAAAACAAGCAGAAGTTCCAGACGTTTGTACTGTTTTAAAAAATGAAAAAGGAACTGCACCTGGAATGCTTTTTGAAAAAAATGGGAAAACATTTATTTCATTGCCAGGAGTACCACATGAAATGAAATGGATAATGACAAATCATGTGCTACCATTTATTCCATCAAAATATAAAACACCCTACATTCTTCATAAAACTTTACTAACAGCAGGAATTGGAGAAAGCTTTTTAGCAGAATTAATTCAAGAAGAAGAAAATGCATTACCTGATTATATAAAACTTGCATATTTACCTAATTATGGAATGGTTAGATTACGATTAACGGCAAGCAGCTACGATAAAACAGAATTGGAATCTACCTTAAACAAACATTTTGATTTACTAAAACAAAAGGTTGCACCTTATTTAGTAATTGATGATGACATTTCGTTGCAGGAAGCAATTGGTAAAATGTTATTGGCTAAACATGCAACTATTGCAACGGCAGAAAGCTGCACAGGCGGTTATATAGCACATTTACTTACGTCTATACCTGGTTCTTCAGCTTATTTTAATGGCAGTATTGTTAGTTATAACAACACTATTAAAACACAAGTATTGGGTGTGCCAACTGAAATACTTGAAACTGTAGGTGCGGTAAGTGAAGAAACAGTAACAATCATGGCAAAAAGTGTGTTGAAAATCATGAATACCGATTATGCGATTGCTGTAAGTGGTATTATGGGGCCAACAGGGGCAACTGCTGAAAAACCTGTAGGAATGGTTTGGATTGCTGTAGCAAACAAAGAAAAAACAATAGCCAAAAGATTTGATTTTAGATTTGATAGAGAAAGAAACATACAACTAACAGCCATTAATAGCTTAAATGAATTAAGGTTATTAATTTGTGGATAACCATTGAATAACTTTCGTATTCAAAATTTTACTTTTGAAAGATAATGTGTAATTATTGTGAATTATTTTTTGTTAAAATATACACAATCAATACGTTATAATTTTGACAAAATGAAGATGGCAGTGGGTATTTGAATAATCCCATTAAACAATACGATAGTATGGCAATAGCAGAATTGATTATGCCCAAAATGGGTGAAAGCATTATGGAAGCAACTATTCTTAAATGGAATAAGAAAGTTGGCGAACATATTAAGCTAGACGAAACCGTTTTAGAAATTGCAACTGATAAAGTTGACAGTGAAATACCTTCTCCATTTGAAGG
>Ga0114938_1000767_pt1 | contig 23383 bp, 18 predicted proteins | sample AshMeaBigSpring_FD_88675 | JGI IMG/M metagenome (GOLD analysis project Ga0114938, IMG submission 88675) | Groundwater microbial communities from Big Spring, Nevada to study Microbial Dark Matter (Phase II) - Ash Meadows Big Spring | ecosystem: Environmental > Aquatic > Deep subsurface >...
AGCGATCATGTTGTTACGGTGGATCTCTTCGAAAGTAATTTCCCATTCATTGTGGCACTCATCTCCATTGATGGTCACCATTGGATACAAAGCCGCCCCGTCTTTGAATCCTAGTTTTCTGGCATTCTCAATGGCTTTGGGTAATTGGTTATATCTGTATAGCAGAAGATTCTTAGCTTTTTCTTGTGGAGTAGAAAGCAGAAAGAAAGGGACGCAGCAAAGTTCAGTATTCCATTGAGTCGTTCCACCGTACTTTTCTCCTGTAAAACCTTTCGGACCGATATTAAGGCGTGGATCATCTCCCCGATAACTTTGGTTCAACTGGAAAATATTATATCGGATGCCTTGTTGTGCTTCAGGATCGCCTTCAATCACTACATCTGTACTCGACCAAATACGATCCCACACCTTTGTATGATCATTGATCAATACATCCCATCCATTTTTTTTAGCTATGGTTATTTCGTCGATCGCTTTCTCTACCAACTGTTGGCGGTCATAATAAAGAGAAGAGACAATCGCTGTATATTTAATCAGAGTCAGTCGTTCTCCGGGTTTAACGTCTGCACCGGTACTGAATCCCGTCAGTTTTTCCTTTTCAATTTTTATCGGACTTAAAAAGAGTTCTTTACTGTTTTTGAATAACTGATAATTCATGGCACAGCATATCTGTGAGTCTTCTCTTTTGGTTTGCGTCCAAAGATAAGCGTATTCATTGGTTGTCTCAGCACGTAAAATGTTCCACATTTTCTCGTTGAAGTTCGACATCTCATGCTTGACATCACCATCTAAATAAGGAACTAATGAGATTTTTCCTTCATAATTGACAGAGGTTACACTATATTTAATCAGGCATAAATCCGGATTAGCCATGCTGTTGATATGCTCAACATGCACTTTCAAAGTATTTCCTTTGGGTGAGGTTACTTCAAAATCTCTGTAATACACCCCACTTCTCATATCAATTTTACGTTCGAACGACTCCACATCCCATAAGGCAAGATCCAACTCTTCGTCAATCATTCGGAGATAAATCCCACTCCAATTAGGTGCATTCGGTACGCGTGAAAAGAAACGTGGATAACCGTTTTTCCACCAGCCAACGCGGGTACGATCTAGGAATGTAATACCAGCTACATACGATCCGGGTAGGCTGTCGCTGCTGTAGGACTCTTCAAAATTGCCTCTTTGCCCGAAGCGTCCGTTACCCAGGCTAAATATACTTTCGGATGCACGTTGATGACTTGCATGGAAGTTTTCTTCAATGATATTCCATTCGTCTGTTTTGAGGAAGTGTCTCATATCCTTTACCTTTTGTAGTGTTTGATTGGCAATTTATGAAAAAAAACTAAGAATGATGCTATATGTTCCATATATTTACATTTATAATGACTTTATACCTTGAATTCGATCATTAAAGTGCATATAATAAACAAAAAAGCTGTATGGAACATCGTAAAATATTCCATACAGCTTATATCTGTAAGTAATTCAATCTTGTTTAAAAGAAGAATCTCAATACATCGTTAAAGTTTGCCCAGATCAGCAAGCCGAAGAGTAAAACCATTCCCGTCATTTGTGCATATTCCATGAACTTCTCGCTCGGTTTGCGTCGTGCAATCATTTCATACAAAAGGAACAAGACATGTCCACCGTCGAGTGCCGGAATGGGCAGAATATTCATGAAAGCAAGAATGATAGAAAGGAACGCAGTCATGTACCAGAACTGATGCCAGTCCCAAGTAGCAGGGAAGATACTTCCAATGGTTCCAAAACCTCCTAATTGTTTGGCTCCCTCTTTTGAGAACAGATATTTCATGTTACCTACGTAGCCCTTCAATGTTTTCATACCTAGTTCGATACCCGCAGGGAACGATTCGAAGAAACCGTAGTTAATCTTAACCATCGGCATAACTTTATCCATCGTTTTAGCAATTACACCGATGTGGAAGAGTGAATCAGATCCTAAAGAAAGGGTGTCGGTAACTCCGGCTCTCATGTAAGTCAGTGTGATCTGATGCGGATCGATGCTATCTTTACGCAATGCTACAGCATTTTTCTTTCTGTTAGCCATTGTTTCAATGAAATCAAAGTATGAGATCGCTTTGCCATCCATAGCGATAATACTATCGCCCGGCATTAAACCGGCTTTTGCCGCATTGGATCCATTTTGTACGCTATCTATCACATAAGGCATGCGGAATGTTGCAAAACGTATGCTGTCGGTCATGAGACGTTGCATCATGTTCTCTGGTATATAAACCGATACTTTACTTCCCTCACGAAGAACGCTTACTTCGCGAGCGTCTGCAATCTGACTGAGCATATCCCCATCGTAACGAACGAAAGGTACTCCGTCGGCAGATAATAAAATATCTCCATCTTTAAAACCGATTGATTTAGCAGTTTCATTATACTTCATTCCTAATGGAGCCTCTTGAACTTTAATATATTCATCGCCCCAAGCAAACAAGATCATGGAGTAGATAAACAGAGCAAGTATAAAGTTGAAAAGAACTCCACCTGTCATGATTAAAAGTCTTTGCCAAGCTGGTTTTGATCGAAACTCCCAAGGTTGTTCCGGTTGTTTCATCTGTTCCAAGTCCATTGACTCGTCAATCATACCGGCAATCTTAACATAGCCACCAAGCGGCAGCCAGCCGATAGCATATTGAGTGTCGCTCTTTTTGGGCTTAAACTTGAACAAAGTAAACCATGGATCGAAAAATAAGCAGAACTTCTCTACACGAACTTTAAACAAGCGTGAAAAAAGAAAGTGTCCGCCTTCATGGATTATGATCAGCAGAGAAAGGCTCATTACTAATTGCAGAGCACGAATCAAAAATGTTTCCATCAGGTAGTTTTATGTTTTACAAATTACTATTCTTACTATATCTTCTCATTAAATCAGACTCTCGGCTACTCTGCGAGCTTCCGCATCTGTTGCTACATAATCCTCGTAGCTAGGTTTGGCAATGAACGCAACTTTTTCCATTGTCTTTTCAATCATCTCGCTCATGCCGAGAAAACTGATCTTTTCTTTTAAGAAAGCTGCAACTGCTACTTCGTTGGCTGCATTTAAAATGCATGGCATATTTCCCCCTTTATCCATCGCTTCATAAGCCAGACCGAGATTACGGAAGCGTGTTGTATCGGGCTGTTCGAAAGTCAGATTCGCGCATTTCGTAAAATCTATCCTCTCGAACGAAGATGAAAGACGATCGGGATAGGAGAAAGCATATTGAATAGGAACGCGCATATCCGGCATTCCTAATTGTGCTTTGATTGCTCCATCTGCAAATTGCACCATGGAGTGGATGATGGATTGAGGGTGAACAAGTACCTCTATTTGTCGGGGTTCAACTCCAAATAGCCATTTAGCTTCGATCACTTCAAAACCTTTATTCATCATAGAAGCAGAGTCGATTGTTATTTTAGCACCCATCTTCCAGTTGGGATGGTTGAGAGCTTGTGCTTTTGTGACGTGCTTCAACTGTTCCAATGTACAGTTTCTAAAGGGGCCTCCCGAAGCTGTGAGCAATATCTTTTCAATAGGATTGCCTATTTCTCCAGCCAAGCATTGAAAAATAGCCGAATGCTCGGAGTCGACAGGTAAGATGGGAGTGCGGTACTGCTGTGCCAGTTCGTTGATTAACTCTCCGGCAACGACCAGTGTCTCTTTGTTGGCCAAAGCGATGGCTTTTCCGGCACGAATTGCATTCATTGTCGGTTGCAAACCAGCATAACCTACCATTGCTGCTAATACAATATCGATAGGACCAGCTTCAACAATTTCACACAAAGCTTTCGGACCAGCATATACCTTGATGGGCAAATCAGCGAGTGCCTCTTTTAGTTGTAAGTATTTGTCTTCGTTTGCAATAACAACAGCTTCCGGTTGGAACTTTTTTGCCTGTTCAATCAGTTCATTAACGCGATTGTTGGCTGTTAAGGCATATACTTCGTACAATTCCGGGTGTTCTTCGATCACTTGCAGAGCCTGTGTTCCGATAGATCCCGTAGATCCTAGAATTGCAATTTGTTTTTTCTTCTTTATATTTTCTTTACTCATTATTTAAAGGTCGGTTGTCTTTTCTTGGGTGTTTTTAGAATACGATATATTTTTCGGGATTAACCGGAAAACCTTTGTGCCAGAGCTCGAAATGTAGGTGAGGTCCTGTGCTCAGACTACCACTATTCCCAACCACGGCAATAGCTTCTCCTCCTTTTACCTTATCGCCTTCTTTTTTTAAGAGAGATCCACAGTGTTTATAGAATGAAATAAAGTTCTGATTATGTTGGATGCCAATTACATACCCTGTTTCGGCTGTATAAGCACTCATAATAACTGTTCCATCCATTGTAGCAAGTACACTTTCGTTTGGACTGGCTGCAATATCCGTACCGAAATGTTTCTTTACCGGACTAAAATGTCCGGAAATCATTCCCAAAGTAGGGCGAAAAAAGATCAGTCCGTTTACCTCCGGTTCGGAAGTGATTGAAGTCAGATTATATTTCTCTGTTTCTTCATACTGATTTCTGAATTCCTCCTCCTTCTTGGTTCGTTCCATCAAAGTGTCCTGACGTGCAACAGTTAGGGAGTCGATTGATTTTACAGAATCGATCTTCACTCTTCCACTAAATATATCTTGTATATTCATGATATACATATTTTGCCGTTGGAGTACTGTTTGTAGCGAGTCTACTCGTAAAGCGTTTTTCACGATTTGCTCGCGCACCTCACTATTCATATATCCGGGCAGATAGTTACGCAGCGGCGTAAAAGCTATGATACAAGCTGCTATCAAGAATAAAATGGTTAATACAGAAAGTAATACGGAAAGGCCATTCAGTTTGGATACGCGAATACCCACTACCTCTTCGAGTGTGTTCTCGTTGAATATAGTAAGCTTATATTTAAATTTTATATTGCTCCAAAGGGCTTTTCTCCGTATTTTTTTCATCTTAACATACTCTTTTACGATTCTTCCAGTTCATCGAGTGATAGTAAGCCGTCAGGAAGATCTACCTCCATCTCTTTATCCGTTTGATTGATGTTCACGATAAAATCTTCTTGAGCAGGCACCAACAATTCTGTCTCGTTGTATTCTACAACAAATAAAGTATTGACAGTGGTTGTATCCACATCTATAATTTTACCTAAAAAGCCATGATGAATATCCGTCATTTGGAAACCGATGAAGAAGTTCCACGATAGATCAGCATCTTCTGCTTCTTCTGCATATTTTACAGGAAAATAAACATCTACATTGGTAAACATTCTGGCACGTTCGGCAGAATCAATCTTTTCGAGTTTCACTAGTGCGGTAGAGTCCGAACGAAAACGATACTCTTCGATGAAAAAAGGTACGAAAATTCCGTCTAACGAGCATATCAGATAATCGCAATCCGTCCGATCGAATATATCGTCGGTAAACGTAAATTGCAACTCGCCATGTATGCCATGCGGTTTATTGAAAATACCTATTTTGTATACATCTTCTTTTTTTATCATATGCGTGTAATTCTTGCACCAATTGCGTTGAGACGTCCTTCGATATCTTGATAACCACGGTCGATCTGTTCGATGTTACTAATCGTGCTAGTGCCTTCTGCACTCATTGCTGCAATGAGTAGAGCAATTCCCGCACGAATATCAGGAGAAGTCAGGTGTGCTCCTCTTAATCTGAGATTATGATTATGACCAATCACGACCGCTCTGTGCGGATCACACAAGATGATCTGTGCACCCATATCTATTAATTTATCAACGAAGAACAGTCGGCTTTCGAACATTTTCTGATGAATCAAAACACTTCCTTTAGCCTGTGTAGCCACTACTAGCATCACACTTAGCAAGTCGGGTGTTAAGCCCGGCCAAGGAGCATCAGCAATAGTCATGATTGAACCGTCAATAAACGATTCTATTTGATAGCTATCTTGTGCAGGAACATAAATATCGTCTCCACGTTGTTCTATTTTAATTCCAAGACGGCGGAAGCTTTCCGGTATAATTCCCAGATTGTCGTACGACACATTCTTGATCGTTATTTCGCTTTGCGTCATAGCAGCCATACCGATGAAACTACCGATCTCAATCATATCCGGTAGCACAGCATGCTCAGTTCCGTGTAGTTTCTCTACACCTTCTATAGTGAGCAAGTTTGACGCAATTCCACTAATCTTTGCTCCCATACGGTTGAGCATTTTGCAAAGTTGCTGAAGATAGGGTTCGCAAGCTGCGTTATAGATTGTGGTTGTTCCTTTAGCTAGTACTGCAGCCATTACAATGTTGGCAGTTCCGGTAACGGAAGCTTCATCCAAAAGCATGGATGCTCCTTTAAGTTCCTTACCTTTAATTTCATAAATCCCGCGTTGCTGATTGTATTCAAACTCAGCTCCTAGATTCTGAATTCCTACAAAGTGGGTATCTAGTCGGCGACGACCGATCTTATCGCCACCCGGTTTTGAGATCAGAGCTTTACCAAAGCGTGCTACCATTGGACCAATTAACATAACTGAGCCACGTAGACTAGAGCATTTTTTAAGGAATTCATCGCTTGCCAGGTAGGACATATCTACATTTTCAGCTTTGAAACTGTAGGTTCCGATGTCTTTCTTAGCAACTGTCACTCCCATTTCTCTCATGAGTTGGATGAGGTTGTTGACATCTAAGATGTCGGGGATATTAGTGACGGTTACTTCTTCATCAGTCAACAATGTTGCGCAGATGATTTGTAAAACTTCGTTTTTAGCACCCTGTGGGTAGATGTCTCCGTGGAGCTTATGTCCTCCTTCAATAACAAATGAAGCCATTTAAATAGCGTGTAATGTTTAATAAATAAATAAAAAATGCAACCAGATAACCGATTAACGGTAATTCTTTCGTTGGTAATTATCTCTGCGATTATTGGTGTTGTTAGCTCTTGGGCGATTGTTTTGCTGAAGTCTTTCCGACATTAGACGGACAATGCTTTCATCCATTTGTAATTTTCCATTAGATAACTCGTTCAAGTCTTCCGCTATTTTACGATCATCAACCGTATCTTTGTTCCATGCCATATAATCTTTCTTCATATGGTTGCATATCAATGCAATCAAGTTTTGCTTTTCATTGCCTTCGGGGAACTCGGATGCTTTATTGATAAGGATCTCTAATGTCCGTCCGTAATGCCGATAACGCATACGAGCATTTTGATAATTGATCGCTTCCGGCTTCGTGATCAGATTGTCCTGATGAATGATTTCGTACGGATAATCAATATCTAGTTTGAAGTTGGACATGATTGCAAGATGATCCCATAACTTATGCTTAAAATCAGGCACGTCTCTCAGATGAGGAAACATATTCCCCATGATGTTGATTATCGTGTTTGCACATCGTTGACGCTCAGCACGATCCTCCACGGTAAGTGCGTAATCAACCATATTTTGTATGCTTCTTCCATATTCGGGAAGCGGCATTTTCTTTTGTTGGGTATTATATAACATTTTATAAAAGTTTTTTAGGTTGTGACGCAACAAACTCCTTCAAGTAGAATGGCTCGAAATAAGCAACATCCTTATAATCGTTTGTTGCAATAGCCTTTTCAGCTAAAGGGAACATCATTTTTGCCAGCGGATGTATCTCTTCGATGAAGTGAGCATTCGGATGGGTGATTTGATCCTTGCATTTCGCCGCACCATTCCCGAAGAAGTATACCGGTTGGCGGTCGAGGAACTCTAAATAAGAGGTTTCATCAATGATATCGGCCGATATTTCACGTTTCATCTTTAGTGACCGATCGTAAATAGCTGCATACACCTCCATTCGGCGTGCATCAATCATCGGACACAATAAAGCATCTTCGGGCAAGTCATGATAAAGTAAAACGGGTACACAGATCACTTCCAGCGTAGGAAGTCCGATTAGAGGAATGTTACGTCCGTAACAGATTCCTTTTGCCATGGATACTCCAATTCGCAATCCTGTGTAAGAACCAGGACCACAGCTAACTGCAACTGCATCCAACGGAATGGCATGACTTTCTATAAATGACAATGCTTCATCTACAAAAACCCCTAATGACACGGCATGTGAAGGACCTTTCAAATCTTCCTTGACAAAAATAGTCTGTCCATCTTGACTGACTGCTACCGAGCAAATAGAGGTAGAAGTCTCAATATTCAGTATACACGACATAAAAATCAGCTTATTAAATTGATGCAAAAATACATGATTATTTCCACATCTTAAAATATTCCTGTATTTTTGCACAAAACTTTAAGAAGATATGATACAGTCTATGACGGGATACGGCAAAGCTACAGCCGAACTTTCCGATAAAAAGATCAACGTAGAAATCAAGTCGCTTAATAGCAAAGCAATGGACTTGTCTACACGAATCGCTCCTTCGTACAGAGAGAAAGAAATAGAAATCCGTAATGAGATCTCTAAAGTATTGGAGCGTGGTAAAGTGGACTTCAGTCTGTGGATTGAAAAGAAAGAAAGTGCTGATAGTGCGACTCCTATCAATCAAACTCTTGTGGAAGGATATTGCAAGCAGATTAAAGCTATCTCAGAAAATTTAAATATTCCTTTACCTGCTGATTGGTTCCAGACCTTATTGCGCTTACCTGATGTGATGACTAAAAATGAAATTCAAGAACTGACGGAAGAAGAGTGGACAACTGTTCATGGTGCCGTTCTCGAAGCGGTAGGTCATTTAATGGAATTCAGAAAACAGGAAGGCTTGGCTTTGGAAAAGAAGTTTAGAGAAAAGATCGCAAATATTGCCAACCTGCTAAACGCTGTCGATCCTTACGAGAAAGAAAGAGTAGAAAAGATTAAAGAACGTATCACGGATGCTTTGGAGAAGACAATTAGTGTTGACTACGATAAAAATCGTTTGGAACAAGAATTGATCTATTACATTGAGAAACTCGATGTCAATGAAGAGAAACAACGTCTGAGCAACCATCTTAAGTACTTTATCAATACACTTGAAACCGGTGTCGGACAAGGTAAGAAGCTAGGTTTCATCGCTCAGGAAATGGGACGCGAAATCAACACGCTTGGTAGCAAATCGAATCATGCCGAAATGCAGAAGATTGTAGTACAGATGAAAGATGAACTGGAACAGATCAAAGAGCAGGTACTGAATGTGATGTAATCATTGAATGATAGATTAATTAATATCCTTAATATCCTTAATTGTTTAAGAACGTGGTAAAGAACGTGGCTGGAAAATTAATAATATTCTCTGCTCCTTCGGGATCGGGGAAATCAACGATCATCAATTATCTGTTGACTCAAAATCTGAATCTCTCTTTTTCGATCTCTGCTACTAGTCGGGCTCCTCGCGGTAGTGAGCAGAATGGAGTGGAATATTTCTTTCTGACTCCTGATGAATTTCGGCAGAAGATTAGTAACGGTGACTTCTTGGAGTATGAAGAAGTTTATAAAGATCGCTATTACGGCACATTGAAAGAACAGGTAGAATGTCAACTAGAGTCGGGACAAAATGTAATTTTCGATGTTGATGTAGTAGGAGGGTGCAACATTAAAAAGTTTTATGGAGAACGTGCTTTATCGGTGTTTATCCAACCCCCTTCTATTGATGAACTACGTCAGCGTCTGGTGAGTCGCGGAACAGATGCTCCGGATGTGATTGCAAGTCGTGTTGCTAAGGCAGAGTTTGAATTGACTTTTGCTCCGAAATTTGATTATGTGATCGTGAATGATGATTTAGAAAAAGCGAAAGAAGAAGCTTTACGCGTCATTCAAGAGTTTTTAAGTTGAAAGTAAAGATACAATAACGAAAAGTCAGCGCTAAAAGAGTCTTTTTAGCGCATCTGTACTTTCTGTTTTCGAATGATAAATAAATGATAAAAGGAAGATGGACAGAATTAAAACCGGAATATTCAGCGGTTCTTTTAATCCTATTCACATTGCACATTTGGCTTTAGCCAACTATCTCTGTGAGTTTGAAGAACTAGATGAGGTCTGGTTTATGGTGAGTCCTCAAAATCCTTTAAAGAATCAGGTTGAGCTTTGGCCGGACGATCTCCGCTTAAAATTGGTGGAGATTGCTGTTGCCGATTATCCTCGTTTTCGCCCATCTGACTTCGAATTTTATCTTCCCCGTCCGTCGTATAGTGTAAATACTTTAGATAAATTGAGGGAGAGCTATCCGGAACGTGATTTCTATTTGATTATTGGTGCAGACAATTGGTTGAATTTCGATCATTGGTATAGGGCCGAACGTATTCTTGCTGAGAATCATATTCTGGTTTATCCTAGACCCGGCTTCACTGTTGATGAAAAGAAACTGCCTTCCAGAGTCCGATTAGTGAACTCGCCGATTTTTGATCTCAGTTCCACGTTTATACGCCAAGGACTAAAAGAGGGAAAAGATTTACGTTTCTTCCTTCATCCGAAGGTTTGGTCTTATTTGAAAGAACAAGGAATGACCACTCATCAGGATTAATAAGTTTATTTTATATCTGATCCCCATCAAAGTTTCCCTTTTTTTATCAGCCTCTCTTTTTATAATAAGCACACTTAGTAGGGGTCGCTTCCGAGGTACGGTCCTATTTCCTCCGAGGTACGGTGCTATTTCTTCCGAGGTACGGTGCTATTTCTTTCGAGATACGGTGCTATTTCTTTCGAGATACGGTGCTATTTTCTCCGAGATACGGTAAGAATTTTTAAGAGTATTCGCCCTAGATGCGATGATGCTCAATAGCCTATGTTTAGTAAAAAGATATTTTACTAAGCATAGGCTATTGATTGTGAATGATGAGGCTTTATCAGAATAGATGAAAGCTTTTATTCTTTTTCGTGTGCGATGGTTTCTGTGATGAAAGATACGCAAATAGCACCGATGATCAGAAGTATTCCGGCTAAAACCAACATGTTGATTTGTAGTCCCCCAACTAAATGAAGTAACCCTCCGCCAACTATTGCGGCTACAATCTGTGGTACACAAATGGTTCCGTTAAATAGTCCTAGATAAGCGCCCATATTTTTTCCGGAGATTGAATTGGTGAGGATTGTAAAGGGCATGGCAAGCATAGCTGCCCATGCGCATCCGATTAAGAAATAAGATCCGAAAAGCAGGTATTTATCATCTAAAAATAGGGTGGAGATAAAGCCAATACCGCCTAAAATTAAACTGATGGAATAAGCCAACTTTCTAGTTTTGAACAGTGGTAATACAACAGCCCAGATGACCGATCCTATGGCTTGAACAGCAAATAAGATGCCGACCCAATTACCGGCTGATTGATACCCCTCACTGCCTGTTTCGGTGGTATGCCAAACGGTTTGAGCGATTGCCCCGTTGGTATAAGTCCACATATACATGAAAGCTGCCCAGCAAAAGAACTGTACCAGACCGACTGTCCAGAACACTTTAGGTGCATGCTTTAGTAGAGAGATGAAATCTGTTTTTTGTTTTTTTTCATCAGCAGTAATACCATGGAACTCTTCGAACTTCTTCGGTGGCATCTCTTTTACTTTGGCTGTGGTATAGAGCACACAAGCTATGAGTATGGCAGCTCCGATATAGAACGAATAAATCACAGAGTCGGGTATGGTACCTTTATTGGCTGTGTTGCTAATGCCTATCCATGTGAATATGAAGGGGAAAAGATAGCCAACCAAACTGCCGGCATTGCATAAGAAACTTTGAATTGAGTATGCTAATCCTTTTTGTCTTTCGTTAACCATGTCACCGACCAGCATTTTAAAAGGTTGCATAGCCATATTGATCGATGTATCCAGAAACATCAATGCAACTAAACCGAAAATCATCGCTGTTCCGACAGTCATACCGAAACTGCCGGCGTTGGGTAATAAACACATCACGATTACAGCTAGTATGGTACCCACAAAAAGATAAGGAATTCTTCGTCCGAAGCGTGTCCAGGTCTTGTCGCTTGCCGAACCTACAATGGGTTGCACGATAATTCCTGCCAGGGGAGGTAATATCCAAAAGTAACTCAGGTTATGTGGATCTGCACCCAGAGTGGCAAATATGCGACTGATATTTGCACTTTGTAGTGCATAGGCTATTTGTACTCCAAAAAAACCAAAACTGATATTCCACAGTTTCCAAAAATTTAAATCGGGTTTTGTTTTCATAGATATTGTTGTTTTTCAATTATTTAGTTGTTCCACGTACGACGAGATTGGTTCGTACAATACGGTTTGAACTTTTGCTTTCTATCTTGTCTTCTATCTTATTAATAAGTAGTTCGATGGCACTCTTTCCTACTTCCTCTCCATGTTGCTCCACTGTTGTCAGTTTAGGATCTGTACTCTGAGCAATGGCTCCATCTGTAAAGCCACAAATAGAGACTTCTTTAGGTACTTGCAGGCCAACTAGCTTACAAGAGTATAATATTCCGGAGGCTGTTTCGTCGTTAATGGCAAAAAAACCGTCCGGTCGATCTTTGCTCTCCAAAAGATCGGGGGTGATGGCAATGGCTTGTTCACGCGTGTCACACAACTTAATCATGCTCTCGTCCACGTGCATCTTGTATCGTTTCATTGCATCCAAGTATCCATTTCTTCTGTTTTTAGAAATCTCAAGGTGAGGGGAGGAGCTATAGAAGAAGATTCGTTTACATCCCGTTTGGATCATATATTCAACTGCTGAAAAAGCTCCGGCATAATCGTCTACCACCACACGTTCTGTTTGCAGCCCCGTACAAATACGATCGTAAAATACGATGGGGATATTGTTATTGAGTAAGGTTTCGTAATGATCATATTTAGAAGTGTCTTTTGCAAGGGAAGTGATCACTCCACATACTCGTGCCGCTAAGAAAGACTGAACAATACGAACTTCATTATTGTATTGCTCGTTACTTTGAGCGATCAATATATTATATCCGTGCTGAGATGCCACCTCTTCGATTCCACTAAGCACACACGAAAAAAAATGATGTACTAATTGAGGAACGATCACTCCTATAGTATTGGACCGACTGGTACGTAAGTTTAATGCCAATACATTCGGCTGATAATTATGTTCGCGCGCGTACCTATGTATAATCTCTCTTGTCTCCAAGCTGATGTCGGGATTGTCTTTTAAAGCCCTGGACACCGTGGATGGTGAGAATCCTAATTCGCGTGCTATATCTTTAATCGTAATCTGTGGTTTACTCATAATTTGATTTTAAGTTTTAGCCAAAGGTAATTTAAATTGGAGAACATGACAAGTTGAACTGTATAACTTTTGTTCTTCCATGCAAAAATAAAATGTAACAAATGAAACTATTCTTATTTTTGTTTGTTTACTAATAACAAATAGTGCAATCGTTTGCAGAACAACAAAAGCTGATTTAAGACTTTTAATACTATTTTTCATTCTATTATATAATATTTTTGTTCCGTCACTCAGATGGAGTTTAAGCGTTAAATGTCCGTTTGTCTATGACTAGATTATTATAATTAAATATAGTGTTAACTTTAATTTTTATTAATGCATGAGGCAAGTTAATCTTAGAATCATTCAGACGATTCTTCCCTTGTTTATAGGGATGCTCCTATCATTAGGTGCTTATGCTCAACAGGTCGCTGTAAAGGGACATGTAAAAGATGCGGCTGGTGAACCTATCATTGGTGCAAATATCATGGTAAAAGGAACTAGCAATGGTACGATTACTGACTTTGATGGTAATTTTACATTAAAAGCAGATCCAAATTCCATCTTAGTAATTTCATACGTAGGTTATAAAAGTCAGGAAGTTAAAGCTACTCCATCTGTTATTGTTACAATGCAAGATGACTCTCAACTTCTCGATGCTGTAGTTGTTATTGGCTATGGTACCGTTAAAAAGAATGATGCGACAGGATCTGTATCAGCAATCAAACCTGATAAAATTAGTAAGGGTATTACAACAAGTGCACAAGACATGATGGTGGGTAAAATAGCCGGTGTGAATATTGTGTCTAAAGGTGGTACTCCTGGTGGTGGTGCTACGATTCGTATTCGTGGTGGATCTTCTTTAAATGCAAGTAACGATCCGTTGATTGTGATCGATGGGTTGGCTATGGATAATGATGGTATCAAAGGTATGTCTAATGCTTTGGCTTTAGTCAATCCAAATGATATTGAAACATTTACCGTATTGAAAGATGCATCTGCTACAGCTATTTATGGTTCGCGTGCTTCTAACGGTGTTATTATTATTACTACTAAGAAAGGTGCTTCGGGTGCAAAACCTAAAGTTACTTGTGATGGTAATATGTCTGTTGGTTTCTTGAAGGAGAAACTTCAAATAATGAACGGCGATGAATATCGCGATTATATTACAGCTTCGTTTGCAAATGAGAATAAGAAATTACCTTATGCTCTGGGAACTGCCAATACCAATTGGCAAGATTTAATCTATCGTACAGCTGTGAGTCATGATCATAACTTGACTATTACCGGTGGACTTAAAAATATGCCTTATCGCTTCTCTTTGAGTTATACGAATCAAGAAGGTGTTTTGAAAACATCAGATTTTAGTCGTTTTACGGCTTCTATGAATTTAGCTCCTTCTTTCTTCGATAATTATTTGAAGTTTAATATTAATGCGAAAGCGATGGCTGCTAGAAGTCAGTATGCTGATGGCGGAGCCGTTGGAGCAGCTGTAACTATGGACCCTACTCGCCCGGTGATGGATCCTAATTTGCCAACTATGGGTGGTTATTTCCAATGGACAACAAAGTCTGAGTTTAAAGATCCAAACTGGCCATTGACTGGTAACTCTTTAGCACCTCAGAATCCGGTGGCTTTGCTTAATTTAAAGAGTGATAAAGCTAACTCGAAGAGTTTTATCGGAAATATTGAGGTTGATTATAAACTTCACTTCTTCCCAGATATTCGTATTCATGCCAACTTAGGTGGTGATTATTCGGAAGGAGACCAACGCACAGTTAACTCTAAGTACTCTTATTCCAATAATTATTATGGTTGGGACGGAACTGCTTATGAATATAAGTACAATCTTTCAGGTAATATCTACGCACAATACTTCAAAGAGTTTAAAAATCAGTCGATTGATGTGATGATGGGTGCTGAACAGCAACATTTCCATCGGAACTGGTTCACGATTGGCCAAGGAACACATCCGACAACTGGTGATGCAAAAGATCCCCAAAATAAGTTGATCAATGCTCAAGCTCGTCATTCTTCTTTAGTTTCTTATTTCGGTCGTATCAACTACTCTCTCTATAATAAATATTTACTAACTGCTACTGTTCGTCAGGATGGTACTTCTCGTTTCTCAAAAGCCGATGGTAACCGTTGGGGAACTTTCCCATCTTTTGGCTTGGCTTGGAAGATGAAAGAGGAAAGTTTCTTGAAGGATGTTTCAGCTTTGTCGGAATTAAAATTGCGTTTAGGTTGGGGTATTACCGGTCAGCAGAGTATCAGTGAAGATGATTTCCCATACTTAGCTAGTTATGTCAATAATAAAAACGGGGCTTATTATCCTATCGGGGACGAATATCTACCTACTTCTCGTCCAAAAGAATATAATAGTAAGTTGAAATGGGAGTCTACAACTACTTGGAATGGTGGATTTGACTTTGGTTTCTTGAATGGACGTATTAATGGTAATGTAGATTACTATTATCGTAAAACAAAAGATTTGATTAATAAGGTTAAGATTGCTGCCGGAACCAACTTTAATAATGAATTATTAAGCAATATTGGTTCTTTGGTAAATCAAGGTATTGAGTTGTCTATAAATGCTAAACCGATTGTGACTAAAGACTTTGTTTGGGATTTAGGTTATAATATTACTTACAATAAAAATGAAATTACGGAGTTAACAGGTGGATCTGATCCTAATTATTACGTTCCAGCTGGTGGAATTTCACACGGTACAGGTAATACTATTCAGGCTCATAAAGTAGGCTATCCGGCAAGTTCATTCTATGTTTATCAACAAGTGTATGATGTAAATGGTAAACCTTTGGAAAATCAGTTTGTAGATAGAAATGGGGATGGAATAACCAATGATAATGACCGTTATATGTACAAAAAGCCAGTAGGTGATGTTTTGATGGGATTAACTTCGAAAATGACTTATAAAAATTTCGACTTTAGCTTTGCTTTGCGTGCTAGTCTGAATAATTATGTATACAATGATGTGTTGGCTGATCGCGCAGATGTAAGTACAAAAGGATTGTGGTCTACTTCCGGATTCTACTCCAACCGTCCGCTTGACGCTGTACGTTTGGGATTCCAAGGTAAAGGTGATTACTTTAAATCAGACTATTTTGTTCAAAATGCTTCTTTTGTAAGATGTGACAATATTACTTTGGGATATACATTTAAGGATTTGTTTAAATCAAGAAATTATTTAGGTACACAAGGACGTATTTATGCAACTGTGCAGAATCCATTTGTTATCAGTAAGTACAAAGGACTAGATCCAGAGGTAGATGGCGGTATTGATAATAATATTTATCCTCGTCCAACCACTGTTTTATTTGGTGTTAGCCTACAGTTCTAATTCGTTAACTTTATAAAGAAACTATTATGAAATTAAAAGATATAAAATCATTGATTCCTGCTGCATATATGATGTTAGCTGTTGGAGCTACTTCTTGTATCAATGAGTTGGATATCAGTCCGATTAACCCGCAGCAGAATACAGTGTTCGTACAGGACCAAGTTTTTACTAAGATTTATGCTACATTGGGACTTACCGGACAAGAAGGACCTGCCGGTGTAGGCGATGTGGCTGGTATCGACGAAGGTACTTCTGCTTTTTATCGTCTGATATTGGTTGCCAACGAAAATCCTACTGATATGGTACACTGTTGTTGGGGTGACCCGGGTATACCTGAGTTCAATAATATCGCATGGGGATCTTCTGACAACAAAATTGAAGGTTTATATGGCCGTCTGAATTTTGATGTGGTTCTCTGCAATCACTTCTTGGAGAAAACTGCCGGTTTGACTGATGCCAATACGGTAAAACAAAGAGCTGAGGTACGTTTTATTCGTGCATTGAATCTTTATTATCTGATGGATTTATATGCTAATGTTCCATTCTCGGAAACTGTTTCTGAAAAATTACCTCTACAGATTAAACGCCCTGAGTTGTTTGCCTTTATCGAAAAAGAATTGAAAGAGATCGATGCCGATTTATATGCTCCGATGCAGGCTCCTTTCGGACGTGCTGATCAGAGTGCTGCTTGGTTGTTACTCTCTCGTATGTATCTAAATGCTCAAGTATATACCGGTACAGCTCGTTGGGCGGATGCTGCAGCATATGCTGATAAAGTGATCAAACAAAGTGGACGCTCTCTATGTAACAATTATGCTCACTTGTTCATGGCTGATAATGATGAGAATATAAATGCTAGAAATGAATTTATATTACCGATTCGCCAGGATGGTATTTATACTCGTTCTTATGGAGGCTCACTGTATGCAATTGCTGCAACTCATACCAATGGTATGAATTCATGGGGAACTTCCGAAGGTTGGGGAGGTATCCGTGCTCGTAAAGCGTTAGTGGATAAATTCTTTAATAAAATACCCGTTCCAATGGATGCTGATGAGACAGGAATGGTAGCGGCTGCGAATGATGACAGAGCTTTATTCTTTGCCGGTGGTGATCGTAAATTGGAGATTAACAACGTTAATAGCTTTAAAGAGGGACTTTCAATTACTAAATGGAGTAATGCGCGTTCTGATGGAAAAACTCCTAAGGATCCAAAATGGACAGATACCGATATACCTTTCTTCCGTTTGGCTGAAGCCTATCTTACTTTTGCGGAAGCAACTTTGCGTAGCGGTGGTTCACAACAAGCGGCTTTAGATGCAGTCAACCAGTTGCGTACAAGAGCTCATGCCTCTACTTTCGCTACGATTAATCTAAATATGATTTTGGATGAGAAAGCTCGTGAGTTCTATTTTGAAGGACAAAGACGTACCGATTTGGTTCGTTATGATTACTTCACTACGAATAAATATGTTTGGGACTGGAAAGGTGGAGAAAAAGCTGGTACATCAGTGAGAAATATTTATAATATTTATCCTATTCCTGCAAATGATTTGAATGCAAATAAGAATCTGACACAAAACCCCGGATATTAATCGGATGTTTCACTCTTAATACGTAATATAATGAAAAAACTATATAGTATAATGTTTCTTATTGCAACTGTCTTTGGGTTGGCAAGTTGTGATAGTGATAGGAATTCCAATCCTACTCTGAATGTGCCGGAGTCGTTTGTGCTAAACGTTCCTCCCTATGTGACGGGAGTGTATGATTTGCAGAATACAACAAACATTCTCCTGACTTGTTCTCAACCGGATTACGGCTTCACTGCTGCTACTTCTTATAAGGTACAGGTTTCTTTAACGAAAGATTTTGCTAAGCCATATACCTTGCCGACAAGTTACAACACTGCTAAAATGCAAGTAATCGCCAATGAATTTGCTGTGGGTGTATGTACTTTGATGGTTGACGCTAACGGTTATGACGAGAAAAATTTCCCAACTGATGAATTGCCGATATTTGTTCGTCTGGTTGCAAATCTGGGTTCTGCAAGCGCTGCAGTTACTTCGAACGTGATTGAATTGCCAAAAGTGAAACCATATTTCGCTTTACCTCCGATGGTTATGCCTACCGAAATGTACTTGAACGGAACAGTATTCGGAAATGGCGATTGGAGCAAGAGTGTATCCATGGTACCTGTATGGGGTACTCCTGGTAAATTCTGGGCATTGCAATACTTTGGTACAGACAAGGCTGAGGCAGTTGATATTAAGTTCAATTCTATCAAAGATGCGAATGAAGGTACTCCATTTAGCTTCGATGCACAGATTGATGATGCTTCAAAAGCATTGGCTGGAATCACTACAACAAATAATAAATTAACTGTCGGCAAACCGGGATGGTACATCATTGTGGTTACTACTGAGATTGTAGGACGTAATTACATCTTCCATCTGCAATTCTTGGAACCAAAAGTATACTTGACTGGTGATCCTTCTGGTGGATATGATGTATTTGATGATGCTCGTTTGTTTAAAGTTCCTGCCGGATTAGGCGAATTTGAATCTCCTGCTTTTGTGAAAGATGGTGAATTACGAATTTGTATCAAACTTGCCAATATTGATTGGTGGAAAACGGAGTTTGTTGTTCTAGCTGGTAAATTGGAATATCGTGGAAACGCTGGTGATCAAAAACGTACTCAAGTAGCTACTGGTCAGAAAGTATTTATTAACTTTACGGATGCTACAGGTTCCGTTAAATAGTAATCTTAAATTAATAACGACATGAAAAAGATATTCATATATTCGTTGATCTTCTTGTCAGCATGCTTGACAGCTTGTAATGAGGATTTCAATAAGGATGTGGCTGAACCTCAGACTAATCCTCAAGAAAAAGAACAAACAGTTGATGGCTTTACTGTTAAGCAGGAGGATGGCTTCTCAACTCTTGTGTTGACTCAGGAAATGCTTGATGCGAACACACCTATTAAAGCGTTCAGTGTTACTGCTACTCCTAAATTAGCGGAAGGTGCTTCTACTTGGTTACGTCTGATGGTTGCTAAAGCAAATGATTTTGTTGGCGCTAAAGAACTAAAAGCTCAGTTGGTAGACGGTGCGATGACTGTTAAGCCTTCCGACCTAAATGAGTTGGTGAAATCATTATATGGTAAAGCACCTAATCCTCGTCAGATATTTGTTCGTGCGTTCATTTATATTAATGATGGTGGTGCCTCTTCTATGATGCCGACTCCCGTTAATTTTGGTCCGCTGACCGTTACACCGGTAGGTCCGATTATTGAAAGTGCTTACTACTTGTACGGTGCTCCTACAGGATGGGATAAGAATAAGGTTCTGAAGTTCTCACATAGTGGTAAGGATGTATACGAAGATGCTGTCTTCACAATCATGTTCCCTGCTGTGAAAGATGATCAAGGAAACGTAGCTGATTGTTGGTTTAAGATTGCTTCTCAATCGAGCGTAGATGCTCAAAAGAACGGTGGAGATCTTGAGTCGGTAGGTATCTTGGGTAGTGCACTCGATGGAGATGATAAGTTGGAAGGAACATTGGTTAACGTTAATCCAAAAGCAATGAAAATTGCTAAGGGCGATTATCAATACATTCGTATCACTTTGAATATGATGGAATATACTTATAAGATTGAGAAATTGAACGTTTCTCCATACTTATGGGTACCCGGTAATCATCAAGGATGGAATCCTGCAACTGCATTGCAGCTTTATAGTCCTGCTATGGATATGGTTTATAGTGGATTCGTGCAGTTGAATGGCGGATTTAAACTGACAGCTCAACCTTCATGGAGCGGTGACAATTATGGTTTCGACAACTTTACAACTAAGACACCTAACGTTACAAACGATGGTGGCAACTTGAAGGTAGACGAAGGCTTCTATTATTTGAAAGCTGATTTTAATACTAAATCGTTCAGTGCTGTTAAAACAACATGGGGTATCATCGGTGATGCAACTCCTGGTGGTTGGGGAACTGATACGAATATGACCTATAATGCTGCTGATAATACATGGAGAGCAACAGTAACTTTGACGAATGGATCTATTAAGTTCCGCGCAAATGATGATTGGGCAATTAATGCCGGTGGTTCTTTAAGTAAGATCGTAGTGAATGCTGACAATATTGCTGTAACAGCTGGTACTTATCAAATCATTCTACATTTAGGTAATGATGCCAATAGCTATTGCGAAATGATCAAGCAATAATCTGAAAATTAACGATAATAGAAAGGTAAAAGCTGTCCGCCCTTGCGGGCAGCTTTTTTAATTAATAAATCTCTAATTTATATCATATGAAGACAATCAAAAATATATTCTGTTTTTTTCTTTGTTCTTTGATGTTGGTAGCTTGTTCGAAAGATCGAGATTTTCCAATGCCTCCCTTACCTCCAGATGGCGTTTTGACTGATGGATTTAATTATTCTACTAAAACACCTAATGCTGATAATGCTTTAACGATTACTTTTAAAGCTGGAACTTCTTCTCCGCTTTATGGCTATACTGGAGATGTGTATTTGCATACCGGAGTAATATCGGAAGGAGTGTGGATGTTTGTTCCTGCTGCTTGGGACCAGAATATCAGCAAATGTAAAATGACGAAGGTGGAAGACAATGTTTGGAAAATAGATCTATCTCCCTCTATTCGCCAATGGTTCGCTTCCGGTGAAACACCTGTTGTTAAACTCGGATTGGTAATTCGTAGTGCCGACGGTAAGAAGAAAGGGATCGATAGCGATACTTTCTTGGATATTACCGATTCGAAATACACTGCATTTCAACCAGCTGCCATTAAAGAAGCAACTATGCCTGCGGGACTTAAATATGGTGTGAATGTTATCAATCCATCAACAGTGACTTTTGTTCTTTACGATAAAGATAAGAATAACAATCACAAAGATTTTGCTCATTTGGTAGGCGATTTCAATAATTGGAAATTGACAAACGACGACAAGAGCCAGATGTTTCGTGATAATGCTGCAGGATGCTGGTGGCTTACCGTCAGTGGTTTGCAATCTACACAGGAGTATGCTTTTCAGTATTATGTAGGTACTAAAGGAGGAGAATCCATTCGTTTAGGTGATGCTTATTGTCGCAAGATCTTAGATCCGGATAATGATAAGTATATTCCTACTTCTACTTATCCAAACTTGAAACCCTATCCTCAGGGGGCTATCGGTATTGCTTCGGTATTCCGTACTCAGGAAGAAACTTATTCGTGGAAAGTAAACAATTATGTGGTTGCTGATAAAAATAACCTGGTGATTTATGAACTGTTATTGCGTGACTTTACCTCTACGGGTGATTTGAACGGTGCTATCAGTAAGCTGGATTACTTGAAAACGTTGGGTGTAAATGCTATCGAACTGATGCCGGTACAAGAATTTGACGGTAATGATAGCTGGGGATACAATCCTTGTTTCTTCTTTGCAATGGATAAAGCTTATGGCACAGATCGTATGTATAAGCAGTTTATCGATGCTTGCCACGAACGAGGCATGGCGGTTATTCTGGATGTAGTGTATAATCACGCTACCGGTGCGCATCCGTTTGCCAAACTTTATTGGGACGGCAAGAACAACAAGACTGCTGCAAACAACCCTTGGTTTAATGTAGATGCTCCACATCCATACAGTGTGTTCCATGACTTCAATCATCAATCTCCGCTTGTGAGAGATTTTGTTAAACGTAATCTTCAATTCTTACTCAATGAGTATCGAATCGACGGTTTCCGCTTCGATTTGGCGAAAGGATTTACTCAGAATAGTAGTTCCGAAGCTACGGCTGCTAATTATGATGCTTCACGGGTAGCTATCTGGAAGGATTATAATCGTGCAATCAAGCAAGTGAAGAACGATGCAATTGTTATCTTGGAACTTTTTGCGGATGATCGAGAAGAGAAAGAGTTGGCTGCTGATGGAATGAAAGTATGGCGCAATTTAAATAATGCCTATTGTCAGTCGGGTATGAGCTGGTCGTCCGATAGTGGATTCGATCGTTTATATACCGGAACGAATGGTATGACTTTTGGAGGTTACATCGGGTATATGGAGAGCCACGATGAAGAACGTGTGAATTACAAAGTGAAGACTTGGGGAAATGGCGATCTGAAAACAAATAATGCAAATCGTTTGAAGAGTCTCTCTACAAATGCGGCTTTCTTCTTTACAGTTCCCGGTCCGAAAATGCTGTGGCAGTTTGGTGAGATGGCTTACGATGTTTCGATTGAAGAGGGTGGACGTACAGGTCGGAAACCTCTGCATTGGGAATATCTGAATACTAATAAAGCTCTGGTCGATAATTATACTAAGTTGATTAAGTTGCGTACTGCTTATCCGAGCTTGTTTGCATCTACGTCTCAATTGGAATGGAAAGTTGGCGTCAATGATTGGAATGCAGGTCGTACACTCACTTTGAGAGCTTCCGACGGTAAAGTTCTGCATGTATTTGGTAACTTTACAACCAATGCGGTTAACTATACGATCCCTGCCGGTGCTTGGTATGATTATACTGGAGCAACAAGTACGGCTATCCAAGGTGGACGAAGCATCTCTGTTCCTGCTCATGAATTCCGATTGTATACTAACTTTGATCCGTCAAAATAGGCTCAATAGGATGATTATAATTGATAGATAGATCAAATAGATAGAGCAAAACGAAGCCCTACTTGATGCAATGCAGTTGCAGAAAAGTAGGGCTTCTCATTTATTATAGAAAAAAACTCAAATTTTTTTTTATTGCTGTCCGGTAAAACTCAAAATGGCATAGCAATCCTTCCCGAAGCCCTTTAAAATAGTGCTTCGGGTTTTGTTTTTGAAAAGTAAGGCCTCTCAATCAAAAAGCGATAGTTCAGGTGG